>Ga0208328_1000013_pt1 | contig 168920 bp, 166 predicted proteins | sample DeeseametaMP2633_FD_184170 | JGI IMG/M metagenome (GOLD analysis project Ga0208328, IMG submission 184170) | Marine microbial communities from the Deep Atlantic Ocean - MP2633 (SPAdes) | ecosystem: Environmental > Aquatic > Marine > Unclassified | place: Northeast of Antigua and Barbuda, North...
CGCTCGGGCTGGTAGCGCAGGGCGACCGCGACGTGCGTGGGGTTGACCAGCACGACGTCGGACTCCATCACGTCGGCGATCATCCGGTTGCGGGCGTTGGCGAGCTGGCGCGAGCGGATCTGCCCCTTGAGCATCGGGTCGCCCTCGGCCTGCTTGTGCTCGTCCTTGACCTCCTGCTTGGTCATGTTGGTCGCCTTGGTGATCCGCCGCCGGGCCATCAGGTAGTCCAGGGCGCCCATCGCCACGCCGGCCAGGGCCACGTTGCGCAGCATCGCGAAGGCGTGGTCGCTGCCCACCTCGATCGCCGCGGTCAGCGGCACCAGGCCGCCGATCATCGGGATCAGGGTGGAGACGGTCTGGTAGACCAGCCCGGTCACCAGCACGGTCTTGATGAGCATCTTGGCCAGCTCCCACCACGCCTGCGGGCCGAACATCCGCTTGGCGCCCTTGATCAGGCTGAGCTTGCCCAGGTCGGGCTTCATCATCTTCGACGCGACGTAGAGGCCGCCCTGGGCCAGCGTGATGGCGGTGCTGAGCAGCAGCACCGTGCTGCCGAGGGCGACCAGGGTGAGGAAGGCCGCCATCCCGCCGTCGCGGAACAGCGCGGCGGCCACCTCCACGCTCGGGTCCTCCAGGGCGCGCAGGCACCGCGACATCAGCCCGGTGATCGAGTCGGCCTGGTAGCGCAGCGCCGGCGGCAGGACCAGCGTCACCAGGAACAGGCTGATCCATCCGCCGAGCTCGGCGGTGCGGGCGACCTGTCCCTCCTTGCGCGACTCCTTGCGCTTCTTCGGTGTCGCCTTCTCGGTCTTCTCACCGGCCACTGGTGATCACCTGACTCAGCCGCCCATCAGGGCGGCCATGGCGCGCATGGCGTGCTCGACGACCCGCTCCACCACGGTGGTGAGGACGGGGAAGCTCAGGCCGACCAGGACCAGCGTCATGCCGATCTTGGCCGGGAACATCACGTTGAGGGCGTTGAGCTGCGGCGCGACCTTCGTCATCAGGGCCAGCCCGAGGTCGGAGACGAACAGGACCGCGATCATCGGCAGCGCGACCTGCACGGAGATCACGACGAAGAGCGTGAACACGCGGGTCAACAGGCCGGGCCCGTCGCTCACCTGCGGCACCTGGCCCACCGGCACGAGGTCGAAGGTGCGCAGCAGCCCGCCGATCACGAGCAGGTGGCCGCCGCTGGCGAAGAGCAGCATCGTGAACAGCCACTGGTGGAAGGTCCCGAAGACGGTGCTGCCCTGCTGGCCCAGCGGGTCGAAGCCCTGCGCGAGCGCGAAGCCGCCGAAGACGTCGACCAGGCTGCCGGCCGCGGCGACGGCGGCGAACATCAGCGACGTCACGAAGCCCAGTGCCGCGCCGGTGGCGGCCTGGGTCACCACCGTGACCAGCAGCCCGGGGAGGCTGACCGGCACCTCGGCCTGGGCCAGCGAGGGGGCGACGGCCAGCGCCAGCCCGAGGCTGAGGACCACCTTGACCATCGTCGGCACCGCCCGCGTCGAGAACGGCGGCACCACCACCAGCCAGGCCACGATGCGCACCGAGGCCAGCAGGTAGGCCAGCAGCGGCTCGCCGGCGAGGGTGACGTACACGGGTCCCGGGTCCGGTCAGGCCAGCAGGCCGGGGATCATCGCGAAGAGGTCCTCGGTGAAGTTGATGAGGGTCTGCAGCATCCAGTTGCCCGAGGCCACGAGGGCGGCGCCGACGGCGACGACCTTCGGGACGAAGGCGAGGGTGAACTCCTGGATCTGGGTCATGGACTGGAACAGCGACACCGTGAAGCCGACCGACAGGGCGGTCAGCAGGATCGGCGCGGAGAGCTTCAGCGCCACCTCCATCGTCAAGGTGGCGATCTCGATGACCGTGGTGTCGTTCATGGGGTCCTCCGGGGTGCCGGGGCACGGGCAGGAGCGGGCGGGTGCGGCCGGCCGGTGGCGGCTGCGGTGACGGGGGCGCTGGCGGCCTCACGGCCGCTAGGCATAGCTCTGCACCAGACTCGTGATGATCAGTGCCCACCCGTCGACGAGGACGAAGAGCAGCAGCTTGAAGGGCAGGGAGACCATCACCGGCGGCATCATCATCATGCCCAGTGCCATCAGGGCCCCGCTGACGACGATGTCGATCACCAGGAACGGGATGAAGATGATGAAGCCGATGATGAAGGCCTGCTTGAGCTCGCTGATGATGAACGCCGGCACCAGGGTCGACATCGGGACCTCGGCCCGGTTCGCGGGCAGGTCGCGGCGGGCGACGTTCGTGAGCAGCGCGAGCTCCTCGTCGCCGGTCTGGTCGAGCATGAACTCCCGCAGCGGCTCCACGCCCGACTCGTAGGCGGCCGCCGCGTTCTTCTGGCCCTCGAGGTAGGGCTGGAGGCCGTCGTCGTTCACCTGGCTGAGCACCGGGGCCATGATGAACACGCTGAGGAAGAGCGCCAGGCCCGCGAGCACCTGGTTCGGCGGGGTCTGCTGCAGGCCCAGGGCGTTGCGGGTCAGGCCCAGCACCACCAGGATCTTGGTGAAGCTGGTGCAGGTCAGCAGGATCGCCGGCGCGAGCGAGAGCAGCGTCAGGGTGAGCAGCAGGGTCACCGAGGAGCTCGGCTTGTCGGTCAGGCCCTCGACGTCGATGACGAGCGAGTCGGCACCGGCGCCCTGGTCCGCGTCCCGGTTCCCGCCCCGGCCGCCCTGGTTCCCGCCTTGGGTGCCGTCCGGCACGGTGGGCTGCGGAGCGGCCTGGACCTGCGACACGACGTGGGCCCGGGCGGCCGCGGCGTCGGCAGCGCCGGCCGTGCCGAGCGTGACCAGCAGCAGTGCCAGCGGTGCGAGCAGCGTGACGACCACGGCGCGGGCGAGCCGGGGGGCCGGGACACCCGGGTGCCGCCGGGCGGTGGTGCTGCTGGTCATCGGGTTCACCTCGCTCTCGGCTCGTCGGTGGCTGGCTGGGTCAGGGCGCGCGGGGCCGTGGACCGGTGGGGTCACCGGCCGTGCGGCGGGGGCGCGGGTCGGGTCAGGAGGCCCGACGGGTGACGGCGCGGTAGGCCTGCCGCCAGGTCTGGGGCGAGAGGACCGATCCGCTCAGGGCTCCCTCGGGCTGCATCGCCGCACCGGTGCGGGCCGGGGCGTCGACGGTGGTGGGGGTCGGCGCGGTGGTGCCGGCCTGGAGCTGGGCCGAGAGCAGCGCGGCGCGCAGGGCGGCCAGGTCGGCGGCCGACGGACCCGAGGGGGCCGCGGCGACCGAGGGGGCCGCCGGGACCGGGGCCGGTGCCGCAGGGGGTGCCGCGGCGGGCTCGGCGGTGCGGGCGACCCGGGCGCCGCCGGCGACCACGGGGGGCAGCTCCATCGCCGGTGCCGGGGCGGCGTGCCGGCCGCTGCGAGCACCCCCGGCGGGGGCCGCCGCGGTGGCCGTGGTGTCGGGCAGCGCCCCGCTGGCCAGCTGGGCGCGCAGGGCGGAGGCGAACGCGGCGTACGACGGGTCCTCGGGGAGGTAGGGGTCCTCCTCGTCCTGGGCCGAGACGGCCGGCGGGGTGGGCGTGGCGTAGCTCGCGGCGACCTCGGCGGGCGTCGTGACCGGTGCGGCGTGGCTGGGCGGGCGGTGCCCGAGGAGCTCCTCGAGCGTGACCCGGTCCGGCTCGGCGAGCAGGGCCTCCAGCGACCCACCGCCGTACGACGGCGAGGACCCGGCCAGCAGCGTGGCGAGCTCGGCGTCGGTGAGCTCGGTCGCGAGCGGGTCGTCGAGGTCGTCGTCCGTGGTGTGCTGGTCGGTGTCGCGGGCCTCGTCCGTCTCCGGCGTACCGAACGCGTCGGCGTCCAGCTCGGTCAGCACGTTGACCTGCTGGTCGGTGCTGCCGAGGACCAGCACGCGGCCGGCCACGGAGACGACCGAGACCGACGCGGACTTGCTCAGCGCCTGGCGGTGCAGCACCTCGATCGGGGACCCGGCCCGACCGTGCAGCCGGCGGGCCGCGACCCTGCTGATCAGGATCAGCAGGCCGACGACGACCGCCAGCGAGAAGACCATCCGCAGCAGCAGCTCTCCCATTGTTCTCTCCCCCCTGGTGCGCGGCTCAGACCGCGGCGCTCTGGTCGAGGATCTCGGTGATCCGCAGGCCGAAGTCCTCGTCGACGACCACCACCTCGCCCCGTGCGATGAGCCGGCCGTTGACCAGCAGGTCGGCCGGGCTGCCTGCCGCCCGGTCCAGCGCGAGCACGGCGCCCGGGGTCAGCGCGAGCAGGTCGCGCACCGCCATCCGGGTGCGGCCGAGCTCGACGGTGACCTCCATCTCGACGCCGTGCAGCATCTCGATGCCGCGGCGGCCGATGGCGATGGAGCGCACGTTGCCCTCGACCGGCGGCCCGGGCACGGGCGGCAGCGCGGGCTGCGACACCGAGCCGAGCGCCTCGCCGAGCGTCGAGGGTGCCTCCTGCGGGGCGGCGGCCGGGGCGGCAGGAGCGGCAGCAGGAGCGGCGGCGGCGCCCGGCGCCGCGGCGGCGACCTGGAGCGTGGAGTCGGGGACGAGCACGGCCGCGAAGATCGTGCTGCCCATCAAGGGGACGGCGGTGAAGTCGCCGCCCATGTCGGCGACGACGTCGTCGAGGTCGATGGTGCGGCCGGGCTGTGCCGTGCCACCGAGGGCGGCGGCCGCGGCGTCCAGGGCCGGCTGCACCGCGGCGGCCAGGTCGAGCTCGCCCATCGGGCTGGAGGACAGGGCGGAGGTCAGCTCGTCGGCGACCAGCACGCCCACCCGCCCGCTGATGGGGCCACCGAGGTCGGCGACGACGGCGGCGGAGAACAGCGAGGTCACGTGCTCGGTGCCCGGCTGCGGCGTCCCGGGCTCCAGCCGCTCGGAGGACGGCAGGACCGCGGCGAGCGCCTCGGCGGCGGTGGTGGCCACCGCGTCGTGCGGGCCGGGGACGAGCGGGGCGGCGGTCATCGGAGCTCCTGCAGGGTGAGGGTCGGTTCGTCGAATCCGGTGGGTCCGGGGGCCTGGCCGGGGGGCGTGTCGGTGAGCGGCTGTGCCGGCAGGGGGGCAGCGGCCTGCGGGACGACGGCACCGCCGGCCAGCTCGGCCAGCTCGTCGGGCGTGGTGGGCCGCGCGGCGACGATGAGCGCGGCGAGCCGCTCGCCCTGGGTGCCGGGGGTGGCGTGCGCGAAGGCCTCGTCGTCGACGGTGATGTCTAGCGGGGCCGAGGCCGGGTGGCCGAGCCGCAGGACGTCGCCGACCCCGAGGCTGGAGAGCAGCGCCGGGTCGACGGTGCTGGAGCGGAAGCGGACGCTGACGTCGACGGGCACGTCGGTGAAGCTGCGCTGCAGGACCTGGGCGGCCTCGGCGCGCTGGGCACGCTCGCGGTTGGAGACCGGGGCCGGCGCCGCGGCGGCGGCCAGGTGCGGGTGCAGGCCGCTGAACGGCAGGCACACCGACATCGGGAAGGGGACGTCGTCGATGCGCAGCTCCATCTCCATGACGACCATGACGTCGGCGGGGCCGGCGACCTGGGCGAACTGGGGGCTGTACTCGACCCCGGTGACCTCCGGGTCCATCGCCACGATCGCGGCCAGCGAGTAGCGCATCTCGCGCAGCAGCCGCTCGACCAGGCCCCGGACGACGCCGGACTCGATCTCGGTCAGCGGCCGCCGGGGCTGGGACCGGGAGCCGGGGCCACCGAGCATGTGGTCCACGCACGACATCACCGCGTCCAGCGGCAGGTGCAGCACCCCGCGCCCGGGCATCGGCTCGGTCGTGAAGAGGGTGAGGTAGGTCAGCTGGTCCAGGCTGTCGACGTACTCGGCGTAGGAGCGCTGGTCGATGGTGCGCATCGACACCGCGCACACCGAGCGCAGGGCGCTGGTGAACACGGTGGTGGCCTGCCGGGTGAAGCCGTCGAAGCCGAGCTGCAGGATCCGCTGGTGCTCGCGGGAGAGCTGGATGGGTCGACGGAAGTCGTATGGCACCACGTCGCCGGCGCCGCGGCGACGCGACCGGGCACCGGAGGACGGTCCGGGGGCGGCCGGCAGGCTCGACGGGAGACTCACGTTGCCCCGATCGGCCGTCCGTGGCCGCTCCTGAGGCAACGGGGACGGGCGACCTGCCCCGCCCGCGTGCCCAGGCGTGGAAATAGTCCGTTCGGACTATGCGCCCGTGACCGGTCTCCTTCCCGGTCGCGGGTGTCTTCGCGCCGACTCGGCGGGCGGCGAGGGCCGCTACTGGGTGACGAACTCGGTGAAGTACACCCCCATCACGTCGCCGTGGTACTCGTGCTCGAGGTGCTCCAACAGCTCCTCCTTGAGGTGGTGGCGCTCCTTGGCCTTGCCGAGGTCGGCCATGTCCAGGCCGGAGAAGAGGTCGATCGTGGCGTCCAGCGCCTTGCTGCCGTCGGGGGCGTGGGCCACGTTGTTGGTCATCTGCAGCGCGATGCCGATGCGCAGGTAGTGGCCGCCCTCGAGGTTGATCTGCACCGGGTCGAGGACGAGCACCTCACCGGGCTCGGGCGCCGGCTCCGGGCCGGCGGGCTTGAGGAAGAACCAGTAGCCGCCACCGCCGGCGAGCAGCAGGACGAGCGCGGCGATGATCAGCTTCTTCTTGCCACCCTTCGCCGGCGCTTCGGGGGCGGTGCCGGCCGCGGGGGGGTGCGGTCGCGGCGGTGCTCATCTCTGCTCCTTCGAGTCGGGTCCGGTGGGGGCGGCGGCCGCGTGCGCGCCGTCGCTGTCGTGGGAGTCGTCGGGGGAGTCAGGGCTCGTCCCGGCCTTGCGTGCCTTCCGCTCGGCCTTCCGCTCGGCCTTGGTGCGTGCCTTGCCGCGTGCCTTGTCCTCGGCTGCGTCCGCCTCCGCCTTCGCGGCGGCGTCGGGGAGCAGGGCGGCGTCCTGGGGGGCCAGGTCGGTGAGCACCACGATGTCGACGCGCTTGTTGACCGCCTGCGAGCCGGGCTTGCTGGGGTCGACCAGGGGGCGGGTGTGGCCGTAGCCGGCCACCGAGAGCCGATCGGCGGGCAGGCCGTGCTGCTCCTCGAGCCGGCGCAGGACGGTCACGGCGCGGGCCGCGGAGAGGTCCCAGTCGGTGGCGTAGTACTTCGGCTTCACCGGCACCTGGTTGGTGTGGCCGTCGATCTGCAGCGGGTCCTCCAGCGACCTGAGCACCGGCGCCACCGCGTCGACGACCTGCTGTCCCCGCACGCTCAGCGAGGCCAGGTCGGCCTGGAAGACGACGTGGCGAGAGACCAGGCTGATCACGAGTCCGCGGTGGTCGTACGACGTCGTCACGTCGCCGGCGAGTCCCTCCCGCTCCAGTGCGCTGGTCAACGTGGCGCGCACCTTCTCCAGGCGCTCTGCCTCGGCGGCCGCCTCGTCCCAGGAACGATGGTTCTGCAGCGCGGCGGCCTGCTGGACGGCGTTGGCCACGGCCTGCTGCTGCTCGGAGTCGAGGTTGGCGGTGGCCAGCTGGGGCGACACCGAGTCGACCGCCGCCGACCCGGGCTGCTCGTGGAGCGAGGAGCTGCCCTCGAGCAGGGAGTCGCTGCTGCCGAACCCGGCCGCGAGACCCTCCTTGAGCTGGGCGTACTTCTTCTCGTCGACCTGGCTCATCGCGAACATGACGACGAAGAGCACCATCAGCAGCGTGACCATGTCGGCGTAGCTGACCAGCCAGCGCTCGTGGTTCTCGTGCTCCTCGTGCTCCTCGTGCTTCCTGCGACGGGAGCCGTGGCCGCTGCTCATGTCAGGCCGCCTCGGAGAGCTGGTCCTCCGCGGGGAGCAGCGAGGTGAGCTTCTGCTGGATCACCCGCGGGTTGGCGCCGGCCTGGATGGCGGCGATGCCCTCGACGACCAGCTCCATCCGCGAGCACTCGAGCTCGGAGAGGCGCTTCAGGCGGGCGGAGATCGGCAGGAAGATGATGTTGGCGCTGGCGACGCCCCACAGGGTCGCGAGGAACGCCGCGGCGATGAGGTGGCCCAGCTTCTCGGGCTCGGCGAGGTTCTCCAGCACGTGCACCAGGCCCATGACGGTGCCGACGATGCCGATGGTGGGGGCGTAGGCGCCGGCGTCGGCGTAGAACTTGGCCGACTGCTTGTCTGCACGCTTCTTGGCGCTGACCTCGGCCTCGAGGATGTCGCGGACCTCCTCGGGGTCGGTGCCGTCGATGGCGAGCGTGACGCCCTTGGCCAGGAACGGGTCGTCCATGTCCTTGACCATGTCCTCGAGCGCCAGCAGGCCCTCGCGACGGGCGCGGTCGGCCAGCGAGACGATCTGCGGGACGGCGTCGGCGCCGGAGATCTGGTTGCTGCCGCCGAAGGCGCGACCGAGCGCCTTCACGGCGGCCTTGGCGTCCGGGAGCGTGCCGCCGGCGATGGTGATGAGGATCGAGGTGCCGAAGACGAGCAGCATCGGGGGCAGCAGCAACATCGACATCGGGTTGCCGCCCTCGAGGATGTTGGCGGTGATGACGACACCGAAACCGCCGAAGATCCCTACCGCGGTGGCGAGGTCCTTCATCGGGGGCTCACCTCCCCCGACACCGTCGCCGTGGCCACGTCCGGGTGCTCGCCGTCGACCACGCTGAGGCTGGGACGCGGCTGGTGCAGGTCCAGCAGCGACGCGAGCGCCTGCTGGTCGGGCCCGGTGGCGTGCGGGTCGCGGGGGTCGTAGGGGTCACGGGGCAGCCGCAGGTCGGCGACCTGGATCTGGCTCGAGAGCGCGACGACCTCCGCCCGGTGGCGCAGGATCGCGGACATCACGTCGCGCAGCGGTTCGGCGACGACGTACTTCTTGCCGTCGACCAGCGTGATGACCGTGTCCGGCGTGTTGTCGATGCGCTCGATGAGGTCGGCGTTGAGAGCGAACACCGACCCCGAGAGACGGGTCAGGGAAATCATGGGTGGCACCATCCTTGTGCTTGGCCCGACGGCCGTCCGTGGCCGTCGAGGAAACAGATCGGCCGCCGGCACCGGGACCTGAGGGGTCCGGGCCGACGGCCCTCTCCTGGGCTGCGACTGCGGGTCCGACCGGGCGGGCCGGAGGAGTCGGGTCGCTCAGCGCTTGATGTTCACCAGCTCCTCCAGGACCTGGTCGGAGGTGGTGATCACGCGCGAGCTGGCCTGGAAGCCGCGCTGGGCGAGGATCAGGTTGGTGAACTCCGCGGCCAGCTCGACGTTGGACATCTCCAGCGCGCCGGCGATCACGGTCCCGTTGCCGCCCTCCCCGGGGACGCCGAGCTGGACGGCACCGGAGTTGGCCGAGGCACGGAAGGCCGTCTCGCCGATCTTCTCCAGCCCCATCACGTTGGCGAAGTCCGCGCTCGCCAGGCGGGCCATGTCGCGCTGGACGCCGTCGGAGAACACGCCGCGCAGCGTGCCGTCGGAGCCGAAGGTGTACGACGTCAGCTCGGTCGGTGCGACCACCGGCGGCGTGAGCGTCGGCAGCGAGGCCGTGTCGAGGCTGATGTCGATGAGGCCTGCCGCGTAGTCCGGGGCGCCGGTGGCGTCCAGGCCGTAGCCCTGCACCCGGGCACCGGTGTTGGTCACCAGCGTGCCGGTCTCGTCGAAGGTGAACGCGCCGGCGCGGGTGTACATCTGCTCGTTGCCGCGCTGCACGACGAAGAACCCGTCGCCCTGGAGCATCAGGTCCGTGCTGCGGCCGGTCATCTGGGCGGAGCCCTGGTTGAAGTTGGTCGACGTCGTGGCGATCTGCACGCCCAGCCCGATCTGCACCGGGTTGGTGCCGCCGCGCTCGGCGTTGGCGGCGGTGCCGCCGGTCATCATCTGGCTCAGCGTGTCCTGGAAGACCGTGGTCGAGGACTTGAAGCCGGTGGTGTTGGCGTTGGCGATGTTGTTGCCGGTCACGTCGAGCATGGTCTGGTTGACGCGGAGGCCGGAGATGCCGGCGAAGAGCGAGCGGAGCATGGGACTGGTTCCTTGTCTTTGAAAGTGCCTACGAAGGCCTACGAAGGCCTACGGACGACTGCGGGGACTGCGGGGGTCGGGGGTCAGGCCGGTGCGGTGGTGTCGCCGGACGAGCCGGACGAGCCGGACGAGCCGGTGGCGGCGCGTGAGCCGTCGGTGACGGCCAGGACGGACGCGAGCGGGACGTCGACACCGCCGACGTCGAGCACCGGCCCGGTGGCCCCGAAGCTCACCCCGTGCACCGCTCCGGTGCCCTGGGTGCCGTCGGCGAGGGTGTAGGAGACGTCGCGGCCCACCAGGGAGCTGGCGCCGAAGGCCGTCGTGGCCTGGAGCACCATCGCCGTCTGGTCGGCGACCGCCTGCATCTTCTCCAGGGCGGTGAACTGGGCGTTCTGCGAGAGGAACTCGCTGGAGTCCGCCGGGTTCATCGGGTCCTGGTACCTCAGCTGGGCGACCATGAGCTGCAGGAACATCTCCTTGCTCTCATCGGTCGCCGCCGTCATGCTGGCGGGCACGAGCCCCGCCGTGCCGGTCCCCGTCACAGCCTCGGTGGCTGGGATGGTCACGGTCCCTCCTCACATGCTCACGTCGAGACGCCGCGAGGCGTCCGACGTGGGCGGGTCGGCCGGGCGGGGGGTCCCCGCGCCCTGGCTGCCGTCCCTGGCAGTGGTGTCGACCTGCGTCCCTGCGGGTCGTCCTGCGTCCCGGTGCTCGGCCTGGGGCCGCTCACCGGGGGTCTCGTGGTCCGACGCGCGGGCGTCGGTCTGGCCCGACGACGGGGCGTCGCCGTCGTACGCCGAGGGGTCGGTCTGCGAGCCGGAGCCCGAGCCGGCCTGGCCGCTGCCCGGCTGCGGCTGGTGCAGCACGCTGACCTGGGTCTCCCCGGCCGGTCGACCACCCAGGGACTCCAGCGCGCGCTGCAGCGCGGGCAGCCCCTCGTGGAGGGTCGCGCGGGCGTCCTCGGAGCCGGTCGCCATCCGGACCCGGACCCCGCCCGGGTGGACGGTCAGGGTGATCCGGACGTCGCCGAGGTGCTCGGGGTCCAGGCGCAGCACCATCCGGTGCGTACCCGGCCCGGCCTGCACCAGGCGGGTCAGCTCGGGCACGACCTGGGCCGCCGCGCTCTGCGTGACCTGGGTGACCGGCCGGTCGGTGGTCGCCGTGGTCGGTGCGGTCGGTGCCTGCACGAACGTCGCGGCCTGCGGGTCCGCCGTCGGCGCCAGGCGCGGCTGGTCGGTGCGGGGCTGGTCGGTGCCGTCCCCAGCCGTGGTGGGCGGTGCGTGGTCAACCGTGCCGGTGATCGGACCGGTTGAGGGCTCACCGCTGGCGGCGGCAGCCGGGGTGGGCGGTGCGTGGTCAACCGTCGCGGGGGCGGGTCCGGCTGAGGGCTCACCGCTGAGGGCCGCGGTCGGGGTGAGCGGTGCGTGGTCAACCGTCGCGGTGCTCGGCAAGGTTGAGGGCTCACCGCCCACTGGCGCGGCAGCGGCCGGCTCGTCGGAGCCGGTGGCACCCAGGTCCGGCGCCCCTGCCCGGGTCGCGGTCAACGCGAGGGCCGCCGCCAGGGCGGGCGGCAGCACGACGGGCAGCAGCACCGGCGCGGCCCCGGCCGGTACGCCGTCGGGGGCGCTCGCGCGGGGCGCAGCGTCCTCCTCCGGCAGGCCCGCGGACGGCTCAGCGGGCAGCTCGACGGTCGGCTCAGCACCCGACCCGCCCGGCAGGGCGGCGTCGAGGGGGAGGTCCGTCGTCGTGGCAGGCACCCCCGAGGGGTCGGTGTCGCTCGCGTCGAGGCCCTCATCGCCGGCCGTGTCGGTGGTGGGCGCGGTGGTGGGCGCGGTGGTGGCCCCGGGATCGGCGGCCACGTCGGCGGCGCCGTCCGGCCCGACCGAGGTGCCAGGGGCCGCCTGCGCGGGGGCGCCGGCTGCGAGCACGGCACCCACGAGCGCGGCGAACACCCCGGCCACGTCCCCGGCCACGTCCCCGGCCACGTCCCCGGCCGCGTCCCCAGCCACGTTCCCGGCGCCGGAAGTGGTGCCGGGGGCGGTCCGCACGCCCAGCGGCATCGGTGCGATGGTCATCAGGCCCCCTCGACCAGGGCGAGGATCTTGGCGACGTACCCCTGCGTCTCGGCGTACGGCGGCACCCCGTCGTACCGGAGCACCGCACCGGGGCCCGCGTTGTACCCGGCCAGCGCGTGGTCGACGCGGCCGAAGCGGTCGAGCAGGTCGCGCATCAGCCGGGCCGCCCCGTCGACGGACTGGGTCGGGTCGAAGGGGTCGGTGACCCCGAGCCCCTTCGCGGTGCCGGGCATCAGCTGCATGAGCCCCTGGGCGCCCGCGGGGCTGACCGCCGAGGGCTGGAAGCTGCTCTCGGTGCGGGCCATGGCGGCCAGCAGCACCGGGTCCACGCCGTAGCGCGAGCCCGCGGCGTTGAAGAGGTCGGCGAAGGGGACCCCGGCGACCTGCGTGGTGCTGCCGGAGGCGGAGACGCGGGCGGCGGAGGAGACACCACCGACTCCCTCGCCGGGCAGGACCCGCCGGATGAAGTCGGGCGTGCCGTGGCCGGAGGCCTCGATGCTGACGACCCGGATGTCCAGGCCGGTGCGCGGCGCCTCCAGGATCATGCCGTCGCCGAGGTAGATCGCGATGTGGTCGGCGCCGTCGTTGCGCGAGGAGCGGTCCCAGGCGACCAGGTCGCCGGGGCGGGCCTCGGCCAGCGAGGCGACCGGCGTGCCGGAGCGGGCCTGGTCGTTGGAGACCCGCGGCAGGTCGATGCCGTGCTTGCCGTAGACGTACTGCACGAGGCCCGAGCAGTCCATGCCGCCGTCGGCGGGGGAGCTGCCGCCCCAGACGTAGGGCATCCCGACGTACTGCCGGGCGTCGGCGATCACGGCCTCGGCGGCGGCCGACGCGCCGGTGGTGCCGGTCGCACCGGTCGTGCCGTAGGCCGCGGTGGCGCCCGACATCATCTGGGCGAAGACCGCGCCGTTGACCGGCGCGGTGGGCTGCAGCTGGGTCAGCTGGCCCTGGATCTGGGCGATCCGGGCCTCGACGGCGGCGATGCTCACGCGGCACCTCCCTCGGCGGTGCTGCGGCGCAGCCAGCCCTGCGAGGCGACCTCGTCCATGTTCTTGTCGTCGGCGCGTCGGCGCTCCACGCGGCGCTCGTCCGCGCGACGCTCCAGCAGGCCCTCGACGGCGCCGAGCCGCGACCGGTCGCTCTGCCAGCGTCCGTCGGCCTCGACCGCCATGCTGCGGGCCACGTCGAGACGCGCCCGGTCGGCCACGAGCGCCTCGCGCAGGGCGGTCAGCGACTCGCGCAGCGCCACGAAGGTCGACATGTCACCGGAGACGAACGAGCCGTGCTCGCGCAGTGCGGCCTCGAGCTCACCGACCCGCGCCTCCCTGGCGCGCAGGTCGTGGAGCGCGGCCACGAGGCCGAGCCGGCTGTCCCGCTCGCGGACCTCGCGCACCCGGGCCACGGCGCCGAGCCCGCGGTCGGCGGGGTGCGGGCGCCGGGTCACCGGGCCACCAGCTGGTGCAGCGCCGCCCAGGTGTCGGCGGTCGGGGTCTGCTCGTCCATCGACTGGCGCAGGAAGGCCTCGATCCGCGGCATCCGGACGATGGCGGCGTCGGCCTCCTCATCGGTGCCCGAGACGTAGGCGCCGATCTCGACGAGCTCCTTGACGCCGCGGTGCGCCGCGAGCATCCGGCGCAGGGCCACCGCGTCGGCGCGCTGCTCGGCCGTCGTGACCGCGCCAGTGACGCGGGAGATCGACTCCAGGACGTCGATGCTGGGGAAGTGGCCGGCGGTGGCGAGGCGCCGGGTGAGCACGACGTGGCCGTCGAGGATCGACCGGGCGGTGTCGCCGATCGGGTCCTGGAGGTCGTCGCCCTCGACCAGGACGGTGTACAGGCCGGTGATCGAGCCGTGCGGTGAGGTGCCGGCGCGCTCGAGGAGCCGGGGCATCAGGTTGAAGACGCTGGGCGGGTAGCCGCGCGTGGCCGGCGGCTCGCCCGCCGAGAGACCGATCTCGCGCTGGGCCATCGCCACGCGGGTCAGCGAGTCCATCATCAGCACCACGTCCTTGCCGGCGTCGCGGAAGGACTCCGCGATCCGGGTGGCGACGAAGGCCGAGCGCAGCCGCTCGACCGGCGGCGCGTCCGAGGTGGCCACGACCAGCACCGACCGGGCCAGCCCCTCGGGGCCGAGGTCGTTCTCGATGAACTCGCGGACCTCGCGCCCGCGCTCACCGACCAGGGCGATGACCGAGACCTCGGCGTCGGTGCCGCGGGCGATCATCGACAGCAGGCTGGACTTGCCGACACCCGAGCCGGCCATGATGCCGATTCTCTGGCCGCGGCCACAGGGCACCAGCGAGTCCAGGGCCCGCACCCCCAGCCCGAGCTGGCGGGTGATGGTGGGGCGGGACAGGGCGTCGGGGGCGTCGCCGTCGACGTCGACGAGGGACATGCCCGGCAGCGCCCCGAGGTGGGGACCACCGTCGATGGGCCGGCCCAGCCCGTCCAGGACCCGGCCCCGCAGCGCGTCGCCCACGCGGATCTGCAGCGGCCCGCCGGTGTGCCGGACGTAGGCGCCCACCTGGATCCCCGTGAGCCGGGCCAGCGGCAGGCACACCAGGCCCTCGGTGCTGGAGGCCGCGACCTCGACGAGCACCGGGGGCGTGGACTGCACCTCGAGCAGGTCCCCGACGGCGGCCCGCAGGCCGGTCACCCGCAGGTGCAGGCCGACCATCTCCGAGACCCGGCCGAGGCCGAGCGGACGGATCGCGGCCAGGGCACGCGAACGGTTCGCGGCCAGCGCCGCCCCGGCGGACCCGGGGCGGGCGGGGCTCGCCGAGGGAACGGGCATCGTCGTCATGACAGGACCTCCCGGACCCGGCCCAGCGCGGTGGAGACGCGCAGGTCGACGGCCTCGGCCGTGGTCTCGAGCAGCGCGTCGTGGGGCTCCAGCGCAGGGTCGGGCACGACCGTGACCCCCTGGGCGGCCAGCGCCGCCAGGTCCGGGTGGGCCGCGACCTGCGGCGCGAGCCGCACGGTGACCGGCAGGCCCTGCGGGAGCGCAGCCAGCACCCGGCGTACGACGTCGGCGACCGGGTCCTCGGCGCCGGCCAGCTCCCGGCCGACCAGTGCCTCGGTCAGCTCGCCGGCGAGGGCGAGCGCGTGGTCCTCGACCTCGGCGAGCGTGGTCGACACCTGCTGGGCGAACTGCGCGGCGGCCCGCTGCAGCGCGGCCAGCGCCTGCTCGTGCTCGGCCTGTCGACGTGCCTCGGCCTCACGGGTCGCGGCCTCCAGCTCGGCACGGTGCGCGGCCGCCTCCGTGGCCGCCTCCCGGCGTCCCTCGGCCCAGCCCGTGGCGTAGCCCTGGGCGCGCGCCGCGGTCCGGGTGGTCTCGGCCAGCGCAGAGAGCACGTCCTCGGTGACGGGGTCACCGAGGGTGCGCTCGCCCCCGAACCGGGTCCACGCACCGGTGCGCAGCTGCGGGGTGCTCAGCGGGCCCACGGCCGCCGCCCGGTCGCCGCGCAGCACGCGGCGGTCGGGGGCACCGGACAGGTCCGCTGCGGTCATGACCTCACTCGACGAACTCAACGTCGCCCCCGCGTCGGATCATGATCTCGCCGCGCTCCTCGAGCTGGCGGATCGTGCGGATGATGGCCTGCTGGGCCTCCTCGACCTGCGAGAGGCGGACCGGGCCGAGGAGGTCGATCTCCTCCACGAGGCCCTCGGCGGCACGGCTGGACAGGTTGCGCGTGATCTTCTCCCGCACCGCCTGCGAGACACCCTTGAGCGCCAGCGCGAGCGAGGAGACCTCCACCTGGCGCAGCACCTGCTGGATCGAGCGGTCGTCCAGGCCGGTGATGTCCTCGAACATGAACATCCGGCTCTTCACCTCGTCGGCCAGCGCGGGGTCGAGAGACTCCAGGCCCTCGACGATCTGGCGCTCGGTGGAGCGGTCGGAGCAGTTGATGATGTTGACCATCTGGTCCAGGCCGCCGACCCGGGACATGTCCGAGGGCTGCAGCATCGAGGACAGCTTGCGCTCCAGGGTGCTCTCGACGGCCTTGACGATGTCGGGCGAGGTGCGGTCCATCACCGCGATGCGGTGGGCCACCTGTGCCTGCTGCTCCGGCGGCAGGCCGGACAGCAGCAGCGAGGCCTTGTCCGGCGTCATGTGCGCCAGCACCAGCGCGATCACCTGCGGGTGCTCCTCGACGATGAACGAGCGCAGCTGCGCGGGGTCGGCCTGGTGCAGGAACTGGAAGGGCATCTGCACCGCGGCGGCGTGCAGCCGCTCGATGATCTCGGCGGCCCGTTCGGGGCCCAGCGACTGCTCGAGCAGGGCCTGGGCGAAGCCGAGCCCCCCGCGGGCCATGTGCTCCCGGGCCACCATCAGGTCGCGGAACTCGGTGGCCACCGCCTCGGACTCCGCCAGGCTGACCGAGTCCAGCACCGCGATCTCGGCGGTGATCGCCTCCACCTCGTGCTCGTCGAGCAGGCTGAGCACCTTGGCCGCCTGGGACTTGCCCAGCTGGACCAGCAGCACGGCGGCCTTGCGGGCGCCCATGGTCTGGATGGGGCTCTTGGTCATGGTGCTCATCAGCGCTCCACCAGCCATCCGCGCAGCAGGGTCGCGACGTCCTCGGGCTGCCGCTCGATGAGGGCGCTGAGCTCCTCACGCACGCTGTGCTCCTCGACCTGCTCGGCCTCGGCGAGCGCCAGCGCGGCCGGCGGCTCGAGGGCCTGGCGCTCCTGGCGCAGCTGCTCCACGACGTAGGTGGTCGCCTGCTCGCGCTTCTTGGCGCGGCGGCGGCCGGTGACCAGCGCCAGCAGCAGCACCAGCAGCACGGCGCCACCCATGGCGCCCTTCTCGATCAGGTCGTTGCGGGCAGCAGCGGCCTCGGCGGCGGCAGCAGCCTCGAGGTCGGCCTGGGCGGCCTGCTCGCCGCTGCGGTCGAAGGGCATCGTGACGACCCGGATGGTGTCGCCGCGCCGGCCGTTGATGCCGATCGCGTCGGCGACCAGGGTCCGGACGTCGGTCGCCGAGACCCCCTGCGTGGTGGCGGTGTCGAGCACCACGCCGACGTTGATCTGCTTCACCGCCCCCGGCGTGGTCTCCCGGGTCTCCACCACGGTGTCGACGCCGTTGGTGCGCGAGCTCGAGGAGTTGTTGTAGGAGCTGTCGCCCCCCGCGCCGGCGGTCGTGTCGGTCTGGTCGTCGACCCCCACGACCCCGCCCACGCCGCCGGCCTCACCGGCACCGGAGTAGGTCTCGCTGGACAGCGACTCCGTCAGCGCCGGGATCTCCTCGTCCGCGCGGTAGTCGGTGGTCTCGGTGACGGCCTTGTCGAAGTCCAGCTCGACGGTCGCGGAGACCGTGGAGTTCCCTGGGCCCACGACGCGGTCGAGCATCGCCTGGAGCCGCGCCCGGAGCTGGTCCTGGTAGGCCTCGGTCTGCTGGGTGCGCTCGGTGGCGGCCGCCGACGTCGTGCCCCCGGGGCTGGAGAGGACCCGGCCGGTGGAGTCGGCGACCGTGACGTTGTCCGGGTCGAGCCCGTCGATACTCGAGGCCACGAGGTGGACCACGGCCTGCACCTGCTCGGGGGTGAGCGTGCGGCCCGGGTTGGTCTGCACCAGCACGGACGCCGTGGGCGGCTGCTGCTCGTCGGTGAACACGTCCTTCTGCGGGATCGCGAGGTGGACCACGGCCCCGTTGACGCCGTCGATGGCCTTGACGGTGGCCGCGAGCTCACCCTCCATGGCCCGCTTGAAGTCGGTCTGCTCCTTGAACTCCGAGGTGGAGATGCCCTGGTCGTCGAGGATCCCGTAGCCGCCCTCGCTGCTGGTCGGCAGGCCCTCGCCGGACAACGCGATGCGGGTGCTGTGCACGGCGTCGCGCGGCACCATGATCGTGCCGCCGCCGTCGGCGAGCTCGTAAGAGACCCCCTGGGTCTCGAGCTCGTCGATGACCGACGACGCGTCGGACGGCGCCAGGTTGGAGAAGAGCGGGGCGTACGCCGGGGCGCTGGCCCACCGGAAGACCATGAAGCCGCCCAGCAGCAGCGCGGCGGTCCCGATCACGGCCACGACCTTCTGGCCGGCCGTGAACTGCTGGAACGTCGTCGTGTGGCGGTTCATCGACCGCTGGAGCATCTCGCGCATCAGACCTGCATCCGCATGATCTCGGTGAACGCCTCGACCGCCTTGTTGCGGATCGCGACGGTGACCTGGGTGGTGACCGCCGCCTGGGTGGCGGCGATGGTGTAGTCGTGGATGTTCTGCAGGTCACCGGTGGCGGCCTGCACCGACAGCTGGTCGGCGGTGCGCTGGACGCCGTCGAGCCGGTCGAGCCCGTCGAGCACGAGCTCGCCGAAGTCCGGGCCGGCTGCCTTGCCGGCGCCACCGACGGACGGCGCGCCACCGACCGAGGGGGTCGAGGGGGTCGGGGGGGCCGTGGGGATCGTGGGAGGGGAGAAGGGCGTGAAGCCGCCGATGCCCTCGATGCCGCCGATGCTCATCGCTGGCCGATCGCGATCGCGGTGGAGTAGGTGTCCTGGGCGAACTTGGTCACCTGGGCCGAGGCCTGGAAGCCGCGCTGGGCCATGATCAGCTCGGTCATCTGGTCCGACATCTCCATGTCGGGCAGCCGGACGTAGCCCTCGGCGTCGGCCAGCGGGTGCTCGGGCTGGTAGGTCATCCGACCCTCGGCCGAGGTGAGCGCGACCTCCCGGACGCGCACCCCGCCGTCGTCGCGGGACTCCGCGACGACCAGCTGGGCCCGGAAGGCCTCCTGGTCCGTGGCACGCACCGTGCCGACGTTGGCGATGTTGTGCGAGAGCGCGTCCAGCCAGGTCTGGTGCATGCCGAGGCCGGAGCCGGCGATCCGCAGCGAGTCGAAGGCGCCCATCACATGGCCCCGGCGACGGTCTTGACGAGGTCGAAGCGGTCCGACACGGCCCGGGCCACCATCTGGTACATGAACTGCGACTGCATCGCGGCCAGCGACTCCTTGCGCAGGTCGACGTTGTTGCCGTTCTCGCCGACCGGCGTGTTCGCGTCCTCCATCAGCGGAGTGGCGCCGCCCAGCTGCCGCGCCATGGCACCGTCGCCACCGGGGGCGTTGCTGCCGATCGCGGAGCGCAGCACGGACTCGAAGTCGACAGCCGTCGCGCGGAAGCCGGGGGTGTCGAGGTTGGCCAGGTTGTCGGCGATGGTGTTCTGACGCAGCGACAGGCCGTCGAGCGCGTAGCCCAGGACGGCCGACACCGAGTCGGAGACCGCGTACGACGGAACGGACACGACTACTCCTCATGACTTCTCAGAGGTGGCTGCCGGTCCGTCGGCGGAAAGGGGTGAGCACTCCCTGCTCGAGGAGGTTGATCGGCGTACGACGCGGGCACCTGAGACGTTTCCCGCAGAGGTCTGCACCGGTGGCCGGTCGGCGGCACCGTCGCTGGGTCCGGGACGCGCAGGACCCCCCGGCCCACAGGGACCGGGGGGTCACGAGGTGGAGTCGCGGGCGTCGGGGCCCGACCTGACCGAGGGTCAGGTCAGGACCACGGCCACCCGACCGGAGCCGTAGCCCGCGACGTCCACGTGGAAGTCGGCCCTGCGGCCGAGGACCTGGGTGCGGATCCGTGCGTCGGCCGGCACGTCCTGGCCCGACGTGTGCGCGGAGTAGAGCTTCAGGTGGGCCGCCTCGCCGACGTTGAAGACCGAGGAGAAGACGTTGAAGACCTCCTGCAGGCCCTCGCTGAGGGTGTCGGGCAGGGTGCCGTCCTCGATGGCCTGCTCGGCCCCGGTGGCGGGCACCAGGGCGAGGGCGGCGCCGGCGTGCGCCGAGAGCGGCAGGTCGAAGGCCACCACCGCGCGGACGACGAGGCTGTCGTCGACGAACTGCGCCACGCTGGCGGGGTAGTGCCCGTTCACCGCGAACGGTGGCCCCGGCTTGAGCGTCACGTCGCGGTCCAGCAGGTCGCCCAGGAGGTCGCGGACCTCCTTGGGCTCGGGCAGGTGGACCGGGCTGGTCCGGTCGGGGGCCTTCATCACGGGGGAGCTCACGGGTGGGCCCCCAGCACCGCACCGAGGGCCTCGTCGAAGCTCTCGGGGGTGAAGGGCTTGGCGATCAGGAACGCCGCACCCGCCGCCTCGGCCTGGGCGCGCATCGCCGGCGAGCCCTCGGAGGTGACGAAGCCGAAGGGCACCGTGCCGCCTGAGGCGCGCAGGGCCGTGAGGAAGTCGATGCCCGACATCTCCGGCATGTTCCAGTCCGACAGCACGAGGTCGGGGGCCTCGCGCTGCACGGCCTCGAGGCCCTCCCGGCCGTTCTCGGCCTCGACGACGTCGTGGCCGCCGTGACCGGACTGGCGCAGGGTGCGGATGACGATCTGGCGCATGACGCGACTGTCGTCGACGACGAGGATCTTCATCGGGTGCTCCTTCTGTGCCCGTGCTCAGGACGGGTCGGCGGCGGGGGGCAGGTGGACGGTGACGACGACGGGCTCGCCGCGCCAGGTGAGCTCGAGGCGGCAGACCTCGACCAGGTGCGAGCCGGGCGAGATGTCCCCGTGGCCGACCAGCGGCAGGGAGAGCACGGCCGAGCCGGCCATCAGGCTCTTCACGTTGCCGCCCACCATGTTCACCAGCTCGCCGAGGGCGTCACGGAGGTCCTCGTCGGAGCACTGCTCCGGCGGGCACATCAGCATGGTCGAGGTGACGGCCTGCGCTGCTGCGTCGGTGAGGTTGACGGTGATCTGGGCGTCCCAGCCACCCGTGACGGTGATGGCCGCCGACCAGCCGCCGGGCGGCATCGGGGTGGCCAGCGGCAGGATCGGCTCCTCGGCCCCGAGGAAGCTCGACCACACCTCCTCCACGACGGCGTGCACGTCCCCCAGGGACGGCTCGAGGGTGACGGTCATGCCGGTACCTCCTGGGCGAAGAGCCCGAGGAGCTCCATCTTCTCGATGATGGCGTCGGGCGTGAACGGCTTGATGACGTACTCGTGGGCCCCGGCTGCCAGGGCCCGCACGATCTGGCCGTGCTCGCTCTCGGTCGTGACCATCATCAGGGTCACGTTGCGCCACCGGTCGTCGGCCCGGACCCGGGTGACGAACGTGTAGCCGTCCATGAGCGGCATGTTCCAGTCGATGAGGCAGATGTCGGGGACCAGGCCGGCCTCGAGCACGTCGAGGGCCTCCTGGCCGTTGCCGGCCTCGGTGGTCTCGAAGCCGAGCTCGGTCACGATGCGGCGAAGGATGCTGCGCATCGTCTTGGAGTCATCGATGATCAGGGCGTGCACGGTCAGGCTCCTGTCTGACTGAGGGCGGGTGCGGTGATCGGGGCCGGGGCCGCTGCGGCGGGCCGGGCGGCGGTGCGGGGGCGGTGCATCCAGACCCGGCCGGCGGCCTCGCGGGTCCAGGCGTCGTCGAGGTCCAGCGTGGTCTCCGAGGACCCGAGGAGCAGGAAGCCGTCCGGCGAGATCCGGGTGCTGACCCGGCGCAGGATGTCGCGCTTGGTGTCCAGGTCGAAGTAGATGAGCACGTTGCGCAGGAACACGATGTCGAAGACCGGCATCGGGGGGAACGGTGCGGCGAGGTTGAGGTGCTGGGTGGTCACCATCGAGCGCAGCTCGGGGGAGACCTCCCACTCGTTGCCCGCGCGGGTGAACCAGGTGACCAGCCGCTGCGCCGGCATGCCGCGGTTCATCTCCACCTGGGAGTAGCGCCCGGCCCGGACCCGCTCCAGCATCGTCGTGGACACGTCGGTGGCGTGGATGCGGGCGGTCCAGCCCGGCGGCAGGTTCTCCTTCAGGAGCATGGTCAGCGAGTAGGCCTCCTGGCCGCTCGAGCACGCCGCCGACCAGATCTCCAGGTGCTTGACGTGCGCGCGTGCCTCGAGCAGCGGCGGCAGCATCGCCTCGGTGAAGGCCTGGTAGGGGGCGAGGTCGCGGAACCACGAGGTCTCGTTGATGGTCAGCGCGTCGATGGCCTTGGCCCGTTCGGACGGGTCGCGGCCCAGGAGCGCGACGTAGCCGTCGACGTCCGGCTGGCCGGCGGAGCGGGCCAACGGGAGCAACCGTGCCTCGACGAGGTACTCCTTGCCCGGCTCACAGAGCATGGCAGTCTCTCGTCGCAGCAGGTCCGCCACGTAGGCGAAGCTGGTGGGGGAGATCACGCCGGTCCCATCGTCCCGTCCGCAGGCCACCTGAGACCGTCTAGACCTCGCGCGGCCCGGTTCGGGACCTAGGTCCCGAACCGGCCCGGACCTCTCACGTCGCCTCGCCGCGAGCCGATCGGACGCTCGTGATCCGTGCTCTGGTGGTCGACGACTCGGCCGTGCTGCGACGCCTCATCAGCAACGTCCTGGCCTCGGACCCCGAGATCGAGGTCGTCGGCACCGCGGTGGACGGCCTCGACGCGATCGAGAAGGCCGACGTGCTGCGCCCCGACGTGATGACCCTCGACGTGGAGATGCCCCGCCTCGACGGGCTGGGCGCGGTGAAGGAGATCAGTGCCCGGCACCCGCGTCTGCCGGTGATCATGTTCAGCACGCTCACCGAGAAGGGGGCCAGCGCCACGCTGCAGGCGCTCTCCAACGGCGCCAGCGACTACGTCGCGAAGCCCACCGGCGCCACGTCGTTCGCCGACGCGCTCGACATCGTCCGCGACGAGCTGCTGCCCCGGGTCAAGGCCCTGGTCGCCGCCCGGCGGATGGTCGCGGCCGCGGCGCCGCGCCCCGTCGCGCCGGTCCGGGCCACGACGACCCCCGAGGTGCTCGTGATCGCCTGCTCCACCGGCGGGCCCGACGCGCTCTCGACGGTGCTGTCGCAGCTCCCGGCCGCCTTCTCGCTGCCGGTCCTGGTCACCCAGCACATGCCGCCGGTCTTCACGACCCAGTTCGCGACCCGGTTGGACCGGGTCTCCCCGCTGCAGGTGCGCGAGGCCGCCGACGGCGACGTCGTACGCCGTGGCGAGGTGCTCCTCGCGCCGGGCGACTTCCACCTGCGGCTCGCCCGCTCGGCGGGGGTGGTGCGGGCGACGCTCGACCAGGAGCCCCGGGAGAACTTCTGCCGCCCCGCGGCCGACCCGCTGCTGCGCTCCGCCGCGCAGGTCTACGGGCCCGGTGTGCTGTGCCTGGTGCTGACCGGCATGGGTTCCGACGGCCTGGCGGGTGCGCGCGTCGTCGTGGACAGGGGCGGACGCGTGGTCGTCCAGGACGCCGCCACCTCCGTGGTCTGGGGCATGCCCGGCGCGATCGCCAACGCCGGCCTGGCCCACGAGGTGCTCCCGCTGCTGGCCATCGCGCCGCGTCTGGCCGCCCTCACCGGCGCCGTCGCCATCGGCTGACGGTTGCGGGTCCCGGACCCGTGTGCTCGTCGCTCAGGTGCGCTTGCGCAGGGCCTCGGCGAGGTTGGCGACGGCGTCCTCACCGGGGGAGGCGGCGGCCTGGTTGCTGTTGGTGACCTCCGCCAGGAGCTCGGCGCGGTTGACCGCGACCGAGCGAGGGGCATCGATGCCGATCCGGACGACGTCGCCGCGGACCTCCAGCACGGTCACGGTGACGTCGTCGCCGATGACGACGCTCTCACCGACTCGGCGGCTCAGGACCAGCATGGGGCAACGCTACCGGGCGCCGTGGTGGCCGGTGGTCAATCAGGCCACCAACGGCGTGGTGGTGGACAGCGCGGGGTCGTCGAGCACGACCTGACGGGCTCGCTGGGTGCGGGTGTTGACCAGCAGCGGTGCCAGCAGGTTGGCGGTCGTGGAGACCAGGCTCTCGCCGGCGGTCAGGATGCTGAGCAGCAGCACGTCCTCGGCGGTCGTGACCCCCAGCTCGGCGGCGGTCGCGTCGTCGATGACGGGGGCGTAGTCGGGGAAGAACGCGTGCGGCGGCACCACCAGGAAACGCAGGTCCGGGTCGTCGAGCGAGCGCAGCGCGCACAGGACGCCGTCGTCGTCGAGGCGCACCAGCGCGTAGCGCAGCTGGGTCGGGAAGCCGGGCAGCGGGTGCACCAGCTCGATGACCGGCAGGTCCGGGACCGTCGGGTCGGCGTCGGTGGTCATCCCCGTGCGGTCCTCCTCGGCTGCGGTGCCGGCGCGCTGCGCCGGTGTGGTGGCGATCATCGCAGAAAGTCCACGAGGCTCGGCTGCATGACCCGCGCGGTCGAGGCGAGCGCGGCCTGGTAGGCGACCTCGTGCATCTGCAGGTCGACCATCGCCTTGGGCAGGTCGGTGTCCTCGACCTCCGACAGCGCCGAGCGCAGGGTGACGAGCGCGTCCTGTCCCTTGCGCTCCGCCGCGTCCGCCCGGTTGTACGACGCCCCGACCGCGGCCTGGGCGTCGCTGACCGCCCGTTGCCGCTCGGTGACGGCCGCGATCCCGGCCTGGATGCCGGCCTTGTCGCCGAGGCGCAGGGCGCTCTCGAGGGCGGCCAGGTCGTCGAAGAGGTTGTCGCCGTTCGGCCCGACCACCGTCGTGCCGCTCACGTCGATGCGCACCTTGACCCCGTCGGCGACGCTGCGCTGCACGGGGGCGTCGGCGCCGACGTAGGCGCCGCTGGCGTCGAAGGCCTGGGTCCCGGCGGTCACGCCCCCGAAGATCGGGCGGTCGAGGTAGGTCGTGTTGGCCTGGGCCAGCAGGCCCTCGCGGATCTGGGCGACCTCAGTGGCCAGGGCGGTGCTGGTGCTGCCCGTGATCGACGCGTTGGCTCCCTGGAGCGCGAGCTCGCTGACCCGGCGCAGGTTGTCGGCCATGCCGCTCAGCGTCGAGTCGGTGACGTCGAGCCACCCGAGCCCGTTCTGCGCGTTGCGGACGTGCTGCTGGGTCTCGGCGAGCTGCACCCGGATCTTCATCGACGTCGTCGCGTCGGTGGGGGAGTCCGAGGGCCGGTTGAGGTTCTTGCCGGTGGAGAGCTTCTCCTGGGTCTGGGCGAGACGGTCCAGTCCGGCCTGGAGCGAGGTCAACGACCTGCCCGTGACCATGTTCTGGGTGACCCGGATCATCACCATCAGCCGATTCCTGTCCTGTTGATGAGGGTGTCGAGCACGCTGTCCATGACCGACATGACCCGCGCGGCGGCCTCGTAGGCGCGCTGCGCGGTGAGCATGGCGACGGTCTCCTCGTCGAGGTTGACCCCCGAGAGCTGCTCGCGCGCCGAGTCGACCTGGGTGGTGAGCAGGGACTGCGTGCGCACCAGCCGCTGCGCCGAGGCGACCTCGGTGCCGAACCCGTTGACCAGTCGTTGGTACGACGCCTCGGGAGTGCCCGCGGTGCCGATGACGTCGGCGTTGCTGCCGTCGAGCACACCGCCGGGCAGGGTCGAGGCGGCGACCTGGCGTGCCGTGACCGCGACGGTCAGCGTCCCGGCCGGGTCGATCGGGTCGTAGGAGAAGAAGGCGGCGCCGGTGTTGCCGTCGAGGTCGTAGCCCGCGGCGTGGGCGGCGTTGACGGTGTCGGCGAGGTCGCGGGCGACCGCCGCCAGCCCCGCGGCGTACGCCGGCAGCGTGGTGTTGAGCAGGTCGGCCGAGGCCCCGACCTCGCCGCGGACGTCCGCGGTGAGCGTCGTGCTGGTGGCGCCGGTGTCGATCGCGAAGGTGACCGGCTGCCCGTCGGGCGCGCCGCTCGCGGTCACCCCGGTCGCGACCCGCAGCGTGCCGGCGGTGGAGCCCGCGACCAGGTCGACGCCGGCGACGCTGACGTTCATGGTCCCGTCGGGCTGGAGCAGCCCCACGCCGCCGGTGAGCTCGGCCAGCCGGAGGCCGAGGACGTCGCGCTGGTCGGCGAGGTCGGAGACGTCCACCCCGTCGAGCGCCGCGGTGGAGATGGCGCGGTTGGTGGCGGCGAGCTCCTTGGCGACCGTGCCGACCTCCGACACGGTGCCCTGGAGCGTGAGCCGCTGGGTGGTCATCTCGGCGGAGACGTTGGCGGCCTGAGCGGAGAGCGCCCCCGCGAGCGACTCGGCCCTGGCGAGCACCTGGCCCCGGGCGGCGTTCCCGCCCGGGTCGTTGCCGAGGTCCTGCCAGGAGCTGCGGAAGTCGGCCATCGCCGCGGCCACCCCGGCGTCACCGGGCTCACCGACGCCGCTCTCCATCCGCGCCAGCGCGGTGGCCCGCAGCTGGAGGTAGGACAGGGAGGAGTGCTCGGTGCGCACCCGGTTGTCGAGCAGCACGTCGTTCATCCGCACGATGGCCGAGGTGCGCACCCCGCCGCCGGCGCCCTCGTAGGTCGACCAGCGCGCGGGCACGGTCGGGGCGCCCATGGACTCGCCGTCCACGCGTCGCCGGTTGTAGCCCTCGGTCGCGACGTTGGCGATGTTGTGGCTGGCCACGTCCATCGCGACGCGGTTGTACCTCAGCGCACTGAGTGCGGTGTTGAGGGAGGACAGGGTGCCGGACATGGGTCAGAGCGCGCTGTCGAAGAGCCGGGCGACCGGCGTACCGCCCACGGCGCTGCCGTCGGGGGAGTAGCCGTCGGTGGGGTCACCGAGGTCGGCGAGCGCCTCGCGGGCCTGGCGGTAGCCCTGGGTGAGCAGGTCGCGGTTGGAGTCGGCCAGGGCGGTGATCTGCCGGGTGGAGGCGGCGAAGGCCTCGCGGTGCTCGTGCAGGATCGTCGACCACGGCTCGGGCGCGGCGTCGGCGAGCTGACGCAGCGACGGGTTGGGCGGGCAGCCGATCTCGGCGGCCGCGGCGTCCGCGGCGGTGGCGCGCAGGACCTCGGTCTCGCGCAGCGTCTCCAGCACCGCCTCGACGTCGCGGGCCGCACGCATCAGGTGCTCGGTGCGGTTGCTGGCGAGCACCAGCTGCTCGACCTCCAGCCGGTAGAGCAGGGTGTCGAGGAGCTCGCGCTCGCGCCACAGGACCAGGCACAGCTTCTCCATGGCGGACTCCGACTCTGCTCGACGGAGACTCCCCCATGGGGCCTCCTGGGATGGCACACGCTGCCGGGACTCCAGTCGGCGGCCCGTCAAGTCACCTGAGAGGTTTTCGCAGCCCGGATCCGGCCCGGATCTGTGGGAACGGGCCCATGTTCACGGCCTGTACGCGGGAGCGGGAGCACCCTGTGTGGGACTCGTGAAGATGGCCGTCGGGGCGGCTGGTCTAGCCCCTTCGGGCCAGTCCGGTCCAAAACCCTGTCGCCGTGAAGTAAAGGCGCGCAACCTGTGACATGTGTCCCGGTCTGGGAGGGCCGAGATGCACCCGCTGGTCAGGGAGGGCCAGCGGTCGGGAGCACAGGAGGGAGGCTCGCGTGACCAACGACGCGTGCGACAACACCGCCGCCGCACAGGCCATCGCTGGACAGGGTGCTGCACAGGGTGCCGGCACACCGGTCGACGACGCTGCGGACCCCCAGCGCGAGGCGCTGGTGGTCGAGCACATGACGCTGGTGTCCCACATCGTCCGCGAGACGATGACCCGGGTCCCGGCACACGTCAGCCGGGACGACCTGCAGTCCGCGGGTCTCACCGCCCTGGTCAAGGCCGCCCGGGCCTACGAGCCCGACCGCGGGGTGCCGTTCACCAGGTACGCCGCCAGCCGCATCCGCGGGGCGATCCTCGACGAGCTGCGCCAGGTCGACTGGGCCTCGCGCTCGGTCCGTCGCCGGGGCCGCGACCTCGAGGCGGCCCGGACCGCGCTGGCCAACACCCTGGGCCGCGCACCCGAGAACCACGAGGTCGCCGCCTCGCTGGGGCTCTCGATCGCCGAGGTGGAGTCCAACGACGGCGACGTCGCCCGCGCCAACGTGCTGTCGCTGCAGGGCTCGGAGGTCTCCTTCGAGGACATGCTGGTCAGCACGTCGCCGGCGCCCGCGGAGCTCGTGGAGCACCGGGAGAAGCTGGAGTACCTCGTCGACGCGATCGCCGAGCTGCCCGAGCGGCTGCGCATCGTGGTGCAGGAGTACTTCCTCGCCGAGCGGCCGATGGCCGAGATCGCCGAGACCCTCGGCGTCACGGAGTCGCGGGTCTCCCAGATCCGTGCCGAGGCGCTGGTGCTGCTGCGCGACGCCCTCAACAGCGCCCTGGACCCCAGCCTGGTCACGCCGCACGCCCGCCCCAACGGGTGCGCCGCCCAGCGCCGCAACGCCTACTTCGAGGCCGTGGCCGCCCGCCACGCCTCAGGTCGGGTCACCGCCCGGATCCCCCAGGCCGGCACCGCCTAGGGATCCGTCGACCCGCCGCCCGTCGGCCCCGTCGAGAACTGCTCGAGATTTTTCCTCAAGCGGCTCGGGACGGGGCCGATGTGCTTCTCGAGGCCCATGGACGGGCCGCCGGACTCGTACCAGGAAGGGAACCATCATGAGTCTTCGCATCAACCAGAACATCGACGCGGTCAACAGCTACCGCAACCTGTCGGTCACCCAGGGCCAGATGAGCAAGTCCCTGGAGAAGCTCTCCAGCGGCTTCCGCATCAACCGGGCCGCCGACGACGCGGCCGGCCTCGCGATCTCCGAGGGCCTGCGCTCGCAGATCGGTGGTCTCAAGGTCGCCGTCCGCAACACCCAGGACGGCGTCAGCGTCGTGCAGACCGCTGAGGGTGGGCTCACCGAGACCCACTCGATCCTCCAGCGCATGCGTGACCTGGCCGTGCAGTCGGCCAACGACTCCAACGACCAGGCCTCCCGCGACGCCATCCAGGCGGAGTCCACGGCGCTCTCCTCCGAGCTCGACCGCATCGCCGACAAGACGACCTTCAACAACGTCAAGCTCCTCGACGGCACCTTCACCGGCAAGGACTTCCAGGTCGGCTACGCCTCCGGGGACACGATCGGGGTCAACGTCACCTCCACCGCCCCGTCCGGCGTGAAGGCGACCTTCGACACGGTCGCGGCCAGCACCACCGCAGCCACCGCGACCCTCTCCGCGGGCGGGGTCTCGATCACCACTGGCACGTTGACCGCGAGCACCAACGTCACGGACATCGCCGGACAGCTCAACGACGACGCGGCCTTCGCCTCGGTCTTCAAGGCCAAGGTGAACACGGACGGCGAGCTCGAGATCAGCATGAAGGACTCCGGCGTGACCGCTTCGGCGATCACGATCACTGGAACCGGCCTGGCCGGCACCAAGTCCGACACCGCCAACAGTGCGACCGGCACCGGCGGCTTCTCGGCCGCCGACCTGGGTCTGTCCGGTGTCGACCTGTCGAGCAAGTCGGGCGCGACCTCGGCGATCGACGCGATCGACACGGCGATCCAGGCCGTCAGCACCAGCCGTGCCAACCTCGGTGCCCTGCAGAACCGGTTCGAGCACACGATCAACAACCTGAACGTGACCGCCGAGAACCTCACCGCCAGCGAGAGCCGGATCCGCGACACCGACATGGCCCAGGAGATGATGGCCTTCACCCGGTCGCAGATCCTCTCCCAGGCCGGCACCGCGATGCTCGCCCAGGCCAACCAGGCCCCGCAGAGCGTCCTGTCGCTGCTGCGCTGATCGAGCCGTGAGCTGATCCACCACGTCCCGGTGACCGGGGCCCGACGGCGATCCCGTCGCAGCCCCGGTCCCCGGGACCGGTGTCACCGACACCCACCCGCAGGACCCAGCAGGACCCGGCACCACCAGCAGCACCCGGGAGCGCGAGAGGAGGCGACCTCGAATGGCAGCAAGCATCAGCGGACTGGCCAGCGGTCTGGACACCGCGACCATCATCGACCAGCTCATGCAGCTCGAGGCCGCGCCCCAGGACCGCCTGAAGTCCCGGGTCTCCTCCGAGAAGCTGGTCCTCACCAGCCTCCAGGCGCTCAACAAGACCACCGCGTCCCTGGCCACGAAGGCCGAGGCCCTGGCCAAGGACACCGCCTGGACGCCACTGGTCTCCACCAGCTCCGCCGCCGGGGTCGCGGTGAGCACCACCGGCTCCGCCGCTCCGCGCAACCTGACCGTCACGGTCACCTCGGTGGCGCAGACCCACCAGCTCGGGTACGCCGGCACCGCCGGTCTCTCCGACGTGGTCACCGGTGCCTCGACGCTGGTCCGGCTGGACCGCTTCGACGGCTCCCCGGTCGAGGTCGAGACCGGTGACGGGACCCTCCAGGGCCTGGTCACCGCGATCAACGACCCCGCCAACGACACCGGCCTGAGCGCCACGGTCGTCAAGGTCGCCGACGGGCAGTACCGCCTGCTGGTCGAGTCCAAGGCCACCGGCAGCGCCGCCGACTTCGACCTCACCGCCCAGGACGGCAGCCCGCTGCTGGGCGGCGCCACGGTCCGCGGCGGCACCGACGCCTCGATCGACCTCGGCGCCGGCATCGTGGCCTCCAGCTCGACCAACACCTTCGCCGAGGTCGTCCCCGGCGTCACGATCACCCTGGGCAACCAGGCCACGGTGGGCACCGTCTCCTCGGTCTCGGTCTCCCGCGACGTCGCGGGCATGACCGCCAAGGTCAAGGACCTCGTCGACTCCCTCAACGCGGTCGTCGCCGAGATCGGCGTCAAGACCGCCGGGGGCACCACCGGCACGGCCGGCCCCCTGGCCGGCGACGGCAACGCCCGCCAGCTGCGCTCGCACCTGCTGGACACGATCCGCACCGACGGTGGCACCAGCCTGGCGGCGTACGGCATCCAGGTGAACCGCTCGGGTCGGCTCGACTTCGACGAGGCCGCGTTCAAGGCCGCCTACGCCGCGGACCCCACCGGGACCGCGGAGATGTTCACGACCGCCGGTGACGGCTTCGCCGCGCGCGTGGCGGAGGTCGCCAAGGGCGCCAGCGACTCCTCGGACGGGACGCTGAGCGCCGCGATCACGGGGCGGCAGTCCGGCATCGACCGGATGGAGGACTCCATCGACGAGTGGGACCGCCGGCTCACGCTGCGGCGCACCGCTCTCGAGCGGCAGTTCACGGCGCTGGAGACGGCGCTCTCACAGATGTCCAGCCAGTCCAACTGGTTGGCCGGTCAGCTCGCGTCGCTCCCCTCGAGCAGCAGCTGACGCCCACGGGAAGTCAAGGAAGGCACCCACATGTACAACGATCCCCGCGCCGCATACATGGATGCATCCGTCGCGACCGCCAGCCCCGCCCGCCTGCTCGTCATGCTCTACGAGCGTCTCGTGCTCGACGTGCGCAAGGCCCTGGCCGCCCAGCAGAAGGCGGACCACGCCGAGGCGCACACGCAGCTGGTCCACGCCCAGGACATCGTCCTCGAGCTGCGCGCCAGCCTCGACGTCGAGGCCTGGGAGGGCGGCCCCGGGCTGGCCTCCATCTACGACTTCCTGCACCTGCAGCTGGTGCGGGCCAACATCAACCGTGACGCCGGTGCCACCGAGGGCTGCCTGAAGCTCGTGGAGGACCTGTGCGCCACCTGGCGCGAGGCCGCGCTGGCTGCGAGCCAGGTCGCATGAGCCCGCTGGTCGCCCCCACCGATGCCCACGCCCGTGCCGACTCACCAGACCTGCGGCTGGTCGACGTCCAGGAAGCAGACCCCGCGGTGATGGCCGAGGCGGACGTGACGGCGTGGGAGATCGTCCTGGACCGGATCGAGCTCGACGTCATGCGCGGGGAGCGCAACCTGGCCCGGGGCCTGGAGTTCCGCACCGACCCGTGGGACCTGCCCGACGACGACATCGGCCCGCTGCCCCCGCAGCTGGTGGACCGCGCCGCCGGCATCCACCGTCGCCAGCACGCGCTGATCGAGAAGATGAGCCAGACGCTGCACCACACGCTGCGCCAGCAGGCGGTGGCCGAGGCCGCCAGCCGCGACCACGGTGCCGCGGCGTACCCCGTGTACGTCGACGTCGCCATCTGACCCGCTTCCCCCCACCCACCCCGGACCACCCCTCCCTGGTCCCCGCGACCCCCGTCCTCCTGGTGAGCCGGGGGTCGCGGTGTGTCCGGGGCGGGCCGGGCGAGGCGCCGGACGACGTCTGGACCAGCGTCCAGACCAGTGGTCCGAATCGCGGGAGAAAGCGGCTCGGCTCTCACCTTCGCGGGTGGTGAGCCGATGGGGGAGGTCGACCCGCCCACGCGGGCCGCAGCAGCACCGGGCAGCACCAGGCAGCACCAGCCGGCACGAGCCGGCTCCAGCCAGCGACGAGAAGGGGGAGGGCTGTGGACGACGACGCCGAGATCGTGGCCGAGTTCCTCGTGGAGAGCCACGAGAACCTCGATCAGCTCGACCGTGACCTCGTGGAGCTCGAGCGCACGCCCGGCTCCCGGGAGCTGCTCTCCAGCATCTTCCGGACCATCCACACCATCAAGGGCACCAGCGGCTTCCTCGCCTTCAACCGGCTCGAGGCGCTGACCCACGTGGGGGAGAACCTGCTCTCGCGGTTGCGCGACGGCAAGATGGTCATGACGACGCACACCGCCGGAGCGCTGCTCACGATGGTCGACACGGTCCGTGCGCTGCTCGAGGCGATCGAGCACGGCAGCGGCGACGCCGACCCGGCCGTGGACGTCGAGTCCGTCGTCACCATGCTCGAGCGGGTGCTGGCCGGTGAGGTCGACGAGACCGCCGAGGCCGACCAGATGGCCGAGGCCGACCAGCCCGCCGAGGCCGCGGCCGCGGCCGCGGGCGGCGGTGAGCTGTCAACCGTCCCGGCTGCCGAGCCGGTTGAGGACGCACCGCTCACGGTCGAGGGCGGTGAGCTGTCAACCGTCCCGGCTGCCGAGGTGGTTGAGGACGCACCGCCCCCGGCGGCGGCCGCCGCGTCCGCACAGGTGGCCGAGCCGGTCGCCGAGCCGGTCGCCCAATCGGTCGTGGAGCCGGCCGTGGAGTCGGTCGTGGAGCCCTTCGTGGAGCCCCTGCTCGAGGACGCCCCGCCCGTGGCGGAGGCCGAGGAGGGCCGGCGTGGGGTGGTCGACTCCTCGGTCCGCGTCGACGTGGACCTGCTCGACGGGCTCGTGCAGCTCGTGGGCGAGCTGGTCCTGACCCGCAACCAGATCCTGCAGCGCACCGAGGCCGCCGACGACGTCGAGCTGGTCCGTGCCTCCCAGCGCCTGGACCTCGTGGCCAGCGAGCTGCAGGAGAGCGTGATGCGCACGCGCATGCAGCCGATCGGCCAGGTCTGGTCGAAGATGCCGCGCATCGTCCGCGACCTGGCCCATCAGCTCGGCCGCGAGGTCGACCTGGAGATGGACGGTCACGACACCGAGCTGGACCGCTCGCTGCTCGAGGCGCTCAAGGGGCCGCTGACCCACCTGGTGCGCAACTCCCTGGACCACGGCATCGAGCCGCCCGCCGCCCGGGCGGCCGCGGGCAAGCCGACGGCCGGCCGGCTGCTGCTGCGCGCCTACCACGAGTCCGGCCAGGTGGTCGTCGAGATCACCGACGACGGCAAGGGCATCGACCCGCGCCACATCGGTGACGTCGCCGTCCGCCGCGGCGTGGTGACGCGTGAGCAGCTGGCCCGGATGGAGCCGCGCGATGTCCTTGACCTCATCTTCCGCCCCGGCTTCTCCACCGCCGAGCAGGTCACCAACGTCTCCGGCCGCGGGGTCGGCATGGACGTGGTGCGCACCTCGATCGAGCGGATCGGCGGCAGCGTCGACCTGACGAGCACGGTGGGGGCGGGTACGACGATGCGCATCCGCATCCCGCTCACGCTGGCGATCATCCCGGCGCTGGTCGTCGGCCAGCACGGGGAGCGCTACGCGATCCCGCAGGCCAACCTGGTCGAGCTCGTGCGGCTCGAGGGCCAGGACCTCCGCGAGAACGTGGAGACCCTGGCCGGGGCCCCGGTCCTGCGCCTGCGGGGGCGGCTGCTGCCGCTGGTCTCGCTCTCCGAGGCGCTGGGCGGCGAGAAGGCCGGCCCCGACGGGCTCACGATCGTCGTGGTGCAGGCCGACGAGACCCGCTTCGGCCTGTGCGTCGAGGAGGTCCACGACACCCAGGAGATCGTCGTGAAGCCGATCGGGCGCCAGCTCAAGGCGCTCCCGACGTACGCCGGGGCCACGATCATGGGCGACGGCCGGGTGGCCCTCATCCTCGACGTCGGCGGCATCGCGCGCACCCGGGTGCTCAGTGCGGCCCACGCGTCGGAGGCGGAGGTGCAGGTCGGCACCGTCGACGCCCGCGCCCTGCTCGTCCTCGAGGTCTCCCAGGGCCGACGGGCGGCGCTGCCGCTCACGGCGGTGAGCCGGCTCGAGGAGTTCGACCTCGCGAGGGTCGAGCGCTCCGGGGGTGTCGAGGTCGTGCAGTACCGCGACGGCATCCTGCCGCTGCTGCGCCTCGCCCCCGCGATCGGCCTGGCCGAGTCGCCGCCGTCGGAGGACCAGATCAGCGTCGTCGTCCACGAGGACGGCGACCACCGCGTCGGCATCGTGATCGACCGGGTCCTCGACGTGGTCGAGGAGCAGGTCGTCCCGACGGAGGTGGGTCGGCGCAACGGCGTCCTCGGCTCCGCGGTGGTGCAGGACCGGGTCACCGACCTGGTCGACCTCGACGCCGTCGTACGTCCTCTCCTGGCAGGTGCGCGATGACCATCACTGCCCCCCACCAGACCACCGGGGCCGCCACGGCGACCACCGGCCAGATGTGCACCTTCTGGGTGGACGGCCTCTACTTCGGCCTCCACGTGGAGCACGTCCAGGAGGTGCTGCGCTACCAGCAGCTGACGGTGGTGCCCTGTGCGCCGGACGCCGTCCACGGCCTCATCAACCTGCGCGGCCAGATCGTGACCGCGCTCGACCTGCGGTGCCGCCTCGGGCTCCCGCCGCGACCCGAGGGCGAGCTGCCCATGAACGTCATCGTCCGCTCCCGCGGCGAGGTCGTCTCCCTGCTCGTCGACGACATCGGTGACGTCATCGACACCACCGAGGTCACCCTCCAGCCCACGCCGGCCAACCTGCCCCCCACGGTGCAGGACGTCGTCGGCGGGGTGCTGCCCCTGCCCGGATCGATCCTTCTCGTCGTCGACGCCGAGCGCGCCGTCGACGTCTCCACACCCGACCCCACCGGAGGAACGCCGTGACCGAGCTCCAGACCCGCGCCACCCAGAACGGCTCCGGCACCGCCTCCGCGCGTGCCAAGGCCGTGAAGCAGGCGTCGGCCAGGCCCGCCACCAGGACCACCCGCACGTCCGCGCCGGACCTCACGAAGATGCGCTCCGTCCTCGACGGCCTGCCCACCCGCGTGATGCTGGCCGACACCGACCTCGTCATCACCTACGCCAACCCGGCGACCGTGGAGGGCCTGCGCGCACTCGCGGACTGGATCCCGGTCTCGCCCGACGAGCTGGTCGGCTCCAGCCTGGACATCTTCCACAAGGACCCGTCCTACCAGCGCGGCCTGCTCGCCGACCCGGAGCAGTACCTGCCCCGCAACGCCATGATCAAGGTCGGCCCGGAGGTCCTCGACCTCACGGTCGCGGCGGTGTACGACGACGACGGCACCTACGTGGGCGCGATGGCGACCTGGGACCTGGTCACCGAGAAGCTCGCGCTCGAGCACCAGGTCGCCCGGGTGACCTCGATGATGGAGAACTCCCCGACGAACATGATCTTCGCCGACCGGGAGTTCACCATCACCTACATGAACCCGGCGTCCCTGGAGACCCTGCGGGGGCTGCAGGAGCACCTGCCGGTGCCGGTGGACAAGATCGTGGGCACCAGCCTCGACGCCTTCCACAAGAACCCGGACTACCAGCGCGGCATCCTCTCCGACGAGGCCCAGCTGCCCCGGCGCGCCAACATCTCGGTGGGCCCGGAGACCCTGGACCTGCTGGTGTCGGCGATCCGGGACAAGGACGGCGAGTACATCGGCGCCATGGCCACCTGGGAGGTCATCACCTCCAAGATCAAGGCCGAGACCGAGCGCAACGACGCGATGGCCGACGCCAACGCCTTCAACAAGACCCTCGCGGTCCTGGCCGGTGCGACCACCCGTGAGGAGGCCATCCAGAAGACCCTGGACGCGGTGCGCGAGGAGTTCGGCTGGGCCTACGGCTCGTTCTGGGCGATCGACGAGTCCGACGGCCTGCTGCACTTCGACTCCGAGTCGGGCGACGCGGGGCCGGAGTTCCGTCAGGTCACCCTGGCCGCGACCTTCGCCGAGGGCGTGGGGCTGTCGGGCCGGGCCTGGCAGAGCCGCGACCTGTTCTTCACCCCCGACATCGGCCAGATGACCGACTGCGTGCGGGCCCCTGTCGCCCAGCGCGTGGGCGTGAAGTCCGGGCTCTGCTTCCCGGTGATGATCGACGGCCAGGTCATCGGCACCATGGACTTCTTCATGCTCGAGACGATCGAGCCGAGCGCCCAGCGCCTCGACACGCTGCGCAACGTGGGTCGCCTGGTCTCCCAGGCCTTCAGCCGGATCAACAAGGAGACCACCGACCGGGAGCAGGCCGCCGAGCTGGCGGCGAAGGTCGAGGTCGTCCTCGACGTCGTCCAGGCCGCGGTCGAGGGTGACTTCACCCGGGAGCTGACGATCTCCGGCGAGGACGCCGTCGGCCAGCTCGCCGGCGGGCTCTCCAGCCTGCTGGGCACGCTGCGCGAGTCGATGAGCACCATTGGCCAGACCGCCGACGCGCTGGGGGTCGCCGCCGAGCAGCTGACGATCCTCTCCCAGGGCATGGGCGACGGCGCGTCGGTCACCTCCGACAAGGCCGCGAGCGCGAGCTCGTCGTCCTCGGAGGTCTCCGCCAGCATCCAGACCGTCGCCTCGGCGGCGGAGGAGATGACCGCGAGCATCCGCGAGATCGCGCAGAACGCGACCGAGGCCGCCTCGGTGGCGACCGGTGCGGTGGGGGTGGCCAGCCAGGCGCAGGACACCGTGGCCAGCCTCGGGGAGTCCTCGGCCGAGATCGGCCAGGTCATCAAGGTGATCACCTCGATCGCCCAGCAGACCAACCTGCTGGCCCTCAACGCCACCATCGAGGCGGCCCGGGCAGGCGACGCCGGCAAGGGCTTCGCGGTGGTCGCCAACGAGGTCAAGGAGCTGGCCAAGGAGACCGCCAAGGCGACCGAGGACATCGGCCGCAAGATCGAGGCGATCCAGGGCGACACCTCCGGTGCGGTCTCGGCGATCTCCGAGATCTCCGAGGTCATCGGTCGGATCAACGACATCCAGACCACGATCGCCTCGGCGGTCGAGGAGCAGACCGCGACCACCAACGAGATCGCCCGGTCGGTGACCGAGGCCGCCGGCGGCGCCAACGGCATCGCCGACGACATCTCCCAGGTGGCCTCGGCGGCCGACGACACCCGTCAGGGTGCGCAGAACACCCTGCAGTCGGCGACCGAGCTCTCCACCATGGCCGCCGAGCTCAAGGCCCAGGTCGGGCGCTTCCGCGTCTGACCCTCGACCCGCCGTCGACCCCCTTCCCCTCCGGGTCGACGGCCCACGGACCGGCCCCGGTCGCACATCCCACCCCCCAGTGCGACCGGGGCCGACCCATGCCCGCCGAGGGGTCGCCTGCGCACGGCCGAGGGGTCGCCTGCGCACGGCCGAGGTGTGAGGAGCCGCAGCGGCGGACCGGGGGACCCGGTTAGGCTCGCAGCCACCATGAGTGCCGCACCGCGCCCGGAGTCCCTCACCCGGCTCGAGCAGGAGGTCGGCGTGCTCGTGCGCCGGATCCGCCGGGTGATCGCCGAGCGCGCGGGGGCGGTGCACCCGGAGCTGCAGCCGGCGTCGTACCTCATGCTCGCCCATGTCGCCGAGCACGGCCCGATGCGGGCCTCGACCGTCGCCGACCTGTTCAGCATCGACAAGGGCGCCATCAGCCGCCAGGTCACGCACCTCATCGAGCTGGGCCTGATCGAGAAGTCCCGCGACCCCGAGGACGGACGGGCCTGGCTGTTGACGGCCACCCCCGACGCGCGGCAGCGGCTGGAGCAGGTCGCCGTGAGCCGGCGGCGCTACCTGGCCGACCGGCTCGACGGGTGGGAGGCCGGCGACCTGGAGGCCTTCACCCACCTGCTGGCGCGCTACAACGAGAGCCTGGGCGCCGGCACCGAGGTCGACTGACCCCGGCCCCGGCGTCCCGGGCCGGTGCGGACCCGCTCAGCGCAGCCAGACGGCCGTGTCGCCGGGCAGGGTGTCGGTGACCGGCCCGCTGGAGATGACGACCTCGCCGGTGGGCAGGGGGGCCGGCGTGCTGCCGCAGTTGAGCACCACCGTGACCTCGCCGCGGCGGAAGGCCAGCAGGTCCTCGCCGAGGTCGAGCATCTCGACGGTCGAGGGCGAGCCGAGCAGGGCGCGCCGGGCGGCGAGGGCGCGGCGGTAGAACGCGAGGGTCGAGCCCGGGTCGGCCTCCTGCGCCTCGACGGTCAGGTCGGCCCAACCGGCCGGCTGGGGGAGCCAGGGCTGCCCGGTGCCCGGCCCGAAGCCGTACGGCGGCTCGCTGCCCGACCAGGGGATCGGGACCCGGCACCCGTCGCGGCCGACCTCCGGGGCGTCGGTGTCCTTGGTGCGCAGCCAGCCGGGGTCGGTGCGGTGCTCGGGCGCGACGTCGACCTGCTCCAGGCCGAGCTCCTCGCCCTGGTAGAGGTAGGCCGAGCCGGGCAGCGCGAGCATGGTCAGCGTGGCGGCGCGCGCCCGGGCCAGCCCCTGCTCGCCGCCGCCGTAGCGGGTGACGTGGCGGATGACGTCGTGGTTGGACAGCACCCAGGTGGGGTCGGCGTGGACCTCCTCGAGCGCCTCGAAGGTACTGGTGACGACGTTCTCGAACGAGGCGGCCGACCAGGCCGCGAGCAGCCAGGAGAAGTTGAAGGACTGGCTCATCTCGTCGTCGCGGACGAAGCGCGCCATCGACTCCGGGGACTGGGTCCAGGCCTCGGCGACGGTCATCCGGTCGCCGTCGTACTCGGCGAGGACCCGGTGCCAGCGGCGGTAGACGTCGTGGACCTCGGGCTGGTCCCACATCGGCTCGTCGCGGTCGGTGCGCTCGACCATCGACTGGGTGGCGTTGACGTCGGTGCCGCCGCGCTGGGACTCACCCTCCGGCACGACCTGGTCGCGCAGCGACTCCTCCTTGAACAGCCCGTGCGCCACGTCGACGCGGAAGCCGTCGACGCCACGGTCGAGCCAGAAGCGCAGGACGTCCTCGAACATGTCGCCGACCTCGGGGTTGCGCCAGTCGAAGTCGGGCTGGGAGGAGTCGAAGAGGTGGAGGTACCACTGGCCGTCCTCGACGCGGTCCCACGCGGACCCGCCGAAGACCGAGAGCCAGTTGTTGGGCGGCTCGGAGCCGTCCTCGCCCCGGCCCTCGCGGAAGACGTAGCGCGCCCGCTCGGGGCTGCCCGGGCCGGCGGCGAGAGCCGCCTGGAACCACGGGTGCTGGTCGGAGGAGTGGTTGGGGACCAGGTCGACGACGACCTTGATCCCGAGGTCGTGGGCCGTCGCCAGCAGGGTGTCGGCGTCCTCGAGCGACCCGAAGAGCGGGTCGATGTCGCAGTAGTCGGAGACGTCGTAGCCGTGGTCGTGCTGCGGGGAGCGGTAGAACGGGCTGATCCAGATCGCGTCCACGCCGAGCCGGGCGAGGTAGGGCAGGCGGCTGGTGATGCCCGGGAGGTCGCCCACCCCGTCGCCGTCGGCGTCGGCGAACGAGCGCGGGTAGACCTGGTAGATGACGGCGTGGCGCCACCACTCGTCGGGCGTCTCGGCGGGGGTCTGCTCGTTCGTCATGGGGCCATGCTGGCACATCGACGGTTGACCGGTACACCTGAGCGCGAAAACGGTTGCGCCGGCGACGGGCCGGGGTGGCCCGGCTCAGGCCCGCGGGACCTCGATCCACACCTGGCGCGCGAGGCCGAGCAGCTCGCCGTCGGCGTTGCGCAGCGTGGTCGTGGCGTGGTGCTTGCGCCCCTCGTACCCCCGGGCCTCGCCCGTGACCACCAGGGTCTCGCCGACCCGGGGGAGCCGGTCGACCCGTGCGGTCATCCGCCCCAGCACGCGCGGGCTCTCCTCGATCCCGCTGGCCCAGGCGCCCGCGCAGTCCAGCGCGGCCCAGGCGATCTCGTACGACGTCGCGTGGGGGGTCCAGGTGGCCGCGACCGTCCCGTCACGACCCGGCACCGGGCCGGGGAAGATCCGCAGCCCGTCGCCCTCGGCCCGCTCGGGGCCGCAGGAGAAGCAGCTGGGGAACGGGTGCTGCTGGTGCCCGGCGTACGCCGGCTCCGCGGCCCGGGCCTCGTCGACCTCCACGGGGGCGCTCGCCTCGAGCTCGGTGTGGGTGCCGCGGGCCTCCAGGACGGTGCGGCCCTGCTCGTCCACGACCCGCCAGGTGTCACCGTCGTGGGTGACCGCCAGCTCGACCTCCAGCGGTGGTGGCAGGCGCAGCGTCACCTCGACGGTGCGCCCCAGGGCGCTGCCGGTGCCGGTGCACGCCGCGAGCGCGCCGGCTGCCCAGCCTCCGTTGGCAGAGCCGGGGGGTCCGTGGAAGGCGGTGGGGACGATGAAGGAGGTCACCCCCGGATCCTCTCCCACCTGTCCAGGGCCTCCTGGCGCTCCTCCTTGTGGTCCACCATCGGGGCCGGGTACCCGACCAGGTCGCGGGTGTCGGGGTCGGGGTCGTGCGGGTCGGGCACCTGCTCGGGGTCGGAGAGCTCCTCGACCCAGCGCCGGACGTAGTCGCCGGGCGGGTCGAACCTCTTGCCCTGGGTGGTGGGGTTGAAGACCCGGAAGAACGGCGAGGCGTCGGTGCCGCTGCCGGCGGTCCACTGCCAGCCGTGGTTGTTGGAGGCCAGGTCGCCGTCGACGAGCCAGTGCAGGAAGTGCCGGGCGCCGTGCTGCCACTCCACGTGCAGGTCCTTGACCAGGAAGCTGGCCACGATCATCCGCACCCGGTTGTGCATCCAGCCCTGCGCCCGCAGCTGGCGCATCCCTGCGTCGACGACCGGGAAGCCGGTGCGTCCCTCCTGCCAGGCCGCGAGCTGGTCGCCGGGACGGTCGTAGGCCATCTGGGCGTACTCGGGCTTGTAGTACTCCCGGGCGGTCTCGGGCCGGGTGTGCAGCACGTCGGCGTAGAACTCCCGCCAGGCCAGCTCGGTGCGGTAGACCCGCGCGCCCTCCGAGCGGCGCGGCGCGAGGTCGGCGAGCAGGGTGCGCGGGTGCACCTCGCCGTACTTCAGGTGCACCGACATCCGGCTGGTGCCCTCGATGCCCGGCCTGTCGCGGTCCTCGGCGTAGCTGTCGACCCGGTCCAGGAACTCCTCCCAGCGGCGCAGCGCCGCGGCCTCGCCGGCCTCGGGCAGCTCCAGCCCGGCCGGGACGCGGGGCTCCGGGATGTCGGTGGTGTCCTGCTCCAGGCGCAGCCACGACACCCCCGTCGGTGCGTCGACCGGGCCGCGCCAGCCGTGGTCGGCCCATGCCCGGGAGAACGGGGTGAAGACCTTGTAGGGGTCGCCCGAGCCGTTGCGGATCCGGCCGGGGGCGACGGCGTACGGCGAGCCGGTCCGCACCAGCTCGATGCCGGCCTCGGCGAGTACCTCCTCGACCTCCTCGTCGCGCCGCGAGCCGTACGGCCCGAAGTCGGCGGCGACGTGCACGGTGTCGGCGCCGACGGCCCTCGCGGCCAGCACCACCCGACGCACGGGGTCGCCGCGCACGACCGACAGCCCGGAGCGCCGCTGGCGCAGCGAGGCGTCCAAGGAGCGCAGCGACGCCGCGAGGTGGGCCCGGCGGCTCGGGCCGGCGGGCCCCCACAGTGCCGGGTCGAGCACGAACAGCGGCAGGACGTCACCGTCCTCGGCCGCCGCGATCAGGGCCGGGTTGTCGGCCAGGCGCAGGTCCCGGCGGAACCACATCACCGACGTCATGGGGCCCCAGCCTGCCAGCGGCGCGGGGGTGCGACATCACCCGAGCGGCCGCCGCGCCGCGTCCTGGGTGGCGGATGGGATGATGGGTCCGTGAGTGACCTGATCGACACCACCGAGATGTACCTGCGGACCATCTACGAGCTGGTCGAGGAGGGCATCGTGCCCCTGCGCGCCCGGATCGCCGAGCGCCTGCACCAGTCGGGCCCGACGGTGTCCCAGACGGTGGCGCGCATGGAGCGCGACGGGCTGCTCACCGTCGAGGGCGACCGGCACCTTGAGCTCACCGACGACGGCCGCCGGCTGGCCACCCGCGTGATGCGCAAGCACCGGCTCGCCGAGCGGCTGCTGACCGACGTCATCGGGCTGGACTGGGAGCTGGTGCACGAGGAGGCCTGCCGCTGGGAGCACGTCATCTCCGAGACCGTCGAGCGTCGGTTGCTGGAGATCCTCGACCACCCCACCGAGTCGCCCTACGGCAACCCGATCCCCGGGCTCGACGAGCTCGGCCAGAGCCAGCACGCCGAGGCCTTCATGGAGGGCGTCGAGCCGCTCTCCAAGGCGGCCGCCCGCGGCGAGGGCCGGGTCCTGGTGCGCCGCATCTCCGAGGAGATGCAGAAGGACGAGGACCTCATGAGCGCGCTGCGCCGCGTGGGGGCGCTCCCCGACACGACCGTCACCGTCGCGCAGACGGCCGAGGGTGTCCTCGTGGGCGCCGGCGGCGAGACCGCCGAGATCGTCCCCGAGGCGGCCGACCACATCTTCGTGCGTCGCCTCTGAGGTCGGCCGGAGCGCGGTGCAGACGGTCATCGGCAGGACCCGGGCGCACCTGAGACCGTCCAGACGGGTGCGGGTCCGCGCGTGACCGCACCCTCGTCCGCGTCGTTGACCGGGCATGGAGGGAATGGCAACGATGGTGGAGCGTCGCGCGAGCGGCGCCGTTCGATGCGAGGGCGTCATGGAGCTGATCTCGGTGCCGGTGAGCGCTGCGCTCCTCACCGGTGGTCGCGGCGTGGGCGGCGAGTTCGTCGTCTCGCACAGCGAGTCCGCGCTCACGCGGGGCCTGGAGCCTGACGAGCAGGTCGTGGTCGTGGACCCCGAGGGGGAGTTCCACGCGGCGCGGGTCGTCGGCATCGAGTTCGACCTGACCGACACCCACTACGTCCTGGAGCTGGGCGTGCGGCTCCCGCCGCACGTCGTCCGCGACCGGCTCGCCTCCGGCGGCTCCTCGGCCGAGGCGACGGGGGGCCGCGTGGAGGAGCGGGACGTGCTGGACATGCTCGGGCGCCTGCGTGACGCCGCGGGCGACGACCTGCGCGACGACCCCTGGGGCGGCCCGGGGGCGCGCCCCCGCTAGCCCGCGTCGCGGGCGGCGCCCGGTTCCGCGACGGCGGCGCGTCGTCGCTCGAGCGCGAGGAGGAACGGCGTGCAACCGTCCTCGACGGCGTACGTCGCCAACGGGTCCCCGCGGGTCTCGCCGCGGTTGGCGATCACGACCGGCACCCCGAGCGAGGCGGCTCGCCGCACGAAGCGCAGCCCGCTCATCACCGAGAGGCTCGAGCCCACGACGAGCAGCGCACCGTCGTGCTGCGCGAGGGCGTCGACGGCCGCGTAGCAGCGCTCGACCCGCTCCTTGGGCACGTTCTCCCCGAAGAAGACGACGTCGGGCTTGAGGACGCCGCCGCACGCGCAGGCCGGGACGACGAAGCCGTCGGTGTCCTCCAGGTCCACGTCGCCGTCGGGCCGGATGCGCACCGACGGGTGGCGCTCGTGCCAGTCGGGGTTCAGTCGGGTGAGCTCGTCGTGCAGCCCGGCCCGGGGGCCGGTGCGCCGGCAGTCCAGGCACACCACGTCGGCGATGCGGCCGTGCAGGGCGACCAGCCGCGGGGTGCCCACCCGCTCGTGCAGTCCGTCGACGTTCTGGGTGATGAGCAGCTCGGGGTCGATCCGCGCCAGGACGTGGTGGCCGGGGTTGGGCTCGGCCCGCCGCATCCGTCCCCAGCCGAGGTGGCTGCGTGCCCAGTAGCGCTGGCGTGCCGCGGGTCCGGAGACGAACTCCTGGTAGGTCATCGGCCTCCGCGGCGGTGCGTCGGGGCCGCGGTAGTCGGGGATGCCTGAGTCGGTGGACAGCCCCGCGCCGGTGAGCACGACCAGGGGACGCGCGGCCAGCAGGTCGAGGGCGGCCTCGACGTGGTCGGCGCTGCGCGCGGGGGAGACGGGGGTGCTCACGGTCGGACGGGGCCGGCCTCAGCGGGCGTAGCGGACCGCGGCGCGCGCCCGCGCCTTCTCCGCCTCGACCTCACGGTTCTTCGGCGACGCGGTGGTCGTGAGGGCCTCGAGGAGGTGCTGGGTGGCGTGGGCGACCTCGGCCACCGCCCGGTCGAAGGCCTCCTGGTTGGCCTGGGACGGCTTGGTCGACCCGCTCACCTTGCGGACGTACTGCAGGGCCGCTGCGCTGACCTCGTCGGAGGTCGCCGGGGGCTCGAAGTTGTGGAGCTGGCGGATGTTGCGGCACATGCCGCGAGCCTACGACGCCGGGGGAGGCGACGTGCCTGCTCCAGCAAGCGTCGGGGCGGCCTGGGAGCAGGCGCTAGCCGGGTTGCTAGCGCGGCGGTGGTGGGACTGATTTTCAAGCCTGGTTGGGATATTCCCGGCGTGGAGCGAGTCCGTTGTGACGTGATGCACCCGCTTGCTGCTTGCAAGTGCTAGCACGAGCAAGCACCATGGGGGACATGGCCAAGGGAAAGGTGTCGACGGCAGTCGGCTCGCTGGGTGACTACCTCAAGGAGCAGCGCACGCAGGCGCAGCTCTCCTTGCGGCAGCTCGCCGAGCAGACCGGCGTCTCGAACCCGTACCTCAGCCAGATCGAACGCGGACTGCGGCGCCCGTCAGCGGAGGTGCTCCAGCAGATCGCCAAGGCACTGCGGATCTCGGCCGAACAGCTCTACATCAGGGCCGGGATCGTCAGCCCCGACGACGGGGTCGGCGGCTCGGTGGAGCTCGCGGTCCTCGCGGACACCACGCTGACCGAGCGGCAGAAGCAGTCCCTTCTCGACGTCTACCAGTCCTTCCTCGCCATGAACGCCGGCCAGGCGGCCGCCGAGCCGGGCGACGAGGAGAAGTAACCCCCGCGGCCGTGGCGACCGCCACGACCCACCCGACGGGCCGCGAGGCCCACCGAAGGAGAAGTTCCGACATGGCCAAGGCCACCCTTCCCACCGTCAAGATCGAGGACCTCCGGTCCGAGGCCACCAAGTCCCTCTACGCCGGTGCCGGCGTCGTGGACCTGGCCGTCGAGGCCGTCCGTGAGTACGTCGCCGACGTGCAGAAGAAGCTCGTGGACCTGCAGAAGGACGCGACCTCCAAGTTCGAGGGCGTCTCGAAGTCGGTCAAGGACTTCGACTTCGAGCCGAAGACCCTCCGCACCCAGGTCGAGACCGTGGTCAACGCCCGCGTCGAGGCGCTGAGCGACGAGGCCAAGGCCCGCCGTACCGCCATCGAGAAGCGCGTCGCCGAGCTCCAGGGCGAGGCGCTCGCGATCCCGGGCACCGTGCGCAAGCAGCTCGACGAGACCACCGCGACCGCCACGGCGACCTACGCCGACCTGGCCAAGCGCGGCGAGGTGCTCGTGGGCCGCATCCGCAAGCAGGAGTCGACCCAGGCCACCAAGACCGCGGCGAAGACCACCACCGCCAAGGCCAAGGCCACCAAGACGCAGGGCACCAAGACCGCCAAGACCGCGGCCAAGAAGACCACCACCGGTGCCAAGAAGTCGGCGACCACCGCCAAGAAGTCGGCCTCCTCCGCGGCCACCACCGCGAAGAAGTCCCCGGCCAAGAAGTCGGCCACCGCGACCAAGACCGCGGCGAAGAAGACCGCGACCGCCGCGGCCACCGCCACGACCGAGGCCGTCCAGAAGGTCGGCGACTGATCCACCGGGCCTGACCCCTCGCGGGTCACGACCCCTCCACCGAGCCCCGTCACGCCTCCCGGCGTGGCGGGGCTCGGCTCGTCTGCGGGTTGTCCGGGCGTGGTCGGCGTGGTCGGCGTGGTCGGCGGCGAAGGTCTGACCGCACCGGCGAAGGTCTGACCGATGTCAGTCAGACCTTGCACGTCGCGGTCGAACCTTCGACCGCCATCGCGAAGGTCGGGCTGATGTCAGTCGAACCTTCAGACCTCGACGTACGACGCCTTCTCGGCCGTCACCAGCAGCACCCGGCGATCCGGCAGCCGCAGCAGCCGGACCCGGTCGACGTCGCTGCCGTGCTCGACCTCGACCAGCTCCTCGGTGATCACGCCGTCGTCGAGCCGGAGGATCGAGAGCCACCCCGTCCGGGCGCCGTACCCGCCGGTGACGACGCTCAGGCCGGTCCGCCGGCCGGGGATCCAGGTGAAGGCCCGCGGGTCGGTGGCGGCGACGTGCCGGGTGCCGACCCGGTGGTCGAGCACGTCGAGCCGTCGCGGTGCCGCGAGGTCGGCCAGGTCGAACAGGCTGGTCTGCGCGCCCCACCGGCGCCCGGCCACCGGGCCCTCGCCGAGACCGAGCAGCCGGTGCGGCCCCAGCGGGTGGAGGTAGGCCGAGTAGCCGGGGACCTTCAGCTCGCCGACGACCCTCGGCGCGGTCTGGTCGGAGAGGTCGACGGTGTAGAGCGGGTCGACGCGGCGGAACGTCACCACCAGCGCCAGGTCGCCGAACCACCGCACCGCCTCGATCTCCTCGCGCGGGCCGATCCGGTCGACCCGGCCGATCTCCTGCAGCCGGCCGCCGTCTCGGCGCAGGGTGACGATCGAGGAGAAGTCGCCGGTCTCCGAGGACGGCCCCACCGCCACCCGCAGCACGCCGTCGTGCTCGTCCATCGACCACCGGTCCCGGATGGTGCCGTCGACCTCGCCGCTGGCGACGTACGTCGCCGCCGTGCCCGCGAGCTCCAGCTCGTGGACCTCGCTGGTGCCGCTCCAGCCGCCGACCGGCCAGCCGCTCGGTCCACCGGGGAGGGCTCGGTCCACCGTCCAGCAGCAGCCCGTGGGGGCGCCGCTGGTCGCCAGGTAGAGCCGGTCGGTCGAGGCGTAGACCAGGTCGGTGCCGACCGCGACGCCGACGGCGTCGGCGTCGCCGAGCCCGGCCAGGCGAGTGCTGGCGTCCAGGCCCACGACCGCGACGGTGCCCGGTGTGGTGCCGTCCGCCTCGCCGGGACTGCCGGGCAGGGCGACCTCGTCGCACTCCACCAGCCGCTCGGTCGTGGCGGTGCCGTCCTCGGCAAACGTCGTCACGTGCGGCAGCCAGTCGTCGACCTCGGTGCCACGCACCCGCTCCAGGTTGCGCTCGAGCGCCCGGTCCTGGCTGCCCGCCCGTCGCCCGGGGCGCGCGAAGTCGAGGTCGGGCAGACCGGTGCGGGTCACCCACCGCACGGTGGTGCCGTGCTGGCGTGCGGAGAGCAGCTCGGCGTCGACGGTGAGGGTGTCGGTCACCGTCGGCTCGTCGAGGTCGCTCACGTCGACCCGGAGGATCCGGGTGCCGGGGGAGCCGTCGGCCTCCTGGTCGCCCCCGACGACGACCACGGAGTCGCCGACCAGCAGAAGCTCGGGGTCGACGACGTCCGGAAGATCGATCCGCGCGGTCTCCTCGACGGTCTCGCCGGTGACGTCGGCGAGCACCAGGTCACTGGTGCGTCCGGTCCGCTCGACCCGGGCGAGCAGCCGCCCGTCGGACTTCGCGACGTCGGGCTCGTCGACCCCCGCCTCCTGCACGTTGGTGCCGGTGCCGGACTGGGTCGCGTTGGTCATGCCACCGGCGTCCGTCGAGGCTGCGGCACCGGCACCGAGGCTCTTCAGCTCCGCGACACCGTCGCGCGCGAAGGTCCGCCAGGCGCCGCCCACGTCCATCAGCCCTCCCGACCAGCCCCACGGGGTGACCAGCTCCTCGGCGCCGTCGACGTACCAGTCGAGGAGCTCCTCGCAGGACGCCGCGGGGGTCAGCGCGTCGCCCTGCCAGGCGACCGGCCGGGGTCTCGACGCCCGCTCCTCGCTGGCGCTCGTCGCTGCTCGACCACCGGGGTCTGCTCGACCACCGGGGCCGCCGTCGAGGGAGAGTCCGACCAGGACCCCCGCGCCGACGAGCGCGGTGGCGGTGACGGCGGTGAGCAGGGTGCGGGCGCGCATGTGGCTGCGACGTACGAGGTGGACGTGCGGTTCCGGCGTCTGGGTGCTCCTGACACGATGTGCCCATGGCTGACGCGCAGGACCAGACCCGCGACCTCGATCTCGCGCTCTTCGGGGCGACCGGCTTCACCGGCGGGCTCACCGCCGAGTACCTCGCCCGCCACGCCCCCGAGGGGCTGCGCTGGGCGCTGGCCGGGCGCAACCGGGACAAGCTGGAGCAGGTCCGCACCCACCTGGCCACCATCGAGCCGGCCCTGGCCGACCTCGAGCTCGTCGTCGCCGACACCTCCGACGCGGCCGCGCTCGCGGCGCTGGCGCGCCGCGCCAAGGTCGTCGTCACCACCGTCGGGCCCTACCAGCAGCTCGGGGAGCCGCTGGTCGCCGCGTGCGCCGAGGCCGGCACCGACTACGTCGACATCACCGGGGAGCCGGAGTTCGTCGACACGATGTACGTCCGCCACCACGCCGCGGCCGAGCGCTCCGGCGCGCGCATCGTCCACGCCTGCGGCTTCGACTCCATCCCGCACGACCTCGGCGCCTACTTCACCGTCCAGCAGCTGCACGCCAGCGGCCCGGTGACCCTGCGCGGCGTCGTCCGTGCCGCCGGCACCTTCTCGGGCGGCACCTTCCACTCCGCGATGGGTGCCTTCGAGCGCAGCCGCCAGATGAGCGAGGCGTTCAAGGAGCGCCGCCGGGTCGAGCCGCGCCCCGAGGGTCGCAAGAGCCGCGCGGTGGCCGGCAAGCCGGGCAAGGACCCGTTGCTGGGCTACTACCTGCTCCCGATGCCGACCATCGACCCGCAGGTCGTCGCCCGCAGCGGCGCGGCCCTGTCGGCGTACGGCAGCGACTTCCGCTACTCCCACTTCGCCGGCACCAAGACCCTGCGCTACGCCGCGGGCGGCGCGCTCGGCGTGGGCCTCATCGGGGTCGCGGCGAAGATCCCGCCGGCTCGCAACCTGCTGAAGTCCAAGGTCAAGCAGGGCGAGGGCCCCTCCGCCTCGCGGCGCGAGAAGTCGTGGTTCACCGTCGACTTCGTCGGCGAGGGCGACGGCCGCACGGTGCACACCCGCGTCTCCGGCGGCGACCCCGGCTACACCGAGACCGCGAAGATGCTCGCCGAGTCCGCGCTGTGCCTGGCCTTCGACGACAACCCGGCCACCGCCGGCCAGGTCACCACCGCCCAGGCGATGGGCGACAACCTGCTGGCCCGCCTGCAGGCGGCCGGCATGACCTTCGAGGTCGTCGACTGACGCTGCGGGCGCAGGCCGCCGACCCGGCGGAGGCTGCGCGGCGGGCGGCCGCGTGGCCGCGGGTGCGGTGGATGGGCTCCAAGCACCGACTGCTGCCGCACCTGGCGCAGGCCTTCGCCGACCTCGCCCCGGGCGGGGGTCGCGCCCTCGACGCGTTCAGCGGCTCGGGGGTCGTGTCCTACCTCCTCAAGCACCAGGGCTTCGCCGTACGCTCCAACGACTACCTCGGCTTCCCCGGCGTGGTCGCCACCGCGGGTGTCGTCAACGACGACGTGCGGCTCACCGACGAGGACGTCGAGCGGATCTGCTCGCCGGCGGTCGACGACCGCGACTTCTGCCGGCGCACCTTCGACGGGGTCTTCTTCACCCCCGACGACCTCGCGTTCCTCGACAGCGCCTGGAGCCACGTCGCGACCATGTCGGGCCACGCGCGCTCCGTCGCCGTGGCGGCGCTGTGCCTGGCCGCCGCCCGCCGGCAGCCGCGCGGGGTCTTCACGATCAGCGGTGACCTCAGCAGGTACGACGACGGGCGGCGCGACCTGCGACTGAGCCTGCGCGAGCACTTCGTCGAGCGCGTCGCCGACTACCACCGGGCCGTCTTCACCGGTCCCGTCCCGTGCTCGGTCTCCACCGGTGAGGTGGGGGAGGTCGAGCCGGGCGGCTGGGACCTGGTCTACCTGGACCCGCCGTACGCCCCGGTGAGCGACGACAACGACTACACCAAGCGCTTCCACTTCCTCGAGGGGCTCTCGCGCTACTGGGAGGGCGACGAGATCATGTGGGAGACCCGCACCCGCAAGCTGCCCAAGCGGGTCACGAAGTTCTCCTCGCGCCGCACGATCGAGGCCGCGTTCGGGGAGCTGTTCGAGCAGTTCCGCGCCGTGCCGCTGGTGCTCTCCTACTCCTCCCACGCCCTGCCGGATCGGGCCACGCTGGAGGGCCTGCTGCGCGAGGTGAAGGGCCACGTGGAGGTGCGCACCGTCCCGCACACCTACTCCTACGGCACCCACCGCGCCGCCGTGCGGCGGCGCGTCGACGAGCTGCTGCTGCTCGCGCCCTGACCCTCGACGACCCGTGCGGTTCCGCGTCGGGCGGCGGGGTGATCGGTGATACTCCGACCATGACGTCGGGGGAGGACGTGCGGCGACGCCGCGCGTGGACGGTGGTGGCCGCGGTGGCGTGGACGGGCTTCGCCCTCACGCTCTCCCTCTCGGCGCTGGGCTGGTACGCCGGCAGCCCGCCCGAGCCCGGGGTCTACGGCGACACCGGGGGCGGGGCGTACGGCGTGCTGCAGCGGGTCACCGACACGCTGAGCTACTTCACGATCTGGTCCAACGTGGTGGTCGCCCTGGCCGCGACGGTGCTGGCCCGTGGGGCCCGCGGAGCCACCTGGCACCGGGTGCTGCTGCTGGACGCGCTGCTGATGATCGTGGTGACCGCGATCGTCTACCAGCTGCTGCTGGCGCCGAGCCTCGACGTGCAGGGCTGGTCGATCATCACCGACCCGACCCAGCACGTCGTGGTGCCGGTGCTGGCCGTCGCCGCCTGGGTCTGGGCGGGACCGCGGGGCTGGGTGAGCGGTCGTCTCGTGCCGCTCGCCCTGGTGGTGCCGGTGCTGTGGGTCGCCTGGATGTTGGCCCGCGGTGCGGTGATCGGGTCCTACCCCTACGGCTTCGTGGCCGTGGGGGAGCGCGGTTACCCGGCGGTGCTCGCCACCGTCGCGGCGATCCTGGCGTTCGGGCTGGTGGTGGCGGCCGTCCTCTGGCTGGTCGACGTGCTGCTGGGTCGGCGCAGGGCGTCACGACCGACCCGCTGACGGTGCCGCAGGTCTGGACCACTGTGACCGGCGCGACATGCCCGGTGGGGGATTGCTGACCGCAGGGTCAAGAAACCGGTAAAAAACCGCTCCGGACCTGCTGGCGAAACATCCTCGTAACATCGCTTGGCGAGGTTCTTCCCATGGCTAGGGGCGTAGCGGCCGCCCTCCGCCAGCACCTCGCCGACGACGGCTGGGTGGGAACCGACGACGGGGGGAACGCGTACCAGGTCCACCGGGACGAGGTCACCATGCACGTGGTGACCGTCGAGCAGGCACGCACGGCGTGGGGCAGGTCGAGGAGCATCGACCGGGCCCTGAGGACGTTGCTGAGCGGCATGCGCGACCCGGAGGAGCGGCACGCCCTCGCCCTCGCCTCACGGGACCTGCCCGCGGTGCTGGCGGTGCCCGGTCGCGTGTGGATGATGCTGGGCGTACGCGTGTACGCCGTCGAGCCCGACGGGTCCGTGCACCAGCAGGTGATCACCTGACGCCGCGCCCGCGGTGCGATCGTGGAGGATTCGGTGCATCCCGTGCACCGAACTCTCCGCGAACCCGTGCATGTGCCGTCCCGGATGGTGCCCCAGGCAGGAGTCGAACCTGCGACCTTTCGCTTAGGAGGCGGCTGCTCTATCCGCTGAGCTACTGGGGCCGCGGCGGTCATCTTGTCAGACCGGCGGTCCCGGTCCCGACTTGGCCGGGGCGGTCTCCTCGCCGCACAATCGAGGCAGTTGGCGCACCGGGCTAGGTTCGCCGCACGCGGCCCGCCCAGCGCGGCCGCCGGCGCAGCGCAGCGCCACCGACGTACGCCGGGTCCGCCCGGCGCATCCCCCGGGCCGCACGTCGCGGCCGACCGCCAGGAGAACGATCCGTGAGCACGCCCCACCCCTCCCCCTCGGGCGAGGTGGCGACCCCGGAACCGCGGGTGACGCGGCGGGGCAAGCGGCGCGCCAAGCGGCGGCGCACCCACACCGTGGCCAAGGTGCTGATCTCCACGCTGGTGGTGCTGGGCCTGGTGACGGGGCTGTCGGTGACCTACCTCTACCGCCACCTCAACGGCAACCTCGCCGTCATGGACATCGACGACCAGCTGGTCGGCGACCGCCCTGACAAGGTGGAGGTGACCGGCTCCCAGGAGCCGCTCAACGTCCTGGTGATGGGCTCGGACACCCGCGAGGGCGCCAACAACATCGACGGTCTGACCGGCGGCGGCGAGCGCTCGGACACGACCCTGCTGCTGCACTTCTCCGCGGACCGGCAGCGCGCCTACGGCGTGAGCATCCCCCGCGACTCGATGGTCGACCGGCCCGAGTGCCGCACCGAGGACGGCACAACGACCCCGGCCGCGTCGTACCAGATGTGGAACGTCGCCTACCAGCTCGCCGGCCCGGCCTGCACGATCCAGCAGTTCGAGGCGCTGACCGGCATCCGCCTGGACCACTTCGTCGTCGTGGACTTCACCGGCTTCCAGGACATGGTCGACGCGGTCGGCGGTGTCGAGGTGTGCATCCCCGAGGACATCGACGACCGTGCGCACGGCATGTACCTCGAGGCCGGGACCCGCAAGCTCGAGGGCATCCAGGCGCTCAACTACGTCCGCCAGCGCTACGCGCTCTCCGGTGGCTCCGACATCGGCCGGATGAAGCGCCAGCAGGCCTTCATCGCCTCGATGGTCAACACCGTGGTCTCCTCCAACACCCTGGCCCGGCCGGACCGGCTGCTGGGCTTCCTGGAGGCGGCCACCGAGTCGCTGACCCTCGACGAGGACCTCGGCAACCTGTGGGAGCTGGCCAAGCTGGGCTATGAGTTCCGCGGCATCGGCCTGGACAACATCCAGTTCATCACCATCCCCAACAAGGTCGACCCCGCCGACCCCAACCGGCTGGTGTGGAAGCGGCAGGCCGACGTGGTGTGGAACCGGCTGAAGAACGACGAGCCGCTGACCAAGCGGCTGCAGACCGACGTGATCAGCGCCGCCAACGTCCCCGGCACCTCCAGCGACGACTCCAGCGACGACCCGTCGGAGTCCCCGGGCGACACCGCCTCGCAGGGCGGCGGGTCCGGTGACTCCAAGGGCAGCGGCGGCAACGCCCCCACCGCCTCCGACGAGGCGCTCGCCGCGGCCGGGCTGTGCACGTGAGCGACGCCCCGGGCGCGGATACGGGCGCGGGCAGCGATGCGGGCGAGGGCGCGGGCCGTCCCCGGCGTACGCCGCAGGAGCAGGCCGCCTGGGAGCGCCGCCGTCGCCGGGCGGAGATCTTCGGCGACGCGCTGCCCGAGACCACCGCGGACGAGCGGGAGCTCGACCCCCGCGACCGCCGGGACGGCGACACCTGGCTCAAGGAGCAGGTGCCGCCCCACCACGGCGGCTGAGGCCTGAGGCCGCGCCCGACGCCCGTCGTCGCTGGTCCGGTCATGGCCGAACCGGCGTGTTGATACGCCGGCTCGGCGGGTGGTGCGGGTCGAACCGGCGTGTTGATACGCCGGCTCGACCCGGGGAGTGCGGGTGGATCAGGCCTGGCGGGCGGTGAGGGCGTCGCGGATCTCGCGCAGCAGCACGGTGTCCTCGGGGGTGCCCGGAGGAGCGCTGGGGAAGTACTTCTCCTTGGCCCGGGTGTAGGGCATGACGATCAGGAAGTAGACCACCGCGGCGAGGATCACGAACGAGATCACCGCGTTCATGAAGGCGCCGAAGGAGTTCTCCTGGTTGCTGAAGTAGTCGCTGGCGGAGTCCGGCATCTTCGAGGTCAGCCAGTTGGTGAAGGTCGTGACGACCGTGCCGAAGGCGGTGCCGATGATGACCGCGACCGCCAGGTCGATGAGGTTCCCGCGCAGCAGGAAGTTCTTGAATCCACTCATGGTGGAGCCTCTCCGTGTCGTGGCGGCCCGAGTGGCCGCGTCCTTTGTCGACGCTAGCGGGACCAGACGTAGGTCAGGAAGGACGCCGCCCCGGCTGTGGCCAACTTGTGGACGTCTGCTTCCTCGACCGCCAGCACGACCAGCCGCCCGCCCGGCGTGCCGAGCGGGCCGGCGCTGGCGCCCTCGTCCGGCCCCGGCAGCGCCAGGACGGGTACGCCGGCAGCGACCGTGACCGAGGTGCCCGCCTGCGGGTCGGTCGCCACGACGTCGATCCGGTCCCCGGCTGCGAGCAGTCCCACGGCCCCGGCGTCGGGCAGCCGCACGGGCACCGCCACGCGCCCGGTGCCGGCCAGCCCCTCGCCGGCCAGGTCCCGGCCCACGACCCGGACCGCGGTGATCGGCTCACCGCGGGCGACCGGCCCGGCCAGGGCCGAGCCCTGGGGGTCGGCGAGCACGTCGTCGGGCACCGCGGCGGGGGAGAGCGTGACGGTGGTCAGGTCGTCCGCGTCCAGGACCGTCCCGGCGGGCAGTGCCCGGGCGGCCACGGTGACCTCCACCCCGGGCGGGGGCGGGCCGGCCACGGCGTGCACGCCCGAACCGACCGCGAGCGCGGCGCACAGCGCGGCCAGCAGCCGACGCCGCCCCAGCACCCCGCGGCGCAGCCGCCGCCGGGCGGCACCGAGCCGGCGGCGTACGGAGGAGAGGTCGGGGGGCAGCGACGCGTCGGGCGGCATCCGGCGACGCTAGGTCGGATCGACCTGCGGCGGGCCGGGCCGTCCACAGGACCGCCCGACGTCCACAGGGGCGTCGGACGGGTGGGAGCTCAGGAGGCTGCGGCGGCGGTGCTGCTGGAGCCCGAGGAGGTGCTCGGGGTGCTGGAGGAGCCGGACGCGCTGCTGCCGGAGTCGCTCGTGCTGCTGGTGCTGCCGGACTCCGAGGACGAGCCGGTCGAGGACGAGCCGGCGGAGGAGCTGCTCGAGGCGCCGGAGCGGCTGTCGGTGCGGTAGAAGCCGGAGCCCTTGAAGACCACGCCGACGGCGTTGTAGACCTTGCGCAGCCGGCCCTGGCACTGCGGGCACTCGGTCAGCGAGGCGTCCGAGAAGCTCTGGACCTGCTCGAAGACGTGGTCGCACTCGGTGCAGGCGTACTGGTAGGTCGGCATCGGGTCTCCTCTCGCGCGGGCCGGGGTCCATCGCATGGCGCGCCGCATTGGCACTCTTCCCTGGCGAGTGCCAATGCTACGTCACGGCAGAATGGCCCGCACCATGAGCGAGCACACGCAGCAGTCCGCCGCGCCGAGCGCCCCCGTCGCGTGGTGGCGCGCCTTCCGGCGGATGCCCGACACCGTTCGCGTCTCGACCTACGTCGTCGCGGGACTGGTGCTCTCCCTGGTGGTGGCGGGGCTCTTCGCCCTCGCGCTGGCCCGCCGGCCGCTGCCGCAAACCGGTGGGGAGGTGGAGGTCGCGGGGCTCACCGGGCGGGTGACGGTGCTGCGCGACGACGCCGGCATCCCGCAGATCTACGCCGACAGCCCGACCGACCTGGCGCTGGCCCAGGGCTACGTCACCGCGCAGGAGCGCTTCTTCCAGATGGACGTGCGGCGACGCAGCGCGTCGGGCACCCTCGCCGAGCTGGTCGGCGCCGGGGCGCTGCCGGGCGACCGGGTGGCCCGCACGCTGGGCTTCCGCCTGGTCGCCCAGCAGGAGCTGGCGCTGCTCAGCCCCGACACCCGGGCCTTCCTGGAGGCGTACGCCGACGGGGTCAACGCCTACCTCGCCGAGCACGACCCCTCCGAGCTGGCCGTGGAGTACACCCTGCTCGACCTCGACGGCGCCGACACCGCGCCCGGCGACTGGACGGCCGTGGACACCCTGACCTGGCTGAAGGCCTACGCCTGGGACCTCGGCGGCGGTGCGGCGGACGAGGTCGAGCGGGTGCTGGTCGCCGACGCCGTGGGCACCCCGCGGGCCCAGTCGCTGTGGCCGGCGTACTCCCACGAGACCGTGCCGCCGGTCGTCTCCGGGGGCGCGGTGGTCGACGGCCGCTTCGAGCCGGGCGCGACCCAGGGCGGCACCCGCAACCCGCAGCGCGTGGGCTTCGGCCCGCGCAGGGTGCGGGCCGTGGAGGCGGCGGGACGCGCGCTGGAGGCGCTGCCGCAGTGGGCCGGCCGTGGGCCCGGCGTCGGCAGCAACGCGGTCGTGGTGGACGCCGAGGCGTCGGGCACCGGTGCGCCGCTGCTGGCCGTCGACCCGCACCTGGCCGCGCAGGTCCCGGGGCCGTGGATGCAGGTGGGGCTGCACTGCCGCGACGTCGGCGCGAGCTGCCCGTGGGACGTCGCGGGCTTCTCGCTGCCCGGCGTCCCGGGCGTGGTGCAGGGCCACAACGCCGAGGTCGCCTGGGGGATGGCGGCCGCCGGCCTCGACACGACCGACCTGGTGGTCGAGCGGATCCGCGACGGGCGGGTGCGGACCGACCGTCGCTCCCGCCCGCTGCGCACCCGCACCGAGGCCATCGACGTCGCCGGTGCCGACTCCGAGCTGCTGACCGTCCGCACCACCCGGCACGGCCCGCTGCTCTCCGACATCGACCCCTCGGCCCGGACGGCCGGTGACGCCTCCGCGGCGGCCCGCGGCGCGGACCTCGACGAGGAGATCGCGGTGGCGGTCCAGTGGGCCGGGTCCACCCCCGCGCCGACCCTGGACGCCCTGCTCGACCTCGCACTCGCCACGGACGTCGAGACGGCCCGGCAGGCGCTGTCGTCGTGGGCGGTCCCCGCCGTCGACGTGGTGCTCGCCGACCGGGAGGGCACGGTGGGGGTCCAGGTCGCCGGCGCCGTACCGGTGCGCAAGTCCGGTCGCGACACCACCGAGCCCACGGCGGGCTGGCGCTCGGAGAACGACTGGACCGGGCGGACCCTGCCCTTCGGGGCGCTGCCCTTCACCACCCGGCCCGAGGACGGGGTGGCGGTCGCGGCCAACCAGGCGCCAGTCGGCAGCGACTACCCCTTCCACCTCGGCACCACGTGGGACCCCGGCCACCGCGCCTCCCGGCTGCGCGACCTGGTCGTCTCCGAGCCGCAGGACGTCGACGGGCTGGCCGAGGTCCAGCGCGACAGCCTCTCCCCGCTGGCCGCCGTGCTGGTGCCGGCGCTGCTGGCGGTCGAGCTGGACCCCGGGTACGCCGACGACGGCCAGCGGCTGCTCGAGGACTGGGACCTCACCCAGCCGGCCGAGGGCACGGGGGCCGCCGCCGCGGCGTACCTCAACGCGACCTGGCGCGAGCTGCTCGCCCTCACCTTCCACGACGAGCTGCCGGCGCCGGTCTGGCCCGACGGCGGTGCGCGCTGGGTCGAGGTCGTGGCCGCGCTGCTGGAGTCGCCGCGGGACCCGTGGTGGGACGACGTGACCACCGACCGGGTCGAGGAGCGCGACGACGTGCTGCGCAGCGCGATGCTGGAGGCCCGCGACGAGCTGACCCGGCGCCAGGCCCGCGAGGCCGACCGGTGGACCTGGGGCCACGTGCACCAGCTGTTCCTGGCCTCGCCGGGCCTGCTGGGCGACGGCGTGGCCCTCGACCTGGCGCGTCGCGTGGTCGAGCCCGACCCGTGGGAGGTCGGCGGCGGCCCGGGGGCCGTGGACGCCACCGGCTGGGACGCGGCGCGCGGCTTCGAGGTCACCACCACCCCGTCGATGCGCATGGTCGTGTCCCTGGCCGACTGGGACGACTCCCGCTGGGTCGCCCTCACCGGTGTCTCCGGGCACCCGACCTCGTCGCACTACACCGACCAGACCGACCTGCTCGTGCGCGGCGAGACCCTGCCGTTCCTGTTCTCGCCCGACGCCGTCGCCGAGGCCGCCGACTCCGAGCTCACCCTGCGCCCCGCGCCGTGACGAGGACGCGCCAGCGGACTCGTCGATCGGTGGTCGAGCGAGCGGCGCGTGTCGAGACCCTCGCCCGGTGCGCTGAGTCGGTCGCTCAGAAGCGGCGGACCCCGCTGGGGGTGGCGACGGCGGTGACCGGGCGGTCGTGGGGCGCGGCGGGGACGTCGAGGCCGACCTCGTCGTCGTGGAGCAGCACGCAGGTGAACGTGACGACCGGCACCCGGGCCAGGGCGCGGTCGTAGGAGCCGCCGCCGCGGCCCAGGCGCAGCCCGGTGGGGGAGACCGCCAGGCCGGGCACCAGCACCACGTCGGGGGTGGCGACCGCGTCGACGCCCAGCCGCGGACCGGTCGGCTCCAGCAGCCCGCGGCTGGCCGGGGCCAGCCCGGCGTCGCCGGTGTGCACGGCCCAGTCCAGGTCGAGGTCCGGCAGCAGCACCGGCAGCAGCACCCGCTTGCCGGCGGCGAGCAGCCCCGCGAGCAGCGGGCCGGTCCCGGGCTCGCTCCCGACACCGACGTACGCCGCCACGCTGGCCGCCCGGCGCACCTGCGGTGACTCCAGGACGACCCGGGCGAGGTCGGCGGCCACCTCCAGCCGCTCGGGCAGCGGGCGCCGCCGCCGGGTGGTCAGGATCCGGTCGCGGACCGCGGTCTTCGCGGCGGCGGTGGGGTCGTCGCCGGGAGGGGGCGGAGGGTCACCATGTGGGGGAACTTGCGCGGGCGGCACGGGACGACCCTACGATCGAGACATGGGTTCCCCGGGCTTGAAGGCCGCGCGCGACAAGATGGTCGCCGAAGGCGTCGACGAGGTGGCGATCGAGACGTTCGCCCACTACTACCGACTCCTCGAGCACGGGGAGACGGGGATGATCCCGGAGTCGACGATCGACCCGGTCGACATGGACTCCCTCGACGACGTCTCGGTCGACGACGAGACCGCGCAGGCGGCGATCCGCACGACCGCCGTCATCAAGCTCAACGGCGGGCTCGGCACCTCGATGGGCATGGACCGCGCCAAGTCGCTGCTGTGCGTGCGCAAGGGGATGAGCTTCCTCGACATCATCTGCCGGCAGGTGCTGCACCTGCGGCAGTCCCACGGCGCCCCCCTCCCGCTGATCTTCATGAACAGCTTCCGCACCTCCGAGGACACGATGGCGGCCGTCGCACGCTACGACGACCTCCCGGTCGCGGGCCTGCCGCTGGAGTTCCTGCAGAACAAGGAGCCCAAGCTCCTCGCCAAGGACCTCACGCCGGTCAGCTGGCCCAAGGACCCCGACCTCGAGTGGTGCCCGCCGGGCCACGGCGACATCTACACCGCGCTGGTGGGCACCGGCCTGCTCGACGACCTGCTCGCGGCCGGCTACGAGCGTGTCTTCGTCTCCAACTCCGACAACCTCGGCGCGGTGCCCGACCCGCGGCTGGCCGGCTGGTTCGCCCAGACCGGTGCGCCCTTCGCGATCGAGGCCGTCCGGCGTACCCCCTCCGACCGCAAGGGTGGCCACTTCGCCCGTCGCAAGAACGACGGCCGCCTCGTGCTGCGCGAGACCGCCCAGACCCTGGACGAGGACAAGTCGGCGCTGGCCGACCTCGACCGGCACCGCTACTGCTCGACCAACAACCTGTGGGTCGACCTGCGGGCGCTCAAGGACGTCATGGACCAGCGCGACAACATCCTGGGCCTGCCGCTGATCCGCAACCTCAAGACCGTCGACCCCGGCGACCCCTCCAGCCCCGAGGTGGTCCAGGTCGAGACCGCGATGGGTGCGGCGATCGAGGTCTTCGAGGGCGCCACGCTCATCGAGGTCGGCCGCGACCGCTTCGTGCCGGTCAAGACGACCAACGACCTGCTGGTGCTGCGCTCGGACGTCTACGACATCGGCGGCGACTTCGTCCTCGACCAGGTGGCCGGCGAGCTCCCCTTCGTCGACCTGGACTCCACGGTGTTCAAGCTCGTGGGCGAGTTCGACAAGCGCTTCCCCGAGGGCGCCCCGTCCCTGCGCAAGGCCTCCGCGCTGCGCGTGGAGGGCGACGTCACCTTCGGCCACGGGGTCCAGGTCGTCGGGGACGTCACCGTCGAGGGCGGTGCGGGCACCCGCATCGACGCGGGGGCCGTGCTCACCGGCGCGGCCGGCGATGCCTGACCCGCAGCCGATCACCGTCGAGGAGCACCTCGACAGGGTCCTCGCCGCCATCGAGCCGCTCGCGGTCTCGACCCAGCCGCTGCTCGACGCGCTCGGCCTGGCCGCCGCGGAGCCGGTGACCGCCGGGGTCTCGCTGCCCGGCTTCGACAACTCCGCCATGGACGGGTACGCCGTCCGGCTGGCCGACGTGGTGTCGGCGACGTCCGACGCCCCGGTGCACCTCCCCGTGGTCGGTGCCATCGGGGCCGGTGCGGCCGACCTGCGCGACCTCCCGGAGGGCACCGCGGCCAAGATCATGACCGGCGCCCCGGTGCCGGCCGGCGCCGACGCGGTCGTCCCCTACGAGTGGACCGACCGGGGCGCCGAGCACGTGCGCATCGAGCGGGCGCCCACCGAGGGCCAGCACGTCCGCCGCGCCGGTGAGGACGTCAGCACCGGCGACCTGGTGCTCGAGGCCGGCACGGTCCTCGGCCCCCGCCAGCTCGGCCTGCTCGCCTCGCTCGGACACGCCCGCGTGGCGGTGCGCCACCGGCCCCGCGTGGTGGTGCTCTCGACCGGCTCGGAGCTGCGCGAGCCCGGCCAGCCGCTGGGCCACGACTCCATCCACGACGGCAACTCCTTCCTGCTGGCCGCCGCCGCCCGCCGTGCCGGCGCGGTCGTCTACCGGGTCGGGATCGTCCCCGACCAGCCCGAGGCCTTCCTCGCCGCGCTCGAGGAGCAGCTGGTCCGCGCGGACGTCGTGGTCACCTCGGGCGGGGTCTCGATGGGGGACTACGACGTGGTGAAGGCCGCGCTGCGCCCGCTGGGGACGGTGTGGTTCGGACCGGTCGCCATGCAGCCGGGCAAGCCGCAGGGCTTCGGGCACGTCGGGCACGCCCGGGTGCCGATCTTCACGCTCCCGGGCAACCCGGTGTCGGCGTACCTCTCCTTCGAGCTGTTCGTGCTGCCCGCGCTGCGCAAGATGATGGGCCTGACCCCGTGGTCGCGCCCGCAGGTCACCGCCCGGCTGACCCACGCGATCACCTCGCCGCCGGGGCGCCGCCAGCTGCTGCGCGCGCACCTCGACACCGCCGAGGGCACGGTGAGCCCGGTCGGCGGTCCGGGCTCGCACCTGGTCGGCGGGCTCGCCGACGCCGACGCGGTGGTGGTCGTCCCCGAGGACGTCACCGCCCTCGACGCCGGGGCGAGCGTCTCGGTGCTGCCCCTGGACACCGGACTGGACGGTGGAGCGTCATGACCGAGCCGCGGCTCACCCACGTCGACGAGCAGGGCGCCGCCCGGATGGTCGACGTCTCCGACAAGGCGGTCACCGCCCGCTCGGCGACCGCGACCGGCCGGGTGCTGGTCTCTGCGGAGGTCGTCGGCCTGCTGCGCGGGGAGGGCGTGCCCAAGGGCGACGCGCTCGCCGTCGCCCGGCTGGCCGGGATCATGGGCGCCAAGCAGACCCCCGCGCTCATCCCGCTGTGCCACCCGCTGGCGATCTCCGGGGTCGTGGTCGAGCTCGAGGTCGCCGACGACGCCGTCGAGATCAGTGCCACCGTGCGCACCACCGACCGCACGGGCGTGGAGATGGAGGCGCTCACCGCCGTCACCGTCGCCGCGCTGACCGTGATCGACATGGTCAAGGCCGTCGACAAGGCCGCGGTCATCACCGACGTACGCGTCGAGGCGAAGTCCGGCGGCCGCTCCGGCGACTGGACCCGGACGTGAGCGAGTCGCTGCTGCCGGCAGCCGTCGTGGTCGCCAGCAACCGCGCCGCGGCCGGGGTGTACGCCGACGAGACCGGCCCCCTCATCGTCGACGCGCTGCGCGGCTGGGGCTTCGAGGTCGACGCACCCGCCGTGGTACCCGACGGCGACCCGGTCCGCGCCGCGATCGCCGCGGCGGTGGCCGCGGGCGCCCGGGTCGTGCTGACCACCGGCGGCACCGGCCTCACGCCCACCGACCGCACCCCCGAGGCGACCCGATCGCTGCTGGACCGCGAGGTGCCCGGGATCGCCGAGGCGATCCGTGCCCACGGCGTGGTCAAGGGCATCCCGACCGCGATGCTCTCGCGCGGCGTGGCCGGCGTGTCCGGCGACTGCCTGGTCGTCAACCTCCCCGGCTCCCGCGGCGGGGTCAAGGACGGTCTCGCGGTCCTCGAGCCGGTGCTGCGCCACGCGGTCGAGCAGATCGTCGGGAGCGACCACTGAGCGGCATCCGGCCGCCCCGCGGGGCCTGGCCGGTCCGGCTGTCCGACGCAACGCGGCCAGACGTCGTGCTGCGTCCGCTGCGGCTGACCGACGCCAAGGACTGGCGCGAGGTGCGCCGGCGCAACGCGGGCTGGCTGATCCCGTGGGACGCCACGGTCCCGCCGGGGTCGACGGAGCAGCCCTCCACCTTCGCAGCGCTGGTGCGCCGGCTGCGCGCGCAGGCCCGCCGGGGCACGACGTACCCCTTCGTCATCGAGGTCGACGGGGCGTTCGCGGGCCAGGTGACGGTCAACCACGTGGTCGGCGGGTCGGCACGCTTCGCCTCGGTGGGCTACTGGATCGACCAGCGGTGCGCCGGTCGCGGCATCGTCCCGCTGGCGGTGGCGCTGGTCATCGACCACCTCTTCGAGGTCGTGCGGCTGCACCGGGTCGAGATCGCGATCCGTCCTGAGAACACCAACTCCCTGCGTGTGGTAGAGAAGCTCGGCCTGCGCGAGGTCGGGTACGCGCCGAAGTACCTCCACATCGACGGCGACTGGCGCGACCACCGTCTCTACGCCCTGACCCGCGAGGAGCTGGGCGCCCGGAGCCTGGTCTCCCGGCTGCGCGCCGAGGCCTGAGTTCCGGACCGCTCGACGGACCGCCCCGGTCCGATGTCCGGACTTGTTCGGAGTCGTGCTCGGACGTGTGGAAGGGCTCGCCCGGCGCCCTCCGGACGCCGACGATGGTCATGACCCGCGCCTGCACCGTCCTGGGGCAGGCACCGGACCCGCTCCTCCCTGGGCGGGTCCGGACGGGTCCTCTCCGTCCGGCCCGGTCGAGCATGCTGGGGGGTCTCGAACCCCATCAGTCACACCAGCAATTTGCGACACACGGGTAGACATCCGCACCACCCTGCGCTAGCCCGCCTAGCCTTCCGCGTGTGGACCTGAGCCCTCTCATCTTCGTCGCCCTGGCGGTGGCCTGGGCCGTCTACCTGGTCCCGCAGGCCCTCAAGCACCATGACGAGGTCGTGCGCAGCCGATCGGTGGACCGCTTCTCCCACACGATGCGGGTCCTGGCCCGGCGCGAGCCGGTCAGCCGCACCTCCTCGCGCCTCGTCGTCACCCCCGGACGCACCCCCTCGGCGCCCGTGGTCACGACGAAGGCGTCGTCGGGCGCCGCAGAGCCGGCCGCTGCGCCGTCCGGTGAAGCCGTGGCCGAGAGCGCCCCCGCCCCGAAGCCGCTGCCCCCCGCCGTACGCCGGGAGGCCGCTCGTCGCGCCGCCCGTCGACGTCGTCGGGTGCTGATCGCACTCACCCTGGGCCTGGTCGCCGTCGTGGCGCTCGCCGCGGCCTCGGTCCTCGCGTGGTCCTACGTCGCGATCCCGAGCACCCTCATGGTGGCCTGGCTGGTCGCCTGCCGGCTGATGGTGCGTCGCGAGCGCGGCGTCTCCGGTCCGCTCTCGCGCATCCCCACGGTCCCGGTCGCCGCCCAGGCCCAGGCGGCGGAGGGCGCCGAGGAGGCCGACGGGCTCTCCGAGGACACGGCCGAGGTCGCCGTCGTCGAGGCCCCGCTGGTCGAGCCGGCCGCCGGCCCCGACCCGTACTTCCCCGACCCGGCGGCGCCCGGTCTGTGGAACCCCGTGCCGGTCACCCTGCCGACCTACGTCTCCAAGCCCGCGGCCGAGCGCCGCTCGGTGCGCACCATCGACCTCGACGCCACCGGGGTGTGGACCTCGGGTCGCACCGACGCCGACGCGGCCCTGGTCCGGGAGGCCGAGGAGCGCGCCCGCCACGAGGGCGAGGAGACCCCCGAGCGGGCCGTCGGCAGCTGACCCCCAGGTCGGTCGGGGGCGGCTCGGAGGACGGGTCGCAGGGCGGGTCGACACCGATTCGGTCGGCTCGATCCGCCGGTGCTAACGTGTGCCACCGCGCCCACGGGCGCAGGGCAAGACCAGCAACATCGAGCAGTACCTGGGGCTGTGGCGCAGTTGGTAGCGCGTCTCGTTCGCAATGAGAAGGTCAGGGGTTCGAATCCCCTCAGCTCCACCAAAACCGCTGGTCAGGGCGGACGTCCGGGATCCTCACATAGGAGGACCCATGCCAACTCGGCACAAACTCGGCAGTTCATCGCTGTTCTTCGCTCCACGCCGGCCGCTTCTCGGGCGCTCTCGACCGCGTTCGGGTGTGCTGGCACACCTGATTGGCATGGAGACCAACACCGACACGCTTGACTCCGTCCTGTCCCTGTCCGAGCTGGCCGCCCGCCTTGGGGTGAGCGTCCAGACGATTTACGACTTACGCAGCCAGGGTCGCGGTCCACGCGGTTTCCGCATCGGCCGCGAGATCCGGTTCCGGGTCAGTGAGATCGACGCCTGGTTGGCCCGGATGGAGGAAGCCGACGCCGCCCGGCACCCGCATGAGGCGCGACGATGAGTGGCGGTAGACCGCGCACCGCGATCGGCACGTACGGCGCCGTCTACGTGATGCGCAAGGCCGACCGCTGTGTTGCCGAGACCCGCTTTCGTGACATAGACGGCCGGCTCCGCAAGGTCACCGCCACCGCCAGCTCGCCAACGGCGGCCAAGGCGCTGCTCAAGGAGCGGCTGCTGAACCGCAGTGGTTACGGCAGCGGCGGTGTGCTGACCCTCGCGAGTAGGTTCGGTGACCTCGTCGAGCTCTGGTTGGCCGACTTGGAACTGCAGGAGCTGGCCGAGGGGACCAAGCAGAGCTACCGGGACCAGGTGCGGCTGCATGTGCTGCCGGCCTTCGAGCACTTTACACTCGGAGAGATCACCACCGGCCGGGTGGATTCGTTCCTCAAGTCGCAAGCGGCGGTCTCGCACTCGCGCGCGAGGCAGTCGCGCACCATGCTCAACCTGCTCTTCGGGTTCGCCCTGCGGCATGACGCGATGCCGCGCAACCCGGTCGAGGGAACATGCGCGCTGCGCAAGCAGAAGAGCCAGCCGCAGGCACTCACGTTGGCGCAAATCGCTGCCATCCGTGTCGCGGCGACCAACTGGCGCGCCGAGCCGGGTCGGCCGGGACCAAAGCCCGACGGCCAGGTGCGCGACATCATCGAGGTGCTCCTCGGGACGGCGATGCGCACCGGTGAGGTGCTGGCTCTGCGACCGTGCGACATCGAGGATCGGCCGACCGGCATGGTCGTCGCGGTGACCGGCACCGTCGTGCAACGTAAGGGCCAGGGGGCAGTCCGCCAGGACCGGCCGAAGTCCGACGCGTCGATCCGGCGCATTCCCGTGCCGGAGTTCGCAGCAGCAGTGCTCCGTCGACGGCTTACCGGAGTTCCGCCAGGGCGGACCATCTTCGCAAACCGAAGCGCCGGACCCCTCAGCCCCTACAACGTCCGGCGCACCTTCCGCGAGTTCCTCGCGGACGCCGGCCTCGGTGACTCGGGGATCAGCCTGCGCTGGTACCGGCGTACCGGGGCGACGGTGATCGCGCGTGGTCTCGGCAGCGACGCCGCCGCGGTATTCCTCGGGCACACCTCGACTGCGATCACCGAGGGTCACTACATCGAGCGCGACCACACCATCGATCTGACCCCGGCTGCACACCTGGAGCGGACTCTGCGGCCTGACAGCCCTGACGGCGCGCTTCTGATATTGCCGCCGGCAGTTGGGGAGGAGGAGGTCCTGGCGACCGTCGATGGCGATCCAGACGTGGGCGACGTGGCGTAGAGGGGTCAACACGCCGGTGAGCGGAAGTCGTTCGGTGTTATCCAGTCAAGCCCGGCCTCCGCACGGACCTTGCGCCAACGTCGCTCGACGTTATTGACCTGGTGCCACGTGCCGTTCCTCGTCGCGAAGACTGCACCGATCACGTTGCCGCCGCCCGATTGGAGCCGGGTGCGGAGCACGGCGACAGCGAACGCGGGCAGGACGACGATGCGCGACGTCTCGAGAGTCTTTCGGTAGGTCCCCTTCGCGGTCTCGGTCTTGATCGTCCCGTTGATCACAACAGATGCCGCGGCCAGATCGACGTCGCGCCAGCGCAAGGCGAGTACTTCGCCGATGCGAGCTCCGGTCCCGAGCATCAGATCGATGATGTCCGCCAGGTCGCCCGAAGCCTTCGGCCCCGGACGGTCCTCGGTCATCCATGCGCGCACTGCGATACGAGCCGCTTCGACGTCGGCCAGCGTCAGCCTTCGTGGCGGCGTCTTTCGCCGGCTAACGCTCAGCGAGCCGCGGACGGGGTTCGACGCAAGCACGCCCTCGGCTACGGCGACGTCGAGCATCGCGCCCGTCACCACCTTTGCCTTGCGCTGCCGATTGATGCTCCTTGCCCCCAGTCGCGCAAGGACGTCGTTGATGTCATCCGTGGTTAGCTCTGCCACGCGGACACCGCCCAACGAGGGCACGACGAGCTTGCGCAGCACCCGCTCATACTCGTTGATCGTCGTGCCTTCCAGTCGGCTCTCGGACCGCAGCCGAGCCAGCCAGATGTCGACTAGTCCGGCGAACGTCGTGTGTGGGGTGACGGCAGAGGTGGTCATCGTGCGCTCCTTCGGTGACGTGGGCTGGATTGCCCTCGTACGGAAGGTGTGCAGTCATGACCTGGCGACCTTGGATCCGTTGATCACATAGTCGGAGGTCGCGGCCTCAAGTCCAGAGGTCGCAGGTTCAAATCCTGCCCCCGCTACAAGATCAGGCCCGGGATTCAGTGCGAATCCCGGGCCTGAAAGCATTTGAGAATTGATCCCTCCACCACAAACCCTCCACTTTGAGCTGGTCCACGGAGCGCAGGTCGGACCTCCGTCCGACTCGTTCGTAGCGCTTCCGAACGACACCGAAGGTTCCGGTCACGGCCTCCCACCTTGTGGGTATGAAGACCGAGACCAATCCGCTGAGCGGGCTCGACCCGCTCGTGACGATCACCGAGCTCTCCGAGTACCTCGGCGTGCCGGTCAAGACGATCTACGAATGGCGCCAGACCGGCCGCGGGCCGGTCGGCGTCCGCATTGGTCGCCATCTGAAGTTCCGCCTCAGCGATGTCCAGGCATGGGTGGACAGCCAGCGCGACGTTCCGCCGCCCCGCTCACCGAGCGAGTGATGCGCCATGGCTAGGCCCCGCACTCCCATCGGTACGTTCGGCGAGATCGAGTTCACGAAGCTGCCGAACGGCAGCGTCCGAGCACGGACCAGGTTCCGGGACCATGACGGACAGCTCCGTCGCATCGAGGCGAGCGGGGACACTCGCACGAAGGCCGAACATCGGCTCAAGGAGAGGCTCGCCGCCCGATCCGGATACTCCACCGGATTCGGTGAGCTGACTCCCGACAGTTCCTTCGGTCAGCTGGTCGATCTCTGGCTTGAGGATCTCGACCTCGAAGGCAAGCTGGCGGAGAGCACTCGGGCCCTTTACGAGCGCAACATGCGGCAACTTGTGATGCCGGTGTTCGAGAACCTCCTGCTGCGCGAGATCTCGGTGCGCAAGGTGGACCAGTTCATCAAGCGTCTCGCGTCCGCCAAGAGCTACAGCACCGCCAAACAGGCACGGACAGTCCTGAGCCTCGCTCTTGGATTGGCTGTCCGGTACGACGCGCTCCGCGAGAACCCCGTTCGCGACACTGCCCGGCTCCACAAACCGCCCTCGGAGACCATGGCGCTGACACTGGAGCAGGTCGATGCGATCCGTGCGGCTGTGCGTAGCTGGCGTCGCGCGCCGGGCACTCCTGGCCCGCCGCCGGACGGACAGTTGGAGCAGATCATCGAAGTCATGCTGGGCACGTCCGCCCGCATCGGCGAGGTGCTTGCGATCCGCAAGTGCGATGTCGACGTCACTGTGTCCCCGGCGACTGTCCGGATCTGCGGCACGATCGTGTCGCCGGCCGGCAAACCGACCTACCGGCAGTCGCATCCGAAGACTCAGCAATCGACCCGGGTCGTGTCGGTCCCGAGTTTTGCGGCCGAGGTGATTCGCCAGCGCTTGGTCGTCGTCGGTCCTGAGGCGCCGGATCACCTTCTGTTCTTCACTCGCAACGGCACGCCGCTGACGACCAACAACATCCGTCGGCGGTTGCGCGCCGTGCTCTCGGACGCCGGGATCGCGGGCGTCACCCCGCACGCCTTCCGCCGCACGGTCGCGACCGTGCTCGACCGGGCCAGTGGGCCAGAACTCGCTGCCGAATTGCTCGGCCACACCTCGTCGAAGATCACCAAGGAGCACTACATCCAGCCCGACGAGGCGGTCGACCCGGTAACTGCCGAGATCCTGGAGTCGCTTGCCCCGAAGAGAGCGGAGGGGCAGCCGTGAACGACGACATCGTGGAACCGACACCTCTTCCGCATCGTAATGCAATGCATTACGATGGTCGAGTATTCGAGCGCGTCGACTGGTCACAGCGCGGCGCCTACATGAAACGTAAGCATGGCGTCACGCCAGCGATTGCGGACGAAGCGCTCGAAGACCCGAACCGGGTCGTCATCGACCCCGACTACAACAGCGATAGCGGCAAGAGCGTCAGGATCATCGGATTCTCGGTGACCGCAGATGTTGTGATCACCGTGATCGTGCTGGAGAACGACGGGACCGAATACGGCGTCAATGGGTGGGCAGCGAACCAGAGAGACCGGCGGTACTACGCCGACCAAAGCGAGGGAGAAGCCGATGAGCACCAAGATTGAGGACTTGCTCGCAGCCGAGGCCGACGCTGCTGAGGCGGCCGAGACGACGAGCGACCCCAATGCGCCGCTTCCCGCGCACGTGAAGGTCACCCGCGGGACGGCGCGGTCCAAGAACCTCCAGGTCCGCTTCCGCGACGAGGAGTTCGATGAGTTGGCCGCATACGCGGACCAACGCGGGCTGCCAGTGTCGACAGTGGTTCGGATGCTCGTTCTCCAGGCGATCGCCCCTGCGGACGATCTGAAGGCTGCGCTCGATCGGCTCGAAAGTGATCTGGCTGCGGTACGGCGCAAGGCGCTCAGCGCCTGATCACATCGCTGGGCCGGCTTGCGCGCGGCGCGGCTCCGGCCGGTGTACGAGGGCTGCTGCCAATTCGACTCGACTCGCGGCAGCCCTCTTCGGCGCCCGGGGTAGCTCGGCCTCGGGGCGCAGTTGATCGCGCACCAGTTCAAGGAGTTCCTGGCACACGTCGGCGGTCATAGGCACGTAGCGCTGTCGAGTCGGCTTCACAAGGCCAGCCGCGTCCTTGTCGACACGAGGGAAAGGCACACGAGCGAAGTAGATCCGCTCTCGGGCGCCCTGCTGGATCACCTGGGCGATGCGCTCGTCGATCTCGCGCCCGAGTTGGGCGAGGTGACGAATGGCCCCGGACTCGGCGGCGGCGGTTCCTGCCAGCACAGCGCGGCTGAACTGCTCGATGCGGCTCGCGGCGAGGGCTGCTTGGCCAGCGGCAGGGCCGCCGTTGCCGACCATCCCGCCGATGTCATGGGTCGCGTGGATGAGGCGGAGGTACGTCGAGGCGCGGTCGGTCCACTCGGCCGAGGCGCGTGGATCGAGGGTGGCTGCGTCGCGGGAGACGATGCGCTGGGAGTCGAGGACGAGGCGCAGGCTTCGGGCGTCGGGGAACTCGCCGAGGTGGACGAGCAGGTTGTGCTGCGCCTGGAGCACGCCGGTGAGTCCGGGCAGCCCAGGTCCCTCAACGAGAGTGCGGCGGGGCTGCCATCCGCGAAGATCGATCGTGTAGTCGGGCTCGTCGTACCCGGCGAAGGTCGCGCACGTCTCGGCCGCGCGAGCGAGCCAGCCGGCGTCCTTGAGCGGCTGCCAGCCGGGGATGTTGGAGTAGCGGCGGTCGAGTCCGACGAGGCCCCGGGCCACGTCGGAGGCGTCCTTGAGCAAGGTCATGCACTGCACCTGGGAGAGCCGGCCGTATCCGAGGCCGGCGTCGAAGTCGTGCTCGCCGAGCGTTGCGGCTCGCGCGATCTGTCGCCACGACTCGACCATTGCGAATGGTTGCTCGGAAGTCAGCTCGTCGAGCCCTGGAAGCCCGCTCGAGTGGGCGATCGCCACATCGAGCCGGTAGCGCAGTTCCTCGGCCGGGCCGCGAGTCCGGGTGCTGGTTCCTTGGAGGTTCATCCGCGGGTTTGCGGCGCGTACCGCCTGAACGCACCACACGAGCCCTGAATGGCGGTACCTGCCGATCTGCTCTCCAAGGAGGCGACGTTCGTGGACGCTTGTGGTCTCCGGAATGCTGTGGCTTCCGGCGCCTCCGAGGCGTTGCTGGACGCGGTGCTGGCGCAGCAGTGTGCTGAGTTCGGCGCGCAGGTGGCCGCCGTTCTCGGCGTACATCAGGGGATGTCTTTCGCCTTGGCCGCGTCGAGCATGTCAAGCAGAAGCTCGACCTGGAGCGCGTCGACGCCGTGGCCTAGCAGGTCCTCGATCGCCCGCTCGGCGATCCCGTAGAGGATCTCGGCACCCTCGTCGTAGACGTCGCTGATGCCGGGGATGTAGTCGCCGTGAATGACGTCGAGGTGGAGCAGGACGCGCTCGTACTCGGCTGATGCTTCGTCGTTGTACGCGCGCCTTGCAAGCGCCGCGAGGTGCGATCGGGCCTCGGCGAGAGTGATCGCGTGAGAGAGCAACATGAATGGTTCCTTTCGATTCCGGGACCTGAGTCCCGCTTGATGACTCCACCTGCCAGGACGGCATCGAAGGGCCGGCTGTGTGGATTGCTGTGGACGGCGCTGGGCGGCGTCGCTGCTGTGGATCAGCCAGCCCGGGCAGCGCGGACCCGCTCCTCGATCCGTCGGCGAGCAGCGACGTCCTCGACGACGAACTCGATGAAATCGGCGCCGCGGTCCTCAATGACGACCTCGGCCCCGGCAGGTTGGGTGTCTTCGCCCGGCCAAGTCGTCTGTCGCGTAGGTCGGTCGTGGTCGAGGCGGGTCCCGCAGGTGGCGACCCATTCGCGCAGTCGCTGGCGGGCGTCGGCGAAGTCGCGGTGCCACATAATCGGGGCTGACGGCGACCCATCGGGGTCGTAGGAGTTCAGCCAGTGCAGGTGCAGTGCTGAGAGCTCCCAGATCAGCTCGTCATGGCGATGCCAGAAGGGCGGGATCACCGTCGGCGGGAGACCGTAGGTCGAGCGAAGCCAGTCCACCCACGCGTTGAGGTCCAGCCACTCCGCTTCAGCCTCTTCGCTGGAGAGGAGGTTCCAGTTCAGCGGCCGGAGCGGCTCTTCCGGCTCCTCGGGCCCGGAGTATTCGGCTGAGCCGTTGAACATTGGATGGATGCTCGCGTCGAAGTCGGGGTCGAGCAGTGACTCCTGCGGGCCGTCGACAGTCGGCATGGCTGTTGCTCCGACTCAAAGGCCGACGACTCGCGGCGGCTCATTCGCCGCGCTCAACTGATCGGCCGGTGGGTCGGGCTGGTTCGCCGGCGTCCGGTCGACCGAGTAGCGGGTCCAGGTGGTGTCGTGGCCGATGTGCTTTGCGACGAACTGCTCCCGGGTAACGGTCTGCTCGTTCCACGTCTTCTCGTACTCGGTGATGTAGCCCGAGGCGACGAACTGATCGCCCACCCGGAATCGGGCGTAGGCCCGCTTGGCAGACTCGCCGTACATCACGAGGTTGTGGAAAGTCGGGTCGAGCTTGGTGAACGAGCCGTCGGGCTCCTTGCGCCAGTGCTCGACGCCCACGCGGGCGTAGAACCGGGCGTCCTTGGTGTCGGGCTTGGTCAATTCGGGTGCCGTGGCGATGAAGCCGTTGAGGCTCATCTGGGTCGGGATGGTCATTGCTGACTCCTGCGATCTCGCGGACCCTCGGACGGCGTCCGCTCTCAGAAATCAGGTGTCTGCGACAGGCCGCGACCGGGGCGGTGTCTTGCTAATCTGAGGGTGGTCCCTTCGGCTCCATGGACCTACAAATGCGGGTGAGCCGGGCGCATCAGCGCATACCGCCAACGTGTCGTTCGTCGTTAGAGGCGAGGCGCCACTCCATTCAGGTACTTCTGTTGGAGGGCGCCATGTGCACCAAGATCCCGTACGCCAACCGCTGGCTCGCGCGTCGAGTGTTGGCCAAGCTGCAGGAGCAGGGACGACCTGTGCAGTCGGTCCATCCGTGCTTTTCGGGCCACCGAGGGGCATGGCACGTGACAAGTCAGAAGCAGCGGCAGTGGTGATCAGCGCCAGCTTGTCGGTCACCGGCGTCGGAGGGTTGCCTCGATAGCGGTCCGGTCGATACCGAGTTCCTTGGCGTCACGGCGCACGGTCCATGGGCGCAGGTCCGTCACCACGGGCGGGGCGCTGCGGAGGAGGACCAGAGCTGTGCCGAACGGCAGTGTCCGGATCGCCTCTGGTGGCATGACCGCCACGCGGCGCATGGAGCGTTGGAGGGACCGAGAGCCGTAGTCGCCGACAGAGATGGTGTCGGTCCGTTCGTCCCGCTCGCCGATGAGGGCAGAGAGGTCCTGCAGGTCACGCGCGGCCGATGTCCCCCCAAGCACGACCTTCACGATCGACGCGTCCCAGATCGCGCCAGCCGCGTGGTCACCCCACTTGTCGCGCGCCTGTGACAGGGACTGCAACACCGGCATCGTCGTGATGCCAGTGCCTCCGCCTTCGGCCATCAGGACCGGCATCGACGGCAGCGGTGACAGGTTGCCGATCTCATCCAGGGCCATCAGCAGTGGTGGATCGAGTCGCGCTCCGGGGGAGGCCGCAGCGAGGTGACGGGCGGTCTCGACGAGGTCCTCGATGAACGCCGCGACCAGTGACCAGGAGGCGCCGGCGCCAGCACCGGTCGCGAGCAAGTAGAGCGTGCCGTTGCTGGTCAGGAAGCTCGCGGGGTCGAACTCTTCACCTGGTGCTGGCGAGACTGCGTCCAGGACGCGCGGGTCGGCCAAACAGGACAGCGCGAGGGAGACCCCCATCCAGATTGAGTCCCGGGTCCGCGGGTCGGAGTGGATCATCGACTCGAGCGAGTCGGCCCAGCCAGGTGCGGCGTGTGGGTCGCTGCTCAAGATGGCTACCGCGTCAGCGGCTGCTGACGGCGAGAGAGTCCACGCGAACAACTCAGCGGGGCTACGCCGGTCGAGTGCTGCGGCGTGGAGCAGCGACTGCAGCGCGGTGCGAGTCTTGCCTTCCCAGAATCCGCCCGACTCGACCCCTCCCGTCGACAAGCCAGTCGCGGACGCGAGGCCAGTCGCTCGGATCATCGCGGTCAGCGGGTCTTCGCAGCCCCGCACCGGCGACCACCGCAACCCGGACGGGAGTCCGTCTGCCAGACGTTGGGGGTCGAAGACCGCGACTGGGCCACGGCGGCTGCGGGCAGTGATCGTTGCCGCAATGTTGTCTGGGCGGGTCGCGGTGGTGATCACCGCACCCGGCGCATCAAGGATGGCGTTGATGACGACGTGCAGACCTTTGCCGGATCGAGGCGGTCCCAGCAGAAGGATCGAGTCCTCGACCGAGGCCCACACCTCAGTGCCGCGAGCTCGCCCTAGGAGGTAGCCGATGTCCGGGGCGTCGGGACGGTCAAGAGATGGGCGGAGCGTTCGGCCACGTGCCAGAAGTGACTTCTTCGATGCCGTCACTCGAACGTCGCGGGACGTGGCAATGCCGGCGAGCCGGTGCGGGTCCCGTGTGGTGTGCTCGCGCCATCCGCTGACTCGTCGCCAGACAACGAGCGCCGCACAGACGACTCCAGCGACCATCAGAGCGACCACGAGCCAGTAGAGCCATGGGGACATGCCCGGCGTGCCCAGCGCCCTACCCGGTCGCTCGGGGTCGGCTAGGACGCGCAAGCCTGACGCCCAGCCGTACCTCGGTAGATCGGCACCCGTCGCCCAAGCGGTGACCGTGCCTGCGAGTCTCAGCGCGGCAGCGAGGCAGCCGAGTGCAGCGATTCCGATGAGCCCGAGGTTGACTAAGTCGTTGTCGGCGGACTGGCCGCGGGGGTTCATGCGCCGATCACCCTGACGGTTCCTGAGGTCCTCCCCAGCAGTACGACGTTGCCTCGGTGGGCGGACAGCAGAGCAGGCGGCAGGCGGTTCTCCAGCGGGTCGACTCCGTGCTGGTGACGTCCGAGGATGACGGCGATGGACACCTCCTCGTCGGGCAGGAATCCATCAGCGGTCTCTGTCGGAGCTTGGTCGGCTGCACGGTGCTCAGTGGGTCGTGGTCTTGGAGTCACGATGTCGGTGAAGGTGTTGCCGTCGGATTCGTGGACCTCGACACGCACGGGTGCGCCGAGGTCGTCGGCGATCGACTTCACGACGCTAGCGAGGTCGTCGCGGGTCACAGTCCCGTCGGCGGCGTACGGCTCGCGGTCAAGGCGGACGTCAAGAAATCCAGTGTCGTTGACGACCACCTCGACTAGGGGCATCACGACGGGCACCTTGAGAGTTCCGTGGTCGTCGCGTCGGTAAGGCGCCGTGGTGTTGAGCATGGTCAGCGCCCCAGGACATCGACGTGAGTCCGAGCGGCCGGCGTGGCCTGTGCTGGTGCCCGATGGGCTGCTGGAGTGTCTCGGTCCAGCCCCGGAGGGTTCCCGTCACCGACCTTCGTGGTCGGGAGGTTGTCGAGGATGGTGAGCGACACGGCGCGGACACGGTCGGCTGTTGCCTGGACGACCTCGACCGGTGACTTGCCGGGCACGTCGCTGGCCCATGTCGAGACGTAGGGAACTGTGTAGCTCGTCGTGTCGAGCCCATGAGCAGCACCGATCATGAGCGCGACCGACTCGGCCTCGACCTCAGCGATTCCGCGGTGCATCGCGGCGTCGACGTTGTCGGGCCCGTGGAGCATGACGTGACCGAGTTCGTGGGCCAACGTCTTCACCTGCGCAGCGTCATCCATGTCCATCCGGACCGAGACCTCATGGGTGAGGTAGTCGGTCAGGCCGTTTGCTCCGCCGATCGAGCGAGCGGTGGAGACCAGTCGCAACTCGAACCCGCGGGCAACGATCTGGTCTGCCAGACCGTCCCACAGGCCGGCCGGCGCCTCGCCTTCGAGCAGTTGCGGGCGCGGTGGCTCGGGGATCGGTTCGCCGTCGGTCTGGGAGATGTCCCAGACGTGGGCCGGCTTGAGGCCGATCATCCGAGAGCGGACGGTCTCACCCCCATGTGGCTTCTCGCCGCGCCCGAGTCGTCGCCACGACTCGGGATTTTGCGGTGACGCTGAGGCGAACCGGGCCGTCACCGGGGCGAGGATCGCGTACCCACCTTGCCCCTTCATCACATGACGGTTCAGGCTCAACCATTGCTTGAAGCCAGCGACGTACGTCGGCATTGGCCCGGGCACACGGCCCTCCTGGTACGCCGCGTTGTGCTGACTGAAGATCAGCAGCGTGTTGTTAAACGACCGGCTTCGGAACTGTGCGGCGAACTCCAACGCACGTCGCCAGTCGTCGCCGGTGACTAGTGCGCCTACGGCATCGGTGAGCTTCTGATGCAGGGCGTCGATCTTGGCTTCGCGTTCGGCCAGGCCGCCGGTCTGAGTCCTCATCGTGTTCCTCCGTCCGGTGTCGTCTCGGAAGGCAGGTGTGAAGGATTGGCCGCATTCATCCGACCGGTTGTGTCGAACAATTCCAGCTCGGCCGGATGCAGCTGATGTTGGACAACGAACGAACGGTGCTTGATCCGCCAGAGCCCTTGGCCGGTGCCCAGAGTCGGCAGCAGCGACTGCTCCGTGCCGGTAAGCCCGAGCGCGGTGGCCGTCGAGCCGAGCTGGTCGGACTCCTGCCGATAGACGATCCGCGTCTCGGCGTTCGCGAGGAGCGACGATGCGAGGGCGCGCATCGCGCTGCCCTGGTCGCCAACGTTGTCGAGGTCGCTGAGTTTGTGGAAGATCAGCATGTTAGCGATCCCGTAGTGCCGGGCGAGGCGCCAGTGGGCGTCCATCCTCCGTAGCAAGGCCGGGTGCGACATCAGGCGCCAGGCTTCGTCGTACACCACCCATCGCTGCCCGCCAGCGGGGTCGAGAAGCGCCGACTCCATCCAGGCTGAAGCGCAGGTCATCAGGACCGAGATCAAGGTGGCGTTCTCGGTGACACGGGACAGATCGAGAGAGACCATCGGCAACGTGGGGTCGAAACGCACGGTGCTCGGGCCGTCGAAGAGTCCCGCCAGGTCGCCGGCCACCAGCCGGCGGAGGGCGTGTCCGACGAGCCGTCCGTCCTCTGCGAGCCGACCGTCAGTATCGGTCGAGCGGGCCGGAGCGAGGAGCCGCTCGACGACCATCGGAAGCACGGGCACCTCGGTCGAGCTGACGGCATCTGACAGCGCGACGTCAATCGCAGTGTGTTCGAGTGGACTGAGCCGGCGGTCGAGGACCGTCTCCGCCAAAGCTCCCAGGAGGTCGCGGCGTCGAGCTGTGACCTGGGCCTGCCATTGGGCGTCGTCGACCGACTTGGGGCGGTGGCCTTCGTCGAGAGGGTTCAGTCGGTTGGACATCCCGTGCCCGAGAGCGATGGCACGGCCGCCGACCGCTTCGGCAACGGCGGTGTGCTCGCCCTTGGGGTCTCCCGGCACGTAGACCCGTCGCCCGAAGGGAATCGACCGTGTGTAGAGGCTCTTCGCCAGGGCCGACTTGCCAGAGCCGACGATGCCAGCGAGCACGAGGTTGGGTGCGGTGATCAGGCCGCGCGCGTAGAGAACCCACGGGTCATAGACGAACGAACTGCCGCTGTAGAGGTCCTGGCCTACGAAGACGCCGTCGCTGCCGAGACCGCCTTCGGCTAGGAACGGGTAGGCGCCGGCCAAGGTTGCGGACGTGTCCTGGTGGCGTGGGATCCGTAGCCGCCCCGGCGTGCGGAGAACTGCGGGTCCACGGTCGCCGGACTTCGGCAGGACGATCGTTGCTTTGCGCTCCGCAGTGAGTGCATCGGATTTGGCCTTCGCCTCGGCCTTGCGTGTCTCGCGGTCCTCGGCCAGCCGGGACTTCGCTGCGGCTCTGCGCAATCGACGATCACCGCGTCGCTCTCGGCGAGGTGAGACCAGTACGGCGCTGTGGAGCCGGCCATCCTGCCAGCCGCTCACAGCCCGATCCTGTGATCAGCCGCGGGTGTCGTTGACCGGGAGTGCTCTGGGAACTCCCGGTGGTAGGCGAGCATCGACTCGGCCTCGTGAGCGTTCGCGACAGTCTCGCCGACTTGGCGGAGCATCTCGCCAGCACGGTGCAGATCCCACGACACGCGGTAGGAGGCGGACCGGGCCTTGGCGGATGCCTCGGGCACCCACTCGCTCTTTTGTGGACCGTCGTCATGAAACGTGGCGATCTGGTGCAGCGATTGACTCATCGAAGCGAGCGCGGATGTCAGAGAGCCGAGAACTGAGTAGATCTCGCGGGGGTCGTCGATGGATCGGGTCGCGTGTGCGAGCGCGCGCAGGGCAGTCTGTACGTCGTCGGCGTCGGCCGCGGGGTTCTCGAAGGTAGGCATCGTGTGGCTCCTCAGTGGGCGGTTCGTCATTGAGGAGGTGGTGTGGAGCGCACGCGCCGGCGTCTGGCCGCGTTACAGGACTCCGTTTCGCCATATCCGTCGGACGTCTCTGGCAGGCTCGTTAGAGACGAATCGGGCGCAGGGAGAAGGGCTGGGCATGTGATCGGAGGTCGACAGGAGAACTCCTGGTCCCCGTCGATCTGGGCACGACATTTCGGCAGGGCCCCGTACTGGACCATCGGTGTCGCTGACCAGCACATCACGGTCATGACGCCGACTGGGGTCGTGAACATTCACGTCGCTGAGCGGGAGAAGCTTCGCTTCGAGCACGGATCTGTTTGGGTGCGCATGTCGGCCCCTGAGCTCGGGGTCATCCAGCCGCTGACAGGCCTCGCGAAACGGGCTGTCGCGGAGTTCAACCACGCAGTGGCGCGTGAGTTCGACGAGTACGAATCGACGCTTGACCTCCAACCCTTCGTCGACGCGTTGGTTCGCTGGTGGTCCTCATTTCAAGAGGCGACTCGCGATGCCTGGAAGATGCGGCATTGGCTCACGGAGGAGTTCATCGTCGAGTGGGACCGCTCCCTCGGCCACACGGTCTCGGGCACCGCGCTTTCTACAGGCCAGCAGCGAGCGCTCTCAGCAAGGGTGAGCGGCGTCGAGGCGGAGGCCTTCAACGCAGCATTCGGCGACTGGACCGTCCGGTCACACGCGGCCGATCAGAACGATGCGCTCGTGAACCTTGAACTGATCGATGAACGCTCATTCTTCGACAGGATCGAGAAGACCCCACTCACCGACGAGCAGGCGCGTGCCGTCATCTGCTTCGACAACAGGGTGCAGCTCGTCGCGTCCGCGGGTTCTGGGAAGACATCGACGATGGTCGCCAAGGCCGGATGGACGATCCGGAAGGCCCTCGCCGACGCCGACGAGATACTGCTGCTCGCGTTCAACAAGGCGGCCGCAGCGGAGCTCGGCGACCGATGCGCGGCCCGGCTTGCCAACGCAGGCATCCCGTCCGACGGTCTCAACGCCACGACGTTCCACGCCTTTGGGTTGAGGGTGATCGGTGAAGCGACCGGTGAGAAGCCGCGCCTTGCCCCAGGCCTCGACAACAACAACGGAGTCGGTCTCTTGGCCGATGTCGTGCGGGCGTTGCGACGGGGGTCGCCGGAGTTCGCAGCACGCTGGTCGCTGTTTCAAAACGTCTTGGGTGTCCCCGTGAGCGCCGAGGCGGAGCCTGAGCCTGACGCATGGGATCCGCAGAAACGTCGAAGCGGATACCGCGCGCTCAACCTCGACATCATGAAGAGCGCCGGCGAGCGAGCGATCGCGAACTGGCTCATCAAGGCCGGTGTCGATTTTGAATACGAGCGTCCATACGAGGTAAACGTCGCGGATGCCCAGCACTCGCAGTATCGTCCCGACTTCTTCTATCCATCGATCGGTGTGTACCACGAGCACTGGGCGCTGGTGCACGGTCAGGTGGAGCCTCCCGGGTACGAGGGGTATCTCGAGTCCAGTGCCTGGAAGAAGAGAGTTCACTCTGCCAACGGCACCACGCTGATCGAGACTGCGGCGAAGGACCTCGGCAACGGCAGCTTGTTCGCCCAGCTGGAACGCCAGCTCCGAGCCGGCGGGGTCGAACCTGACTTCGACCCGGATCGGCCCGTCCCCGGAAGCCCTCTCCTGACGGACAGGGAGATGCTCAACCTGTTTCGGACCTTCTTGGCGCACGCGAAGAGCAACCGGCTTGAGCCAGCGGATCTTCGGTCGCGCGTCGCAAAGGCGCGGAACGGCACCCCTGATCTCCGCGAGTCCCTGTTCCTCGATCTCTTCGATGACGTGCGCGAGGAGTGGGACTCCCGGCTTCGCGAGGCGAGCGAAGTCGATTTCGAAGACATGTTGAACCAGGCGACGGACCTCGTCGAAGCCGGGAAGTGGCTGTCCCCCTTCCGGGTCGTCCTCGTTGACGAGTTCCAGGACGCCAGCCACGCGCGCGCGAGGCTGGTGAAGGCGTTGGTCAACCGCCCGGCCCACTTTCTCTTCGCCGTTGGAGACGACTGGCAGTCGATCTACCGGTTCGCGGGCTCCGACATCTCGGCGATGACGCAATTTGAGGAGACCTTCGGGGCTGGTCACGTCATGCGCCTGGAACGAACCTTCCGGAGTTCCCAAGAGCTCAGCACGCTCGCGGGCGACTTCGTCATGAAGAACCCGAACCAACTGGCGAAGAAGGTCCGTTCGGAAGGCTCCCACCCGGCGCCGGTAGAACTCGCCCTGGTCGACACCGACGCCGGGGTCACCGACGCGATCGCCCAGAGACTCAGCGAGCTTTCTGCAGCGGTCTCCGAGGGGTCGAGCCTGTCGGTCAAGATCCTTGGCCGCTACCGCTACGAGGAAGAGCTTGTCCCGCGCACCCGATATCGCGGGCTCGACGTCACATTCCAAACAGTTCACTCATCGAAGGGACTCGAGGCGGACCACGTGATCATCCCGGGACTCAACCGCGGTGGATTTCCGAGCACCAAGGAAGACGACCCGCTTCTGCGCCTTGCGCTCCCGGAGGGCGATGACTACCCGCACGCAGAAGAGCGGCGGCTCTTCTACGTCGCGCTCACCCGAGCGCGGGACTCGGTGCTACTGATTGCCCGAAGCGGCCGCGAGTCGGAGTTCGTGACCGAGTTGATCAGCGATGGAGTGATATCCCTACTTGGCGACCACGAGGCAGGCGAGGCTCCCGAGAGGTGCCCGCAATGCGGCCGAGGGCTGATGGTCGTGCGGCAGGGGAGGTACGGACCGTTCCTGGCATGCAACCGCTTCCCGGCCTGCACTTCGAAGCGATCAATCACCAGCTGACCGACGCCGGGCGTCCATGGCCAGACCTATAGGAGAGAACCAAATGTCGAAGCGTGAAGAGCGTGAGAGGCAGCGAATGATGGCGATGCTGCCTGATGAAGGCGAGGTGGCGGGGGAGATCTTTGCCGCCATGGCAACGGTGGGGGAGCCCGGAGCTGTCATCACCCCCGACCTGGCTGCTCTCGCGGCCCAAGTCGCCGGTGCTGAGGCCGCCGGCCGGTGGCTTAAGGCCGGGCACACGCTCGACGACTGCGGGATGGTTCGCAGGTTCTACGAGTACGTCGGTAGCCACATCAGTGAGGACGTCGCACCTGGGGGCCGGCTCGACGGCGCAACGCTTCCAGACGGAGAAGCTGATTCTGACGCAGGGTCCGAACTGGAAGATCCGCTACCAGTGTCCCTCGGCATTCGTAAGGAGCCCGCCCTCGATGCAGATCCCACGTCGCTGATAGCGACCGCCGGCGGCTACATCGACGGTGGCTGGGAGGAGTTCCGTAGCTCCCGGTTCTCAACGAAGCTTGATGGAACATGGGTGCTCAACAGCTATCCCGCGCAGGGTGTATTGGCCCTGCAATTCATGGGCCGCAACTTCTCGGGATTCGCCGAGGTCTTCAAGGACGACATCGCGACGGTTCGGGTCGCTGCCAAGGGCCTCAACTTCGCCGTTGAGCTGGTCGATTGCAACGGCAACCGGCTTGTTGCTGTTGGTCCGAAGGGGCGGCTCCGCAACGTCTTCAAGCAGCTCGGCTATGCGATCTGACCGCTGACCTGGCAGGACGTCGTGCTCAGCAGTGGCCAGAAAGTCCACGCTGGTCGCTCAGACGGGGCGGCAGAGGGGCAAGGCTGCCGCCGAGAATGCCTGCGCTTGCTGCCCCCAAAGCCGCCGGGTCTCGCAAGACGCTTGGATCGCCGCCTGCTCGATATCGGCAACGGCACGCTCGAGCTCATCCGGGTCCTGAGCGCTGATCGCGATGAGTCCCGTGGTGCGGAGGATGCCGTGGCCAGCGGTCAGGTCGGCCTCCTGCTGGAGGACATCGTTGAACTCGGCGCTTTGCTGCGCGTCCTCGATCTGGCCGATCCGCTGCCGCTGGGATGCGTCGGAGATGTACTCGGTCTTCTTCTTGCGGATGTCGCGGGCAGCCTGGTCCGTGCGCAGCGGCGTGTAGAGCAGCGTGAAGGTGCGCCTGACCCCAGAGGAGAGCAGAACCGGCGCAAGGAATCCTGGGTAGACGAGGGATCGGGGCCACTCGCTGATCCACAGCACGCAGTGATGTGCGGAGTCGCTGCGGACGCTGGACCAGTTCTCGCTCACGGCCACCGGGCCGGCTGTCGCGAGGTCGCGCCCCATGTCACCGTGACGCTCGAGGGCTCCTGCAACGACGGGGTCGTACGCCGAGCGAAGGATCACCGCGAGATCCCCCGGCTCCAACCACGCTGAGGGTGAGAGGTCTGCAGCGCGCAATGCGGCTGTCACCGTCGCCATCTCCTGACGAAGCACCGCGGCCGCACCTCGGTTGCCGCCGCCCGCAGCTTTGATGGCGCGCGCGGCCGCCTTCATGTCGAGCGAGATCGAGACGGTGCTCGCGTGGCGCTCGCCAGCCGGCCCAGCGCGCTCGATCAGCTCGGCGTAGGTCTTCGACGTGAACGACTCATCGTGCGCGCCGTGCTGAGACCACCACTCCGCGAGGCCCTTCCCCGAGTCGGGGAGAGTGCGCTCCATGACCTGGACCGAAGACATGCGACCTGAACGGCATGCCGTAGCGAGCACGCGTCCCCAGCTCGTCACACGCCGCTGCTGTTCGATCGGGTCGAGCAGAATGAACGCCGGGTGAGTGACGCCGACGATCGCGGTGAGCGTCGAGCGGTGTGGGTCATGGACCATGACCGCGCCGGTCTCTGGGTCATGCCACTGGCGCAGCCGCGCGGCGTCGCCCGGTAGGGCCAGGGTTCCCGCCGGCCGGGGCTTCACTACGTGACGTCGAAAGAGCAGCTGGCCGCCGCTGGAGCGCCACAGCCACCGGGCGACGATTGGGAACCACTCGACGAGCTTGCGGCCGCCAACACCGATCCATGCGAGTCCCGCTGAGACGGCCATGATCGGAAGTGAATACGTCAGAGCAGCACCGCCGCCCGAGTACAGCGCGAAGACGAACACGACCGCGCCGATGCCGACCACGAGTAGTTGGCCTGCGGACAGCCCGAGAAGTACGCCGCGGCGAGCCAGCCGGGAGAACTTGACTGTCGAGAGTTCGTAGTCGCGCGGCGCCGAGCTTGCGGTGCTCATGGTCAGCTCCCCGAGCGTCCGGCGCCGGCAGGTACCGAATCGGCAGTAGACGGCGCCGGCGGCGACGGCGGCGCAGACTGTGATGCCGCCGCTGTCTGCTGATCGGCGTGGCCCGCGACGGAAGCACCTGTTCGCGCTCCGGCGCTGGCGGCCTCCCGTGCGACCATCACGCCACCGACCACGGCTCCTCCTGCCGCCGCTGCGCCTCCGCTCGCTGCTGTGCCGCCTCCCGACGCAGTGCTGGTCCCACCCATACTCCCGCCGACTGAAGGCGCCACCGCTGGTGTAGGCGGCGTGCCGACGCCACCACCAGAACCGCCGCCAAGGACTTGGGCGGGCTCGGCCATCGGGCGTCGGCTCATCGGGATCGGCATCGGCCGGTTCAGCGCGGACTTCGCCTCCTGCTCGGCCGACATCGCGTGGTACATGTCGAAGCCCATGAAGCTGATCGCCTTGTAGGTCATGTACGGCGCGAAGCCAGCGATGAGCATCAGTACGACGCCCGCGATCGGTTCGCTCACCGACTGGAGGTCTGCATCGATCGGCGCCGAGACCTGTGCCGTGGCGAGCAAGAAGATGACGACGAGGACGACTTTGGACAGGATCAGCGCGATCACGAACTGCGCCCACTTGCCGAGCCACCCGCGAGTCTGATCCCAGCTCGAGCCGGCGAGGGCGATTGGCGCAAAAACGATCGCGACGAGGAGCAAGGCTTTCCGGATGAGCAGGCTGATCCACACGATGACAGCAGCTCCGATCGCCAGCCCGGCGAGGAAGATCGTGAGGATCGCGCCAGCGCCGGGCGCCGCGACGTTGATGCCTACGAGCCCAGCTGTGAGGAGTCCGATGCGATCACCCATCTCGGTCATGTTCGTGCCCGCGGCGTTCACGATCCCGATGCAGAGCTGATCGGTGATCTCCAGTGCGATCGCCAGGAGCGCGAGCGCGACGAACGATCCGAGGATCGACTTCGCCAAACCGAGGGCAGCGCGCGTCAACGCGGCCGGTTCTCGGCGCACCATCCCGCCGATCACCTGGAGCATGAAGAAGCCGAGCATGATGAAGACGGCGACGCCGAACAGGATGTTGTAGACCTTCGTGTACTGGCTGCTCGTGATGTCGACCATGGTGGTCGAGTCAAAGACCTGCCAGACAGACTCGAACATCCACGCGGCGGCATTGCCCATCGCTTGGGCGAGCCAGTCGAACGGCGCGGATACGAGCGCGCCCGCGGCCTCGCCAGCCACGTCGCAGACCCCTGAGATCACTGGCACATCGCATACGTCGACCATCACGGCCTCCTTGATTCGTAGAAGCCGGTCAGACGGCCTGGCCGACGTTCCAGAAGAAGTTCACGAGTGCGACGGACGCACCTGTGATGATCGCGGCGCCGAGGCCGACGAGAACGCCGAGCTTGCCGCGCCCCGCGAGGTGCGGGTTCGACGAGTTGGCGCCGAGCGCCCACACGACCGCGGAGATGATCAGGGCGAGTACGGCGAGGATCAGGCCCACGGTCATCGAGGCGCCAACGATGCCGCGCAGCTGGCCGATGCCGGGCAGGCCGTTCGAGTTGGGGTCGATCTCGATGTCCATAGGGAGCAGGGACACCACTGAGTGCATTCCGATCTGATTCACGGTTCCTCCAAGGTTGGGTAGGGCCTACGTCGGTCAGGTGTTCGTCTTCGTCCGCTCAAGCCCCGAGAGCGGGGCCAAGGCTCGTCGTGGGAGGCCGAGTTGGTTCGCGTGGCACCGCATTCGATCGACGCTGCGAGATCCTCCGGTCGCGCTCCACGGCAGTGTGAGCGATGTCGTAGCCGGCCCAGGGGGAGCGGCCTGGGACGTGTCGAGTGCCGCCGCTGCTGCGCTCGGTGATGACCGGTGCACCGATGACCTGCATTGGCGGTGGGTAGTGCTCCGCGATCCACTTCTTTGCGGCTTTCGACAGCCCGGGCTGGTCAACGGAACGCAGTCGCGCAGGCACGATCGGCAGCTCGCGCCAGCCAGGGAAGGCGTGGTCGTGCCAGCCCTCGACCGCAGAGTTCTCATCACTCGCGATCACATGCCAGCCGTCCGGCTCGCAGATCGCTTGGTAGATCAGGTCTCCGACGCACTGGCACCCACCGTGCGCCTCGCCATGCGTCCAGGGCTCGCAGCGCAGGTCGGCCGTGAACAGATCAAAACCGTGGTCGCCAACGGCGACGCGTCCGGGCACGGCGATCGCCCGGTGCCACATCCGGCTCTGCGTTCGTGACTGGTCGAGCTTGTGCAGAAACTGCCAGTGCTCGTGTGCCGCTTCCAGGTTCGGCGGTGTCCAGTACGCCGTCGTGAAGGCCAGCGGGGCGCCCGACCACTCGGGTGCTGCCTCAACGGCGGATTCGTGGAGCATTGCCTCGATGTCGAAAGCGAGCTGCTCTTCGGTCACAGCCGCGCACCGACGTCGAGCAGCCAGTTGGCCCAGGCGAGTGCACCACCTGTCAGGGCGGCGCCCCCGAACGCAACGAACAGTCCGGTCTTCGCCTTGCTCGCCGCCTGCCAACTGCCGCTCGAGGAGGCGATCGCCCAGGTCGCGCCGCATGTGACGACCATCAGCACGGAGATGACCAGGCCGTACGTGAGCAGGGCGCCGACGATCGCGCGGAGTTGGCTAGAGCCACCAACGGCACCGAAGTCCGGTCCGACGAGCGGGAGCAATGATCGAAGCCTCATGCCATCAGGTGTGCCGCTGCCACCTTCGCCGACAGGGAAGCCGGCCGTATTGTCGGACGCTTGTGCGATCGTCTTTGCCATGGCGAAGAACGAGCAACCAGTCGACTGGAACTCGGTGATGGCTGCGCGCGACGAGATGTTCGGCGCAGCGTCCCCTCACGAGACCACCATCTGGCACGAGGTTTTGGGATGGCGGGCCTTCGCCGAGCGCTTCCAGGCCAAGGTTGCCGACGGAAATTTCGGCGCGAATGTCGTTGACTGGATCCACAAGCACGACAGCGACCTTCCCGACCATCTTCTCGTTGCGGCGGACGCGATCGATGGGTTGAAGCACGTTCTCGACACCGGTCGCGTACCCGACTACTACGAGGAGACGGGTGGCGATGTTGAGGGCTTCTTGCGAGACTCAGCTCGAACTTTTGCCAGCGTTGCGCGGCGATTGCGGGCCGCTTTCAACTCCCCGAGCTAAGTGTCGACAAGGTCACTCTGGCTCAGCCGTCCAGTGCAAGTGGTCGTAGTGCCCGCCGGTGACGCTATTGGGGTCGTGCATGCCGCCGCCGTCGTACTTCCGCCAGCCTTCGTCGGCGCGAGCGACTGACCAGATCCGGCCCTGCCAGATGACGTACTCGACACCCAAGGTTCTCGCGTTGTCCTTCACCCAGTTGGTGACCTGCCAGCCGTAGTCGAGGGCGTGACCAGTCGCGGCTGTGCCGAGGGCGTTGCCGAAGGTGCCGTCGCAAGCGCGGCCGAGCGAGTGCTCAGAGGGCTGGCCTGGCCGCGGCGACCAGCAGGCCCACGAACTCTCCGGGAACTTGGACCGGATCTGGGCGAGAATGTGCGCGGTTCGCTCGGTTATCTGGCCGTCGGTCGTTGGGTCGTCGACGAGGTTTCCAGGGTTGTCGCCGTTGAACGGCGATGCCGGGCCGGCAGCGGTCGCGCAACCGGCGGAGGCAGGGTCGCTGCCGGCTTCGATATCGACCGCTCCGTGGCTCGCGAGCCAGGGCTCCGGGTTGATCGGCTCGCTGGCGGCGCCACCGGGCCTGACCTCGAAGTGGAGGTGCGGACCGGTTGAGTAGCCGCTCACCCCGACGTCGGCGATGTACTCGCCAGCCGTTACGGACTGGCCGTCCTCGACGTGAATCCCATCGGCGTACATGTGTGCATACCCGGTGGCGACGGTCCTGCCGCCAACGTTGTGTTCGATGAGAATCAGGTTCCCGTATCCGCTGGCAGCACCGGCGAACACGACGCGCCCGTCGGCAGCGGCGAGGATGTGTGTTCCCGTCGGCGCCGCGAGGTCAACCCCCGTGTGGAGCTTCGTCTCGCCGGTGACTGGGTGAACCCGGATACCGAAACCACTCGTCTTGACCCACGTTCCGGCCGGCATTGGCATGACCACGTGTGAGGTCTCTGGGATCGGGGCAGGCGTGTTTCCGACGTTGCTGAAAGCGCTCCGCGTCGTCGGCAGGCAGGAGGCCTGGGCGGCGGGATTGAGCAGGGCACCGAGGGCGAGCAGGAAGGCGGCTGGACCGAGAGTCAACGCCAGCACGCCGCTGAGGACCGCCTTGCGCATTCGCGGTCACTCCAGCGGGTCGTCAAGTTTGGACAGGCGCAGCAGGTGGCACTCGGGATACGTGGGTGCGCACACGATGAACACCGTGAACGCGACCTCGTGCTGGCTAGCGACGTCCTCGCCTTCCCAGACACCCTCGCGGTGGCGAGTGCCTCTGACCGTGAACGCGGTGGTGCCAGGCAGGAGCTCGTCACCGGACTGTGCTTCGGCGGTCGCCCAAACACCCGGAATCTCGACCGAGGTGACCTCGATCCACTGCCGGGTCTCGTACTTCCGCAGCTCGATCCAGATTTGGTCGGTCGGGAGGTAGTTGGCGACGTCAGAGACCAGTCCTGCTGATGATTCGCCCGTCGGGTCCGCCACGGAGACCAATTGCTCGGTCACCGACTTCGGAGTGCTCGTGGTCCGTGTGTCCCAGGAAAACAATGCCGTCGCGACTTGTCGTGCGAAGGCCTCCGGTTCAGCCGCATCCAGCGCCGGCGGCGAGGTCTGGGTCGCAATCGGTTCTGACGAAGGAGGTGCGGACGTCGTGCGTGGCTCTGCAGATGGATCGGGGTTTCCGAACGCCGCGTAGCTGACTACGGCCACCAGGAGGAGTAGGACGCCGCCCGCGACCGCGAGGAGGCGGCGCCACCGGATTCCGGTCGTATCGGGAAGCTGGATCCACATGGGTCGTCCTTTCGTTTCTGGCGGGCCATCAGGCCGGCGTGAGTGCGCGCTCCGCCTCGACCGTTCGCGCGAAGGTCGCCGTCTCGTCCAAGACGCGGTTGAACACCGCCCAGTCCTCGGCGGAGAGCTCAGCAGCGACTTGCTTGGCGTCGTAGTGCTTGGACCAGCCGTCCATCTCGCGCCAGACCATCGCGAACGACTTCACGGACCGCTTCGCGTTCGCTGCTGCGGCAGCTCGCCTCGCCCGGTTCTCGCGCATCCGTCGCAACCGTTCGGCGTCATCCCGGGCGCGCTTCGCGTCGGCCTCTGCGTCCACATCCACGTCAGGGGAATCCATGCGCCGCTCGGCGGCCTCGACCACAGCTCGAACGCGCTGATAGCCGGGATCGACAGGACCGCCGTTGCGAATCCGCTCAAGTTCATCGGTGGCCACCTGACGTACCCCAGCGGACAGGTCCCGGTCAGCCGCCACGCGTTCCATCGCGAGGATCTGGTTCAGCCGGGTGTACGACGCGGAGCCGGTGATCATCTCGGCAGCCCGTCGTCGCCCGTCGCCGTGACCCCGGGGGAACGGTGCCGCCGAATCGGCGGCACCGTCCTCAGTGCCACCGTCATCGCGGGGGCCGCCGAACTGAGTGGCCTCCTGCCGACGCGCTGCGTCCTCTTCGAGAAGGGCCACCATCTCCTTGTAGAGCTGCGCCGCTTCGTATGTCGTCAGCGGCTTGTGGGTCAGGTTGTCGTCGCGCTCGGCGAGCAAGAGGGTCAGCTCGTCGCTGAGCCCCGACCGCACCCAAACCCGTACGTTGCTCCATCCGAGCTCTCGGGCCGCTTCGAGCCGACGGAACCCACAGATCAGGAAGCCGTCCGTGGTGATCGTGATCGGCTGCAAGAGGCCGAAGCGTTCGAGTGACTTCTTCAGCTGATCGAGGTTGCCGGGATCGCGCCGGTGACGCGCGCCGACCCGAATGGACTCGATGCTTCGCTGGAGCTCGGCGCGACCGCGTGACTCAGGCATTTGCACGTTCCGTTGCGATCGGGGCTGCCTTTGCGATGACGTCGGCGATGCCAGTGAGGTGAAACAGTTCGTCGTAGCGCTCACCGGTCAGGAGACGCTTGAGAATGCCTCGCCCTGAGGCCGTGTGTTCGAGATTCGGCAGATCGTGTCCGAGCACCGCATGGAGGACAGCGATCCACGAGTCCTGATCGATATCCAGATGGCATCGGATCGAAGGGTCGCGGCGTAGCGACTCGAAGGTGCTCCGCTTGTTTCCGGTTCGGATCAGGCGCGCGGCGATGCATTCCAAGGCCATCTGGGCCGCCGCTCGCGACCATCCCGAATCCACGAAGAACTCGACCGCAGTCTCGAGCGCGCCCCAGGCGTTCGTCGGCTCGGCGTCTGGTTCCTCGCTGTCGGGATCGACCGCCAGCGGGTCTTCCACGTCCGACAGGTCGTCGAGTGACCAGAACGAGGGATGGAAGTCCGCGAGGCTCGTCTCGTGATCGCTGATGCGGTCGGCGTCGTGGAAGTCAGTGACGTCGTCGGTGCGGACCTGGTCAGTGCCGCAGAGCAGTCCTTGTGCGCGCTCCTCGTAGAACATCTGGAGCGCCACGGCGTGTGTGATCACTGCCCAGGGGTCGTCTGCAATCCGAGCCGCGCGAGTGCGCATGACGTCCCACGCAGCGGCAGCGGCCTCGGCCGGATCGCGATGATGCTTTGTTGCGAGGCCGGCGTACTTCCGGGTGGTCAGCGCCATCAGTTCGGCGACGTCAGGGTCGTGCTCCCATGGGCGGTCGCCTCCGTAATGAACGTCGACGAGGAGCAGGCGCAGGCGCTCGGGGTCGTCAAACGGGTGGATGTCGCTCATAGCTCGACTCCTCGATCTGTGGTGGGTGTGCTCGGCAGCGGGCGCGCGATCGCGCGTCGCGTGACCCGGACGGTGGAGCGTGGGGCGCGCTGGGCTCGACGGTTCAGTTCGGCCTGCAGGTCGATGCCGCGACGGATGAACTTCGAGCCGAGCACCGTCGGAAGGTCACTCGGACGGACCCATGCGACGGACGAGGCTGGTTCCGATGTCGCGGCGCTCCTGGCCGTTCGAACTGACGGATCCGCGTGCTGGGCGAGCGCGTTCAACTCGGACTCTGCCGGTTCACGGGCAGCCTCGGGGGCGTCCAGGGAGCGGTCGAGGTGGCGCTCGTACGGGTCGGTATTCACAACGTCACCGCCTCAACCGCTCGGGTAGGGCCCACGGGGTTCGCCGGCCCAAGTCGAGTGGCGATCCGGTACGCCGAACGGATGGTCGCGCTCGCTTCCCGATCGGACAGTCCGGCCTGCTGCGCTGCCTCGCCCAGAACGCCAGCCGCCGTCCGAAGCGGGTAGTTGGACTCGGCCATGCGGCAGGCGGCCCAGAACAGGCCGCCATTGCGATCGCCCTCGGGGCGGCTCGCGACCCAGTCCGCGAGCTTGTCGGGACGGGGTCCCGCGCTGGGAAGGTCAGGCGGCGGGGCGTGTCGGCGAGGTGGATCGAGGAAGTTCCGCAGCGCTGTGCCATCGATGGAGCGAGGCTGATGGGAGGCGAGAGCGACCAGTTCGTACCCGCGCTGGCTGCCGTCGGCTACAACAACTCGCGAGGGCGGGGCGATGACGTACCCACCGTCTCCTCGGAAGTCGACGTGATGCCCAGGCAGTTGCCATGAACGGTGCTCCTGGCCGGGCCAACGGAGGAAGTAGGCGTGGAGGCCGCCCGACGGCGTTCTGACCTGCCACGCCCAGTCAGAGACGAGGCCAGCGTGCTGGGCCTTCTCGAAGGCGCCGAAGCCCGAACCGGCAGCGTGGACGTCGACGTCCACGACATCGACTCCGGACACGGCCCCGGTGGGGATCCCGATGTTCGCCGTTGGCCACGCCGACCACCATCGCGACACCGGCCCCGGTTCGGCTGTGGCGTCGTGGAATCCGTGAGGCGTCAGGGGCCGCTTCTCGCCTGGCGCACACGGGAAGACCGGAATGCCGTGTGCAGCCAGGTTCCGCGCAGCGGATCCTGGCGAGACGTCGGGTGCGGCCAAATCGCGTACGAGCTGAGGTGACCAGCGCGTGGTGGCGGTTGAGAGGTCCATGGCGACCACGTTGCGCCCAGGGGGGCACCAATTATCGCCCGTCCTGAGGGGGTCCGTCCCAGGGACGGGCGCCCCCGTCAGGAAGCGTTTGTGCAGGTCAGGAGGGGGCCCGTCCTAAAGTTGAAAAAGTTTCGGCGGAGGCCTTGCGCGACGCCCGTGCGGCTCGCGGTCCTGCAGCAACAGGGTGAGCGCAACTATGTGGGGCCCGTCCGCCGCCCCGGCGGCTATGCGCCGATATTTACGGCGCAACGTCGGAGGGCGTCACCAAGACAACTGTCGTCGGATCGACATCGTCGCGAGCGCGCATGGTCGGGAGAGCCGAGTTGTCCACCTGATCCGCGTCGAGCATCGAGGCCGCAAGCATCTGGACTTTGGCTTGTTCGAGAGCGGTGGCAACCGATTGTGCGGAGGCAAGGGCGGCGTAGAACGATCTCGCGAACACAATTGCCGCGGTGTCGTCGATCGTGTCGGACATGCCGATCACGAGCGGGACTGTTTGTAGGAGGGCGTCAGCACCCTCGATGCTCTCGCATGCGTTGAGAACGACAAGCCGGGGTGGTTCGTCGGTCGCCCCGAGCAGTCGGGCTAGGAGTGTGAATTCGACATCGTGGCCGTCCGACTCGCCTGCCTCGTTCTCCATCCAAACCCCGAGCGTGTCAGCGTGCCCCGAAAAGTGCACGATGTGCGGACGGTGGTCGTTAAGTCCGTCCAGGAGGTCGCTGAACGTCGCCGCTGGCGCGTGCTCGACGACAACGAGGTCGCGATACTTCGATCCTCGCAGTCCCTGCTTGACCTGTCGGACCTCCTGATCTACGCGCAGCCACGTCCCCTGCTCAACGACAGAGCCATCTGGACTGGTCACCGTTGTCTCGACCGCGTCGGGATTCGCTGTGAGGTACAGGACTCGGAGTGGTTCCGGCCGCGGGGGCCTGACTTCGATATAGCGGATCTGAGGGAGCGGCGCGCTCGCCGTCGCGACAGCCCGCGCGTGGGTGATGTCTTCCCGACGACGGCGGGTGTCGTCTCGTCGTCGAGCGCTGTCGGCGGACTTCTGCTCCGCGGCCTCGGCTGCGCGCAGCGAGGCTGTCTTCGCCGCAATGCTCTTGTCGGCGGTTGCCATGTCCTTCCGTGCCTTGGCGGCCTTTGCTTCCGCCGCCGCCGCCTTCTTCTCCTCACGCTCCGCCGCGGCGAGGGCGGTTCGTGCCGATGATGCGGAATTGGAGCGACGGGCTTGATCCCGCTTCTTACGCGCTGCTTCACGGGCGCCCGCGGCGATCTTCTCCTGCGCGCCGACGACTTTCGCGAATCCAGCCTTCTTGTCTCCGAGGGTCGCGAGCTCACGACGGAGCGTGTCGCTGCGCGCCATTACGCAGCCCAATGCCGGTGGTGATTCATGCGGCGCCCGCGAAGATCCTCTGCTGAACCTCAAGGTGACGCCGCAGGTCGATCACCGTGGCGCCGTCGGCGGCAGGAAGCCCGTCCTGCAATTCGCTTACGTCGACGGAGTTCGCCTCCGCGAGTTTGTGCGTGTAGTCCATCACCAGTGCGACCAGCTCGGAGGCCACGGCAACCTGCCCATTCGTTGAAAAGGCCTCCGCCGCATCCAAGTCGGTGATGAGGCGACTGATCGTGAACTCATCAAGTGTGCCGTCGCGAGCAGCTCGCAGGTATGCCACCAGCGATGCGTTCAGGGTCTTGACGCACTTCCTTGCCTGCACCTGGTTCTTCAAGGCGAAGGCCGCCGCAGTACCGCCGGTAGCCGCGCCTATGACAATGACGGTGACGACCCGGCGGTCCCTCAGGAGAGACACAACGCGCTGCGCGATGGCGGGCTCCTTGCTGGGAATCGGCACCTCCTTCAGGTGCGTGACGATGTGTCCCAACTGGTTGCGGATGATGCCGCCATAGCGGACCAACTTCCCGGCATCTAACCCCAACTGAATGTCCGGCGGGATCAGGAAGGCGACCGGCTGGATCGGAAGGTATGGAACGGTCACTGGGCTCCCTTTCTCGCGGAGCAGGAACTCCGACTTGCCTGATTGTAGGTGTCGTCCCCGACGGAACTGGCGGGTTTCGAGCCACACTCCTCAGGCGTCAACCGGGTAGAACGTGGGGTGGAACGGTGGCCTTATGAAGCGGGCCGTTTCGGCGATTTCGGCGCTGACGGCGCACGGCGCTGACCCCAGTTGTTGTTCCTCACGATCTCCTTAGTCCGCGTGGGCAGATCGACCGGCGGTTCATAGTCGTCGCGCCGGTCGAAGACGTCCTCGCTGAGCATCTGGTCGGCGGCGTCGGCGTGGCCCTGAGCTTCCAGGACCTTGGCGAGATCCAGCCGACTGACTTCGTCGTACGGCGCGGCCGTGCACGCCTTCTCGGCGGACTGACGGGCTAGGTCGAGGTCACCTCGCTGGAGGGCGTCGAGGACAACGATGTGAGCCGTGTCGACGATGGCGCACGGAATCAGGTCCTGGAGGCGCTCCCCATCGAGAAGCCAGTTCCACCCCTGGTCGCGCAGCTGATCGAAAGGTTTGCCGCCCACGAGTTGCAGCGCCTGGACGAGGTCAGCCATGCCATCGTGACCCCGTGCTTGACCACGCGCGCGGAGGCGACGGAAGAGGTCGACGTCCACGAGGAGGTCCTCGACCTGATACCCGTGCCATTCCGCGTCCGGGCGGTCGCCCTGTTTGGGGATGTGCCACTCGCCGGTGCGTGGATTCTTTCCGAGCCACTCCCGCACGTAGCCGATGTCTGTTCGGGCGCGTGGCTGACCGATGTGGAATGCCTCGGCGATCGCTCGCGACATCGTGCCCTCGGGGTGGAGTGCCACGAAGGCGAGCAGTTCTGAGTAGTACGGCCGGCGCTTGACGATCTGCTCAACCACCTTCCCGTGGGCGGTGACCCGAACCGGGCCGAGGAGCGTGAGCCGCGGAAGCCGTGAGTCTTCGTCGAACCATGCCGCGACGTCCTCGTCCAGCGTTGGGTCGAGGTCCGCGAGAGCCTCAGCCACTTCGTCGGCAGCCCTGGGCGCAAGCTCATCGATGTCCTCCTGTGTCGCCGCCGATACGCCCACGTACGCATCGGTACGCTCCGGCAGCAGTGACGTGGTGTCGGTCGCGCCGACCAGACGCGGACGCGTGTACTCGGTGCGCAGCGCTCCGGCCTGATCGGCAACCGACCGCCAGCCATCTGCTGCTTGCGCGAAGTTTGGAAAGTCGGTGGTCGGCGTCACTCGCGTGACGTCGACGATGGCGGCGCAGAGCGTTGCTTCCTCGGCTGTCAGCCCGGCAGCGACAATGTCGAGCCCGATGGATGGCGTCACGAGGCGACCAGCGGCAGTGAACTCGAAGACGGTCGCACTCGCCGACGGCGTTGCGGCCACGCTGACGACCGCAACCCCCAATCGCCCTGCCGACCGCGCTCGGGCTTCGTCAACGACACCGGCAAGGTCGACGTTGTTGGCGATGACCACCAGCCACGGGTCGGGCTCGTCGCCCTGCCGTCGGCTAGCAGCTTGGATCTCGGCCGTCACCGAGTGGACGGCGGCGTCGTCCGCGTCGTGAGTGCGGAGTCGCAACGTGTCCAGGTCGCCCAGTTCCTCGCCGATGCCGAACGTGTCGGTCTGCACAAGTACCGACCATGGGTTCAGGGCCAACTCGGCGGCAGCATGCCGCGCGAACGCCAGGGCCTGATCGCCGTCGCCAGACAGTGCGATGGAGCCCAGCGGTTCGAGGTTCACCAACCACAACGCTCCGCTGTCGTCACGACCGACGCTTACGAGCATGGGGTATGGAGGCAGCACGTCGTCGTCCACGCCGACTGTGCCGAGCTCGATCTGCCAGCGCTGTTCCTCGCCCTTCCACGGAGCCGCGAGCTCTACGCATTCGGCGAAGTGGAATGTCGCGACTCCCCGAGATAGGGAGACGGATGTCAGGGACGGGAGTGGCGTGTCCCTGTCCCGCGCCTGAGTAGCGATGTTGTTGAGAGCGGAGTCGAGCCCTTCGATGTCGCCGGCCGACCGGTCGCCGTGTGCGGTCGCTGTCTTGTCGATCTTGATCAACTCGGGGGGATTGGGGGCCAGCGTCTGCCCCGGCCGGCGGTAGCGGAGTTGAGTGCGGCGATGTGCGCGCACCGCTAGGAGAACGGCGCCAGCGAGGAGTCCGCCACCGGCGACTCCCGGCAGCAGCCAGGCGGGCGCGCCTTCGGCTGGCAGGTCGTCCCCATTGGGCACGGGTGTGGGCGGCTCGGCCGCGGGCTGACTCGGCTCAGCTTGAGGTGTCGGGATTTCAACCTCGGGCTGCTCAGCAAGTGGGGGCTCGGTGGTTGGCGGCGGCGCGTCGGGGGTCCTATGGCCATCAGGTTTAGCCGGGTCGCCCGCTCGCGGAATCGTCAGCTTCCAACCGGGGCGAATCACGTCGGGATCCTCCAGGTGGGCGCCGTCGGGCTGATCGGTCGCGCGTGATGCCTTGAAGATTTCCGGATACCGGGTGCCGTCGCCGAGCTCCTGCTCAGCGATCTCCGACAAGGTGTCGCCTGGCTGAACCACGACGATCGCGGAATCCCTCGACTCGACGATGGGCACGCGAAGGACGGTTCCGGGCGTGATGAAGTCCGGGCGGCCATCGAGGACTTCCCTGTTGAGATCGACGAGTTCGGTGAAGCGGGCGCCATCCCCGAACAACCTCTCGGCGATCCTCCACAGACTGTCGCCTCGGGCGACCGTGTACTCGCGTGTCTGTCGCTTCTCGGCCGTCGACTTGGGTTCAACAGACACCTGCGGAACTGGCTCCGCCGAAACCACCTCGGCGCCCATCGGCGTAGGCGACACGGGCGCCACAGCAGCGACGGCGTGCGCAGGCGGACTCGGCAAGGCGGCAGCAATGGTCGGAGCAGCGATGAAGAGCAGGGCAGCAGCGCCGACCAATTGGGCTGCGAATTGTTGTGGCACTCCGAGTCCGGGCAGCGCGGGCGCGGGGACGCGGCGGACCTCCGAGACTGCTGCCAGAAGCACGGATCCCGTCATGACTGCCCAGGCGCCCCAGCCCACGGCTGCGAAGGCCGCGAACGCGAGGCTTCCATCATCTGGTCGGGTGAGCATTCGCCGGAGTTCGCCGAGATCCGCATCCCACGGGGCGAAGCCGATGGCGATGAGGACCGCTGGGAACGCCACCACCAGCCCGAGCAGGGCAATGCAAGCGAACAGCCCGCGTATCCGTTGACCGAGTGTCGTCATTGCTCCGTGCCTCCAATGGTTCTTACAACCCGTGCGGATGCCTCGCCGGTGACGGTCAAGTCCGAGATGCCGATGGCTCCGAGGAACTGGGGGTCGTAGTGGTCCGTCACGGTCACCGTGACCGTGTCGCCGCCGGTGATCTCGACGGTTCCCTCGACATCAGCGGCCGCGAGGTAATCCTTGGCGGCCGTCCGCGCAGCCGCCAGATCGACGTCGACCGAGCGGCCCTCGATTGCGGCCGGAGCCTGAATCCGTTGCCCTCCGGCCCGAGCGGCCTGGGCGGCGATGTCGTGAGCTCGCTGCTGCGCATGCACTTGACCGCCGAGGTCGACGGCGAGACCGACGAGCATGATCATCACGAAGCTCGCGGTGACCAGCCAGACGCTGATCGAGCCGCGCTCGTCACGCACCCGGCGGGTCACGACCGTTCCCTGAACGAGTCAAGCGGCGAGGTGACTGTGGCCGTCACGCTGCGCGATCCAGGGACGCCGGGCACAGCGAGATCCGCGAGGTTGAGTTGGCACGAGACGGTGACCTCGACGGACCCAGACGTTCCGACCGGCTTCGCGAAATCGGAGGAGTCGATCGAGACCTGAACGGAGATGCAGTCGATGCCTTGGTTTGCCAGACTGGCTCGCGCTGCCTCCTCGGCGGCGGAGCGGGCCTCCTGACTCGTGCGTGCGATCGATGCAGTTCGCGCGCCGTCAGCCGCGGCGGACTCAACCGCTCCGTGAGTCATGGCAGTGCGTCCGCCGAAGATGATCAGCCCGACGAACAGAGCGAAGGCAGGCACGCCGATCACCGCCTCGATGGCGGCAGACCCTCGCTCGTCTCGCTGATTCACGGCTCCGTGATCCTCTCCGTGGGAAGCGAAGCCGACTGCTCGATCCGTGGCGTCCATCCCGGGATGACGCTCAGACTGTGGCCAGTCACTGTCACGGTGACTGTCGTGGCCGTCCGATCAGCCGTCACGCTGACGGCCGACAGCACGTCGTCGCCGCCCGCATCGGAGACGAACGCGTCGGCGGCTGCGACGCCATCGGACCGCGTTCCCGTCTCTGCGCTGGCCGCACGAGCCCCCTCCTGCGCGGCGGCAATCGCCACCGTTCGGGCGTGGTAGAACAACGCGGCTTGCATCCCTAGGAACATCACCGCGAACAACGCAGGCAGCAGGATCACGAGCTGGATCGACACCGACCCGTGCTCGTCCCTTCGCCTACTTGATGTTGCCGGCCTGCGCTGTGACATAGGCCTTCACCGCTGCCACCACCACGCCGACGATGGCGATCACGGCGACAGCCCAAAGCACGTGCTCCGTGGTCACTGAGCCGCGCTCGGTTCGCGCACGCATCCGTGCGTCGAGCCCGAAGGCGACTCCGAGTAGGAGTCCGATCAGTCGGTTCATCTCGTTTCCTTCCTGTCCGCGGTCCTTTCCCGTCGGGCTGGCTATTAGGTGTTGCCGAACATCCGGAGCAGGGACGGTGCGACGAGCAGCGCCATGAATACGACGCCGAGCAGGGACCCGGGGATGGTCATCCGCTCACCGACGGCGTTGGCCTCGGCGACTTCGTCGTTGAGCATTGCCGTGCGCATGGCGGCTGACCGGGCACGCAAGTGGCTGTACACGCTGGCGCCTTCCTCGCCGGAGAGCCGCATGATGTCGGCGAAATCGTCGAGTTCCGGGAGGCCGAGTTCGTCCGCAAGTGTGTGGAGCGCGTCCCACGGGGGCTGACCCGACCACCGGGATCGCGTCAGTTCCTCCGACAGCCGGGTGAACACCCACGAGTCGCCGACAAGTGCCGCGGCCTCCATCGCCTGCCGGACGCCCGAACCGTTGTTGCGCTCCAGTGCCACGAGATCGATGTAGGCGCCCAAGGCACGCGCGAACTCGAGTCGAGCCTTCTTGGCGTCGTCGATCACGTTGTAGTTGGGCACGAAGAACATCACTGCGGCGAGGCTGACTGACGCTGCGCCAGACAGGGAGATCGGGAGCCCCAATCCGAGAAGGTTGAAGAACAGGGACAGCAGGGGCGGAATCAGCAGGCCGAGGAATGCGAAGACGATCTTGTCTCCGTAGAACTGCGCCACCGAGATGCGGAGCACCGCAAGCTCGCGAGTTGGCGTGCGCACCCAGAGGCCGGCAGGGAGCGACTTGATGGCCCAGAGCCCGATCCGTTCCTTGCCCTTCGGTGCGACGTTCGATGGCCCGAGGGTCCGGCGAGGGTTGCCCGCAGCGAGTCGACTGAGTGCGTCAGCAAGGTCCGGCTCGGTCGGCATGACGCGAATGACGAGCAAGGCCATCCCGAACGAGATGAGAGCTCCGCTGGCGAGAGCTGTCACGAGACCGGCCGTCATGTCGCGTCACCCGCCCGAGCGACCCGAGCTACTTCGCTTCCATCCAGTTCGTTTCTGGACGGTTCGTCCTGCCTGGGCTGTGACCTGCGGTGACAAGGCATGCTCGTGACAGTTAGTCTCTCCGACAGGTCTTCATGATTCCTGACGTCTCTGCTACGTTCATGACAGCCCATCCCGACTCCTGAAGCGGTGGTTCGGTGACTCTCACCGTGGTCCGATCGCTGGACTCCGCGCGAAGCCTGCGGAACAGCGTCGATGTCGAGGAGTTCGAACAGGAGCTGATCGACCAGTACTCGCTGTCGCTGGCTGCAGTGGGGATCAACGACAAGACCTCGGCTGCGGATCGTTCGGTGGTCTTCGAGTTCGCCCACTTCCTGGGGCGACCGTTGTGGACCGCGCAGGTCGAAGACGCCGACCGGTACCTGCGTACAGCACGCCGCGAACGCCGGCTGGCGACGTCCACGGTGGCGGGCAAGGCGGCCGCGTTGGCCAAGTTCTACGAGTTCGTCATCGTTCGCTACCAGGGCGACATCCACGCCGTCTTCGACCAGGTCGTGGTCCAGCCGATCGACGAGTTCAACCGGCCGCGATCTGTCGGTGCTAAGACTGCGGGCAGGATCCCGCCACGCGAGGACGAGATCCGTGATCTGTTCGAGGGATGGGCCGAATCGCTGCCCACGGCACGGAAGTACCTGCCAGCCGCCCGGGACTACCTCGCGGCGTCGCTGTGGCGACGGATCGGGCTGCGGATCAACGAGACCGTGATGCTCGACATCGGCGACTGGCATCCCGAGCTCGGCACCCACGGCAAGCTTCACGTGCGCCTTGGCAAGGGCAGCCGCGGCCGTGGCCCGAAGGTCCGCATCGTGCCGGCCATCGACGAGGTCGACGCGCTGCTGGAGTGGTGGCTCAACGACGTGCGACCCCAGTACGGGGACGACTACGACGACCCCAACGCGCCCCTGTTCCCCAGCGAACGACACGACCCGATGACCGGACACTGCACCCGCATCGGCGCCGAGGCGCTGCGCACCGGCCTGGGCGAGGCTGTGGGCCGCTGGCTGCCCGGATGGTCTGGTCGACTCTCGCCGCACGTGCTGCGGCACTACTGCGCCTCCCACCTCTACGAGCAGGGCATGACGCTCAAGGCGATCCAGGAACTGCTGGGACACAGCTGGCTCTCGACGACCACCCAGTACATCCACGTCAAGAGCAACCACATCGAGACGTCCTGGGCCGAGTCGACCGAGCGGACCCTGGCCCGCCTCGGAGCCACCAGCCGGATGAGCGACCAGTCGAACAGCTCGACGAGCGACAACGCGAGGAAGAACGAGGAGGTTTGAGTCGATGCGCTGGAACATGAGAATGAAGGCCGCCGAGGCTGGGATCTGGAAGTCGACCCAGCTGCGCCAGATGTTCGCTGATGCAGGGCTGGAGATCAGCGCGGGAAAGATGTCGGGCTGGTGGGCCGGCACCCCGACCACGATCCGGCTCGAGGACCTCGACGTGATCTGCTTCGTGCTCAACTGCACGCCCACCGACTTGCTGATCTGCGAGCCCGAAGCTGTCGCCGCCCGCAAACCCGAGCAGAAGAGAGCAGCAGGGACGCAAGGGGCCAAGAAGACCACGCGACGCCCGGCGCCAGGGCGGACTCGGAGCAAACCGCCCGCGTGAGCAAGCCCCAGATGTGCCAGGGCTGCGGGCTCAAACCGCAGGCCTACCACGGCAGACGCTTCTGCTACGACTGCAAGCCCGGCACCAACGGCAGGCCGCTGCCTTGTCGTCGCTGCGGTGCTACCGGCGACTACTGGTCCGAAAGGCTGTGCCGGCGCTGTCACCAGCACGCGCCGCAGTTGCCCGACTCCTGCCGCGACTGCCTGGCCTGGGGCGCCACCCGCACCCTGAAGTGGTTGTGCGCGGCTTGCGTCAGCTGGCGACACCGAAACCGAGAGGTCAGCGAGTGCATCTCGTGCCGACGCGACCTGTCCCTCAACGAGCACAAGGCATGTCGGCTGTGCTGGCTGCAGACGTTCCTCTACCAGGCCCAGGCCGGCCTTCCGCGCGACGTGCTCGCCGCCAACCCGGGCAGTCAGCAGCTCTGGCTGGCCAACATGGTCGGCTACCGCAACGGCTACACCCCCCATCCACGGCGTGACTACAACAGGCCGGAGGACCAGATCCATCCACCCCGCCACCACCCGCGGTTCGACCAAGCCGCGCAGGAACACGCTCGACCACGGCCTGCCGTCGATCCCGACCAGCTCGACCTCTTCGCCTACGACCGCGTTGAGGACACCGCCCGCCGCTTCGGGTTCGGCGAGCCGCCCAGGCTCCGCTTCGCCGAAACCCTCGACCGGCTCGCGGTCGACCACGCCATACGACACGGCTGGACGGCGCGGCAAACCGTCCGGACCCGGATCGCCCTGCGGGTTCTGCAGGCCCGGCACCGCATCACCGCCGGCCCGGTCAAGGCCACTGACATGCTCGGCCTGAAGGAACTGGGCCTCAGCGTGCGACTGCCGCTCACGGTCCTGGCCGACAACGACCTGCTCCTCGACGACAGGATTCCCACGCTGCACAACTGGTTCGCCCGCCAGATCGCCGATCTGCCCGACCCGATGGCCGGCGAACTGCGGACCTGGTTCGACGTCCTGCACTACGGCAGCACGACCCCGCCCAGAAGCCGACCACGGCACGACGTCACCATCAAGACCCGGACCATGTGGGCCATGCCCACCCTGCGCGGGTGGGCGCAGGCCGATCACCGTTCCCTGAGGGAGATCACCCGCGAAGACGTCCTCGCCGTACTGCCTGCCCAGGGCAGCCCGCGTGTAACGCTCGGCAACGCGCTGCGGTCGATCTTCACCACCCTCAAGCGCCACCACGTGCTGTTCGTCAACCCGATGGCGAGGATGCGGATCGGGAACCTCGAGCGACGGATCCCGATGCCCATCGACACCACTCGCATCCGTCAGGCGTTCGAATCCGCGGACCCCGCGACCGCCGCGATCACCACGCTCATCGGCATCCACGGGCTGCGCCCCGGCGAGGCCTGCGCCCTGCAGTTGACCGACGTGCGCGACCACCGCATCGTGCTGCCCGACCGCACGATCCTCCTGGCACGCGAGACTCGAGCCAGGCTCGATGCCTACCTCGCCCACCGCCACGTCCGGTGGCCCGGCAGCATCAACACGCACTTCCTGATCCACAGCCGTTCCGCCGGCACCCTCGAACAGGTCAAGGTGCCCTGGCTGACCGACAAGCTCGGGATGTCCGCAAACACCCTGCGCCAAGACCGCATCCTGGCCGAGGTCCACGCCGGCGGCGACCTGCTCCAGATCTGCGACTTCTTCGGTGTCACCGTCGCCACCGCCGAGCACTACGCCAGTGCCATCAACCACCCAGAGCTCGATGAATTCACGACCGAACCCTCCGGTTCGCGAACCGACACCCCACTCTGAGCGCGACATCATGCGCCCACCCTTGGGTCCCCGCCGACATCGGCTTCAGTTATCGCGAACCGAGCGGAATTTCCAAGGAACCGCGGCAACTCCCGGCCGATGGCCATCCGCTTCATCCAGACAAGCGTGGCGACGTACGCCGCAAGGAGGCCGACGAGAATCACCTGGCCCAAAGGGCTTCGGTATGGCTCAACGTACGTTCCGGAAACGGCAAGTACGACGAGGACGCTGGCGCTGATGATCGTCACCCACCGTGCTGTGGCCCGGGGCTTGGCCCGATCTGCCTCGACCTGCCGTCGAGCACGGACGTCTGCCGCCACTGACTCCGCGAGGCCATCAAGCACGCTCGCCAGACCGGCCCCGCGCCGGCGAGCGCCGAGAATCAGGTTGGCGGCCACGAGGTCTCCGGTGGAGTCGTCCAGTTCGTCGGCGAATGCGCGCAGTGCCTCCTCGGTTGCCCAGCGCGCCCGGAGCCGTGCGACGAGCCGGGTCACTTCGGGCGCGATCGCATCAGGAGTGGATCGCATCGTCGCCACCAGCGCCTGCTCAAGCCCGACGCCTACCGTGAGGACGCCCGACAGCGAGCGTGTCCATTCCTCCATCGCTTCGAGTCGCACGATCCGTGTCTGTGCCGGGCCGGATGACAGTAGGGCGGGAAGGCCGACGAACGCGATGGGAACGAGTACGAGCGCCATCGCCCAGCCCGTCACCATGACAGCGATCAGACCGGTGATGGCCCCGGCGGCCAGGAGCCCTTGGGTCTGCCGCGGCAGCGGCTTCAGGTGACGCTTGCGTGGTGGCCGCTCCACAACTGGCGAGGGCGTCAGGCCGACCACGAGTGCGATCACTCCGCCCACGATCAGGGCTCCTGCGAGGGCTGGGACGAGGATGATCATGACGTGCGTCCTTGCTTGAGCAAGTAGCCAGAGAGGTCGAAACCGTGCTCTGTGAGCGCCCGATATGCGTCGGGCAGCACATTCGGTGTCGCGACTCTGTCGGCGTCTGGCGAGAAGACGTGCGTCGTCGCGTAGCCCGTCTCTCTCTCGCCGGGATCGAGGGCGATGATCTCTGCCACCCGCCGCCGACGAGTCGGCCCAGAAGGACCAGTCGTCGTCTGGAGGTCGAGGTGCACAATCAGGTCCACGGTCGCAGCGAGTTTGCTGGTGGCGAGGGCCTGAGTGACGTGCGGTCCCGCCTCCATCGCGCAAGTAACGAGCTTGCGCACGGCCGCGACGGCATCCGAGGCGTGTGTCGTTGAAATGGAGCCGGTGCCGGACTCCATCGCCTTGATCATCGCCCAGATCTCCTTGCCTCGGACCTCGCCGACGATCTGGCGCGAGAGGTTGAAACGGAAGGAATCGACGAGGGCCTCGTCGAGGGTGAACTCGCCAGCCTGCCGTCCGTCGACTCCACGCTCGCCGGAGCCCGGCCTGGCCTCCCAGGGGTGCACGATCCGGTGCCGATCGGGCAGTTCGTGGAGGTGGAGTTCGTACTCGGTCTCGAATGTGCCGATCGCCTCAAGCGGGTCGATCTCGGCGCACAGTGCGCGCACGAGAGTGGTCTTTCCTGCTCCCTGACATCCCGAGACGACGATGCTCCGGCGCGCCTTCACCGCAGCCGACAGGAAAGAGGCGGCTACCGGCGTCAGCATCTGACGATCGACAAGATCCTCCAGTCGGACCTCCATGAGTCGGTGGCGACGGATGACGACGGACGGGCGCGGCATGACCCAGGCCGCGGCCGCCAGACGGGAGCCACCATCCAGCCGCAGGTGGAGTCGAGGCTGCGCCTCTGAAAATCCGCGTGCATTCACCTCGCTGCGTGAGGCGAGGAACACCAGGAAGTCGATGAGGTCGTCATCGGAGTCAGCGACCGCTGGACCTTCGAGCAGCGAACCGTCGATCAGTTCGAGCAAGACACGGTCGTGACCGGTGATGATGATGTTCTCGATGCGGTCGTCGTCGACGAGCGGCTGGAGACGACCGAGGCGAAAGAGGGAGTCGAACACCGCGTGCGCCAAGCGGGACTGGTCAGCCGCGGACATCGACGCGGAGCCCTCGTTCACCCGGTCGACCATGGCCGTGTCGATGAGCTCGAGAACGATTGCTCGCCCGAGTTCCTGCTGGCCGGTCTTGTCGAGTCGACCGCGGTCGGCCGCTACGGCCTGACTGAGTTGGTCTGAGGCCTTCGCGCGCAGTGCAGCAACCATCTGCCAATCGACGCCCTCGGCGGCCTGCGGTGGCGCGAGTGGCATCCGCGACACGGACCCGATGTGCCGCGGCGCTGCGGTCGCGACGTCGGTTGCCGGCTGGGTGAACAGCGGCAGAGTTCGTGGATCGTCCGAGAACCGCCCGGAAGTCATGACTTCACCTGCGCGAGGAGTGCCGATCGGCGCCCTTGGATCACTCCATGGATCGCCTCGATGCTGGCTCGAACGCTCCTCACGTACGGGGCAGTGTCGAAGTGCTTCGGTTGCTGCGATCCGCGGTGGAAGACCGCGGCGCTCGCGGCGTCGTCGGCAATGCTGGCAATCACAGGCTGGCCGACGACCGAACTGACCTCGGTCGCGCCGTAGGGCTTGCCTTCGCCGATGAGGAGGATGCCTGATTGCCTCAGGTCGCCTGGTGGTCGCGCAATGGCATCCGCCCACGTCCGCGCTGCCGAGAGCGCCGGGAGGTTGGTGCGAGTCACCAAGAGAGTCAGGTCCGCTGCGTCCAGCAGCGCCGCCGGGGATCCCGAGAGTCCCAGCCGGCCGGCGTCGATGACGACGTCCTGCCCGTTCTCCTCGAGTTGGCCCAGTGTCTCCGCCAGCGGAGCCCACACATCACGCAACGCAGCGGCCTGGGTGCGAGATCGTGTGCCAGCGAGCAGGCTGACATGCGTTTCAGGAATCAGTCGGATGGCCTCCCTCAGCGCATCAGATGGCGACAGCGCCGAGAGCGCAAGCTCGATGATGCCCACGTCGTACTCGCGCGTTCCTCGGAAGTAGCCCGCCAGGACGGCGGAACCGCCTGTCGGGTCCGCCTCAACCAGGACCACCGGACGCGGCCAGAGGAACGCGAAGGCCACCGCAGTGGTGGTCACCCCGGGCGAACCGGACGCGGACGTGAGGGCGATGACAGCCATCAGCGATCCCTGGCGTCCAGGACCAAAGCAACGTGGCCGGTAGCGATCCGAGCGGCCAGTACCGCTGCATCCTCATGGCGAACCAGCAGGTCGACCACGGTCTCGCCCGTGTCCTCGTTGACGTGCACGGCGACTACCTCGGCGTCGCTGTACTCCGGGGTGCCGCCTGGAGCATCGCCTTCGGCGGCTGGTGTCACAACGACCCTGACGTGATCGCCAGAGTGCAACGCCAAGCCGGGCGCCTGAGCCGGAGTGAGCGCAACCCCAACGACGGACTCGCCTGTCGCCGGGAGGGAGGCGGCCGTGAAGGACTCAAGGGTCAGGGCCGATCCGCTCGCGATATCGAACGCCGCGCGTTGGCCGACCACCGACGCGAACCTGTCCGCTGAGACGGGGGTGAGGGCGGGGTCGGAGCTGAGGCGAACTGTCGTCAGATCGCTCTCCTCGATGACCGAACCGCGCTCGATGTCGGTCCGGGCAACGAGGACTTCCTGGCTGTTGGTCGTCACCGACCATGTCCAGCCCGCGACCACGGCACCAAGGCAGATGGCGACGATCGCAACGGCGACCATCCCGGGCTTTCGACGCAGCTTTGGCGGCGGGGCGATCGCGCCGTCGGTCGAAGTCAGGTCGCGGCCTGTCTTGTCGTCCCGAATGGATGTGGTCATGGGTCCCTCGCTTGTCCTCCCGCGCAGGTCGCTCAGTTCACGAGCACCTGCGCCTCTCCGATGGAGATCTCGACAGCACGGGTCAGGCCGTTCAGTCGGATCGTTCCGGTCTGCCCCGCGCCTGCCCAGGTGATGACCCAGTCCGACGTGGCCGTGACGGTGTACTTGTTGCCGGGCTTGCCGGCACTCGACTTCTGATAGGTGTGGCCGCACGTCGGTGACGACCGGTCGTCGTACTCCGCCTTGTACGGCGTGCCGGGCCCGTTGCAGATGACCTCGGCTCCGTCACCCATGTCCCAGGTGACGCGATGGAGACGAGCCGTAGCGGTGACGGTGATGCCGCCAGCCGACGCGGAGGCGTTGATCGGCCCGACCGTGTGGCTGTCGGGGTTGGCTGCCCACATCCAGACCGGCATGCCGACGATCCCGATGCTGCCGGGTCCTGGCTTCGGGGCGATGCCGATGTTGATCGCCGACAGGTTCATCTGATCGATCGCAAGCGTCGCGACCTCCCGCGGTGTCGGTCCGGCACCGGAGTTGGGCGGCTGCGCGGCCGACCACATGTAGATCTCGAGGTCGGTCTGAGGCTGGTAGCAGCGATAGACGGCGCCATCCCCGGGCTCGTGCCCCTGCCAACCCGGATCCCCGGCCGGTGGTTGTGGGTCGACGAGCCAGATGTAGCAGTTGTAGTTGTTCGACCAGTAGCCGTACTCGCTCGAACAGGGGACCGGTCCCGGCGGCGGCTTGTGGATGTTCTGGGCCGTTCCATCCCAGTAGCAGGACTGTCCGTGTCCGGTGTCCTTCGGCCCGGGATCATTCGGTTCTTCGGGCGCAGGGACTTCGATCCAAATCAGGCAGACGCCGGTCTCCGGATCGGTGACCTGGCACGTCGTGTCAGCGACTGCGCTGGTGCTGGCGCTGAGGATCAGGCTCGCGGCTGCGAGTGCGGTGAGGACGACATTGGTGATCAGGCGTCGCATGGCGTTCGCTCGATGTCCTGGCTGGAGGCAACACGCCACGCGCCATCGGGATCAGAGTCCCACTCGTAGTTCGCGACCGAGTACCGGATCCACCCGGTGTCCGGTCGGTCTGGGGTTACGACGGACTTGCCATCCGCGTCGAGTACGTCGACGCCGCTGACGTCGAAGCACACATCGATCTGCACGGTCGGGACCTTGCCGGCCTGCGGATCCGAGTTGTCGAGGTTGACCGACTGGACCTCAAGCTCGACGACTTTCGTCTCGCCGGTCTGGTGCAGCCCTTGCTTCCGCTCTCGCTTGAAGAGCGTCTGCTGTGTCGCCAACTCGGTGCTGATCGCCACCGACTTCAGCATCGACAGCGGCTGTTCCGGGTCACGCCGAAGCTGGTTCCGGATCGCGTAGTAGTCGTTCACCGTCGCGGTCGCCGCCGCTGTGGCGGACTCCGAGGGAGACGTCGGCGTCGGGCTGCTTGAGGACGGGCTCGACGCCGGTGGATTGGAACGCGGATCGGCCGGATCGCCATCGTCATTGGCGCACGACGTCCCGGCGACCAGCAGCAGCACCGCGGTCGCGAGTGAAAGTACTCCTCGTGAGTTCGTCATGGCCGAGTCCTTGCGAAACTCCCCGAGATTCCCCCGAGGAAGTTCGAACGGCGTCCGGCCAGCGGTCCGACGCGAACGCCGATCTGTCCTATTGAGTCACGACAAATAGGCCCTGCGCAACAGTTCCTCATCCGAAGCTCCTTCCGAGTCGACGCGTTGCCGATCACTCCACAGGTGTCGAGGCCCGCCCGTCCTGTTCCTACCGCCGGCCTCGATTTCGTCCTACACGTCTTGCAGAACGAGGGGTAGGGCCGGCGAATCGCCTGTGGATGGACGCCTGCCACGGCGAGGCTGTGGACCCTCCGCGACACCTCCTGATCGAGGAGGTGAAGCGCGGTGACCGTCTCCATGCGCGTGATGTCAGCGGGCACTGGCTACCAGTACCTGCTCAGGAGCGTGGCCGCAGGCGACGGGAACCGGCAGTTGTCGACGCCCCTCACGCGGTACTACACCGAAGCCGGTACGCCGCCCGGTCGTTGGCTGGGGTCGGGGTTACACGCACTCGGACACGGCGAGATCCGGCAGGGCGACGTCGTCGGTGAGCAGCAGCTCGCGCTCCTTCTGGGCGCCGGGAGCGATCCGGTCACGGGCCAGACCCTCGGCCGCGCGTATCCCGATTCCTCATCAAACCCCGACGAATATGGTTCCGACGCGTCATTGTCGGCGCGACGAGCAGTCGCCGGATACGACCTGACCTTCAGCGTCCCGAAGTCCGTTTCGGCGCTCTGGGGCGTTGCCGACGAGGGCACCCAGGCTCTGGTCGTGGAGGCTCATCACCGCGCGGTCGCCGACGTGCTCGACCTCGTTGAGCGGGAAGTCGCCGCGACTCGTCGCGGAGTCAGTGCGGGTAACGGCGCCGTTGCTCAGGCCGACGTGGTCGGTGTCATCGCGACGGCCTTCGACCATTGGGACTCACGACTCGGCGACCCGCAGCTCCACACCCACGTCGTCGTGTCCAACAAGGTCCAGACGACGGAGGACGGGCGCTGGCGCAGCCTGGACGGGCGCCCCCTTCACGCAGCGGTCGTTGGCTTGTCGGAGCACTACAACGCGGTGCTGGCTGACCGGCTCACTCGACTGTTCGGGATCGAGTGGGAGCAGCGGGCGCGTGGTCCTGAACGGACATCGGCCTGGGAGTTGGCGTCCGTCCCGGACGATCTGATCCGCGAATTTTCCTCCCGATCACGCGGCATCGAGATCGAGAAGGATCGCCTGATTGAGGCGTACGTCCGTGACCACGGCAAGCGCCCGTCCTCCGCCACGATCATCCGACTCCGGGCCATCGCGACTCTGTCGACCCGGCCGGAGAAGATCATCCGATCGCTTGCGGACCTCACCCTGGAGTGGCGAGGACGGGCGGGTCAGATTCTTGGGACGGGCGCCCCCGAGTGGGCCCGTCAGATCACCGGCAAGGGGGGCGCCCGTCCCATGCCGGCGGCGCTCCTGCGCGCCGATGACATCTCGCTCGATGTAGTCGGCCAGATCGCCGATGCCGTCGTCGATGTCGTCAGCGAGAAGCGGTCGACCTGGCGCCATTGGAACCTCTGGGCCGAGGCCTCACGCCAGACAATGGGCTGGAGGTTCCAAAGCGCCGACGACCGCGAGCAGGTCATCGGGCTGATCGTGGCCGACGCGAAGGCTCGGTCGGTCATGTTGACCCCACCTGATCTCGCACAGCTCCCGAAGATGTTCCGCCGCGCGGACGGCAGCTCACGATTCCGTCCGCACCACTCGACGATCTACTCGTCGACGGATCTTCTGGCCGCCGAGGATCGGCTGCTCGAACTCAGCCGACTCACGGATGCGCCGATCGTCGGGGTCGACGGAGTAGCCCGAGCCGCTTCGGAGGAGGACGGTCAACACCTACTCAGCGACAGCCAAGCCGAGGCCCTTGCGAAAGTCAGCGCGTCTGGACGTCAACTCGACCTGCTGGTCGGCCCCGCCGGGGCGGGTAAGACGACGGCGATGCATGCCCTCCAACGAGCATGGCGCGCCGATCACGGACGCGACAGCGTGGTCGGCCTCGCTCCGAGCGCGGTGGCAGCTCAAGTTCTGGCTGAGGACCTCGACATCGAATGCGAGAACACCGCCAAGTGGCTCCACGAGTACGACCGTGGCCGGGTCGCGTTGCACCCCGGACAACTTGTGATCATCGACGAGGCCACCCTCGCCGGCACCCTGACTCTCGACCGGATCAGCCGAATCGCGGCCGAGGCTGGCGCCAAGGTGCTGTTGGTCGGCGATTGGGCCCAACTCCAGTCGGTCGACGCCGGCGGTGCCTTCTCACTACTCGTTAGCGAACGGCCGAATGTCGCCGAACTGACCGAGGTGCATCGCTTCGTCAGTGAATGGGAGCGCGAGGCGTCGCTCGATCTCCGCTTCGGACGCAGCGACGTCATCGGCGTGTACGCCGAGCACGACCGACTCAAGGAGGGATCGACCGAAGAGATGACCGACGCCGCGTACGCCGGGTGGCGTGCCGACACCAGGTCCGGTCGATCCAGCGTGCTTGTCACGGAGGCGACACGGTCCGTCTTCGAGCTCAACAAGCGGGCCCGTGCCGAGCGGATCCTCGACGGTGACACTCGGGCCAGCACCGAGGTCCGGCTTGTCGACGGAAGCCACGCCTCCGAGGGTGACCTGATCATCACCCGACGCAACGACCGGCGGCTCAAGCCGCTGCGAGGCGGCTGGGTCCGTAACGGCGACCGGTGGCAGGTCCTGAGTGTCGGGCGCGACGGCTCCGCCGAGGTGCGCCAGGTCTCGGGCGCCGGGCACGGCACAGTCAGGCTGCCAGCGACCTACGTCGCTGAGCATGTCGACCTCGGGTACGCGGTCACCGCCCATCGCGCCCAGGGCATCACGGTCGACACCTCGCATGTCGTTGTCTCCGGGACAACAACACGCGAGAACCTCTACGTGTCGATGACCCGGGGGCGGGAGTGCAACATCGCGTACGTCGCGCTCGACCAGCCAGACGACAGCCACGCCGCTCCGGAGCCGGACGAGGTGACCGCCCGAACGGTTCTCTACGGAGTCCTCCAACACTCGGGTGTTGAGTTGTCCGCCCGCCAGACGATCCGTGCCGAGCAGGACGGTTGGGGATCGATCGCCCAGTTGGCCGCTGAGTACGAAACGATCGCGGCCGCCGCTCAACGGGACCGATGGGTCGAACTGCTCGATCGCTCGGGACTCACCCGCGAACAGGTTGACGACGTCGTCCAGTCGGACTCCTTCGGTCCACTTACGTCCGAGCTTCGTCGAGCCGAAGCCAACTACTACGACCTCGACCTCGTCCTTCCGCAGGTCGTTGGAAGGCGGGGTTTCGGCGATGCCGTCGATATCGGCGCCGTCCTGATGAGTCGCATCAGCCACGAGACTGGCCGTGTCCGCCGCGCGAAGCGCAGCGCCGATCCCAACCTCATTGCGGGGCTGGTCCCGGCGGCTGACGGCCCGATGGCGAGGGACATGGCGGACGCGCTGCGAGAGCGAGCTCACCTCATTGAGGATCGAGCACTTGCGCTCGCGGCATCTGCGGTCGAAACCGATGCAGGATGGCTCAAGCGACTCGGCCCGGCGCCCGACGATGACGCTGAGCGGCGCCGGTGGATGCGTGAGGTCGCGACTGTCGCCGCTTACCGCGACCGCTACGGGATCTCTGCTCGAAGCGCGCTCGGCGAAGAACCCGCGACGGTGGCCCAGCGCCGCGACGCCGGCCGGGCTGAACAAGCCATTCGCCGGGCCCGGTCCACCTCGAAGGCTGAGGCCGCCGAGATCGATCACAGGAGGGTGCTCCGGCGTGGCGCTTCGATCGCGTAGGTCCACAGGTCGGCGTTGGTCGCGGTTATCCACCGCCCGTCCACAGCCAGTCCCGGCCGCGTCGAGCAGTGCCACGTTCGGTCATACGAACCGAAGGGAGAACCCAGTGCTGCTTTGGAACCTCAGCGCCGCCATCCGCGGCTACCTGCGCTTCTACATGCCGACCAACCGCGCCCTCGACTGGCTGCGGACGCCGTGCGGCCTCAAGTGGGCCGTCCCCGCTGCCGTCGCGGTGGCGCCCGGCTACTTCTACGCGATGAGCGTCTCGGCAGTCATTGCTGCACGGCCCGGCCTCGGCTGGCTGAACATCCTCGTCCTCCTGTACTGCTGGAACGCACTGAAGTTCGTCTGGATGGGCGTGCTCGCGCCACTCCACGGACTTCGACTGGTGGTGGCGCATCGGGTACAACGACTTTCGTAGGATTCGCTGCGTGACTGATGACCTGGCCCTGTTCGGGGACGAGCCACCGGCGGGACCAGCGGCTGACGTCGGAACACCGACTCCGATTGCTGACTGGCAGCGGGACCTCATCCGCAAGGCGCTCGACACTCGCGGCCTCACCTCGATGGAGGAACGTCAGCGCGCGGTCGCGGGCGCCGCGGGTCGTGAGGTCGCGTCGCTCCGAGACCTCACCCACGACGAGGCAATCCTCGTCCTCAACCGACTCGGGGAGACAGAATCCCTCCGCGACCGCTCCACGTCTCTCTGGGAGTCGCGCGACGAGCCGACCTGGATCGACCGACTCTGACCGTGGATCAGCCTGTCACGGCTGACTGAGCAAACGCTCCCGCTCCGACGCGACAATCTCTCGTGCGACGTCGGCATCGGAGATGTCGAACGCTTCAGGGGCGCTGTCGGCGGTCTCGGAGACACGTGCGAACTCGGCGAAGAGTTCGCTCTTCCGCGCGAGGATCTCGGTGACCCGCTGGTCGACGCCCTCCTCGGAGAGAAGCCGATGGACTTGCACTGACTCCAACTGGCCCATGCGCCGTGAGCGAGCGATCGCTTGCCACTCGGTTGTCGGCTTGAGTTGCGGCTCGCAAATCACGACGACCGAGGCAGCTTGGATGTTCAGGCCGACGCCCCCGGCCACGATTTGCGCGACCAGGACAGCCCCATGCCCTGCCCGCGAGAACTCATCGACCATCTGTTGGCGCTTGGCTGCCGGGACCGACCCAGTCAGTGGGCCGAAGACCTTGCCGGGCAGAAGGGAGGCGATGTCGTCGAGCGCGCCCCGGAAGTGAGAGAACACCAAGACTCGACGCTCGTTGTCCTCAGCCTCCTCGACGATGTCCAAGAGCCGCTGCATCTTCTGAGAGTTGGTGCCCGCACGGAGCGCCGCCTGGCGCATGGCCATGAAGTTTCCCTCCATGACCGCTGCTCGGTAGTGCTGCTCGTCGGCGGTCGAGAGCGGCATCCACTCGTCGACTTCGACGAGCTCCGGAAGCTCGGTGAGGACGTCTTCCTGGTTGCGCCGCAGGTACGCCGGAGCCACCTGCTTGCGGAACTGGCGCGGAGCGAACTCGGTGGCACTCACGGTGAGGTCGGGTCGTAGGTAGCCGACGAGATTGCGGAATTCCTCGATCCGGTTCTCGAGCGGCGTTCCGGTGAGCAGGATGGTGCGTTCGCAGTCTCGGATGAGGGCAAGCGATCGACGCGTTCGCTGGGCGTCAGGGTTCTTGATGTAGTGAGCTTCGTCGAACACCAAGCATGCCGGGCGGGCGCGGTCGGGAATCTGTCCATCGAGCCAGCCCAAGGTGTCGTACGTCGTGACTGCTACTCCGCCGTTGCGGATCCACGACGTCAGCGCGCCGTCACGCCCCGGTCCGTGAAGTCGGTGGGCACGAAGGTCCGACTTGTCTGCCACCTCGCGTATCCAGTTGGTCACGACCGCAGCGGGACACACGACGAGGAAGTGATGCGACCCCTTGGCCCTGAGGTGGGTGAGCACAGCGAGTGATTCGACAGTCTTTCCGAGGCCCATCTCGTCACCGATGATCACCTTGCGCTGCACGATGGCGAATCGCGCGCCGAACGACTGGTAGCCGCGGAGAGAGGCTTTGAGGTGCCCTGTCTCCAGTTTCAGCTCGCGGACGGCCTCGACGATCTCAGTGGGGAGGTCGCCCTGGCTCTTCTCCTCGTCATCGGACAGGAAGCCGAGTTCGGAGAGCATCGCGAAGTAGTCGGCGGGGCGGGCGAGGAAGTCATCCCAAGGATCGCCTGCCGCGGCGCTCCCGCCCCCGGCGAGCGTTGAGGCTCGCCGATCAACGGCCGACATTGCCGCGCGCAGGTCCGTGATCGACCTACTCTCTGGCACCACAACGACGTGTGTCGTCTTTCGCTCCAGGCCAGTCAGCAGTTGGCGGAGTGAGTCTGCTGCGGCAAGGTCAGCCGTCGCGTTCTTGATGGATCGTGCCGCGTCCCACGCTCGCATCGCCTTGAGCAAGTCGGTTGCAGCGGCAGAGCGGTTCTTGATGTCGATGCGGACCGGCATCTCATCAACGGTGGTCTGCCAGATCGTGCGGGCGGCCCCGATCATGCGGTTGCCGGTCGTGTCGCCGACCCCGGGCAGGGCGAGGATGCGGGGCCCTTGGTCGAGAACTTGCTGCACGGTGCGAATGCCTGCTCCGGTCAGAGCCGAGATCCGAAGCTGGCCGCTCGTGGCGTCCTTGAGTCGCTCGACGGGCATCTCGCTGATGAGCCTGCGTGCCTCCGCCTGTCGGACTGTGTTTCCCGCGGAGGCCACGGCGGTACGGAAGTCGCCTTCACGCTGGAGCGCTCGATCAATGGCAAGGATCGAACCCTCGGCTGCGTCCAGCTCCTGGCGGACCAGAAGCTCAGCCCGGCCGACGAAGGTGCTCTCGAAGCCGACGGACTTGTCGAGAACTGACGAGGATCCCAGGGCAGTGACCGACTTCTTGTCCCACGCCTCCAAGCGATCGAGGTCCGGCAGGAACCCCGAGGCGCCGACCCAATTGTGGAACGCGGTGAGATACGTGGCTGCCTCAGCAGCAGAATTCTGGCGGTCCTTCCCGGAGAACATGCGCCGTGCGCCGTGGAGCGCTTTGGCCGTGATCAGCGCCTTGGCCACGTGTTCCGCGGCGAGTTCGTTCAGGACGCGTTGGGTCTCCGACGTCAGCTCGGGGAGCGCCTGAGCGCGCGCCATAGCGGTGACCAGGTCGCCGTCACCTTGGGTCAGGTTCAGGGTGCGCCACTGCACCTGGCCGTTCGGTCCGAGGGGGACAAGTCGTTGGGTGAGTTGCGCAGATGCCTTCTCGGCTTCGCCAGCGAGCTTATGTCGTCCGGCGACGAGTTTCGCCGCGCGCTTCATCCACCCGCTGACCTCGTCGGCCACACCCTTGGCGTGCTGGCGTTCTTCTCGCTCCATTGCCCCTGCTGATTCGTTGGACGGACCGCTGCGAAGATTAGTCAACCTGCCCGACAGTTTCGGCGGGATCGTGAAACTGTCGGTACGTCCGAGTAGCGTTTGCAGGCTGTCAACCAGGAGGTTTCACACGTGCTGCTCGAGGAGCTCAAGCCGGGTCTGCGGATCGACGGGCTGATCCCGGCCGAGGTCATCACTGTTATCGCCGTGCAGTGGCACGGGTCGGCGGCGCTGGAGTTGACCTACAAGACCGCGGCTGGTGGCCTCGGTCAGCAGGTCGTCTTCCGAAAGGATGAGGGCAAGCTCGCGGTCGCTCAGAGCGGGAGCCGCGCCTTCGACGCCACCGCTAGCGACTTCAAGCTTGTCGCCGAGGCGCAGCGCATTTCGCTCGCCGGACTCTTCGATCCGATGCTGGCCGTCGCGACCAGTGATGTTCAGCCGCTCCCGCACCAGATCCGAGCGGTGTACGGCGAGCTGCTGCCGCGCACTCCGCTGCGGTTTCTGCTTGCCGACGACCCCGGTGCCGGTAAGACCATCATGGCCGGCCTCTACATCAAGGAGCTGCTGCTCCGCGACGACGTGAAGCAGTGCCTCATCATCGCCCCCGGCGGCCTGGTCGAACAGTGGCAAGACGAGCTCTTCTTCAAGTTCGGGCTTCGGTTCGACCTGCTGACGAATCAGCTCATCGACGCTCAGGCGAACTTCAACGTCTTCGAGACCAACCCGCTGCTGATCGCCCGGATGGACCAGCTCTCACGCAACGAGCAGTTGCAGGCGCAGCTCAGGGAGACGGAGTGGGACCTGATCATCGTCGATGAGGCACACCGGATGGGGGCGCACTACTTCGGCGGGAAGCTCAACAAGACCAAGCGGTTCTTGTTGGGCGAGATGCTGGGCGAGATCACGCGGCACCTGCTGCTGATGACCGCGACCCCGCACTCGGGTAAAGAGGACGACTTCCAAGCGTTCCTCACTCTCCTCGACCGGGATCGGTTCGAGGGCAAGCAGAAGAAGAGCGCAGACGTCACCGGCATCATGCGCCGCATGGTCAAAGAGGACCTCCTCACTTTCGACGGCAAGAAGCTCTTCCCCGAGCGCATTGCCCAGACGGTCCCGTACGAACTGACGTCGCTTGAGTACGACCTCTACGAGGACGTCACCCATTACGTCCGCGAGGGGATGAACCGCGCAGAGCGCGTCGGCGGCAAGCGCAAGAACACGGTCGGCTTCGCGCTGACGGTGCTCCAGCGTCGTCTCGCTTCTAGTCCTGAGGCGATCTACAAGAGCCTTGTACGACGCTCCGAGCGACTGGAGCGCAAGAAGCTTGAGATCCAGAACGGGACTTACAACGAGACTGAGCCCACCTTCGACATCAGTGACATCGACGAGGACGAGTTCAACGCAGAAGAGTTGGAGCAGCTTGAGGAAGACGTGATGGATGCGGCCACGGCTGCCCAGACGGTCGAGGAGCTCAACGCCGAACTCATGGAGCTCGCAGATCTGGTCGAGACCGCCAGGCTCGTCCGTGAGGCTGGCACCGACCGCAAGTGGACCGAGCTTTCAAACATCCTCCAGGACAACGCCCTCGTCACCGACAAGAACGGCTGGCCGCGGAAGTTCATCATCTTCACCGAGCATCGCGACACCCTCGACTATCTCCAGGGCAAGATCGGCTCACTCATCGGCAAGCCCGACGCCGTCCGCGCCATTCACGGTGGCGTGCGTCGCGCCGAGCGTCGCCAGATCACCGAGGAGTTCACCAAGAACCGCGACTGCCAGATCCTGCTGGCCACCGACGCCGCCGGTGAAGGCCTCAACCTCCAGGCCGCACACCTGATGGTCAACTACGACCTCCCGTGGAACCCCAACCGCATCGAGCAGCGCTTCGGCCGCGTCCACCGCATCGGTCAGGAGGAGGTCTGCCGCCTCTGGAACCTGGTGGCCTCCAATACTCGTGAGGGCGAGGTGTTCACCCGCCTCCTGGAGAAGCTCGACCAGATGCGCGAGACCTACGGCGGCAAGGTCTTCGACGTCCTTGGTGAAGCCTTCACCGACGTTCCGCTGCGCAACCTGTTGTTGGAGGCGATCCAGTACGGCGAGCGCGATGACGTGAAGGCGAAGATGCACGAGGTCATCGATGCGTCCGTCGGGGATGGCCTCAAGGACCTGCTTGACGAGCGTGCCCTCGCCTCCGAGCACCTCGCCGACGCCGACCTGCACGCACTGCGGGCAGCCATGGACGAGGCGCGGGCCCGCCGGCTCCAGCCGCATTACATCGAGCTCGCTTTCAAGGCCGCGTTCATCAAGCTGGGCGGTCGCATCGTCAAGCGCGAGCAGGGACGTTACGAGATCGCGAACGTCCCGCAGCACATTCGCTCCGCAGGCAAAGGACCCATCGCCACGAAGTACGACCGGGTCACCTTCGACCTGGCCAACGCCCAACCGGGTGCCCTGAGTCGTGCGGACCTCCTCGCACCAGGCCACCCGCTCCACGACGCCGTCATGGGAGAGGCGATCCGCAACTTCGGCGGCGCTCTCAACCAGGGCACGATCCTCGTCTCATCCACCCTTGAGGAGCCCCAGCTCCTCGTCGGCGTCGTCGAAGAGGTCGCCGACGCCACCGGCGGGTCTGTCGCGCGACGGTTCGGCTACGCATACGTCGACCACTTCGGCACTGTCACTCCCGCCGGACCGGCGCCATATCTCGACTGCGTCGCTGCGCCCGCGGGTCCCGTAGTCGAAGCCGCCCGCGGCTTGGCCTGGCTCGGTGACGCCGAGGACAAGGCGATGAGCTGGATCATCGCCAACCAACTTCCCGAATACCTCGCTGAGGTCCAGCCGCGACGGCTTGCCGAGCTCGAGAAGGCCCGCAATCTCGTGACGAAGCGCCTCACCTCAGAAAGCGAGCGCCTCCTTCTGGATGCCGCAATCGCCTCGGAGAAGGAGCGGAAGGGCGAGAAGCCCAAGGAGTCATCGGTCAATCTCAACCGCAAGGCGGTCGAACTCGACGCCCGCCTACGAAAGCGCCTCGCTCTGCTCGACCAGCAGCAGCTCATGTCGACGAAGCCGCCGCACATCGTGACCGCGGCCTTGGTGCTGCCGATCGGGATGCTCGAAGGCGAGATCCCGACGACCGCGCCGATCCACGCGAAGGAAACGAAGGAGGTCGAACGCCGTGGCGTCGACCTCGTGATGGCGCGGGAGCGGGAGCTCGGTCGGAAGCCTGTCGAGCAGGCCTTCAACAATCCCGGCTTCGACATCCTGTCCACCGATGCGAAGGGGGACACCTATCGGATCGAGGTCAAAGCCCGGATCGATGGTGCTGAGGACTTCTTCGTCACCCACAACGAGGTGATGACCGGAAAGAATGCGGTGCCTCGGTACCGCCTCGCGCTCGTGAAGGTCGATCCGCGAGGTAGCCAGCACGACGAGGTCAGGTACCTCGACGATCCGTTCGCGACCACAGACCTAGGGGACTTCGAGGCCACTGGCGTCCGTGGCCATTGGGCCAAGACCTGGGCCAAGGGATCCGGGCCGTTCTGATGCTCGGGGGTCCCACGGATCACTCCCGTTCCACCCAAAGCGTCGGGCCCCACCGGTAAGTTCATGCACATCACGCGCCGCATCGTCGGTGAGGTTTGCCCGTCGTCTCGGGCACGGAGGGTCGAGGAACTAGTGCACAAGCGCAAGCTGATTGAGGTGGCTCTGCCGCTAGAGGCGATTAACCGCGAGTCCGCTCGCGAGAAGTCGATCCGGCACGGGCATCCTTCGACCCTGCACCTGTGGTGGGCGCGTAGGCCACTCGCCGCAGCGCGCGCTGTCCTCTTTGCGCAGCTAGTTGATGACCCGAGCGCGCGACCCGAAGAGTTTCCGACTGAGGAGCTGCAGCGGGCGGAACGCGATCGGCTACATGGCCTCATTGAGCGCATGGTCATCTGGGAGAACCTGAGAGACGAGCGCCTTCTCGCGGACGTGCGGGCGGAGATCATGAAGTCCTCCGGAGGGGTGCCGCCGCCGATTATCGACCCGTTCGCGGGCGGCGGCAGTATTCCCCTCGAGGCTCAGCGGCTCGGGCTTGAGTCCAATGCCTCCGACCTCAACCCGGTGGCCGTACTGATCAACAAGGCTCAGATCGAGATTCCACCGCGTTTTCGAGACCGGGTTCCTGTCTTTCCAGGTTTGGCTGGCTCTCAGATCCGGGACTGGTCTGGCGGAGAGGGGCTGGCAGCGGATGTTCGTGCATACGGTGATTGGCTTCGCGACGAGGCCGAGCGGCGCATCGGGCATCTGTACCCTCCTGCACGGCTTGGCGACGGCACCAGCAGTCCAGTCATCGCCTGCCTCTGGGCGCGCACGGTCACGTGCCCGAACCCCGCATGCGGTATTGCGATGCCCCTGGTTCGGTCGTGGTGGCTAGGTAAGAAGAGGGGGAACGAGGCCTATGTCGTGCCGGAGATCGTGGCGGATGGGACTGTTCCGGCGGGCCAGGCCGTTCGCTTCGTCCTCAAGCATGGTCGCGCTGGTGGTCCATCGGCCGCTACCGACGGGACGGTTGGTCGAAATGGTGCTCGATGTGTTGCATGCGAGACGTCCGTAGAGCTGGCCTTCGTGCGGGCCGAAGGGCGCGCCGGGCGTCTTGGCCAGCAACTGATGGGAGTCGTGGCAGGAGGGGACCGCAAACGCACTTACCTCGCGGCGACCGAGGATCAGATTGTGGCGGCAGCCGTTGATCGACCGGACGATGCGCCGGACGCTGCGATCCCACCTCAGGCGCCCAGTTTCCGGGTGCAGGCCTACGGCATGACCCAGTGGTCCGATCTGTTTACAAATAGACAGTTGATCGCGCTCACGACGCTGGCCGACCTCGTTCCTGACGCCCGCGCCAAGGTCATCGCAGATGGCGGGGACCCGGCCTACGCGGACGCAGTTGCCACCTATCTCGGTCTGGCGGTCAGTCGGACCACCGACCTCATGAATTCGATCGTCACCTGGTCCAACTCTCGCGATCAGGCCCGAAATCTGTTCGCACGGCAGGCCATTCCTATGGCCTGGGACTTCGTAGAGGTCTCTCCCTTCGCCCGGGCGGCCGGCGATGTCGGCGTCGCAGTCGCCACCATGTCCAAGGCGCTGCTGAATCTTGCTCCGACCGGTTCTGGCCACGCGGAACAAGCAGACGCAGGGGCTCGGTCCTTCGCCGGGATGCTGATCAGCACGGACCCGCCCTACTACGACAACATCGGGTATTCCGACCTATCTGACTTCTTCTACATCTGGCTGCGGCGCGGCCTGCGCTCGATCCACCCAGAACTTCTATCGACGCTCCTTGTCCCGAAGGCCGAGGAACTCGTTGCCAACCCCTACCGGCATGGAGGTCGGGGCGGTGCGGAGGAATTCTTCGAGGACGGATTCCGACGCGTGTTTTCGCGTGCACGCGAGTCGGCACTCGCGGACTATCCGATCACCGTCTATTACGCCTTCAAGCAGAGTGAAATCGATGAACGAGGCGAGGCATCGACGGGCTGGGAAACCCTCCTTGAGGGCATGATCCGCTCGGGTTGGGAGATCACCTCGACCTGGCCAATGCGGAGCGAGCGGGGGGGCCGAATGATCAGCGTTGGCACTAACGCATTGGCTTCGTCAATCGTCCTTTCGCTCCGGCCGCGAGAGGCCAGCGCGGCGACATCAGATCGCCGTGGATTCATCAATGCGCTGGCGGCGGAATTGCCGGGAGCGTTGAGAAAACTCCAGCAGGGTCAGATCGCGCCGGTTGACCTTCCGCAGGCAGCGATCGGCCCGGGCATGGCTGTGTTCAGTCGCTATTCGGCCGTTCTTGAACCGGACGGTTCGAAGATGACGGTTCGATCGGCTCTCACGCGCATCAACGAGATTCTCGATCAGGTCCTCAATGAGCAGGAAGGCGACTTCGACGCGACTTCCAGGTTTGCCATCGCTTGGTATCGCCAGCACGGCTACGGAATCGGGAAGTTCGGCGACGCAGACAATCTGGCTCGTGCTCGCAACACGAGCGTGGACACAATGGATCGTGACGAGATCCTGACTAGTCGTGCGGGCAATGTTCAGCTCATCAAACCGGCTGACCTGTCGTGGGACTACGACGTCCTGAAGGACATGCACACCAGCAACTGGGAGGCACTCCACCACCTGATCAAGGTGGTGGAACGCGACGGCATCACACCTGCCGGAGGCTTTATGCAGGCGGCGCTAAGTCGACCTGACGTCGCCGTGGACTCGGACCTTGTGAAGGAGCTGGCGCACCTCCTGTTCCGAATCGCTGAGGGCAATGGCTGGACTAAGGACGCGCTGAGCTTCAACAACCTGGTCACCAGCTGGCCGGAAATCCTTGAAGTCGCCCGTACCGCCAAGAAGCCTGCGATCGAGCAGAGTGTCTTCGACTTCGACGAAGACGGGTGAGCCGTGATCGTCCTCGACACAAATGCGCTGGTCGGTCGCGGGTACGGGCCATCGCCGTCATCGACGTTGTTGCGTGCGTTGGCCGCGGAGACCGGTCATCCGCTTGCGATTCCGCAGGAAGTGCTAGACGAATACCTAGCCAAGTACGAGCGCGAGGTTGCTCCGTTGATCGACGCAGGCAGCGCTGAGAAGCTCTTGGCCTCGGTGCCGCATTGGCGCGACCGCGGGGCGGTTGCGCGGGGCGACGCGGGTGCTTCGCTACCCTCGCTGGCACCGGCGATCAAGGAACGACGCGAGTCGTTGACCAAGCGTCCAAGCACCCGTTTCGCAGTCCTTGAGACCCCGCCTGGCGCCGCCGACGAGGGCATCAGACGTGAGAAGTCCCGCCGCCCACCAGCAACGGCGGGCGGCCACGAGGCCCGCGATGTGGTGGTCTGGCTGACCGTGGTGGCGGCAGCCGCGGCGGCACGGCCTTCCAACATCTATTTCGTAAGCAGTGATAGGGGCTTCACCGGCGACGATCGACGCCACCTGCACCCTGACCTTCTTCGTGAGGCACCCTCGAACCTGAAGTTCCTTCCGAGTGTCGAGGCCCTCATCGAGAGGCTGAGCTGCGGTGCTGAGCCCATCGATGACATTGGCGCTTCTCGCGAGGTCTTGACCGCCATTGAGCAGACCGCGCTTCACGGTGGCAGCGACCCAAACCACGATCTGCGCCGCGATCTCTGGGATTGGACACCAGACGGCTTGAATCCCTCCGACCTTGTCAGCGCAGGTCCGTCGCTCGTATCCGAGCGGGCCGTCATAAGTAGGAGTGTCGGCGACACGACGCTCACCGCAATAGACGCTATTTATCGACTCGACCTTCGATACCGCGCCGAAGGATCTGAACCGGTCGCTGTGAGCGTGAGACTTGGAGTCCTCATAGTCCACGACGGCGGTGACGTCGCCAGCGTTCGCGTGTTGGCGAGGAGCGGAATCCGGCCGCACGGCCCCGATGAGCATGTAGAGGAATCTGATGGCACTGAGTAACCGCGACCGCATCGACCGGATGTTCCAGGTCCTGGCGCCAGCGTTGGACGACTTCATCTCGACGGTTGTCGGTCAAGGTGACCCGACGCTCGGCGCAGTCTGGACGAAGTTGGTTCAGGCGAAGGACAGTAAGAACGGCGCTCCGTCGACCAAGGCGTATGACGCGTTGGATCCGCAGGTGCAGTTCAGGATCCTGACCGAGGGCAACATCACGGGCGGGTTCAAGCCGGGGTGGTACCCGTTCAATCAGGCGATCGGGCGCGCCGGCGAGACGTTTGCCAGCGAGTTGCGGGAGGTCCGCAACGAGTGGGCACACAACGGAACGTTCACCGATGACGACGCGTACCGGGCTCTGGACACAGCCGAGCGCTTCCTGAAGCTGATCGGGGCGGCCAAGGAGGCAGACGAAGTCAGAAGCATCCGGTTGAACCTTCGACGCGTGACTGCCGACAAGGATGACAAGAAGGTCCTCAAGGCGGCCGTCGACAACCCGGAGGCAGCGGGCCTGCGCCCTTGGCGCGAGGTCCTCCAGCCCCATGACGACGTCGCCACCGGCAACTTCCACGCCTCCGAGTTCGCCGCCGATCTCTACAAGGTCGCGACCGGCGGCGAGGTCGACGTGGATTACGCCGACCCTGTCGAGTTCTTCCGCCGCACCTATCTGACTGAGGGTCTGCGCGACCTCATCGGCCGAGCGGTCCGTCGCCTGTCGGGTGACGACAACGCCTCGCCGGTCATCAACCTGCAGACCAACTTCGGTGGCGGCAAGACCCACTCAATGCTCTCGCTGTGGCACGTCGCCGCAGGCCTGCCCGTTGGCGACTTCCCTCAGGAGACCCAGGAACTGCTGACCGCCAATGGCTACTCGGCCACCAAGGTCAACCGGGTCGCCATTGTCGGCAATCACTTCAGCCCGTCCGGCGTGACCAAGGACGACGGCACCCAGGTCAACACCATCTGGGGTGAACTCGCGTGGCAGCTTGGCGGCACCGAGGCGTACGCGATCGTCTCGAAGGCCGACCGAGACCGTACTCATCCAGGCGATGCCCTTCATGAGCTTCTCGCCAAGTACGCGCCCGCCGTCATCCTGATCGACGAGTGGGTCGCCTATGCCCGTTCGCTCGTTGGTCGCGACGACCTGGCCGGAGGCACGTTCGACGACCAGTTCACCTTCGCCCAGTCGCTCACTGAGGCCGCCAAGGGCACCAGTGGCGTCCTGCTCGCGATCTCGATCCCAGCGTCGGAGACAGGCGACGCGAACGACAAGATCGCGGTAGGCAACGCTGAGGAGGTCGGCGGTCAGAACGGGCTCGAAGCGCTTAAGCGCCTCCAGAACGTCGTCCGCCGTGTCGCCGACCAGTGGCGTCCCGCGTCGTCTGACGAGGCGTATCACATCGTCAAGCAGCGGCTCTTCAAGCAGCCTGACGCAGCTTCGCTCGCAGCCATTGGCGCGACGGCCAAGGCCTACGTCGAGATGTATCGGAAGTACACCGATGATTTCCCGCGCGAGGCTCGTGACTCCGCATACGAGGATCGGATCAAGGCGACATACCCGATCCACCCTGAGCTGTTTGACACCCTCTACGAGGAGTGGTCCTCGCTTGAGCGCTTCCAGCGCACGCGTGGTGTCTTGCGATTGATGAGCACTGTGATCCACGCGCTGTGGACAGGCGAAGACGCCGCGCCGCTGATCATGCCGGGCTCTATTCCGCTGGCAACGTCGAACGTCAATTCGGAGCTCACGCAGTATCTCCAGGACTCCTGGAAGACGATCATCGACGCCGATGTCGATGGTCCGAACTCTGAGCCGGGCAGGATCGACAAGGAGAAGCCCCTGTTCGGACAGCGCGCCCTAACCAAGCGCCTGGCACGGACGGTCTTCTTTGGTGCTGCCCCGACCATCGCCCCGGGCTCAGTGCACAAGGGCCTCGGCGCGCAGAGAGTGTTCCTTGGTACGGCGGTGCCCGGAGATGTCCCCGGGAACTTCCATGCTGCGCTGACTCAACTCGGCGACCGCGCGACCTACTTCTACTCCGGCTCGGGCAAGTACTGGTACGACGTCCAGCCCAATATCACCCGCACGGCCAAGGACCAGGCCGAGCGACTCCACAAGGAAGATGTCTGGGCAGAGATCGTACGCCGGCTTCAGGATCAGGGCCGTAAGCGCGGCGACTTTGCCGGCGTCCACGTCTGCCCGGAGTCGAACGCAGACATCCCCGACACCGACGAGGCTCGCCTCGTCATCCTTCATCCGAAGGTTGCGCACAAGCGCGGCGCGGAGTCAGCAGCCAAGGATTTCGCCCGCAAGGCGACCGAGCATCGGGGCAGCTCCAACCGAGCTCATCGCAACGCGCTCGTCTTCCTCGCAGCGGACGAGGCGCGACTTGAGGAGGTCAACAGCGCGACTCGCGACTACCTTGGCTGGACCCACGTCCTGGCGAACGAGGCCGACCTAGACCTCACGCAGAACCAGAAGAACCAGGCGTCCCAGCGCAAGGCTCAGGCCGACCAAACCGTCACGGCGCGTCTGCTGCAGAGCTTCACGTGGGCCTTGGTTCCTGCCCAGCCAGATCCGGGCGCCCCGTTCCTAATCAAGGAGACGAAGGTCGAAGGGCAGTCCGACGCATTGGCCGACCGCGTCTCGCGACGACTGGGTAACGACGGCGACCTCTCTACGCGGCAGGCGGCCGCAACGATCCGCCTCGCGATTGGCAAGGTCCCGCAGATCTGGAAGGACGGCCACGTCTCCCTAGGCTCGCTGTGGGGGCTCTACGCGCAGTACCCCTACATGCCGCGCCTGCGCGACCGCTCCGTACTGGACACGGGCATCCTCGACCTGCCGATGATCTGGCAGACGGACGCCTTCGCACTCGCGGCTGGCTATGACGAGGCCGCTGGGCGCTACATCGGCCTGTGGATCCCGGAGGACAAGGAGGGCGCCCCTGTCGCGACGGACTCGTTGCTGCTCGTCCGTCCCGACGTTGCTCAGAAGCAGCGCTCAAATGAGCCAAGTCCAGAGCCGGCGCCTGGGCCTGACCCGGAGCCCGGCCCGGGACCGTCTCCCACCCCGCAGCCCGGTCCTGGCCCGAAGGTCGACATCGTTTGGCCGACACGCTTTTACGGCGTCAAGACGCTCAACTCGGACAAGATCGCGCTGGAGTTCAAGAATGTCGCTGATGAGGTGCTCGCGCACCTGCGCTCCGCCGAGTCCACCAACGTGACGGTTCGCATCGAGATCGAAGCCACGGACTCCGGGGGGTTCAACGAGAGTCGTGTCCGCACGGTCTCAGAGAACGCCCGAACGCTCAAGTTCGATCAGTCGGGCTTCGAGGAAAGCTGAAGGCCGGCATGAGGGTTTTGCCACTGTGGTCCGATGGCCGCCGACGCCCGACGTTGGCGATTGCGCCACTGACGGTGAGCCACCAAATCGCGACCGAGGCCGAGGACCTATGACCTCGATCCCGGAAGATGCCTCGCCCGCAGATCGCCTCCGGGCAACGCCCGCGCCCGACGATGCTGGTGCGCAGACTGCTGATCGGTACGAATGGCAGGCAATGGTAGCGACGGCAGATGCCCTGTCGCTGTACTTCAAGTCGCTGGGCGATGACGGCGTCCTCAATCCGACCGCCGACGGCACTCTCATTTGTGAGCATCACGAGGACTGGGCCCTGATCGAAGGGACCGTCGCCGAGATCGTGTCAGGCAAGCACCGCGAACCCAGTCGAGGTCCATTCTCTACCTACAAGCAATTGCTCGATGAGGGCGGCGTTTCCCACCTCTACCAACGGTGGGTCGCCCTCGGCCGCGGCCAGACGTGCCGATTGGTGACTTCTGGGGGCCTGTCCAACGAGGGTGCCAAGGTGACTTCGGTCTGCGTGCGGTTGAAACTAGACCCAAACGAGAACGACTCCGAACTGGCCGAAATCGTCAGTGCAGTCGCCCGCGTCCTGAATGAACTGGATTCGGCCGCGACGGCCACCGACGCTGATGCCCGTGCATTCCTGGCATCACTGTCGATCCAGGATGGTCTGCCGAGGCGGGACCACCTTCCTGACATGGCTGGAAGGAGCTACGGGCTTCCTGTCGCAGAGCGACTCGGGCGCCCCGATGCGGCTGAGGCTATCTGGCAGGCAGTCCTCAGTCTCGTGAGAGCACGGATGCGAGCGGCCGGCCCCTCGGTTGGTGGTGCCCTGCCGACAGTTCTCGGAACACCACATGACGACCTACTCGCGCCCCGGACCTTGTTGCTCGCGGACATCGACGTCGCAGTCCGTGTCGGTCTCTCGCACGTTGCGGGCTACGCGCCGCTTCCGCGCGTCGTCAAGGCGAATCGGATGGCGATCAAGATGGCCCGAGGCGGATGCAACGACAACTCGATCGAGCGTGCGGACGAGCTTCGACTCCAGTACAGGCGCTACATCCGCGCCCTGCGCAGCAATCCCAGCACCCGCGACCGGCAGGGAGTGGTCACCAACTTGCTCCTCAGGGTCGTTGATGAGGCATCGCGCGCAGTGCAGAACGACTCGGCCGAGTGGGGCGACGCGCTCTGGGCAGAGTTGGACCGGCGTTTCCGAGCGATGGAAGGCACGAGCGGCGCCCACGGACTTTCGGCTGACCTGCTTCTGGGAGGAGCCTCCGAACTCGCAGATCGGTGCAGGGCGTGGTTCACGGACCGCTTTGACGCCCAGTCAGAGCTGACTCGACTCAAGGAAGGAGGCATCGCATCGTGAACGACGTAGAGCCGGACTTCGATGCGCTGCGCTGGGTCGTAGAGGACTTGGCCTATCACCAAGCCCGCGTACTCCTGCTCGTCCAAGCCGTGGCCGCCGACTCGGGTCACGCCCGCAAACTGGACGGTCTAACGAAGCTGGCCAAGCTCGACTTCCTAGTTCGCTATCCGGCCTTGGCATCGACGGTGCTGGACAACCTGCCGGACGCCGAGCCTCGCATGCACCTGTCAGACGATGAGGTCGCTGCGCCGACTGAAGTTGAGGATCCCATGACGCGCTACAAGTACGGACCCTGGGATGACAGGTACTACCCGGTGGTCGGTGCCCTCGTGTCGCGTGGCCTGCTGAGGTACGTCAAAGGGCGCCGTGGAAGCGTCGCACTTGCTCCCACCCCCGCCGGTAAGGCGCTGGCGACCGAACTGACACAGGACCCCCTGTGGCAGACCACCGCCGACCGCTGTGCTGCCATCGCTGAAGCCTCCGCAGGGCTCACGGGCAACGCGGTCAAGGAACTCATCTACGCGCGCCTCGCCGACCTCATGGACCGGCCACATAGGGAGGTCATCACATGACAGTTGCGTTCCGCATCGAGTCGGTACGACTCGACACCACCAGCGGCGCGGTGAGCTACGAGTTTCCCGGTGACTTGACAGTCCTTGCCGGTCACACGGGCGTCGGCAAGACGACGCTGTTGGAGCTCATCAAGTACGGTCTCGGCGGTGATGGGCAACTCGCGCCCGTTGCCCGAGACCACGTCACGGACGTGCACGTCTCCATCCATGTTGGTGACGAGCGCTATCAACTCTCACGTGGTCTGGATGCTGCTCGCCGTGCCACGGTGAGAGTGATCGACCTCGTGACAGGAGATCGGCTGGCAGACCACGTCGTCGGTGGAGACGAGCGCTCTATCAGCGCGCTATTGCTCGCAGCGATGGGGCTGGAGGCCGGCTTGCGCGCTGCGGCCAGGGGCGCACAGAGCACCAGGGCTGGAAGCGAGATCACGTTCAACGACATCTTCCGATTCATGTACGTGCCGCAATCGGAGATGAACCGCGACATCGCGGCCAGCCAGGAGAACTACCTGAACCCGAAGCGCAAGTCGGTCTTCGAGATTCTCTTTGGTCTCACTTCGGGGGATCTCCTTCAGAAGCGCTCACGAATCAACACCCTTCGAGCCGAGATCGACGCTGCCGAGAAGGAGGCTGAGATCGTCACGCAGTTTCTAACGGACACGGGACTGACGAGCCGCTTCGATGCACAGATCGAGTCTGACTCGGCACGGGCCGATGAGGCCGAAGCCAAGGCCGCTCTGGTCGGCCTCCAGGATCAACTCGGGGACGTCGTCGACCGTCACACGCAGGTTCTCCGCGATCTACTTTCCGACGCCGAGAACACGCTCGCTGAGGCTCGCTCTTTGGAATCCGAGATGAGGCGTCAGAAGGACGACTACGAGACCGAGCGCCGTCGCGTCAAACAAGACATTGACAGACTGGCGCGGATGGCATCTGCCGGACTCCGATTGGCCAACATCGAGTTCTCGGTCTGTCCACGTTGCACTCAACGTCTTGACCAACGCAATGTCCCAAATGGGTCGTGTCCGGTGTGTCTGCAAACTGACGTTGTGAGCGGGATCGCGATTGGTGACCAGTACGAGTCCGAGCAACTTGGGCAGCAATTGGGTGAGATCGAGTACCAGCTCACTTTGATCGAGAAGCAGGAGCGCGAGGCCCTCGACGCAATCGCAAGCAAGGCAGGTCTGGTCGCGTCACTCACCTCGGAGATCGACGAGCGTACGGCGGACCGCGTGACGCCGCGTCTGCAGGCATACGCGGACGCAGCGGCGAAGGCAGCTGTTGCGGCCGAGCGGCAGAGGGCCATCGAACGGGTCCTTATGCAATGGGACCGCGCTGAGGATCTGACTCAGAAGACCGAGTCGCTGACCGCAGAGCGCGCCCGACTTCAGCGTCAAGTCGCGGAGGCGGAGAGTCATCTTGCGCAGCGCAAGGCCGAGATCTTCAACGAACTAGACGCAGAGTTCCAGACGACCGTGGCGGATTTTGGTATCCCGAGCATCCAGTCGGCATCCATCGACCGCGACTCTTACCTGCCGATACTCAACAGCAGGCCGTTCCGCGAAGCGAGCAACGCAGGCGGCATCATCACCGCGACGCAGGTGGCCTACTGGATCACGCTCGTCACAGTCGCCGCGCGACGCCATGACACGTTCATGCCGGCGTTCCTCATCCTCGACAGCCCGCGCCTTGCGCTCAACGCCGAGGACGACATCGCCGGCCAGATGTACCGCCGGTTCTCTACCCAAGTGGCAGTCACCGCCGGCCGCTTCCAGTTCATCATTGCCGACAACGAGCTGCCCACCGAACCAGGCTTGAACATCGCGGAGATCGGCTTCTCCTACGAGTCCCCGACAATCTCCACCGTCGCCCATCCAGGTCCCGCAAGCGTCGAGCCCCTCGTAGAGGACGACGCCAAGGCAGACAACGAGGAGTAGCCGATGACAGGCACCCCTGACGCGTCCGACCAAGCGAAGCGGATGAAGCTGCGTTACTCCGGGGTGTGTCGACTCTGCGGGATGGACCTGCCTGCTCGGTTGGAAGCGATCTACGAGCGGACTACCAAGACCGTGCGCTGCGTCACGTGCCCGATCCCAGGGTCGGTCGAAGTCCTCCAGTCGGCACCCGCCGAGGCTTCGGAGCCGGGTGCCGGAGCCGCGGGGGCATCGGCGCGACGCGAGTACGAGCGGCGCAAAGCCCAGGATGAGGAGCGCCTTCGTCAGAAGTGGGGCAAACTCGGCGGCCTCGCTGTGGCTTTGTCCGACGAAAGGCAGAGCACGAAGGCGTGGGCGACTGGCGCGGCCGGCGAAGAGCGCTTGGGTGCCCGGCTCGACTCACTTGCCTCGGAGTCGGTCGCAGTCCTGCACGACCGGCGCATTCCTGGCACGAAGGCCAACATCGACCACATCGTCATCACCCAGGCCGGCATCTGGGTGATCGACGCGAAGCGTTACAAGGGCCGCCCCGACTTGAAGGTCGAAGGTGGCCTGCTGAGGCCACGGGTCGAGAGGGTCCTCGTCGGACGCCGCGACTGCACCAAGCTCGTAGACGGCGTGCTCAAGCAGGTCGACTTGGTCCGGGATGTCGTCGGCGATGTGCCAGTGACGGGAGCGCTCTGCTTCGTCGAGGCGGACTGGCCGCTGATCGGCGGAGCCTTCGTCACAAGGGGAGTGCACGCATTGTGGCCGAAGCGCCTCGCCAAGGCCCTCACGGAAGCCGAGCCGGCCGGCCTCGATGTGCCCGCGCTGCGTGACGTTCTCGCCGCTCACTTTCGACCCGCCTAGATTCGGCACACCCCACGAACCGTCCACCGAGGCGATGGCGACCCCACCAGCCCCGATCTTGGCCTCTGATTCGGTGTTCGCTCCGGCGGTGCCCCGCGAGACCTTGCCATCGCCACCATCGCTGAGCGACTGGCCGACCACACAGCCGCTGCGACCGCGGCTACTGAGCCCCGGGTCCGGGTGGAGTCCTGACCATACGGGCAGTTGTCTCACAGATTCCGCCGGCAAAAGCCGGCATCATGCCGATGGCGTCCGGCGGGTGCCCGTAGTCTCGGCGGGTGCAGCATTCCCCGTCGTCGATCCCCGTCAACGTCCCGCCGTACGCGGTCGCATTGGCCGCTCGAGCAGTGTCTGCAAGCAAGCTCGTGATCTACGCGGGCGCAGGGATCAGCGTCTCTGCTCCGACGAGCCTTCCAAGCGGGGCGGGCCTTGCGAAGGCTCTCCACACCCAACTCAAGGACGTTTTCGATGTTCTCGGCGGTGTGGAGGAATGGGACCTTCTCGGCGTCGCGGATGCTGTTGCGCAACTGCCGGGTGGCGAAGACGCGTTGCGACAGACGTCTGCGAGGTCGGCGAACTTCAGGTCAGCCACTCCCGGGTACGCCCACCGCGTGTTGGCGCATCTGATGCTTGAGGGCGCGATCGACGTGTTGACAACGAACTGGGACAGTTGCATTGAGCGGAGTTGCGGCGAGGAGCAGTTGCCGACGGTCACGAACGAACACGATCTCGCAGACGTCACTCCGCCCTGGGTGTTGAAGGTCCATGGCTGCGCGTCGAGGCCCGGAACGCTTCTCGTGACGACGGATCATCTGGCCACTCCTCCGAAGTGGGTGCAGGAGCAAACGCATGCCCGGCTTGGGAGTGCGGTCGTCGTCTTCATTGGCATCGGGGATGTGGCTCCGTACGTGAGGCAGCGCATCGTCGAGGCGATCGACGAGGTCGGGTCTATTGACAACCTTCGTGTCGTATCGCCCAGCATCTCGACGGACTGGGAGAGCTCGCAATGGAAGTCCGTCGCGCCCGACCTTCGAGAAGAAGACAAAATTGGTGTCTCGGCGGACCAGTTCATGGAGGATCTCGGGGCGGCCTACATCATCACGCGGATCGCTGAGCACCGCCTGAGTGCCGGCACAAGCTTGGCTGCCAAGCTTGACGATGCAAAGAACGGACTCTTCAAATCCGACGCGCTGACGGTCCTGCAGTGGTCCCGCACCGTCGACATCAACCCGCGAGCCGGCGAATCTGTCCTCAAAAGCTCTGAGTTCGGGAAGGCTCTCATCGCCTTGGGCCACCTGGTTGGCGCCTCAGCCGAGCTCAAGCACAGCCGAGTTTTCGACACGAGCCATGGACCGGTCGAGATCCTCGTGGCGACACAGACAGTGCCAACGCGGCGACTGGTGGAGGTGGCAGAGGCCCGGCTGCATGGACATGTCAGCCGAGGGGAGCCCTCGCCTTTGTTCCTAGTCGCTGGCGGAGTCGGCCCGATCCCGAAGCCCGAGGCATTGCCCCAGAGCATCATGGGTGACGCGGACGACGCGGACATTGTCGATGGGCCGCTGGCGCTTGTGCCGAACGTGCGACATGCCGATGAGGTGATCGCGTCGTGAACAGCGAGTCACCCTACGGACGGTCGGATGACGATCTTCTCCGCATCGCCAAGACAGTCCTGTCGGAACAGGGATTCCAAGTCGAGAGCGTGAGCGGCAGTGTCGACCTGATTCTTGCGGAGAACAGTTACTTCGTCGTGGCTGTGGCCGCAATGAACACCACTCGTGACTTGATCCTGGCGGAACCCGTCGCCTTCGAAGCTCTCGCCGAGCGCATCGGATCAGCGGCTCTTGGACCGAAGAAGTGGGACACGTATCTTGTCCTGCTCACCCAAGAGAAATCAGCCGAGGATGACGACGTCACGCGGGATCTCTATTCGATCAACTACGACACGTCAAGGTTGCGACGTATTGCGCACACGGGAGTAGACCCAACTCCCGAAGCGGTTGGCCACGCGCTCGCGCCTTTCGTTGCGCCGGCGACGTCCGCGACGTCTGCCGCGCAGACCGACGCGCTCGACTCGTTGCTGCGCGTTCTCATCACTCGGGGAGTCGACGGACAACTCGCGCAGCGCGCCATCACCGCATTCGAACAGGGGGCATCGCTCGATGACGTTCTTTGAGCCCATCATTGACCGGCTACGCGTCGAATCGTTTCGCGGGTTCCGCGATGCTCGCGAGTTTGACCTATCAGCGGCCGCTGTGGTCATCACCGGCCCCAACGGGACCGGCAAGACCAGCTTCTTCGATGCGTTGCAGTGGGGTCTGCTCGGCAGTCTTGAGCGGCTCGAAAGCCTACGCGCCCGGCGCAATGTCGAACATGTTGTGAATCAGTACCGACTAGGGCGCAAGGCTTCGGTCGAGATTGATCTCAGCCTCCCGTCTGGCCCAGTGACTGTGCGACGTACTGGCGACCAGGGAGGCAGCACGCTCGAGCTTCGCCGGACGGGCGAAACCTCGCTGTTCGGCGACGAAGCTGAAGCCGAATTGCGTCGCATGCTGCTGCCCCATTCAGAGCTAACGCTGGAGTCTGCGTTGACCACGTCGGGCCTCATGCAGCAGGACGTGATGCGACGCGTTCTTGAAGCCAAGCCGGCCGACCGCTACAGGCAATTGAGCACCGTGCTTGGACTTGGAGCACTCGAAGACTTTGAAGACGCCGCCAGGTCCGTGGCAAAGCAGGCGTCCGAGCGTGAAAAGAATGCTCGGGCGGAGCGTGCGCGACTCGCCAGCGCATTGAATCAGGCTCAAGATCGATCCGAAGCCGCAAAGGCGAGACTTGCAGCGAGGGCTCAAGTGGCAGCGGTGCGCGAGGAAACACTCGACATCTTGGCAGCCGCTCCGCCTGGCATTTCCGTCTCACGGGACGGGCTGACGCTTGAAGGCCCCGAGGATGTTCGTCTGGTAGCGACCGCGTTCGGCAACGCTGTTGACCGGGTGGAATCCGCGCTGACCCTGACACGCCGGGCGGCCCAGCTACGCGATGGCCTAGGTGACGCCCCTACTGAGGAGGAGCTCACAAACGTGCAAGCCGAAGTCGCACGAACCGAGTCCGCGCGTGACGCCGCCGAAGCCGCGCGCGGGGTGGCTCAAGGGCAACTGAACGCAGCGCGGCTGGCGGCTGCCGACGTGGCGAAGCTTGCGGCCCTCGCCGTGCCAATGCTGTCGGACGACTGCCCAGTTTGTGGGCAACGAATCGACCGGGACCACGTGGAGCGCGAGCTGCGGGAGCGGGCGGAGGCCACTGGAACAATCCTCGACCTTGAAAAGACGTTCGTTGATTTGGCGAACGACTTCAGTCGCGCTGCTGCTGCCGCCACTGCGGCTCTGGAAGTCCGCGACTCGGCTGAGCAACAGGCTGAACGCTGGAGGCACGTTCGTAGCGCCGACCTCGCGGCCGAGGCAGCCGTAAGCGCTCTCGTCGCGGAACTCAAGGTTGCGAAGTTTGACCGGTACGACGTGAAGTCGTTCGTTGGTGTCGCGGATCCTGGGTTGGAATACTTCCGCAGAGCCAGACGGGCACTGCTGGACCTGTTGGAGACGTTTGACCGGCAATCAGACCAAGGTGCTGTCGAGCGGGCTGACGCCGAGATCCGCAGTTTGGAAACGGCTCTCGCATCGGCGGAGCAGCAGTTGGCGGCAGAGTCGTCGCGGTCCAAGAAGCTTCAGGCACTGTCGGAGCAGACGCTCGAAGCGAGGGTCGAGGTCACCGAGGGTCGGCTGCGTTCCATCCAGCCATTGGTTGCGAACATCTTCCAGCGATTGGACCCGCATCCCGCGTTCAAAACCGTCGAGTTCGAGCTGGACACTTACTACCGCAAGGGGACGACGAGTCCCTTGGTCATCGACGAGGTCGAGAACATATCGGCCGACCCACTTCTGATCTTTTCCACGTCGCAGGCAAACATCGTCGCGCTGTCGTACTTCATTGCGATGAGCCTGTCGGCAGGGGACCGAGGGCTACCGTTCCTTTTGCTGGATGACCCAGTGCAGTCGATGGACGACGTGAATGTGCTCGGGTTTGCTGATCTGTGCCGGCATCTCCGGCTCCGTCGGCAACTCATCGTGTCCACTCACGAGCGGCGGTTTTCGAGCTTGCTTGAACGGAAGCTCGCGCCGCGCGACGCGGGCTCTCGTACAAAGATCATCAGATTCACGGGCTGGGACCGCAGCGGACCCACGGTCGAAGAGCACTTTGTTGAGGCCCAGCTGCTCGAAGATCCGATTCGCCTTGTCCACTTGGCTGGCTGACGGGGGACTCATGCCTTGCGCCGCAGTCGTCTAGCCGCAGACATGTGACCCAGGCGAGTAACGGTCGTGCCTCGACGTCAGGGGCGTGTCTGCCCTGGTCTAGGTTTCGACGCCCCACCACGAACCCTCCAGGAATAGTCGGGGCGGATCGGTAACGCTCGGGTACAGTCGGAGGTGTCTGGTCGGCTAGACACCGCAACATCACAAGCGGTTCGGCTGGATCCCGCAACGTTCGGTAGCGATGGGTACCTCAAGGCGATTGCCCAGAGGTCGCAGGTTCAAATCCTGCCCCCGCTACAAAGTTCAGGCTCGGAGATCACGGATCTCCGAGCCTGAAAGCATTGACACTTGATCAGATAGCCAGAATCCGGCACGGACGCGCTCGGAACGGCCAGCACACCTGTTGGCTATGGACACCAAATCCACCCTGAGCGGCTTGGAGCCGCTACTGACGATCGAGATCCTGAAGCTGGCCCGACTCATCGACACGGACCCCCCGGCGCTCGCCTTCCTTGGCTCCTCTTGGCTCCGTCGCCCCCGAGGAGCTTCGCGCGTTGCGGGAGGGCGTCACCGATGTCATCTTCGACGCCAGCTTCCAGTCCCTGAGGCGGGTGGCCGCCGGAGCGAAGCTGCTGCCGTCGCCGCTGGTGGCGACGATCGCACGCAAGTCCTTCGGCCCGCTGCTCTGCGCCCGGGCAGCGGGCGCGGTCGATCCGGCCACGGCCATCGAGGTCGCCAAGCGGCTCCCGTCGGGCTTCCTCGCCGATGTGACGATCCAGCTCGACCCGCGTCGTGTTGCCGCGATCATCTCGCGGGTACCCGAGGACCTGGTCGTGCCCGTCGCCGCCGAGCTGGGCCGGCGCGAGGAGCACGTGACGATGGGGCGCTTCCTGGCCTACGTGCCCGACGAGTCCGTGGTCGCGGCGATGGCGGCCCTCACTGACGAGGCGCTGCTGCGGACCGCCTTCGTGCTCGAGCACAAGGACCGCCTCGACCACGCGCTCGGCCTGCTGCCACCTGAACGGCTCCCGGGCATCATCGCGAGCGCCTCCTCGCTGGGGCTGTGGCCAGAAGCGCTGGACCTCCTCGAACACCTCTCCGACGTACGCCGGGGCCCGGTCGCCGATCAGGATGCCGAGGTGATCGAAGGACTCGTTGCCACCGTCTCCGGGGCCGGCATCTGGGAGAACCTGCTGCCCCTGGGTGCGGGTGATGAGCGAGGACCACTGCCTGCGGCTGGCGGCACACCCCGCCTTCCACCAGGAGCAGGTGCTGCGCGAGATCCTGGTCGCGGCGGCCGACAGTGGGTTGTGGGCCGACCTGGCGCCACTGCTCCGGGCGCTTCCGGCCCCGGCCTTCGCCCAGGTCCCACGACTCGTGGACGAGGCCGGACTTGGTGCCGAGCTGGACGCAGCCCGAGTCGGGCGCTGAGGACGCCCGACGCCACTCCTCGGCGCTCAGCGACTGACGAGACGGTCGGCCGCTGCTCTCTGCCACCGGGGTTGACCTTGACGTGGCGTCAACTCCCGTGAACGGCGATTGATCAGTTGACTGCCGGTTCGTAGTCCAGGACCCGACCCCACAGCGTAGTCATGTGGTCGGTAATCATGTCGGGTGACAGTTCGTCGCCGTACAAGAGGAAGGTCGCGCAGGTTTCCTCCAGCATGGCGGCAAGGATCGTCGACACGAGGTCGGGATCCAAGTCGGTCAGGTGTGTGTTCCCCGCGCTGACCATGCCCTTGCGGATGTCAGTTGTTAGCGCGGCGCGCAACGCGCTGCGCTCCCGTTCGTACTGCTCGCTGACTGCCGAGGATCCGTCGAGGACCAACCATAGGGCTCGGTCCACCGAGAAGGACTGCACGTACAGATCGATCGATTTGTGCAGACTGGCTAGGGGCCGTTCGCTGTCCCAGACTGCCCGTGAGGCCTGGCGAAGCCGGTGCCGCATCTCGGTGAGAAGCGCCCCGTAAATCTCCTCCTTGCTAGAAAAGTGGACGTAGAAGGTCCCGCGTGCCCGGCGTGCCGCACGCACGATCAGCGAGATCGTGGCGTCGTGGTATCCGACGTCCTCCAGAACCTGCACTGCGGCGTCAAGCAACGCCTGCCGCGATGCTGCGGTGCGTTGATCTTGGCGACTCATGAGTCGTGGTTCAGATCTCGTGGCGTGGCTCATGACCGCTCCTTCGGCTCAGGACTGGCAGCAGGCTACCCCGCGCCAAATATGTAGTCTTAGTCACTTCTTGACACGGACGTCACCGCCAGTAACACTGACGGCCATGAGTAACCGGACGGGCCGAGACAGCCGCCAAGACGTCCTCGTGGCGGCGGAGTCGTCTCACCGCGTAGGGCAGCCGAGCACCCCGGGATTGCTGCGCGGACGCGTCGCGGGCATTGAGCAGACGTGGTTCATCCTGGGCATCGTCGTCGTTTTGTTGTTGGCGCTGACTGTGGCCGGCACAGGTGTGTTGAACCCGGCCAATCTGGTCAACATCGGTCGGTCGACAGGTCCATTGCTGATCCTGGGTGCCGGAGCGGCCTTGGTGATCTTGGGTCGTGGCATCGATCTGTCGGCGGCTGCGGTCGCGGCGGTCGCGGCGCAGTTGTTCGCCTGGCTCGTGGGCGTGCAGGAGTACAGCGAAGTGCAGGCGCTGCTGGTGTGCCTGGCAGCGAGCGTCGTGCTCGGAGCGATCAACGGTGTCGTCATCGTGTGGGGCCAGGTGCCAGCACTGATCGTGACTCTCGCGACTTGGCAGCTCTACATCGGCTTGTTCCGCTTGTTCGTCTCCAAAGAGACCAATGCCACGCTCCCGAGTGATTCGACGATCGTCGCCTGGATGGGGGGCGGCAAGTTGCTCGGTGTCCCCAGCACATTGCTGATCGCCGGCGTAGTGGCGGTCACGCTGTCGTTCTTGCTGCGCCGAACCAGCGTGGGCTGGTTCTACCGGGCGCTTGGCGACAACATCGTCACCGCGCAGCTGACCGGCGTCCCCGAGCGTGGCTTGCGCTTGGGCAGCTATGTGGTCTCGAGCATTCTGGCCAGCCTGACGGGCGTCGTGCTGCTCGGTGTGGCTGGTTCGTACACCACTGCCTATGGGAGCAGCGAGGCGATCCTCTTCGATGCCATCACCATCGCGATCATCGGCGGATTCAGCTTGGCCGGTGGTCGAGGGAGCATTCGCGGGGTCGTGGTGGCCGCTGTGCTGATCGCCGTCGTGCAGAACGGAATGACATTGCTCAACTTCACCGTGGTGGCGACCACGCTCACCAAGAGCCTGATTCTGCTGGCTGCGATCGCCCTCGACGCCTGGATGCACCCCGAGAGCGAAGAGACCGTTCGGGCCGGCGATTTGTAGATCTCGCTTGGTTTTGCCAAGAAATTTTCACAACCCGACGAAAGGGATGCACCATGAAGATCGGAACCTTGTTTGCGCCGATAGCGGCGGCAGCGCTTGTGCTGTCTGGTTGCTCGGTGAGTACCGGCAGTGAGGACGATGGCCCGTCAGGCGACGCTGTGATTCCCGCGAGCGGCACGGTCGCTGAGATCAGCCAGCTCGTCCATGACTCGATGGAGGGTGTCCAGGTCGGATGGGTTCCGGTCGGGATGGGTATTCCCTTGACGGAGAACTGGAGCAGCCAGCTCAAGACCGGGCTGGAGCAACTCGGTGCCGAGCTCATCATGCGCGATCCCAACTGGGACAACGCCAAGATGCCCGACATCGTTGACGGGCTCATCAATGAGGACGTGGACGTACTCGTCCTGCACAACCCTGATGTTGGTGTTCTGACGAGTCAGATCCAGCGAGCCAAGGACGAGGGTATCTACGTCATCACGCTGAACATGCTGCCCAGTCAGCAGTCCGATGCCTTCGTTGGCGGCGACTTCCAGGCCATGGGAGCGGCGCTCGCCGAACGCGTCGTGAAGGACTGTTCTGCCAGCGGCAAGTCCAAGATCGCCACGATCGACGGATTCGGTACTGATGGTGCGAGTGTGGCGGCCCGCGATGGGTGGACCTCGGTGTTCAAGGACTCCGACCTCGAAGTGGTCTCAGAGCAGTCGGCCAATTACCTGCCAGCCGAAGCCAACAAGATTTCGACCACTCTGTTGCAGCAGCACCCGGACCTGTGCGCCATCGTGGGCAACTTCGACACGATGATGCTGGGAGCCTCCCAGGCCGTCGCGCAGGCGGACAAGAAGGGCGAGGTCGGGGTGTACTCGATCGACGCCAGTGCTCCGGCGTGCGAGAACATCAAGAATGGCACGTTGACGGCCACTGTCTCCTACAGCGTGCCCGCAATGGGTGGCACGGTCGTGAGCCTCATCGAGTTGCTCATCCAGTCCGGGAAGACCCCTGGAGAGACCCGTTCGGCGATCTTCATGCCGTACCAAATAATCGACGCGTCCAACGTCGATGACATCGCCCTGGCTTGCTACAGCAACCAGTGAGCGATCGAACCACCATTCGTTGATCCAGGAGGACAGCCCGTGCGATCCGTGGACGCTTTCAAGTTGACCGGCCGGCCGGTCCTGAGCCGATTCTCAATCGGCCGATCGATGTCGGACATCCTTTCTCGGCCATGGGTCGAGGGAGCGGTCCCCTTGATGTTGGCCGCCGGGCTGTTCCTCCTGCTCACTGTCTCTACACCCGGCTTCACGTCGCCGGGGACCCAGGTGATCATCGCCCGCAACATTGGCGAGATCGGACTGATCGCCATGGGGCTGACGATCGTCCTGGTGGCGGGTGGCATCGACTTGTCGGTGGGAGCGATGGCGGGGGTGGCCAATTTCGTTGCGTTGATCGCCTTCCGTGTGTGGGGGCTGTCGGCCTTGGAGGCCGTTGCATTGGCCGTGCTGAGCGGCGTACTCATGGGAACAGTCAACGGCGCCCTGATCGCCGGCCTCAAGACGCGACCATTCGTCACCACGCTGGTGACCTTGATGACCTATCGCACGCTCGTACAGTTCATGCAGCAGGGCTACGCCGATGACTTGATCAACCAGCCTCAGGACACGACGTGGAAGCTGCTGGGCGCCGGCCGCATCGGTGCGCTGCCCATGTCCTTCATCGTGTTTCTCATCCTGCTGGTGGTAGTGCAGCTGTTCCTGACCCGCGGGCGCTGGGGGTGGCGGCTCTTGGCGGTAGGCGCCAGCCCGAAGTCGGCACGACGCAACGGCATCTCGCCCGAATGGGCGAAGTTCCAGTCGTACGTCTTCAGCGGTGCGATGTGCGGTCTGGCCGGGGCTTTCATGGCAACGCGTCAAGGCAGCACCAGTAGCAATGTGGGCTCGGGTCTGGAACTCATCGCACTGACGGCCGTCGTGCTTGGCGGGGTGAGCCTGGCCGGAGGTCGCGGCAGCGTGGTGCGCGCCACCTTGGGCGTGGCGATCGTCGCGATGATCTCGCAGGCAACTTTGCTCAACAATCTCGACTCGTCGTGGTACGTCGTGATCCTGGCAGTGGCTCTCATCGCGTTCACAACCCTCGATCTGCGTTTCGGCAAGTACCGCGGCACGCTGGCCCAGAAGCTCGCCATGAATCCCGGGAAACTAAACCTCGGGCCCCTGGTCGACGTCACTGCGCCGGGAACCCCATGGACCATCAATCGCCGGTTGACCGAGGCCAAGGCGATCGGGCTGGGTCGTGTCGAGGGCGGCGAGGACGTGGTCATCGACCGGAACAACAACATCTACTGCGGAGATCGCCGCGGATGGATCTGGCGCTTCGAGGGCCCCGACGACGAAGGCCACGTCTTCGCCAGGACAGGTGGCATGCCCCTCGGGCTGGCGTGGGATGCCGAGGACAACCTGCTCTGCGCAGTGGGTGGCATCGGGCTGGTGCGGATCGCTCCGGACGGATCACAGGAAACTCTGGGCGCCCAAACGCGCAAGACATGGCACAAGATCGCCGACGACTCGCTGGTGCGCGCAGCCGATGACCTGGACGTGGCCCCGGACGGGAGCGTCTACTTCTCGGACTTCTCCTCCCGGTACCAAGCCTCGGAATATGTCGCGGAAATCCTGGAGAGCCGACCGAACGGGCGGATCTTGCGCTGGGACCCGGCTCGAGGAAACGTAACCGTGGCAGCGAAGAACTATTCCTTCCCCAACGGCGTGTGCACCGCCCACGACGGAGAGTCGATCCTGATCGCGGCCACCTTGTTGTGCCGGGTCGATCGGTTGTGGATCTCCGGTCCGAAGGCGGGACAGATCGAGACGGTCATGGCAAGCCTTCCCGGCTATCCCGACAACATCAACCGTGCATCTGACGGCAACTACTGGCTCGCGTTCGCTGGCATGCGAGTGCCGGCGTACGACGCTCTCATGCGCCATGACGGGATGCGGCGTCGCGCGTTCCACGAACTGGCGGCCGACGAATGGCCGATGCCGCAGCTCAACGTGTCATGCGTGATCAAGTTCACCGAGTCCGGAGAGGTTCTCAACAGTCTGTGGGACGAAACCCTGGAAAACCACTCGTTGATCACCTCAGTGCGTGAACACGACGGACACCTCTACATCGGTGGCCTGCAGAACAACCGCATCGGCCGGATCCAGCTCGATCCTTCCGAGGTCGGCGATATCGATGTACGCCAAGTCCCGGGCACGCAACGCGCCCAGGAGGACTTGCAGAAGGCAGGGGTGAACGCATGAAGCGCCTGATGCGCACCGTGATCGAACTCGTTGCTCCTACAAGCATCCACTATCCAGAGGTGCCGCCGATGGAATTGGGCATGACGCCCAATGACCATCTGCAGGATGCTGCGCCGGTCAACTGGGTCGACGAGGCCGAGGTCGACGATGTGGTCGCCATGGACGGCGGCCTGGCTGTGGCCCAGGGATCGTCAGTCCTGCGCCGGTCCGGTGATGCCCCAGTCGAGCGGATTGCGCTGCCGGGGCGCGTGACGGCCCTTGCGTCGGCTGGCATCGACCTCCTGGCGGCGGTCAGTGGACATGGGCTCTACCGGATCGGCGCGCAGTCCCAGAGCGCAGAGGTCTGGTGTGACGAGGAGCCGGTGCGTGGACGGGTCACGGCACTGCATCGACGTCGGGACGGGGTGACGGTCGTGGCCATCGGCTCGGTCGACCGAGATCTCGACGAGTGGGCATGGGATCTCCTGTCGCGCCGCGCCACAGGTTCCCTGGTGCGAATCAGTGCACAAGGCCAGATCGAGCAGGTTCGCTCCCACCTGGCGTGGCCCGCGGGTCTGGCCGAGGACAATGACGGTGGACTATTGGTGTCGCTCGCGCATGCGCATCGCCTGGCACGCGTCGATCCGTCCACCCTGAATACGCTCGGCACCATCGGTCCCGACCTGCCAGCGTATCCGTGGCGCATCTCACCCATGACCGACCGAGGGACCTGGTGGGTGTCAATGCCACTGGCGCGCTCGCGGTTCACCGAGCTGATGCTAGGGGAGAAGGAATTCCTCGCCGACATGATGTCATCGGTTCCCGCGGAGTCGTGGTACGGGCCCAGCATGGCTGGGGGGTCCGTGTACCGGGAGCCTCTCCAACTCGGTGGTCTGCGCGTGCTCGGTCAGATCAAGCCGTGGGCGCCGCCGCGCAGCTACGGACTGATCGCGGAGATCGACGCCCAAGGGCAGGTTGTTCGCAGCCTCCATTCGCGCGCCGGCGGCTCGGTTCACGGAGTGGTCGCCGGTGTTGAGCGCGAGGGAGTCCTGTGGCTCGCGGCGCGGTCCCGACCGGGGCTGCTTCAGCTCGAGCTGGCCAACATGGAGGTGCCGCATGAGTGACAGCATGATGACTGACCAGACCTCGCCGGTGGCTGCACTGCGACTGACTGGTGTGACGAAGTACTACGGCAACAACCCAGCTGTGGCCGGGGTCGATTTCGACGTCATGCCGGGAGAGATCCATGCGTTAGTGGGTGAGAACGGTGCCGGCAAATCGACGATGTGCAAGCTCATCGCAGGGGTCAGCCAACCCGACGAAGGCCACCTTGAGCTCGACGGTGAACCGACGGTGCTCAGGTCGCCGGCCGCTGGTCTGAAGGCGGGAATCTCCATGGTGTATCAAGAGACCTCGCTGGTGCCGGCGATGACCGTGGCACAGAACCTCGTGATGGGCGACGAGCGGCTACTCAACCGGATGCGCAAGATCAACCTTGTCGCCCAGCGGGTCCTGCACTCACACAACTTTCACATCAATCCAGGCCTGATGGTCGCGTCGCTCAGTGCGGCACAACGACAGTTGGTGGAGATCGCGCGGGCAGTGCATCGCGACGCCAAGGTGATCATCTTCGATGAGCCAACGTCCTCGCTGACACCCGAAGAGAAGCAGCAACTTTTCATGACGATCGCAGAACTCAAGCGCCGCGGCCTTGCGATCGTCTACGTGTCGCACGCCTTGGAGGAGTGCCTGGAACTGGGCGATCGCATCACTGTGCTGCGTGACGGACGGCACGTTGCCACCCGTCCGGCCGGAGAGTTCACTCGAGACACCTTGGTCGAAGCCATGGTGGGTCGAGCTGTGGAGACCACCGTAATGGTGCCGCGAAAGGCGACCGCCCTAGAGCCGACACTGGAGGTCCGCGACCTCACACTGGGACAAGTCGTACGCAACATGAGCTTCTCGGCCTACCCCGGCCAGATCGTCGGCATCGCCGGCCTGGTCGGCTCGGGCCGCAGCGAGAGTGCCCAGATCGTCAGCGGCTTCGTCAAGCGCCGCCGTCTGCGCGGCGGTGTGGTCCGCCTGGAGAAGCGGGCACGCCGCTACAGGACATCACGTCAGGCGATCCGCGACGGCATCGTCTACATCACTGAAGACCGCAAGATGGGCGGGTACTTCGACTCGATGAGTGTCCGCGAAAATCTTCTCGTCGGAAGCCTCGCAGCCAGCCGGCGCACGCCGATCCTGGCAACGGCCCGTCGTGCCAAGAAGTTGGAGGAGCGCCTCGGCACACGTTTCGGCATCCGTTCGCTCGATCCCAATGCGCATGTCGTGACTCTCTCGGGCGGTAACCAACAAAAGGTGACCATCGCCAAGGCGCTGACCAGCACGGCCAAGGTGGTGATCTTCGATGAACCCACCAAGGGTGTCGATGTTGGCGCCATCAGCGAGATTCATGCATTGATCCACGAGTTCGCTGACAACGGCGTCGCGGTCCTCGTCATCTCGTCGTATCTGCCCGAGATCCTGGCGCTCTCCGATCGGATCCTCGTGGCAAGGGGCGGACGCATCGTCGCAGAGTTCACCGGCGGTGCCGCGACCGAGAAGGAAATCATGTTCGCGGCGGTGCACTGATTGAGTCTCGACCGATCGCGCCCGTTGTGGCGCAGGACAAGCACACCACCAGCTTCAGGACACAGGAGAAAGTGATGACATCAGACAATGAAGACATCGTCCCGGACCTGACGTTTCGTGAGTTTTGGGAACGCCAAGTCGATGCGACGCCGGACCGCGACTTCCTGATCTACGGAAACCAACGCTTCACCTATAGCGAGGTCGATCGAACCGCCAACCGGGTCGCGGCTGGACTGCGGGCCCAAGGTATCGAAGCGGGTGACCGAATCGGACTGCTGTTGCCGAGCGACCGTGAGCTCCTCGACATCGAGTTGGCGATCCACAAGCTCGGTGCCGTCATGGTGCCAATGATCTATGGGCTGACCGCTCCGGAAGTGGCCTACGTCGTAGATCATGCCGAGCCAACGATGTGCATCACTGACGCCGCCTCCTTCGAATCTCTGGTGGCAGCCGGGGACGTCCCTGGATCTGGCCGGACAACTTGGCGAACTTTCGGCGTACCGAAGGACACCCCCGGGGCGGCCCCGGTACAACCGGCCGAGCTCCTCTACGCGGACACTGAGCAGCGCCCGGCGCCCTCGGGGATCGGGCCGACCGACCCGATGGCGATCATGTACACCTCGGGAAGCACCGGCAAGCCCAAAGGTGTGCTGCAGCCCAGCCGTGGCATTGTTGGGGCCGGTGTCCTGATCGCTGACCGCCTCGACATGGGTGCCGACGACACCGTGTTCTGCTGTCTGCCGCTGTTCCACGCAGCGGCCACCCACATGCTGCTGGCGCCGGCCATCGCCTGCGGTGGACGATTCGCACTTGTACCGACGTTCAGCCGGGACCTGTTCTGGGACCAGATCCGCTCCACCGGCTCGACGATGAGCCTTCTCATGCCGGCGCAGTTGGCGATCCTGATGACACTCGAGCCGAGCAAAAAGGACCGCGACCACACGCTGACAAGGATGTTCAGTCACATCCAGCCGCAGGACTTCATCGAACGTTTCGGCACCGTCATCTGCACTGCATGGGCGATGACTGAGACGAGCGGCATCGGGATTATGAGTCATCCCGGAGACCAGTTGTCCCCGGCGTGCATCGGAAAGCCGATGACGACCACTCAGGCCAAAATCGTCAACGCCGTGTCTGGTGAGGCGTTACCTCCGGGCGAGCAGGGAGAACTGCTGTTCTGGCACCCGGACGTGATGTTGGAATACGTCGACGACCCGGAGAACACCGCTGCCACCCTGTCCGAGGGTTGGGTGCACACCGGTGACTTGTGCTCGATGGACAGGGGCGGCTCGGTCTACTTTCACGGCCGCATCAAAAACGTCATCAAAAGAGCTGGCGAGAACATCGCTGGGGAGGAGGTCGAGTTCTGCATCATCGAGCACCCTGACGTAGTCGACTGCGTCACCGGTGCCACGCCGGACCCGATCTATACCGAAGAAGTTCACGCGATCGTGGGCATTCGCCCCGGTGCCCAGGTTACGGCGGAGGACGTCACGGTGTGGACCGCAGCCAGACTGTCGAGCTGGAAGGTCCCGCGCTACATCACCGTGGTCGAGGGCGAGTTCCCGCGGCTGACCAACGGCAAGCTCAACCGTCTTCAGGTGCGGGCCGAGAACGACGTCTCCGCTGCGGTGGACGGTGGCTCTCGCACCAAGTTGCGCAACCGTGGGGGCACTCATGTCGCGACCGAGGAGAAGTACTGATGGTGACCACGACTCTCCAAGGCTCGGCCTTGTGGCTTCGACTCGATCGTCCAGCGGTACTTGGTGCGATCAATTGTGACGTCGTTGCTGACCTACAGGCGGGATTCGATCGGGCCGAGGCAGATCCCGATGTCCGCGTCGTGGTGCTGACGGGCACGGGACGGGCGTTCTGCGCTGGTGCCGATCTCAAGGCCGTCAACGAGGGGGGATCAAGCAACGACTTCCGGGCGACGCTGGGGCGGCTGCTTGATCGGATGGAGACCTTCGACAAGCCGATCGTCGCGGCGGTCAACGGACTGGCCATGGCCGGGGGACTTGAGTTGATCCTGGCATGTGATCTGGTGATCGCTGCCGAGTCGGCACGGATCGGCGACGGCCATTCCAAGTTCGGTCTCCTGCCCGGCGGGGGTGCGTCGGTGCGGTTGCCGCGGGTCGTCGGGCGCACTCGAGCCTTGGAGATGTTCTTCACGGCCGAGCTCTACCCGGCTGGTGAGATGCGGGACTGGGGGTTGGTCAATGAGGTGGTCCCCGACGACCAGCTCGATGAGACAACGTCCCGCCTGGCCGCTCAACTGGCATCGAGAAGTCCGTTGGGCCTGACCCGGATGAAGAAGCTCGTCAACGAAACTGCCGACCAGCCAACCGCGACGGCGCTATCACTCGAGCTGCTCTATTCGATGCTGCACGAGAAGTCCCACGACATGAGTGAGGGTGTCGCGGCGTTCGTCGAGAAGCGTGAACCACGGTTTACCGGCAACTGACCCCACCAAGACCATCCCACGAACCCTAGGAACCCTCATGGACACCACCAGTAGGACGACCGTGACCAAGCCCCACGCAAATCCGCGGAAACACCGCCTGGGCAACTCATTGCCAGCCATGCCGTGGGCCTTCGACGACAGCCACGAAGCATGGCGAGAGACCATTCGGGCCTTTTGTCGCGACCGCGTCGCCGCCGGTGCGACTGATCGGAGCATCGAGGCGCGCTACGACGCCGATCTCGTGCGGGAGGTCGCCAAGCTCGGAACTTTCGGCCTGCTTCTACCCGAACCGCATGGCGCGGGCGCCGATCTGCGCACACTCTGCATCACGGTCGAAGAACTGGCCTACGTCGATTCATCACTGGCCGTGACCACGCACGTCGCCGCAGTGAGTGCGTATCTGGTCACCAAACTGATTGAGGATCGTCCCGACCTGTACGCCGAGCTCGCGCCGCAGTTGGCCTCGGGCGAGATCATGGCTTGCTTCGCTCTGACCGAGCCGTCCGGCGGCAGCGACGCGGCCAACGTCGACACCGTCGCGCGACGCGACGGTGACGACTGGATCCTCGACGGCGCCAAGCAATTCATCACCAATTCGGGAACCCCGTTGACGAAGTATGCGGTCGTTTTCGGCCGGACCGGTGCCGACGAGGACCGGCGTGCGGTCTCTGCGTTCTTGGTGCCGTTAGACACGCCGGGCGTGACCGTGGCTCCCGCCTACCAGAAACTGGGTTGGCGCGCCTCCGATACGCATCCGATCTTCTTCGAGTCAGTGCGGCTACCGGCCAGCGCACTGTTGGAGACTGAGGGCAACGGCATGACTCGCGCTCTGGAAATGCTGACCTGGGCCCGCATCCCGTTCGCCGCGATCGGGCTGGGCCTCGCTCGCGCCTGCCTGGACGAGACGATCCGATTCGCGACTGACCGGACCACCTTCGGTTCTCGGCTCATCGATCACCAAGCGGTGGGCTTCCGTCTCGCGCAGATGGCGGCCGACACGGCGACGGCTGGTCTGCAGACCTACGACGCGGCGTGGAAGTACGACCACGACCACCCCTACGACGTGGAGGCGGCCAGTTCCAAGCTGGTCGCCACCGAGATCGCCAACAAGGTCGCCTACGAGGCCACTCAACTGCATGGAGGCTACGGCTTCATCCTCGAGTCGGCGGTCACGCGTCACTACCAAGACGCACGCGTGCTGACCATCGCGGAGGGCACCTCAGAGGTCCAGCGCCTGTTGTTGGCGCGTTGGCTGACGCCCTGATCGTCGCTGCCACCGGTCCTGCGCCGACTACCACCATTCCACTCACACACGAACGAGGTCACCATCATGACAAACGTCCACGTCGCCGGCGTGGGGATGACTCCCTTCTCCAAGGCGCTTGACAGCACGCTCTCCGGACTCGCGTCGGTCGCGGTCGACCAAGCGCTGAAGGACTCGACGCTGACGGCCGATCGTGTCGGAATGGTCTTCTTCGGCAACGCGATGGGCGGCACCATGACGGGTCAGGAGATGATTCGGGCCAAGGCGGGCTTGGGCCGGACCGACTTCGCGGCGCTGGGCACGCCGATGGTTGCCGTCGAGAACGCCTGTGCTTCCTCATCGACGGCAGTGCACTTGGCATCGATGGCAGTGGCCAGCGGGCAGGTGGACATTGCCTTGGCAGTTGGCGCGGAGAAGATGACCTCGCCGGACAAGACCCTCGCCTTCAAGGGCTTGGCCTCGGCCGTTGACCTGGAGCGCGTCGACGAATTGGAGGAGTCGCTATACGGCGGCCGCCCGGAGAACGCGGCCGGGGTTGACCGGTCGCTGTTCATGGACATCTACGCCGACATGGCCCGTCGCTACACAGAACGCTCCGGCGCCACGCCGGAGGACTTCGCGCGTGTGGCCGTCAAGGCACACCGCCACGGCGCTCTCAACCCGCACGCGCAGTATCGCAATCTGATCTCGGTTGATGAGGTCCTTGACAGTCGAACGGTCAGTGATCCGCTGACCTTGCTGATGTGTTCGCCGATCGGCGACGGCGCCGCAGCGGTCTTGTTGTGCTCCGACACGGTGGCACGTGATCTGGAGGAAACGGTGCGGCTGCGCGCTTCCGTGCTGGTGTCGGGCATCCGCGGCCCCGAGATTGAGGAGCCGGCCAGCACACGTGCAGCACGGAGGGCCTATGAGATCGCAGGTATCGGCCCGGGGGACCTAGACGTCGTCGAGTTGCATGATGCGGCTGCCCCGGCTGAATTGATCATTTCCGAAGAGCTGGGCCTGTGTAGTGCCGGAGAGGCACCCAAGATGTTGTCCGACGGCGAGACGACCTTGGGTGGGCGTCTGCCGATCAACACCAGTGGTGGGCTGCTCAGCAAGGGGCACCCGGTGGGAGCCACAGGTTGCGCCCAGGTCGTCGAACTCACCGACCAGTTGCGTGGCCGGGCCGGTGACCGCCAGGTCGAGGGTGCGCGGATTGGTCTTGCCGAGAACGGCGGTGGATATCTGGGTGAGGACCCGGCTGCCGTCGTCGTCACCATCCTGTCGCGGGACTGATGACTGTGACAACGGATTCAGACGCGGCGCGACCACTGGCCGGCATGCGGGTGGTGAGCATGGCCGAGCAGTATCCCGGTCCATACGCCACGATGATCATGAGCGACCTCGGCGCAGAGGTCGTCATCGTCGAGCGGCCGGGGACCGGGGATCCGGCACGACAGTTCCCGCCGTTCTTCGCTGCCCTCAATCGCGGCAAGCGTTCGGTGGCCATCGACATGAAGACGTCCGAGGGCGTGGCCGCGCTGCGACGGCTGGTGGCCAACGCCGACATCTTCCTGGAAGGATTCCGGCCCGGGACGGCTGATCGGCTCGGGATTGGTTGGGAGGAGCTGCGAGCGGTCAACGACGCCCTTGTCTACGTATCGATCAGCGGCTTCGGCCAGGACGGCCCCTATCGTTTGCGGCCCGCTCATGACCTGAGTTATCAAGCCGCGGCCGGCCTGCTGGGCGAGGTTGAGACACCTTGGCGCTTGACGGACCCGCTGGCGACCGCCGACTTGAGCAGCGGTCTCTTCGCTGTCATTGGATGCCTGAGTGCCCTGCGCCACCGTGACAGCACCGGGCAGGGCAGCTACATCGATGTCGCGATGATGGACTCGCTCATCGCCTTGATGGCGACCAACCTTCATCCGGCCGCCAACGGGATCGAACGCGTGTGGATCGAAGACGAACCCGGCTACGGCATCTATGCGACGCTCGACGGACATATCAGTTTGAGCCTGTCCTACGAGGACTGGTTCTGGGATTCGACCTGTGCCACGCTCGAGTTGCCGGAGCTGGTCTCGCTCACGGCCGAACAGCGTCGCGCTGACAGCGCAGCCATTCGCGCTCGGCTGCAAGAGCGTCTGCTGACCAACTCCAACGACCATTGGGCTCGTCTCTTCGCCGAGACTGATGTTCCGTTCGCTGTGGTCGCCACGGTCGATGACGTCGTCGCCGACCCGCAGGTGGCCGCACGAGGGATGATCACAGCCGCCGATGGTGCCGGCGCGCGCTACGTGCGACAGCCACTCACGATCAATGGGCGTGGCAGCGGCCCGCTGACGGGCGTTCCTCAGGTGGGAGGCGATTCGGTGAGCGTTCTGGCCGAGGCGGGTTTGGACCAGGCCGAGATTGGACGACTCCTCGACGCCGGTGTGGTGGCGGTTGGGGACTCGGCAACTGACGCGCAAGTCGACGAGGGCTCGCAGCAATACATTAAGGGGCAAGGATGAATATCGCCGACAAGATCGTGGTTGTCACGGGTGCTGGTTCGGGGCTGGGGGCTGCGACCGCGCGGCGCCTCGCGAAGGGATCGGCCCAAGTGGCGGTCCTCGACTTGCACGCAGAGGCTGCGCAGGAGGTCGCCTCGTTCGCGCCTGATCGGATGCTGCCAGTCCAGGTCGACGTGGCTGACGAGGCGTCTGTGGAGGCAGCCTTCGCGAAGGTACTGGAACGGTTCGGCAGCGTGCACGGCTGCGTCTCTGCCGCAGGCGTGGCCACAGCTGGGAAGACGGTCTCGCGTGGCCTGGCGCTGGACATGGCCCGGTTCAAGTCTGTAATCGATGTGAATCTCAACGGACTCTTCGACGTTGTGCGGCGCAGTGCGTTGGCGATGACGTGCAACGAGCCCGACGAGCACGGCGAGCGCGGTGTCATCGTGAACGTCAGTTCCGGTGCGGCATGGCAAGGTCAGAGTGGGCAGGCCGCCTACGCGGCGTCAAAGGCCGGTGTGATCGGCATGATGCTGCCCATCGCCCGAGACCTGGCTCCACACGGCGTCCGTGTGGTCACCGTCGCCCCGGGTCTTTTCCGCACTGGAATGTCAGACTCGTTCGCGCCTGACCTCGTGGCCGAACTTGAGGACCAGGTGCTGTTCCCGAAGCGGATGGGTGCCCCGGAAGAGTTCGCCGAATTCACGCTTGAGTTGTTCCAGAACCGCTACCTGAATGCCGCGACGTACCAAGTCGACGCTGGCGTTCGGATGGTGTGACAGCCATGAGCATCAGATTCGATGACGCCTTGACCACTCGCGGCACCGGCGATGTGTCCGACGCTGAAGCGTGGTTTGACCGCGCCTACTTCAACATCTTTGCCGGTATAGAACGACCGGCCGTGGTGCTGGGGGGCGCTCACCACCCGAACGCCGATCGAGGCAGAGGTGTGAGCGACGGCTACATCGTCGTGCTGCACGAGGGTCAGCAGCGCAACCTGCGCTTCTCTGAGCCGGGCGCAGTCGCGGGTCGTATCGGTCCGCTGCAGTGGTCCGTGGTCGAGCCGTATCGCGAGTGGTCCTTGGATCTGCGTTCCGAGGACGGCGTGGAGCTGTCCGCTCGATTCCTGGCCGACACGGTGCCCAACTTCCTTGAACCGATCGTTGCCAACCAGCAGAACACTCTTGGCACCAGATTCGCCCACTTTTTCCAGCGAGGGCACTACGAGGGAGAGCTTCGTCTGGACGACCAGACGTGGTCGCTGGACGGATGGACCGGGATCCGTGACCGATCGCGCGGTCTGCGTGAGGCGCGGGCGCGACTGGGAATGCACGTGTGGGGACACTTCCGGACCGATGACGGCTCCCACCTGGCCTTCAACTACAACGAGCACCGAGACGGTACCCCCTCGCACCTGGACGGCGGACTGATGGCGGCCGACCGACTAGGACCACGAGTGGTCGACGTAAGGCATCACTTTGAGGTCAATGATGCCCGCGAACTGATGTCGGGATCGATGCTGGTGGCCACCGACGACGGTTCAACGTATGACATTGACATCCAATCCTTGTCGGGGGGCATCCACATGGCGGGCGCCGGTTACGCCGGATGGCACGGCGTGCCCCGGGGCTCGGTCGTCGAAGGAGAGACGTGGACACTCGACGACACCTTCGACACCTCGGATCTGGGCCTCGCCCTGGTCGACAAGCCCTGCGCCGTCAGGTGCGGCAAGACCGAGGAAACCACGATCTTCGAGTTCGCCCTGAGCCGCAGTCCGTCGTACTCATATCAGCCGAACATGCCTGCAGCGGGTCGTGGTCATGGATGACGAGCAGCCCCGTGGAGTCCGGTTCGAGTCCAACGACGGCGTGGGTCGGATCGTGCTGGACCGTCCCGACGCCGCCAACGCGATGGACCTGCTGGCCGCCAGAGCTTTTGGCGCCGCGGTCGATGCGGGAGCCGGGCCGGACATCCGTGCGTTGACGCTGACCGGGACCGGTGAGAGGTTCTGCGCTGGAGGTGACATCAGCACGTTCCTCGCTCACGACGACGCAAGGTTGTACATGCGCATGTTGGCCACGGAGTTGGAGGAACACCTGCGCCGACTCTCCGACATGTCGGTGCCGGTGGTGTGCGGTGTCCATGGGGCCGTGGCGGGTGCCGGGCTCGCCTTCGTGCTCAACGCTGATCTCGTCGTGGCCGCTGCGTCCACGAAGTTTGTGTTTGCCTACCCACGGATTGGGCTGACACCCGATTGTGGCGTCTCGTGGCGGCTTCCGCGGGTCATCGGCGAGCGTCGTGCCATGGAGATGGCATTGCTCGGTCGAGCACTCACAGCTGAGGAGGCGTGCAATTGGGGCCTGGTCAACGAAGTCGTGCCCGACGACGCCGTGGACGCGCGCGTGTGCGACTTGGCCCGGGAGATCGCCGACGGCCCGGCAAGCGCGCTCGGCTGGTCGCGACGCTTGCTACGTCAGGCGTGGGAGACTGATCGGCAGCAGAACGCAACCGATGAGATCGAGACCTTGATACGACTTCACAGCAGCGACGAGAGCCGCACTCTGATCGCCGCCTTCCTGGCGGAGCATGGGCTGGCGAAGGAGCGACTGTGAGTTCGGCGAGTCAGATTTTTGAGCAGCGCAACGAGACCACACGCCGGGCACTACTGGACGCCGGACGTGAGGTTCTGGAGGAGCACGGCTACGCTCAAGCCACAGTCCAACTGATCACGCAGAGAGCGGGAAGGGCGCACGGCACGTTCTATCGGCACTTCCAGAACAAGGAGCTTCTCTACGGCGAGCTGGTCGACGAGATGCATCGCTCACTCCAGGAGCGGGGTCGGGCGGCATGGAAGCCGGAAGACCCGGCCGGGAGCCTCTACGCTTCCATCGAGCAGTTCGTTGAGGCGTACCTGCAGGATCGTGCCCTCCGCAAGCTCCTCGACGGTGGATCGGCTGGCAGTGAGAAGTTTCAGCTCGTCAAGCTCGAGCTACGTCGCTCCCTTGCACTCGAGATCCGAAGGGGTATCGAGACGCTCAAGTCGCATGTGGACCTGAACGAGATCGACGCGCAGATCACCGCATTGATGCTCGCCAGCATGTTGGAAGGCACGTGTGCGCGGCTGCTTCTCTACGGCCGCACGCAGAATCCCGACACCATCGTTGCTCATCTGACGGCTGTATGGCTTCGGGCTTTAGGAATTGCCGATCACGTCGAAACTGGCCGAAGACTGTGACGTCCGATCGTGACATCGCTGTCGAGGGCGCGGATCAGATCGCCGAGCTATTCAGCAGATTCCTGCTGGACCGCGGGCATGTCGCGACGGTCGTTCAGGTGCGGATGCTCAGTGGCGGCCGGTCCGTGTTGACCATGCATCTCGAACTCGACTCGACTGACCCGTCGGTACCCGCCGATGTGGTGCTGCAGGTGCAGCAGAGCGCGGGGCCGACCTCCGGGGTGGCCGACGTGCGACGACAGTTCGAGCTAATCGGCTTGGCCCGATCGCGCGGATTGCCGGTGGCAGCGCCGTTGTGGTGCAGTACTGACCTGCGTCATCTGGGCTCGCCCTTCTTGGTCACTTCCCTAGTCAAGGGGGTCGCATTGGACCCATTCCGGCGGGACGATGGGCCAGTGCTCGCCGAGCTGGCGTCCGACTCCGGACTTCGCAGCTCAATCGTCAACAATCTGGTTTCGCTTCACTCCATTGCCGCATCCGATCTGCCGGACTCGGCACGCCTGCCATTGGACACCAGCCCTGTTGTCCACGAGATCGACCGGTGGACCAATGTCATCGCTGCGTCGCGGTTCTCCAAGGATCCAGTGCTGTTGTACGCGGAACGGTGGCTGCGTCAGAACGAGCCTCGTGGTCAGCGCCGATCGCTTGTGCACGGTGACTATCGTCTGGGCAATTTCATCGTCGGAGATGGGGATGTTGTCGCCATTCTCGACTGGGAGTTCGCTGGCGAGGGTGATCCGCTCCTGGACGTTGGGATGTTGTCGTCGCCTACCGTGGTCGCCGGAGAGCGCTTCGATGGCCTGTGGCGTAAGGGTGAGTTCGCGCGGCTGTATGCCGAACGTGCCGGTGTGGAGATTTCGCCGGAAGCTCTGCGCTACTACATCGTTCTGGCCGCGTTCAAGGTGGCGGGTCTGTGGGTGAACTCAACCCGCACTGCCGGTCACGGTGCGATGAGTCTGGACATCCTGCGGGCCGGATTCAGTGTGCTGACCCTGCGGCGGACCCTGGCCCAGGTCCTGGGCCTGGTGCCGCAGGCACAACGTCCCGTATCACCTTCAGCGCGCACGGCGTCGGCCGCTCTCAAGCTCCGGGATGGTTCCCGGGACTCAGCGCTGTTCACGAGCATCGCGCGTGCGCTCCTGGAGCGGCCGCCGTTCGAGCAGGAGTTGGAGTTCTGGAGTCGCTACGCCACATGGGTGGGTTCGAGTGGTCAGGCTGCTCCCGTCGATCTGGCGCAGGTGGCCGCGCGTCTGCTCGACGCACCGCCAGACGACGCCACGGCTCGTGACCTGCTGGCCCAGGCGGCCGAGTTGCCGTTCGCCATGTGGCCATGACCACATGTGGCAGCACGGATCGTGACGCCGAGGTCGAGGCGCTCGGCCGAAACCCGCGTTCGCTGTGACGAGACCGCGAAGACGGGCTTGACCCTGACGCGGCGTTAACCCTGCACGCTGTGCCCATGAAGACCAACACGCCCGCGATCAAGATCGCCGGGCTCACCAAGTCCTACGGCGACCAACACGTCCTGAAGGGCCTCGATCTCGACGTCGTGCCGGGCTCGATCCTTGCGCTGCTCGGCTCCAACGGTGCCGGCAAGACCACTGCCGTCAAGATCCTCTCGACGCTTCTCAAGGCGGACGGCGGCACCGTGGAGGTCAACGGGTTCGACGTGGCCACCCAAGCCGCGGAGGTCCGCGCATCGATCAGCCTGACCGGGCAGTTCGCCGCGGTCGACGAGATCCTCACCGGCCACGAGAACCTCGTCCTCGTCGCCGAGCTGCGGAGGGTCGCGAACCCGCGCCAGGTCGCCGACGAGCTGCTCCTTCGGTTCGACCTCGCCGACGCCGCGGCCAAGGGGGTGGCGACGTACTCCGGCGGGATGCGCCGGCGACTCGACATCGCGATGAGCCTGATAGGCGACCCCCTGTGCGTGGGTGAGACACCTCCACTGAGTTCCTTCCCTTGCACGGGGTGAGAAGCGAGACGAGCAGCATGACGATGACGACGGCTGATGTGGCCACCGATGATGGGGTCATGGGACCTCGAGCTGATCGACCGAAGCGGCGCACGTTCACCGCCGAATACAAGGCGGGAATCCTGGCCGAGTACGACGCCGCTGATCGCGGCGGACGCGGGTGAGTATTTGAAGGCGTAGGGGCCACTCGATCGTGCCGTTCGGGGCCAGCGATATTGCCGGTGGGGGCCAGCGGCCGTGGCTCTTGGGGGCCACCAGCTCCCACCGGCGTTCTGCCTACTTACTCATGGTGGCATGTTCGCGCATGTTGTGGGTGCCGGTGTCGACCCAGATGGTGTTGTGCACGATGCGGTCCATGATCGCGTCGGCGTGGACTCCGGAGCCGAGTCGCTGGTGCCAGTCCTTCTTGGCGTACTGGCCCCAGAACACACCACCGGCGGACCCCAGTGAAGCGAATATTCACGGGGCGATCCTGCGGCGTGAGGGTCTCTACTCCTCCCACATCATCGAGTGGCGCAAGGCAGCGCAGGCCGGAGCTGCTGCGGGTCTGGGGCCGGCGGGCCGCAACCGCAGCGAGCGGCAGCGCGACAGGGAGGTCGAGCAACTACGGGCTAGGGCGGAGAAGGCCGAGGCCGAGCTCGCCAGGCCGAGGGCGGCGCTGGACCTGATGGGAAAAGCACACGCGCTCTTGGAGACGCTCCCCGAGAGCGCGGAGGCCCCGGCGCCGCAGAAGCGGTGATCGTGCCGCTGGTCGGCCAGCTCGCCGCCGTGACCAGCATCGCGGCCGCGTGCGCATTGAGCACCTGGTCGACCTGCAGCGCCGGGTCGAAGTCACGCAATCCGGCCAGCGACGACTTGCGCAGCGGGTAACCCAACGCGGACGACACGTCGACGATGACGCGCCGAACGGACTGCGACATCTCCACCTGGACCACGGTGCTGAACAAAGCTGCCCCCGCTGCAATACGTTGGGCCGAGCCCAGCACCTTGGCTTCGCCGGCGACGTTGATGCTGAACTCGCCCGGGCAGTACTCGCCCGCCACCGCGCCGATTCGTAGATCGCAGCCGCTGAGAGATCTCAGGACACCAAGGTGCCTCGTGGCGCTTAACTCGAAGGTGCGGTGCCCGGCGCCGTGGGTGCCCGCCGGACGGGTGATGTGGTCCACGATCACGGCGCCGTCGTCGTATGCGACCATGCGGCCTCCCGGGGAGCGAATGATGCACGCAAACCCCGCCCTGCGTGCGATGCGCGTCGCCTCACCGATGCCGCTCGAGCGCAGGTCGCGACTACTGAAGGCGACGGTCGGCCTCCGTGCCCGGTAGACAAGAGCCACGGACCGGAGATCTGAGGGAAGCGCACGCAGAAGGACAGCGGGTGCGAGCAGTTCCTGCGCGCTGTTCCAGGACCGGCCCGGTGGCGCTCCCACGACGACCAGGCCGGTGCCGCCTTCCCCGGTATCGCTCATTCCCGCCTCATCGATCTGCGACCGCGGCCCTCCGTCAGGATGGTGGCGCCAAGCTAGGGCCGCATGACGGCGGCGCTTGCCGAGGGGACCGCCTTGCAGTCGGTGAAACGCCCCCGGCTCGACATCGTGTCCCAGTCAGCCGAGGTACGGCGGCGTCTTCTTCATCTCCACGCGGGCGACGGTGCGGCGGTGCACGGCGTCGGGGCCGTCGACGATGCGCAGGACCCGGGCCCAGGCGTAGAAGTAGGCCAAGACCGTGTCGTCGGAGACGCCCATGCCGCCGAAGACCTCGATGGCGCGGTCGATGACCTTGGTGGCCATCGCGGGGGCGGAGACCTTGATGGCGGAGATCTCGCTGCGTGCGCCCTTGGCGCCGTACTGGTCGATCTTCCAAGCGGCGTTGTAGACGTGCAGCCTCGCCATGTCGATGTCGATGCGGGACTGGGCGATGCTGTCCTGGACGTTGGCGTAGTCGGAGAGGTGACGGCCGAACGCCTCTCTGGACTTGGCGCGGTCGACCATGAGTGCCAGGGCGCGTTCGGCCATGCCGATGGCGCGCATCGCGTGGTGGATGCGGCCGGGGCCGAGGCGGGCCTGGGAGATGAGGAACCCGTCGCCCTCATTGCCGAGCAGGTTGCTGGCCGGCACGCGGACGTCGCGGAAGGTGATCTCGCAGTGACCGTGCTGATCGTTGTAGCCGAAGATCGGCAGGTTCCGCTCGATGGTGACGCCGGGGGCGTCGCGCGGGACCAGGATCATCGACTGCTGCCTGTGGGTCTCCGCCTCCAGGTCGGACTTGCCCATGACGATGAAGACCTGGCAGCGCGCGTCGGCGACGCCGGTGATCCACCACTTGCGGCCGTTGATGACGTAGTCGTCTCCGTCGCGGGTGATGACGGTGGTGATGTTGGTGGCGTCGGAGGAGGCGACGTCGGGCTCGGTCATCGCGAACGCCGACCGGATCTCTCCGGCCAGCAGTGGGTCGAGCCACTGCTGACGTTGGTCGGAGGTGGCGAACAGTTCAAGGGTCTCCATGTTGCCGGTGTCGGGGGCCTGGCAGTTGATTGCTTCCGGTGCGATCACCGGGGACCAGCCGGAGATTTCCGCGACGGCGGCGTACTCGACGTTGGACAGGCCTGAGAGCTTCGGGAGGAAGAGGTTCCACAGTCCACGGCGACGGGCTTCGGCCTTGAGCTCTTCCATCACCGGGGGGTGGGCGTGGTCGCCGTGCTCTCGTAGGTATGCCGCCCACACCGGCTCGGCCGGAAAGATGTGGGACCGCATGAAGTCCCACATCTGCTCGCAGGTCTCTGCGGCCTTGGGGGAGAGGGCTAAGTCCATGGTGTCTCCTTGTGAGTGTGAGGCGGCGTCAGATGTGCTGGAGGCCGACCTGTGCCAGCTCGAGGATCTCGTCGTCGAGGTTGCCGAAGTCCTGCCCGCCCATCGCTCCAGCGGCAGCGCGCGCCTGCACGCCTTGGGCGATGACGGCGAACTTGAAGTGTGCGAAGGCTCGGTAGAAGCCCATGTCGCTCAGGTCGGCGCCCGACGCGGCGGCGTACCGCTCGAGCATGACGTCGCGTTCAGGAAAGCCGGGCAGGTGGGTGATGCCTGGGATCAGGCTGAGCTGGCTCTCGTCGGCGCTACGCCAGAAGAGCATCAGCAGCCCGACGTCAGTGAGGGGATCGCCCAGGGTGGACAGCTCCCAGTCGAGTACGGCGTTGATGCGTCTGGGGTCGCCGGCGTCGTACACGACGTTGTCGGTGCGGAAGTCGCCATGGGCGATCGTGCTGCGCTGTTGCGCGGGCACACTCCTTGCTAGCCGGCGAGCGAGCTCGTCGATCTCGGGGACGTCATGGCTGCGGCTGGCATTCCACTGGCCGGTCCAGCGGCGGACCTGGCGCTCCATGAAACCGGCGGGGCGGCCGTAGTCGCCGAGCCCTACGGCATCCTGGTCGACGGCGTGAAGCGCGGCGAGGGTGTCGACGAAGGCGAACGCCATCCGCTCTCGCTCAGCGGGTGTCGAGGCGTACCCCTCGGGGAGCTCGCCGCGGATGACGTGTCCCGGCACCTTCTCCATCACGTAGCACGGGACTCCTATCAGGGCGCCCTCATCATGGAGCATGACCCTGGCCACCGGGACCCCAGTCCTGGCCAGGCCTTGCTGCACGCGTGCCTCACGTCCCATGTCGTGCGCACTCGGCAACAACTCGCCCGTCGGAGGACGCCGCAGGATCAGTTCACCTGCTGCGCTGGTCAGGGTGAAGGTCAGGTTGGACTTGCCGCCACTGATCAGCTCAGCCCTGGCTTTGAGCCAGGCGTCGTCGCCCATCGCCTCGGCCACGGCCGGGCCGAGACGGTCCAAGCAGACGAGGTCGGCCGACTTCTGGGACATCAGGTTCTCCAAGGTGAAACTGCTGAACGATACCGAGTGATCGTACGACAACGTTCAGTCCACGTCTACTCGTGTTATCGTGTTCATTGTGCCTGAACAGCAAGTCGGCGCTGCCGTGCGCAGCGCGCGCGAGGCGAAGGGACTGAGTCTGCGTGCCGTTGCCGGCCTGCTGGACGTCAGTCCGGCCACGTTGAGCGGAATCGAGAACGACCGCACCCCGTTGACGGTCGAGCGTCTCCAGCGGATCGCCGAACTCGTCGACGTGCCGCCCTCCCGACTGCTGCGCGGCGAAATCACCGTGCCGCCTACTCCAGCTGGGATGCCGACCCCGGGTAAGGGAAGTTGGCGACGGTTCGATGACCTCCGTCTCGATCCCGTCGCGCAGGCCGCCACCCTGCTCTTTGTGCGGCAGGGCTTCCACGCCACGAGCATGCGTGAGATCGCCGCCCGTGCTGAGATGAGTGTCGCCGGGATCTACCACCACTACCCGAGCAAGGAGCGGATCTTGGTCGCGCTCCTCGACCTCACTATGGCCGAGATCAAGTGGCGGCTGCTTGCCGCCCGCGACGAGGGAACCACCGCTGAGGAGTCCTTTGCCCTAATGGTCGAGTCGCTCGCGCTCTTCCATGCGGTGCGCGGCGACCTTGCCTTCCTAGGGGCCAGCGAGATGCGTGGCCTCTCCGGCCCGGATCTGGTGCGGGTGACCGGCCTGCGAAATGAGGTGCAGCACCTTCTCGATGAACAAGCCGCGTTGGCGAGGCCAGGCGTCGAAGTGCGAATCCCCTGCCGCGCGATCGCCACCATGTGCACCTCGCTACCTTCGTGGTTCCGTCCCGGCGGGCCACTGTCCGCTGAACAGGTGGCGAAGGAGTACGCCGGTTTCGCTCTTGAGCTCGTGGCTCCGCATGGTGGCCGAGCGAAGTGAGTGATCCCCAGGGCTGCAGTCACTCCAGTCCCCAGGCACCCGGATTCGAGCGGCTGTCAGAAACTAGGCCCTGCACCTCCGGTCGGCGGAAACTCGGCACTTGACCAGCCGAATTTGCTCGAGCCTCGACCAGGCGCGCCGAGGCGTCGGTATCGTGTGGGAGACAAGCCACCGCCCGATCCCGGGCATCGGCGCAGGTCAGCGGGTGCTTCACCGAGGAAGTACGAGGCGCTTCCAGTAGTTGTTGCTGCTCGCGGTGCTCACGCCCAGACGAGAAGGTCAGGGGTTCGAATCCCCTCAGCTCCACCAGGACACGCTTACTCGAAACATTGGACAGAAAAAGGTCAGCGAGTACGGGTGTTCGGTCATGAGAAGGCGATCTGTCCGACGGGACGGGTCGCCTTTTTACCTGCTCCCGGATGCTGGGTGGCGCCCCGTGCTCCCATCCTGCGCCGAAGCGCGTAAGGCCCTGATGGGCTGCCACTGCTTCCGGAAACTCATCAAACGGCTTGCGGCGGAGGTCCTGAGTCACCCTCACCGATTCATCGTCGAGGAAGAAGCGCTCGAAGAACGTCTCGTTCAGGTGACGCCTGGTGGCGTCGGGCATGCGCTTGTAGAGGGTGTTCGGCTCCCGCAGCAGCTCGAGGCAGGACCGCAGTTTGGCTGCTCCACTGAGCAGATCCCGAGCTGTGCCGTTGAGGCTGTCGTTGATCCGGGCACGTTCGATCTGGATCTGGTTGCTTCGCTCCTGGATCTTCGACCTGTCGAGGAGCCCGTCTGCAGCCAGGTCGATGAGGCGCTCCTCGCGTCGGTCGAGCTTGGCTAGCTCCGCTGTCAGGTGCGAGTGCATCTCGTGAGTACTCGCCAGGTCCTCGTCGAGCGTCTCGGTCAGCTTGCCGTCGACCGTGTCGATAAAGTCCCGCGGTAACGGAAGCGTGTCGTAGTGCCGCTCAATGGCGTCCTCGACTTGTGCGACCGGCAGGTGCGGCAGATCGCAGAGCGCGTCCTGACGCGATCGACACAGGTAGTAGGCGTACTCGCGACCGTTGCGCCCCTTTGCTCGCGTGTAGATCAGACGGCTCAGCCGCCCCTTGGCGTCGCACCGCGCGCAGTAGAGCATGCCCTTGAGGTAGTGCTGGTGGACGCGGTCGCGGGCGCCACCGGTGGAGCGGGCGGCGAGAACATCCTGGACGCGGTCGAAGAGTTCCTGGCTGACAAGCGGTTGGTGGCGACCCTCCACGAGCTTGCCGTCAGCGCGCACCCAGCCCGCGTAGTACGGGTCGGAGAGCATGCGGTGGAGCTTGGACGTCGACACCGCTTGTTCAGGCCACCGTGCTGAGGCGCGCGTTGTCAGGCCGAGATCGGCCATGGTCGCTTCGAGTCGGCTTATCGAGTAGTCGCCGGTCGCGTACAGCTCAAAGGTCTTGGTGACGAGTTCGGCGCGCTGTTCGTCGACCGTGATGGTGTTGTACAGGCGCCCGTCGTGCTCGGCGCGTGTGTTGAGGTAGCCAAGCTTGGCGCGGGAGACGGTGCCGCCGTTGAGCGCCTTGTTCCGGAGCTTGGCCTTGATGTCCTCGCCGTTGCGGCGCGACTCCATCTCGTTGAAGATGTCGATGATGCCCTCCATGGCATCAGCGATGTAGCCCTCGCCAAAGTCCTCCTTGGCGGACAGCAGCTTGACCCCCTTCTCGGCCAAACGCCTCTTGGTGACGGCAGCGTCGGTGTAGTTGCGGAAGGCCCGGGACCGCATGTAGACGATGACGTGGGTGACCTCGGGGTGCTCGTCGAGGTGCGCGAGCAGCTGCTTGAAGACCGGACGCTTTTCGATGGACTGTGCCGAGGTGCCAGGCTCGACGAACTCTTGCTGCACGCTCGCGTTGACGCCTCTGGCGCGGCGCAAGCAAAAGTCGCGTTGCGTGGCAATCGAGTTCCCTTCCGGGTCGATGTCGATCGCCGTGTTGAGTTGGTCGGGGGTAGAGACGCGAAGGTAGATGACGGCAGTCCCCGGTCCGCTGCTGACGTCGGTGGCAGTGCGCTTGGTCATCTGCTCTCCTGAGCCTTCCTGGGTGGTGTCATCTGTGAGGCGTGGACAAGCGTGACGATCTGACGGGCGGCCTCGCGTGGGAGGTCGGGATACCTCGTTCGGAGATACGGCTCGATGCTCGGCAGGCCCGCCGCGGCGGGGTAGCCGGCCAGCGAGAAAAGATCACTGGCGGGGATCTGGAAGTAGTCCGCGATCCGGGTCAGCAGGGCTGCTTGCGGCGCGCCGACCTCGCCGCGCTCGAGGCGGAGAATTTGGGAAGCGTCCACGCCGACGTGCGGCGCGAGATCGCTGGCCGCCAGCTTGCTCGCTCGCCGAAGTCGGCGGATGTGTCTGCCCAACCGAATGGCTTGTTCCCGATTCACTAACGCGTCTCCCAATTGCGTTCCCATTTTATCAGGAAAAGGGTAAATTAGTTCATGAAGATTTAATGAAATGTCAATTCCGCAACGTTTGTCGAGCCAATAGTCAGAAGTCAGCAATTCGGCTCGTCGGGGTCGGCCTCCAGTCGCCAGCGCTCGGTCGCCTCGGTGGCATCCGTCATCGGAAGCCAGTCGGGGCGCGGGCGGCGTGGTGGTCGTTCGAGCTGTCCCTGTTCGTAACGTCGCCAGGAGCGAGCCACTTGCATGTGTGTGGCAGGCATTCCGGCGATCACGCCACGGGTGGGCGGGGATGGGGCGTTGAGCGCTTGCGTACGACAGGCTTCGAGCACCACGCAGTTGCCGCAGATGGCGAGCGCCACCATGCGTCTGAGAGGTTCCCTCTGGCTGTTGCACTCGAAGTACTTCTCGATGACGAAGCCCGGGAGTCCGGCGCAGTTTGCGCCTTCGAGCGGGTTCACGACAGCCCCGTCGTGATGGTTGATTCATGGGTCATGGCACCTCCTTTCGGTTGTAGCTTTGGTTGGGGAGTGGCAGGGGGACGGTGAGACCGGTGGTCTCGAACCGTCCGCCCTGCCGGTGCAGGTCGCCCTCATGTGGTGATCCCTGCTAGTGGCCTCAGGCCGGGGCGCCTCCTTCACTAGAGCTGGTGCGCTTGCGGGCGCGAGGTCGGCTGCTGGACTCCGCCGCCTTCTGGTCGGTGGTGGCGCTGTCGCTGCCGAACAGGGTCGCGATGGCGTCTCGGCGGGCGGCGGCTTCGGCCTCGATGGCGACGAGGACTTCGTCGGCCTTGGCAGCGATCTCCGGTTGGTCCTTGAGGCGCGTGATGCGCTCCTCGATGGCGGTCCGGATCTCGTCGGTGATCGTACTGTTCTGCAGTTGTGCGATCAGGCTGAGCTGCTGGTGCAGGTCCGGCTCGAGCCGGATGGCCAGCGTCTTGATGCCGCCGTTCTTAGCGGGGCCACTTGCGTCCTGGATGGACATAGGCACCTCCTCGGTGCAGTGCGATCGGCAATCGTCTTTGGTGGATTGCTGGGGCGACCGCAGTCGCCCGACGAGGAGCCTCATGCAGCCGGACTGCCGCGGGCTGTGGGTGCATGGCCCGCCCTTGCGTCGGCGATCCGCTGCTCGGCCATGGCGGTGAAGCGCGGGTTGAGCTCGATGCCGAGCCAGTCGCGTGCGAGCTGCTCGGCGGCCACCGCGGTGGTGCCGGTGCCAAGGAACGGATCGAGCACCAGGCCGGGCTCACTGAGTGCCTGGCACCGACACGTCGGTGCCAGCGGCATGCGAGTGGCGCTGCCGTCCTCATGGCGGACGAGCGCGCGTCGCCATGGTGCACGACAGGCCTGGCAGCGGGCTTCGGGACAGCCGGCTCGTACTGCCCGCTGGGCCAGCGAGAGCGGGTAGGCGGCGTGGTGACCCTTCCCTGTGCGAGTGGTGGCGAGCGCCCATACGTCCCCGGGGTTCTTGCCGAGTGGGTGGCCGGCGCAACCGAGTCGCTTGAGCTCGTTGAGTCCGGTGGTGGCGATGGTGTTGCTACCCCGCCAGGGCTCGCGACTGCCCGTGCCTGGTCGCTCGGATCGTGGGTTCGGTGGGCGGGAGGTGTGCGGCGCTCGGATGCTGTCGAGGTCGAAGTAGTAGTGCGAGTTCAGCGACAGCAGGTAGATGACCTCCCAGGTGCTCGTCAGCCGGTCGGTGACGCTGGTCGGCACGGGATTGGTCTTCTGCCAGATGATCTTGTTCCGCAGGTGCCAGCCGTCGGCGACGAGTGCGCGGACCAGCCGCTCAGGGCCGAGCAGCAGGCTCTTGCGTGCGGCACCCTGGCTCTTGTGGGTGGCGTAGGTGTCTCCCAGGTTGAGCCACAGCGTGCCGGTCGGAATGAGGGTCCGGCGGAGCTGCGTGCAGACGTCGTGCAGGTGCTCCACCCACCCGTCGATGTGCGCCTCCGTGCCGAACTGACCCGAGACGTCATAGTCGCGCAGCCGGAAGTACGGCGGGCTGGTGAGCACCATGTCGACGCTGTGGTCCGGGATGGTGGCGAGCAGGTCGCGGGCGTCCCCGGTGAGCACCCGGTTGCGCGTGATGCTGCGGGTTCGACTCATGCAGCACCTCCGAGCAGGAGCGGCAGCAGCTCCTCGTAGGTGCAGACGCGGTACAGCTCGGCGTCGAGGCCGCGCGCCTGACGGATGCCACGTGCGATGTTGTCTGCACGACGCTGCGTCGGGACGACCCAGACGACGATCGGGAAGACGCCGCGCTCGGCCTGGACAGCGCCGGACTGGCGGCAGGCTTCGTAGGCGCGACACTGGCGCAGGACGGTCGGAATGCTCTCGGTGGCGCGGTCGACCTCGATGAACCAGTGGTCCTCGAACTCGTCCTGCTGCTTGGGTATCGTGATCGCCGCCAAGTCCGGCTTGAGTACCTCGTTGCTGCCGCCCATGCCGGTGTACCGCTGCCAGCACAGCGGTTCGATCTGCACCTGCGAGCTGGTCAGCAGGCCGCGCCGCTCGGCGTCGACGAGTTGCAGCCGAACGTCCGCGATCGCCAGGTAGTGCTCGATGAACCGGGCGCTCGGCGTGCGGACCCGGGTAGATGCGCCGAGACCGGCACGGGAGGCGCGCAGTCGCTGGCCGACCGCGGTCAGCTGCCAGACGTAGGCGTCGGAACCGCCCTCCATGCCACCGACGCGGCGCGCCGGGGACTCGATGAGATCCTCGCGGGCCAGACGACCGAGGACGCGGCGAGCGCTGCGAGAGGCGGAGGTCAGGGTGGCGTGGTCGTGAAAGCAGAAGGCCTGCATGTGTCGGGTGGTCAGGAAGCGGTGTTCGGCGAGGAGGTCGATGAGCGAGATGTCGCGGGCCGAGAGGCGGCCAAGCAGCTCACGCAGCCCCTGGGAGCCGGCACCACGGCGGCGGTCGGTCTGGGACCGCTGCAGCGTCACTCGGGGATTCCGAGCCCCCGGCGCCGGCCCAAGCGTCGAACCGCGCGACGAAGACGCGAACAGAGACAGTCTTTCGTGGCCGTATTCGGCGCCCAGCGCGCCCTGACCTGCGGAGATCGGGGTCGCTTGCTCGGGGCGACCGGTAGCCCGACCGGTAGGGCTGTTGCCGGGCTCTGATGCGTCGGTGGGACGTTCGAACGGACTCATTCGGCACCTCCGCGGCGACGGCGGCCGGTCGGCGCGTCGGTCGCGTTCGGGGTGCCGCCCAGCAGGTCGGCGAAGCCGGCGTCGATCTGGCTCAGCGGGCGCCCGTAGAGGCTCTGACTTCGGATGCGCAGGGCAGCCGGGTTGGCGGTCGGCGGACCGGGCGGCAGGCTGCTACCGGCGGCGTAGGGACGTACCTGGCCGTCTGCGTAGAGGCTGGCGTACAGCTCGTAGGCGCCGAGGCTGGTGAAGTCCTCGGGCGCGATCTCGGGGTGCCCCTTGGCCATGGCGAGGGCGTCGTCGTGGTTGAGCTGGAACAGCACGCGAGAGCGGGCGTTGGCCAGCACGCCGGCCCGGACGTCGATCGGGAGCTGGTGGAGGTGCTGGTGGGCGAGGGTGAAGCCGACGCCAAGACCGCGGGCCTGGGCCAGGGCGTCGCCGAGGTCGGTGGGCAGGTGCAGGTACTCAGACACCTCATCGATGTAGACCCCGACTGAGTGGCGGCGTTCGGTCGGAATGGCTACTCGGGACTGGATCGTCTGCCACAGCTGAGCCACGACTAGGGAGCCCAGTAGCCGGGAGACCTCCGGCCCTATGACCCCGTTCCGCAGCGGCACGAGCAGAATGCGGCGCTCGGTGAAGACCTGGCGGATGTCGAAACGCGGCTCACGCTGCCCGAGCACCGCGCGGAGGCGCGGCGAGAACAGCCACGGCCGGAGCTTGTTCATGAGGGGCGCGATGACGGTGCCCCGCTCGGCCTCGCTCAGCGACTCGAACCAGGCCCAGAACGGGCCGAGGGCGATCGGGTCGTGCAGTACCCGAGTCAGCGAGCGGCGGAAGCCGGTGTTGGTCAGCAGCAGCGGCAGCATGACGAGCGAGGTATCCGAGCGACGCGCGAGCGTCAGCAGGCTGGCGTGCAGCAGGTCTTGGAGGCGGGGTCCCCAGGCGTCGGCGTAGATCGCCCTGAAGACGGTCAGCAGGGCGTCGGCGATGACCTCCGGAGAGCGTCCAGGCGAGATGAGCGGGTTGAGGCCGACCGGTGCCTCGGCGGCTGGATCGAGGACGACGACGTCGTTGGAGCGCTCGCGCGGAATGCGGGCCAGGACGTCCTCGACGAGGTCGCCCTTCGGCTCGATGAGGACCACCGCTCTGCCGGCCGCGATGTCCTGCTGGATGAGTCGCCCGAGCAGCACCGACTTGCCCGCACCGGTGGGTGCCATGACGTGGGTGTGCCGAAGGGCGTCGGTAGCCGTCTGCGTCAGGTAGCCCGGGCTACCCGGTGCCAGCGATGCAGCCAGTACCCGGCGCTGCCGGGACGGCTCACGGGCCAGTACGACAGGGTCGGCGGGCAGACGACGCGGGTGCAGCGCCGGGGTGCCCGGGAAGTCGGTATCGCCGAATGGCCAAGCTGTCAGGGCCAGCACTTCCTGAGCATTGAGGCGCAGCGGCCACCCAATCCGGGGAGCGCGGCCGCGGTCGACGTCGATTGGACGAGCACCGGCCGCGCGAAACCGCAGTCCCGCGGCCTCGGCTGTGCGGACGGCGGTGAGCAGGGCCTCGGCGAGTTGGGCACGCCGCCCGGGCGTCGAGGCGGATACGCCGATGCGGACAGCACAGGCGAAGCCGTGATCGCTGACCTTGCCGCGGAGCGCCGTGCGCTTCTCGGAGTCAATGAGGCCGCCGTTGCCGTGGCTCAGCACGAACCACCAGGGCGCCACGATCGACGACGGGCTCTTGGTCGGTATGGCGAGCGGCACGCGGCGTGGTCCCAGAACGAGCTGCAGGACCAGGACCTCCTGGTCACGGGGTGCGGCGAGCGCGCTGAGCACACTGCGGCTGGTGGCTTCCAGATCGTCACTCCTGAGCGCCCGGTGGCGGGTGGAGACCTTGAGCTGCCGGGCGCGTTGGCTGGGCCGACGGGTGGTGCTGAGGTCGATGTTGGTCAGGGCGGTGCCAGGCACGAGCGCGCTGAGCGCGGCGTCCAGCTCGCGGGCGGCCGCCGGCGGCGACGCCAGGAAGTAGCTGATCCCCGACGCGGTGCCGCGGGCCTCGAGGGCCAGCAGCGGGCTCCGCGGGTCGGCGGCCAGTTGCCGGACAAAGGCCAGCGCGCGCTTGTCGTCGAGCGGCCGGGCCCAGTGGAGCTCGCGCCAGAGGAGGCGTGGCGGACGGCTCACGAACGGTCCTCCGTGGAGTCGGGGGCCGCCGAGCCTTCCTGCTGGGTCTTTGTGGTCTCGGCGACAGCCTGCGCATCCGCCTCGGCCTGGGCGGCGGCGAGGTCGAGGAGCGCCCGCGACAGCTTGCGCAGGTCCGGCGGCGTCCGCTTGGTGCTGCGCACCGTGATGCGCCGGCGCGGCCCTCCCGGGCGCGCGCCGGGCCGTTTGCGATTAGTACGTGACATGTGTCGTAAGCCTCCTTTCCCCACCTCCCTCTATTCGGCGGCCAATGAGACGAGGCCAAACGAACAGATGTCCGCAGGCGAATTCGCCTCAAATTTGGAGGTGAGTATGAGCAATAATTGAAATGCCGTCAATAGCCATTAGTGCAATCAGCGAATTCCACAACAGCGAACGGAATAGCTGACTTCGGATATCTCAGACTGCTTTTCTGCCATGCCTCGCCTGCTCGAGCGGAGCAGCTGTCGGGCTGGTCGTCGGCGTCTGGCGGCGGCGCCGACGACCAGCTTCGAGACTCAGCGGTTCGGCCAGAGCGTCTTGTGTGGCCGGCAGGTCTTCTGGTGCCGGCGCAGCTCGGGCTCCCAGCGGAACTTCTGCCCGCACGCGCAGCGGTACTGCGAGATCCCGTAGAGCTTGCTCACCATGGCCATCACCTCCCTTCGCCATCGAGGTAGTCGCGGACCTCGCGGAGGATCCGCTCGTCGATGCCGTGGGCCTTGGCGGCGCCCAGCATCTTGGGGCTGTTGAGCGGGTAGCGCTCCAGCGCCTCCTGCACGGACTCGGTCTGGAATGGGGCCGTCAGCACCTGCACCAGCTCGTTCGAGGGCGTGACCTTGACGCTGCCCTTGAGCAGGTCGAGGAGCGGGTCGGTCGTCCGCTCCGCGAGGAACCGGGCGAGCTCACCCTGGTCGCCTTCGGCAAAGTCGAGGCCGGGCGCGATCGTCAGGATCCGGTTGTAGCTGTTCCGTTGCCGCTGGAACTTGATGAGGCGGCCGACAATGCGGCTCATCTGACGGTTCTCACAGACCACGACTCACCACCGGCGCTTCCAGGCGACCACCAGGGACAGCAGGAGCGCGATCACCCCGAGACCGAGCAGGTAGGGGACGAGCGGCACCACGTAGGTCATGACGAGGTGGGCGGCAAACGAGCCCACGATGGCGAGGATCACGACCGACCACAGCCGCGACATGAGGTTGTTGAAGCCGCCGTCAGCCACCGAGCCGCTCCATGTCGGCGTTCGCTTTGGCGAAGATGGCCTCGATCTTGCGCCTCGCCTCGCGCTGGCGGGCCAGGGTCCACTTGCGCTCGCGCCGGATAGCGGTCGCCCGGCGCCGACGGGCTAACGTCCGCCGGAGGACCGTACAGGCGCTGTCCCACAGCCAGTTGAGCGCAGCGAGCAGCGCCAGACCGACGTAGGTCGCGCCGATGATCAGGCCGTAGGCGGCGTAGAAGAGCAGGAACGGCAGGCAGAGCACCGCCATGCCGGCCAAGCAGACCAGCGCCCAGACCCCGAGCAAGATGAGCGCGATGACCAGGAGGCCAGTGGTCGCGTCGTCCATGGCTACAGCCCAAAGTCGTTGAACAGGGACTGCTGCACTGACTTCGCTTGACGCAGCGTGGTCGCCTCGAAGTCGGACAGCAGCGCGTTGAGGATCGGGTCGCCGCCCGCCAGGCTGAGCCGCTTCTGGTCGAGGGCGACGACCGCCTCCATGATGTGGCCGCCGAGGGCCATGACGGCTCATCCCAATCGACGGTGTGAGAGCTGGGGTCTGAAGCCGCCGGTCTCGAGCAGGCTCCGGGCGATGTAGTTG
>Ga0208328_1000014_pt1 | contig 168286 bp, 164 predicted proteins | sample DeeseametaMP2633_FD_184170 | JGI IMG/M metagenome (GOLD analysis project Ga0208328, IMG submission 184170) | Marine microbial communities from the Deep Atlantic Ocean - MP2633 (SPAdes) | ecosystem: Environmental > Aquatic > Marine > Unclassified | place: Northeast of Antigua and Barbuda, North...
CTCTTCCCATCGTCTACCTCCGTTGAGGCAGACCTTGAATCAGAACACGATGTCGACGTCACATCACAATCGATTCATCGATCACAGGACGTGCTCTAGACCGTCGTGCGGACGCCCCATTTGCGCCGCGTCGCCGCGTCGAGGTCGATGAGAAATTCCTCGAAGACGCGCAACTTGCGGGGCTTCAGGCGATGTTTCTTGTGCACCACCGACAGGCGTACCGCCTGCGGCCGGATCGCTTCGAGGACCGGGACCAGCTTGCCCGAGCGGACCTCGTCATAAACCAGATAGCTCGCCAGTTGCAGGATCCCGGCGCCGCGCGCCGCTGCGGTGACGGCGGCTTCGGCGGATTCGAAGGCGAGCGGACCCCGGCAGGTATAGTCGACGTCGCGTCCCTCGACGCGGAACCGCCAGGGCACGCAATGCCCGGTCGCGGTCGAGAGGATCGGGATGCAGCGGTGCTGTTCCAGATCCTCGATCGATGCGGGGGCTTTATGGCTTTGCAGATAGGAGGGCGAGGCGACGGTGATATGGGGAATGCGGCCGACCGGCCTTGCGACGATGTCGAGAACCGGTACCGGCCCGACGACGACGGCGGCGTCGATCTCGTCGGCGACGAAATCCGGCGTGTTGTTGCGCGACAGGATCTCCAGTTCAATTTCCGGAAAGGTGGCCATGAAGCGCGGCAATGCGGGTGCGACCACCAGCCGGGTCAGGCCGGTCGGTATCTGCACGCGCAACCGGCCGCGCGGCTGCCGCTCAGCGCCGCCGACTTCGTCCTCCAGGCTTTCGACATCGGCCAGGATCGAACGGGCACGCTCCAGATAGTGGCGGCCGTCATCGGTCAGGCGCAGGCTGCGCGTCGAGCGCTCCAGCAGTTGCACGCCGAGATAGCGCTCCAGGTCGGACATGATGGCGCTGGCGGCGCCGCGTGCCAGGCCAAGATCGACGCTGGCCGCCGACAGGCTGCCGCGTTCGGCCACCCGCACAAAGATACGCATCGCACGAAGCTGATCCATCGATTGTCCGAAATTTGCGGAGACTGAATACGAGTTTGCACCGCTTTTTCGGAAAAGGAAATCCGGTATCTGGCGCCTCCATTCGCCGCGGACGATCCGCGCCACAGGAGACAGAGACAATGAACGCAGAAACCAAAATAAACACCGAGGCCGAAGCCAAGGAAGATCTCTATTACATGGTCCACAAGGGCGTCCGGCTCGCCAACGTCCGCATGCTGACGGCGCTTGGCCAGGCTGATGCCGGCGACGACGCCTCGATCGATGCCGTTTTGCAGCAGCTTTACGGTCATCTGGAGATGAGCCGCAGCCATCTCGACCACGAAAATCGCGAGGTCCATTCCGCCATCGAGGCGCGTTGCCCCGGCGGGAGCGACCATGCCGCCGACGATCATGACGACCATCTGGAGTCCTTCTCCGAACTGCGCCGGCTGGCAGAGGATGTCGCCTCGGCGACGGTCGACCGCCCGGCGAAGCTGCGCCGGCTTTATCAGCGCTTCGCGCTTTTCGTCGCCGACGACTTCCAGCACATGCATGAGGAAGAGACTGTCCTGCAGCCGCTGCTGGAAGCCAATTTCACCAATGCGGAACTGTTGGATATCAACCAGCGCATCGTGTCCGACATTCCTCCGGCGAAGATGGCGCAGTTCCTGCGCTTCATGCTGGGCGGTGCATCCCGCTCCGAGCGGATCGGCATGCTGACTGGCATGCAGATGGGCATGCCGGCAGAGGTGTTTTCCGGCATCATGCATACGGTCGTCGGTTCGCCCTGGCAGATGGGCGACTGGGACGGGCTGGAGCGCGCGGTATGCTGACGAACCGGCCCAAGCCGAAGGCGTCAGGCCCGGTCACCCCTATCCACATTCCGAAACCGTGCGCGCGCAATTGCCCCGAATGCCCCTGCGGGGCGCGGCTCGCGGCACGTTGAGCGGACAAGGGCGCCAATCGGCGCCCTTGTTTGTTTGTACGAGGGATATCTCGATTCCGATGCCGCGTTTCCGGCTGAACCGCTGTCTAATGATCCGTCAAGAAGAGACTGCCACGGCCGTCGATTTCCGATTGGGAGACGGTCGAGATATCTGCCAATTCTTCGGAATTGTATCACAAAAAAGCAGCCGAACCTCCCGGGAGGTTCGGCTGCCGACATTGCGGTATCACAAGGGGTTGGGTGTGCGTTCCGCAACGTTAGCATGACTATCATATAAAATTTGCTTTGAAAATTGTCAGATTCGACAGGCGAGTTGAGAGGTCATATTTTCCAGTTGAACACATATAACGATTTCTTTATATCGTTATATGTCTGACATCAGAGGTGCTCCATGTCCAATCCGCTATCCGATCTCATTGCCGAAAAGGGCGTCCTGCTCGCCGATGGGGCGACGGGGACCAATCTGTTCGAGATGGGGCTAATGGCCGGTGAAGCACCGGAATTGTGGAACGAGCAGCAACCGGAGAAGATCACCGAACTGCATCGGGGCTTCGTCGACGCTGGGGCGGATATTATCCTGACCAATTCCTTCGGCGGGACGCGACACAGGCTGAAACTGCACCATGCGCAGGACCGGGTGTTCGACCTTAACAAAAGGGCGGCAGAACTGGCGCGTGCGGTTGCCGACAAAGCTGATCACAAGGTCATCGTGGCGGGATCGGTCGGGCCGACCGGGGAATTGCTTATCCCGCTCGGGGCGCTGAGCTATGAGGATGCGGTGGAGGCGTTCCGGGAGCAGATCGAAGGCTTGAAGGCCGGCGGTGCGGATATCGCCTGGATCGAGACCATGTCGTCGCCCGACGAGATTCGCGCGGCGGCAGAGGGAGCCGCCGCCGCGGGTATGGCTTACGTCTTCACCGGGTCTTTCGACACGGCCGGCAAGACGATGATGGGTCTCGCGCCGAAGGACATTTTCGACGTGATTCCGGGAGATGCCGGACAGCCACTCGCGCTTGGCGCGAATTGTGGCGTTGGCGCGCCGGATATCCTCTCCTCGCTGCTAGACATGAGCGAGGCTAATCCGGATGCAAAGCTGATCGTCAAGGGGAACTGCGGCATTCCGGAATTCCGGGGCGAGACCATCGTCTATTCCGGGACGCCGGATCTGATGGCCGACTATGTCGACCTGGCGATCGATGCCGGTGCGACGATCATCGGCGGATGCTGCGGCACGTCCTGCGAGCATCTGAAGGCGATGCGTTTCGCGCTCGACCATCACCAGAAGGGCGGGCGGCCGACCCTGGATGACGTGGTGGCGAAGATCGGGCCGCTCAGGAACAAGTCGGCGGGCGAGGGCGGCGACGCAGCGCCGCGGCGCGAACGCCGGGGACGGCGCAGGGCCTGACAGGCCTTCTCGCAGGCAGTCCGACGCCTTCTCGAAGCTGATCGGGTCGTGAAGGCTCAGGCAAAAGTGTCCTGACGCCGGGTCTTGAAGATGTTGTTGGCGTCTTCGGAAAAACGGACCTGCCTGCATGGGCAGGATTGCGGATGTCCCAGGGCAGGCGGGGATCTGAATGATCTTCTCCAGAACAATTGACCGGATGATCTGTCTTGGGATGTCGCATTGCGATGCCGATGGGAACGCCGCGGCCGGGGCGGCCGCGGCGGTATTTTTCAGGCACGGACTTCCTGTCGCTGGAAGACGAAATAGGCGCCGGTGAAGAGCAGCATCATTCCGGCGAAGAGGCCGGAGATCTGGGGCCAGACGATCAGGATCGATTGCAGGGTCGGCAAGGGCGCGCCGACCAGCGCTCCCTGCATTTGCGACATGAACAGTGGACCGACCGACCGCGAAGACGGATCGAGCAGCATCGTCGCCACCTCGCCATAGAGCGTTGCCGGCGAGATGCGGGCGACCGCCAGCCCCGTTTCGTAGGCGTGGACGATGCTGACCGGGTCGTAGGGATCGACCGGAGACAGCGCACTGGCGACGAATGGGCTGATCATCGACCAGAAGATGGAGAAGATGAGCCAGACCGACAGTGCGGCGAGCGCCGAGGTGGCCGGCGCCCGGATCAGCGTGGAGAAGGCCAGCGCCAGAGCCAGCCAGACACCGGTATAGACCAGCGTCGCGGCCAGATATGCGAGGCTTCGCGCCATGTCTCCGCCCGAAGGCGGCAGGCCGAGCAGCAGGATGCCGAGCCCGAACATCAGGAGCCAAAGGGTCAAAAGCGCTATGCCGATGACCAGCATGCCGCCCAGGAATTTACCGAACAGGACGGCGTCGCGGTAGATCGGCTGGGCGAGGATGCGGCTCATGGTGCGCCTTCCATATTCGCCGTTGACGCCGTCGAAGCCGAGCGCGATCGCCACCAGGGGCAGAAGGAAGCCCATGAAGGAGGCGAAGGAAGGCAGCGGCTGCCGGGCCACGGTGAACAGCTTCAGGAAGAGGAACGGATCTTCCGAGGTCGTCGCCTTGATCTGGTCGATCGCCGCGTAGACCGCGCCGGCCGCTGTCAGCAGAACGAGGAGCATGATCAGATGCATGCGCGCACTGGTCATATGATCCGCGGCTTCCTTGAGAGCTATGGTCATGACGCCCTTGAGCGGTGAACCTTCACGCTTCATGACGGGCCTCCTTGAAGAACAAATTGTAGGCCTCGCCGAGCGACACGTGACGGGCGTCGATATTGGTCAGCGAACCGCCCCTTTCGACCAGCCGCTTGGCGAGTTCCGCGCGGATGTCTCGAGCGGCGGTTATCCGCCAGGTGTCCTTGCCGGCGGGCCTGATGTCGCTGACGCCGTCGATGCGCTTCGCCGTTTCGGGAACATCGATATTCTCGGCCGTCACCTCGATGTGGAACGCACCATCGCCGACCTTGCCCGCCAGTTCCTCGACCGTGCCAACGAAGCCGATGCGCCCCTTGTTGAAGAGGGCGACGCGGCTGCAGATCGACTGGACGATGTCGAGAAGGTGCGAGGAGACCAGCACCGTGATCCCGTCCTTCGCAAAGGATCGGATGAGATCGAGCAATTCGCTGGTCGATTGCGGGTCGAGGCCCGATGTCGGTTCGTCGAGAACGGCGATCCGGCTGTCGCGCATCAACAGTTCGGCGAGACCCAGCCGCCGGCGCATGCCGTGCGAATAGGTCGCCACGCGGCGGTCGGCGACATCGGAGAGACGGACGCGGGCAAGCGCCGTGTCGATCTTCCTGTCGGCCTCGGCGGTGGTAAGACCGCCGAGGCGTGCGGTGTAGCGCAGGTTCTCGCGCCCCGAGAGGTTGTCGTAGAACCCGACGGAGTCCGGCAGATAGCCGACGTCGCGCTTGACGGCGAGCGGTTCGCGGGCGGGGTCCTTGTCGAGAACCCGCACCGTGCCGCCGCTGGTTTCGGTGAGGCCTAGCAGCATGAGGATGGTGGTCGTCTTGCCGGCCCCGTTGGGGCCGAGCAGTCCGAGCACTTCGCCTTCCTCCACGGCGAGGTCGATCCCGTCGACGACAGGGACCGCGCCGTAACGCTTGGTCAGGCCTTTTGCTTCAATGACGTGCGTGCTCATCTGCGGCCATACCTCATCACGGCGAGGGCGAGGACGAGGACCGAGATGCCGATGATGCCGAGGCCGACGATACCCCACATGGTCGAGGTTTCGACCGTGGTGCGGAACTGGGCGCTTTGGGACGTGCCCTCGGCATTGGCGCGCAGTGTCACCATGTAATCGCCGGCGATCGCCTTTTCGGTCGGCTTGATGGTGACGTTGATGTCCTGGCTGGCGCCGGCCGGTATTTCAGGCACCTGCGCGGGCTGGAAGGAGACGGTCCAGCCATTCGGGTTGGACGCGGCGAGCTTGACCCCCTCGGCAGGGGCGGAGCCGGTGTTGTCGAGCTTGAAGGCAAAGCTGGATGCTTCGCCCGCGACGGCCTTGCCGGAGAGGCGGCCCTGCGGACCGGTGAGCGCGAGCTCGGGCGAGCCGGTCACTTCAAGCGCGAGATCGGCGGCGGCCTTCTGGTCGCCCGCGACGGTCGCGACATGGATCGGGTAGTTGCCGGCGGGGACGGCATTGTCGAGCTTGACCTCCATGGTGACGTCCTCCGACGCGCCGGCCTTGACCGGAATGCCGGTGATCTCGTCGGAGCCGTAGCCCTTCTTGAACGTCGTCTGGAAACCGGGCGGCACGTCGGCGTCGAGGTTGAACAGGGCGTCCTCGGCGCCGCCATTGGTCAGCTTCAGCTTGTATTTGAAGGTGGACTTCACGCTGCCGCGCAGCGCGGGCAATTCTGGTTCCAGGGTCGCCACGTCCATCGGCGCGTCAGAAATGGTCAGGCTGATTGGCAGATCGACCGCGCCGTCGCCATAGTCGGCCTTGAGATCGAGTTGATAGGCCTTCGGCGCAGCGTCGGTGGGCGGCGTCAGTTCGAGCGTCAGGTCGCCGGTATCGCGCGGACCGACCATGGCTGCGGCGACTTCATATCCATGACCTTTGAGGGCATATGTCCAGCCATCCGGCACGCCGGACAGCGTGAGCGCCGCCCGGTGCGGCGTCTCTGTGTCGTTGATGACGGTGAGCGGAATGCTGATCGCCTTGCCTGCTCCGGCGGTGAAGTCCGGGGCAGGTGTGGTGATCCAGAAGCCATGCGGCGGGACGGCCGCCGTCTGCATGGTGTCGGTCTGCGCAAAGGCAGGGGCGCTCGAAAGCAGGGTGCATGCGACCAGCGCACCCGTGAGCATGCGGGATTTGTCGTACATCGTATCCTCGTTTCAAAGATTTTCGGCGCGAACGGATCGCGCGAGCACAATCAGGAAAACGAGGCGTATGGCGGGGCGCGGACGCGATAGAAGTGCTCGCATCCGCCTGCGAAGGAAATGGCGTTTGCGAAGACTGCAAAGGAACTGGTTTGTGCCGGCAGCTCGGCCTGGCGCGAATGGGCTAGAAAGTCGCCGGGTTCGGCGGCTCGTTCGAGAATATCGAAGCGGGGATCGTCGCCCGATAGAATCTGGCCGCTTTCACCGCCCGAGAGCGCGTGGGTAGCCGCGGAGGCGCTTTCGATGCCGTTTTCGTCGGCAAGGGCGTCGATCGGGGCGAGAGTGAGGAAAATCTGCAACAGCGCGGATGCCAGGCATCCGAGGAAGCCCGCCATCGGGGAAAATGCGTTGTTTCTCTTCGAGCCCATCAGGAACGCCTGATCTCAGCAAAGGATGCGACCGTGCCTCACGGTCGGTTGCAATATGTAACCAAGCCCAAAATGGGGCGATTTTGAGATAGCGTGTCTCAGACCGCCTGGAGGATCGGCACGAGTCCTTGCCGCCCGGAAGCCAGCTCAGACGAGATTGTGCTCGACCAGGTAGGCGGCGCCGGCGCGGATCGCCTCGTCGGCGGGGATGAACTCCATCGCGAACACTTCGCGGGCACGGCCACTGTCGACCGAGACCTTGCGGTCGAGACGCGGGACGGCTTCGCGGGCCTGTTTGTCGAAAAGAGCGATGATGCGAACGAGCCAGTTCGGCGCGCGGCGCGTGGCGATCTTGCGGTCGGGAAATTGCTCCGCGATGACCTCAGCCATGTCCGGCATCCACATGACGCCGGCCGACCCCAAATGGCGGTGCCCTATACTCGCGGGGGCGGACAAGGAGCGGACATGCATGGCTGCGACGTCGCGGACATCGACAATCGGCATGCAGATTTGAGGCAAGGCTGGATCCTTCGACCGGACCATGCGCTGCAACAACTGGAGCGAGGATCCGAAATGTCGGTCGAGCGGCGGGCCAAAGACCATGCCCGGATTGATAACGGTCAGTTGCAGTTCAGGCGCTTCATCGCGCACGAAATCCCAGGCGGCCTGTTCGGCGAGGGTCTTGGACTTGGAATAGGCGTCTATTGACGGCGAGCTCGCGTCCGACCAGTCGTCCTCGTTCAATGTCTTGCCGTCCGGCAGGCCTTCGCGCTCCATTACGGATGCGATTGAGGAGGTCAGGACGACACGGTTCACGCCCGCGGATCTGGCCGCCCTCAGCGCGCGGAGCGTTCCGTCAACCGCCGGCCGGATCAAGTCGTCCTCATTGTCGGGCGCACCGATGGGGAAGGGGGACGCTGTGTGCAGCAGGGCGTCTACGCCGTCGAGGGCTTCGTCCCAGCCGTCATCGGAGAGAAGATCGAGTTCCGCGAAAGTCAGTCTTTCTTCAAGGTCGGCCTGATCGGTCAGATGCGGGCGCACCGCATCGATCACTTCACCGGCACGGTTCATCGATCGCAGCGATCCGCGAACATGGTAGCCCTCTTCGAGCAACTTCAGGACGATGTGCTTTGCGATAAAACCGGATGCGCCGGTTACAAGAATTCGGGCCATGTCTGTCTTCCTCGCGTCAGGGGTGTCAGCAAGGGAGGTGGCGCTCATCTTTCGGATGTTCAAGGAAACGCAGGCGAATCAGGCTGTCTGAAGCGTCTTCTCGCGGAACTGCGACGGGCTCATGCCGATGCGCTCGCGGAAAGCGCGGTTGAACGGCGCCAGAGAGGAATAGCCGAGATCGAAGGCAATGGAGGTGATCTGTTCGTGAGCGGTTTCGGGTGCGGACAATCGACGCTTGGCCTCCTCGATCCGGTGATCGTTGATGAAGGCGGCGAAGTTGCGATAACCGAGTCCCTTGTTGATGAGGCGGCGCAGACGGTGCTCGGGGATGTTCATGCGATTCGCCAGTTCGCCGATGGTCAGTCCCGGATTGAGATAGACGCCGTCTGCCATCAGTTTTTCCAACCGGGCGAGGTCGAAGCGATCCGCTGCGGTATTGGCGCCGTTGGGCTGCGGTGCAAGGGCGACGGGCTCCGGAAAGAGCGACTTCCGGATGCCAGCGATGCCGAAGCCGAATGCGACGGAAACCACGAATAACACCAGGGCGATGGCCGGCGAGGCGAGCATGCTGCGCAGGTCGAAAAGCTCATAGATCTCGATCACGCCGATGGCGAGGCAAACGAGGGGCACGAGAAAGGCGACGATGCCCGTGAATTGCCGGCGCGCGGCGACAAGATCGTCGCGCAGATTGCGGTGCGTCATGCGCAGGATGTGGACCATAAGGGCCAGGACTATGGCGACATGGCCGAGTTTCGACGCCTGTTCGAGAGCGGGCAGCGGAAGGCAGACGAGAAACAGGACGGCGATGGCGGCGGGCGGCCCGGCCATCCATGGCCGGAAGGCGAATTCGTCATCGAACAAAGCCATGATGAACAGCCAGAAAAAGGCCGGTGACAGCATGGCGACAAGTTTCAGCGGAATGGCGGCAGGCCCGAGCGCGGCGTATATCGGAGGGAGCGACGCCACGGCATAGATGCCGGCCCCCAGTGAAAAAAGCGCGCCGAAGACCGCCGTCTCCCGGATCGGCCGGATCGCCAGCAACAGGCCGGTCATCAGCAGCGTAACGCCGCCCGCTCCACCGCGCAGGACGAAATCGGCAAGAAGTGCGAGTGAGACGGCCTGTTCTTCCATGCGCCGAAAGATAGTCGTTCCGAGAGTTCGGGAAAAGAAGCATCCGAACATTATCCGCGGTTCCCGGCAGGGCATTTTTGAAGCCCAGACGTTTTGTTGGAACCGTCAGACCATCGACATTCTCGGCCGTTTGAAGGGAAGCTGCCGGACTGACGGATCTGCCGGTCAATGGGGCGCCAGAACAGTGGCGGCAAAGGCCAAGGTTGCGTGGTCGATATGACGTCGCCGGGCATTGCCCGGCGATGTCTTTATTTGGCGCGATCAGAAACCGAAGGCGGGGTTGGACGGCGCGGAGGGGAAATGCGGATCCTGCTCGCCGCGGGTGACGCGGCAGACGATGTCTGCGTTCGGATTGTTCGGGTCGCAAGTCCGGCCGGCCGACGCAATCGAGCCGGTGGTGCGGGTGTCGACCAGGGCTTGCTGCTGCGGCTGTTTCACTTCCCTGGCGAAGGCGGGCTGGAAAGCGGCGGTCGCGATGCCGAGGCCGAGAAGGGCGGCGGTTGCAAAACGCATCGTGCGGGCGGTCGTGGTCATATCAAAATCCTTTCATCCGAAGGCCGCCGGGAGGCGAGCGGCCGTGTCCAGCAGATGGGTCATTTGCGGCGGGTTCGCCGCGCCGATTTCGGAATCGCGGTGCGATTTCCGGAAACGATCAGAGGTTTTCGAAATCGAGCAGCCGGCGCAGAACCAAAAACGCCGATCGGTCGGCGCAAAGCGCCCGCGGGGGACCACGCAAGCGAAAAAGCCGGCTTGCAAGGCGTCAAAGGCCTGCTAGTTTTCCTGCCATGAAGCTGAAATCGAACCCGCGCACCCTTCACAGCGATCTGCTGCTGCTGTGCGCCCGCATCGGCTATTCGCCCCACGGCAACTCCTGACCGCGACTCCGGCGCGGCAGCGCCTCAATTCGTCTTCATCAGGAGGTTTCCATGACTTACCAGAACTATTCCCTTGAACAGTTGCGCGCCATCGACAACGCGCATCACCTTCATCCCTTCACCGACCACAAGGATCTGCGAGAGGCGGGCACGCGCGTGATCGTGCGGGCCGACGGGCCGTTCGTCTATGACAGCGAGGGCCATGAGATCCTCGACGGGATGGCGGGGCTGTGGTGCGTCAATGTCGGCTATGGCCGCGACGAACTCGCCGACGTGGCGTCCGAGCAGATGCGCGAGCTGCCCTATTACAACAACTTCTTCCGCTGCACGACGCCGACGCCGGCTCTTCTGGCGCAGAAGCTTGCCGAAATCGCGCCGCCGAATGTCAACCAGGTTTTCTTCGGTTCGTCCGGGTCGGAATCGAACGACACCGCGCTTCGGATGGTGCGCCATTACTGGGCGCTGGAGGGCAAGCCGGAGAAGAACATCATCATCTCGCGCGATTCGGCCTATCACGGCTCTACCGTCGCCGGCGTCTCGCTTGGCGGCATGTCGGCGATGCGCGAGCAGCTTTACGGCGAGGTGCCGAATATTCGCCACGTCATGTGCCCCTATGCCTATGGGCTGGCGGAGCCGGGCGAAAGTGACCATGATTTCGGCCTGCGCGCGGCCAAAGCCGTCGAGGATGAGATCCTTGCGGCGGGACCGGAGAATGTCGCCGCCTTCATCGGCGAGCCGATCCAGGGCGCCGGTGGCGTGAAGATACCGCCGGCAAGCTACTGGCCGGAAATCCAGCGCATCTGCGACAAATACGACGTGCTGCTGATGCTTGACGAGGTAATCACCGGCTATGGGCGGACCGGCGCCTGGTTTGCGGCCCAGTCGATGGGCATCAAGCCGGACACTATGACGACGGCAAAGGGGCTGACATCGGGCTACCAGCCGCTGTCGGCGCTGCTGGTCGGCGACCGCATAGCCTCGACCCTGGTCGAGAAGGGCGGCGAGTTCTATCACGGCTATACCTATTCCGGTCACCCCGTGGCCTGCGCGGTCGCGCTGAGGAACCTCGAGATTATCGAACGTGAAGGGCTGATCGACCGAGTCCGCAACGAGACAGGACCCTATCTCGGCGAGGCGCTGAAGGCCGGTCTCGGCGACCATCCGCTGGTTGGCGAAATCCGCTCGTTCGGCATGCTGGCGGCGATCGAGGTGGTGAAGGACAAGGGAACGCGGGAACGCTTCCAGCCGGGCGGAACGGCGACGGAGGTCGTTCGCGACCACGCCATCGCCAGCGGCATGATGATGCGCGCCGTAGGCGACACGATGATAATGTCGCCGCCTCTGATCTGGACGAAGGAAACGATCGACTTGGCGGTCGAGCGCGTGCGCAAGGGCTTCGACCTTGCCGCCAGGGACCTTCTGTAAAGACATGAAAGCAAAGGGCCCCGCCGGTTTCGGCGAGGCTCTGCAATCGTCTCGAATGTGCAGCGCGGACGTCAGTCGAATAGCGCGGAAAGCCGTTTCTGTTCCGCGGCGTCGAAGGCGAGTTGCTCGCGATTGTGGTCGCGCTTGTTCTTCTGGAGGACTCGCTGCGCCGATTTGTCCAGCGCGTCGCAGGTCGATTTCGCCGGTAACGCCATCAATTCCTTGCCGATCTTCGCGGCATATTTCTCCGCGATCGCGATGTGGTGCTCCTCATGCTGGCGGGCGTAATCGGAGAGGTTCCTCCAGGCGATGCGCAAATCCGGATCGTTGCTCTGGCGGTGTTCCTGCCAGCGCGGCAGGGTCATTTCGGCCTCGATGCGGAATTTCGCCTCGCGGTAGGAGCATTTCCCGCCCGATTCTTCATAGGAGACGGCGGCGGGCACGAATTTTATCGCCGCGGACGCCAAAGCGTGGCCTTTCAATGGGCCCTTGGCCGCGATTTCTCGGTCGAGATCCTCGCCCGAAACGCCCCGGATCGTATAGTAGGTGGTCGTTACCCGCGATTGGGTGGAGGTGCACGCGGCGATTTCCAATGCCGCTGCCGCAATCAGCCCGATCCGTGCGAAATGCCTTTTATCCATCTGAATCCGATTCCAGCCCCTTTTGCGCCGAACTTTAGCCGATATCGCAGCAGTGGCCATCCTCTTGCAGGCAAAAAACGTCCGGCGTCGCCGCGACAAATGGCTTGCCCGGCTTAAGCATTTGGCAGGCTTGTTCTGGATGGCACGAGACGGGCGCGAAAAAGTTGGCTTGTTAATTGAAAAAACTGCCCGATTTAGGTTTGCTTAAGGTCTCAATAACCTCGTGGTAACCCTGTTGGCCCTAATGTCCGGGTCGAGGCGAACGTTCTCGCCTCGATCTCCGGAGAAGGTACTGCGTACCGGAGCTTTGTTTCTTCCGCCGCGTATTTTGGCGGACTCCTCACCGGTTTGCCGGTAACCGCATGCGACGCCCGCGTTGCCTGCGGTTTTGGTGATTGAGGCGCGAACTGACGCCGATCTCTCTTTAATCCCCGCTGAAGTTCCGATACCGGATGGCGCATGACGCGCACTATCATGTTCCAGGGAACGGGTTCGGATGTCGGCAAGACCGTACTGGTCGCCGGCCTGTGTCGGCTGTTTGCCAATCGCGGCATGGCGGTTCGTCCGTTCAAGCCGCAGAACATGTCGAACAATGCGGCCGTCGCCGACGATGGCGGCGAAATCGGTCGGGCGCAATGGCTGCAGGCTCTGGCCTGCCGGACGCCGCCTTCCGTCCATATGAACCCGGTGCTGCTGAAACCGCAAAGCGACCATGGCAGCCAGATCGTCGTGCAGGGCAGGGTCCATGGCGAAGCGAAGGGGCGCGATTACCAGAGGCTCAAGCCCGAATTGCTTGGGAGTGTTCTCGACAGCTACGAGGTACTGCGCGGACAGGCCGATATCGTTCTTGTGGAGGGGGCCGGTTCGCCGGCCGAGATCAATCTACGGGCCGGCGATATTGCAAATATGGGTTTTGCAACGGCCGCGAATGTCCCGGTCGTGCTCGTCGGCGATATCGACCGGGGCGGGGTGATCGCCTCGCTGGTCGGAACGCATGCTATCCTGACGGAGCAGGACCGGGCGATGATCCGCGGTTTCCTGATCAACAAATTCCGCGGCGACGTGACCCTGTTCGATGACGGGCTGGCAGCGATCACCGACCATACGGGCTGGCGTTCGTTCGGGGTGTTGCCCTGGCTGAAGGACGCGGCGCGGCTGCCGGCGGAGGATTCCGTCGCGCTGGAGCGGATGACGCGCGGCGCGGGCGGCGGTGTGACCATCGCCGTGCCCGTGCTCGACCGGGTCGCCAATTTCGACGATCTCGATCCGCTCGCCGGCGAACCGGGTGTCGACGTGGTCTTCGTTCGGTCGGGCGAGCGATTGCCCGCCGGGGCGGCGGCGGTGATCATACCGGGGTCGAAATCGACCATTTCCGACCTGATCCGCTTTCGAGAAAATGGCTGGGACCGGGACATCGCCGCCCATGTGGCGCGGGGCGGCCATCTCGTCGGGATTTGCGGCGGCTATCAGATGCTCGGGCGTGTGGTGCGCGATCCGCTTGGCGTAGAGGGCGCAACGCCGGAAGCCGAAGGTCTCGGCCTGCTCGATGTCGAGACCGAGATGGCGCCGGAAAAACGCGTCGAAAATGTTCGGGCGATCGCGCCTGCCCTCGGCGTTGAGCTTACCGGCTACGAAATCCATCTGGGGATCACGGCCGGAGCGGATTGTGCGCGCCCGGCCCTCGTCATCGCCGGGCGGCCCGATGGCGCAGTGTCGGGGGATGGCCGGGTTTTCGGCACCTATCTGCACGGTCTGTTCGACAATGGCGCGTTTCGTGCTGCATGGCTCGAAAGCCTCGGAGTATCCTCGGCGGGCGGCGATCACCGCGGAACGGTGGAGGCGGCGCTGGACGCCATTGCGATCGAGATGGAGCGCCATCTCGATGTCGAGGCCTTGCTCGCGGCGGCCGGGTAGCGATCAGGCTGCGTCGGAATCGTCGACCGCTTCGGGGTTCTTCTGGGATTGCCAGATCGAAGGCAGGCCGTTGAATTCGCACTGGTTTCGACCGCTGCGCTTGGCCCTGTAAAGGGCGAAATCCGCTCCCTGAAAAATCGTGCTGTAGGATGCTTTCTGCGGGAACAGCGCGCCGCCAAGCGAGGCGGTGACCCGGATTATGTTGCCCTCATAATAGGTCTTGTTGTCTTCCAGTGCGGCGCGGATGCGCTCGGCGGCGTTGACCGCGCCGGTCGCGCCAGCGCCGAGAAGATAGACCGCGAATTCCTCGCCGCCGATGCGGGCGACGTGATCGCGTTCGAAGACGTTGCCGGCGATCGAGACCGCCACCATGCGCAGGACGTGGTCGCCGGCGGCGTGCCCATGGGTGTCGTTGATGGCCTTGAAATGATCGATGTCGATGAGGATGAGGGCGTCTTCCTCTTCGTCTTCATGGCGGATTTCGTTTGCGCGATTGCGGATGGTGTCCTGCAGCGCGGTGCGATTGAGAAGTCCGGTCAGGCCATCGCGGCGCGCCATTTCCTTCAATTGCAGGTTGAACGCTCGCATGCGCAACATGACGACCGAAAACAGGCCGACAAACGGCACGGAAATCGCCAGGGTCAGCAGAAAGGCGAATATCCGCAGCTGCGTCCCGTACTCTGCCATGATGTCGGGCATGAATACTTCATACATGGCCTGTGTCGCCACGACCGCGACGACGGCGATTATCAGAGACCAAAGCAGCGTCTTGCGAAGCGCGGTATGCATATCGCGAACTGTAAATATGCGGTCGATCATCCGGGACATTAGATTCATGAGGCGAATATGGAGCCTGTTTAGACGCGTTAGGTTAATGCGCGAAGCCGCCTTGTTCTTATCCCGGCAAATCGTAACGGAAGCGGTTAACAAGCAGTGAAGGGGTTTGGCGCATTGTGTGCCCGCGCCGTCGCAAACGCGATTGACACCCTGCCGCAACGACGCCTATTGCTGGAGATACATGGTTCCCGCGATGCCGAGCGCGAAGCGGGATGAAAAGGGAATGTGACGGGCGGACCCAATCAGGGCGTCCACATCACAGCCGACCCCGCGACTGTAGAATGGCGCGGCGCCAATCTCCCGCAAATGGGAGCGCCACTGGAAATATCCGGGAAGGCGATGGCGTCGAAAGAACCGCCAAGAGCCAGGAGACCTGCCATGTATCCGGACGGCAATCGCCGTCTTAACGACAGGCCTGAGCAACACGGAGGTTGTCATGCTCGCAACACAATCACTGCCGGCAACGCTGCCGGTCTCGACATCGACCCGGTTGGCAACAGCAGTTTTCGCAGGCGCGTTCGGCGCCATGCTCCTGTATTTTGCGGCTTTTGCCCACGCGGACATTCTGCATAACGGTACTCACGACACGCGCCACGCGATCGTCGCGCCCTGCCACTAGAGCAGACAACATGTTGAGCAGGATCGTTCTTGCCGCTTTGGCGGCAGGGCTGCTGGCTGGCGCGTTCGCCACGGCGGCTCAAACCGTGCGTGTCATCCCGCTTATCCTCGCGGCGGAAGCCTATGAGGACGAGGGCGCTCATTCCCATGAGGCGCATGCGGAGCACGCAGAGGCGTGGGCTCCCAGCGACGGGTGGCAGCGTACTTTCTTCACGTTCATTTCCAATCTCGTGGTCGGCGTGGCGTTTTCTTTGCTGCTGACCGCCGCGATCATGCTTCTCAACCAGCCGGTTTCGATGACGACCGGGCTGCTATGGGGCGCGGGCGGTTTCGCGGTCTTCGTTCTGGCGCCGAATTTCGGCTTGCCGCCGGAACTGCCCGGCATGGCTGCCGGCGATCTCGTCGCCCGGCAGATCTGGTGGTTCGCGACGGTCGCAATGACTGCGGCGGGGCTTCTGATCTTCGCCTTCAGGCGTTCGATCGCCTGGATGCTGGCCGGACTGGCGCTCATTGTCGCGCCGCATGTCTATGGCGCGCCGAGACCTGCTTCGCATGAATCGGCGGTGCCGGCCGGTCTCGCCGCGGACTTCGTGATGGCGACGATCGTGACATCGGCTCTGTTCTGGCTGGTGCTTGGCGGATTGCTGGGACACTTCCTTTCGCGTGCGACCCGGGCCGAAGAGGCTTTGGGGAAGAATGGGTGACCTGCAAAACGTAACGCTTGTCCTCGGCGGCGCGCGTTCGGGCAAATCGGCCTTCGGCGAAAAGCTGGTTGCAGAGAGCGGGCTTGCGCCGGTCTATCTTGCGACCAGCGAGCCGCGCGACGACGAGATGGCGACCCGGATCGCGCATCACCGCGCGCGGCGCGGGCCCGAGTGGACGACCCTTGAAGAACCGGACGATCTGGAAGGGGCGCTTCAACGCACAGCGCAATCGGGGCGTGTGATACTGGTCGACTGCCTGACACTGTGGATCACGAATCTGATGATGGCGGAAGCCGACATCGCGGCCCGTAGCGCGGCGCTCTGTTCGGTACTTGCAGGCATTGGCGGCCCGGTGGTCCTGATTTCCAACGAGGTCGGCCTCGGCATCGTGCCGGACAACCGCATGGCGCGCGAATTTCGCGACCATGCCGGGCGTCTGCACCAGGATGTCGCCGCGATTGCCGACACGGTCTATTTTGTCGCGGCGGGCCTGCCGCTGAAAATGAAGGGATAACAAGATGCAGTCCAAGATACCGGCTACGGTGATCACCGGGTTCCTCGGCGCGGGCAAGACGACGATGATCCGCAACCTGCTGGAAAATGCCGGTGGGCGGAAGATCGCACTGATCATCAACGAGTTCGGCGATCTCGGCGTCGATGGCGAGGTGCTGAAGGGCTGCGGTATCGAGACCTGCGGCGAGGACGATATCGTCGAGCTGAACAATGGCTGCATCTGCTGCACGGTGGCGGACGATTTCATCCCGACCATGGCGAAGCTGCTGGAGCGCGAGAACCGTCCGGACCATATCGTTATCGAGACATCGGGGCTGGCGCTGCCGCAGCCGCTGGTTGCCGCCTTCAATTGGCCGGACATCAAGACGGCCGTGACGGTGGACGGTGTTATAACCGTGGTCGACGCCGCCGCCGTTTCCGAAGGCCGGTTTGCCGACGACCACGACAGGCTGGAGGCGCAGCGCGCAGCCGACGAGGCGCTGGATCACGAAAGCCCGCTCGAAGAACTGTTCGAGGACCAGATACGCGCCGCCGACATGGTGGTTCTGAACAAGGCCGACCTGATCGACGCCGGCCGCCTGGAAGCGGTGCGGTCCAATGTGGCCGGTCAGACCGACCGGGCGCTGAAGATCGTGCATGCGACGCAGGGAAAATTGCCGGCCGAGGTGCTTCTCGGGCTGGATTCGGCGACCGAGGACCAGATCGCGCTGAGAAAGTCGCATCACGAGATGGAGCATGAGGACGGCGTCGATCATGACCATGATCACGACGAATTCGAGAGCTTCGTCGCCGAGACGGGCGCAATTTCGGATCCGAACGCTTTCGTCGCGGGGCTGAAGGAGATCATCGCGCGCCATGACGTATTGCGCCTGAAGGGCTTTATCGACGTGCCGGGCAAGCCGATGCGCCTCGTCGTGCAGGCGGTCGGCCAGCGCATCGAGACCTATTTCGACCGGCCGTGGCGGTCGGGTGAGGGCCGCTCGACGAAGCTGGTGGTGATCGGCTTGCATGACATCGACCAGAAAGCGATTGGCGAGGCCATTGCCGCCGCGGCGGGCTGATGCATCTCCTCCTCGCGCAGAAGGGTACGCTGTCGGACGGCGACGGAGAGGCGGTCGATCTCGGCCAGACGCCGGGCGATCTCTGCTTCCTGTCGGCAGCCGATACGGAGCTGGCGAGCCTCGCCAATGCGCATGGCGGCGAGGAGCCGACGCTTCGGCTAGTCAACCTTCTGCAGCTGAAACATCCGATGTCCGTCGACACATGGGTCGAGCGGACGGGCCGGCATGCGAAGCTGATCGTGATCCGTATCCTCGGCGGGGCGGGCTACTGGCCCTATGGGCTGGAGGCGATCCATGCGGCGGCGGTCGATCACGGGATCAAGCTCGCGGTGCTGCCGGGCGATGACAAGCCTGACCCGGGGCTTACGCGGTTCTGCACGCTTCCCGCCGAGGCCTGCGAGACGCTGTGGCGATTCCTGATCGAGGGCGGGGCGGAGAATGCGCGCGGTTTCCTCGATGCCTGCGGCGACGTTCTGGCGGGGAACGAGATCGAGGGCGAAGCGGCGCCGCTGCTGAAGGCGGGGGTGTTCGGTTTACCCCCCTCTGCCCCTGACGGGACATCTCCCCCACAAAGGGGGAGAGTGGCGGGTGGAACCGTCGCCATCGTCTTCTACCGGGCGCTGGTGCAGTCCGGGCAGACAGCGCCGATCGAGGCGCTGGCTAAGGCGCTTTCCGTGCGAGGGTTGGCGGTTTTGCCGGTATATGTCTCCAGCCTGAAGGACCCGGTATCGGCGGCGACGGTGGAGGCGGTGTTCGATACGCACCGGCCGGATGTTGTGGTGAACGCTACCGGCTTCGCTGTGTCCGCGCCGGGGGCGGACCGGATGCCGACCGTACTGGAGCGAGACGGAGCGCCGGTAATCCAGGTGGTGCTGTCCGGCTCGCCGAAAGAGGTCTGGGAGGCATCGCCGCAGGGGCTGAATGCACGCGATCTCGCCATGAATGTTGCGCTGCCGGAAGTGGATGGGCGGGTTTTGTCGCGCGCGGTGTCGTTCAAGAGCGCGAGCTCGTGGGACACGGCGACGGAGTGCAATATCGTCACGCATGAGCCGGTGGCGGACCGGGTCGCGTTCGTCGCGGATCTGGCGGCGCGCTGGGTGCGGCTGCGGCGCAGACCTGTCGAGGAAAAGCGCGTTGCCATCGTGCTGGCCAATTATCCGAACCGGGACGGGCGGCTCGCCAACGGCGTCGGGCTGGACACGCCGGCCGGGACAATCGAAGCACTGAAGGCGATGGCCGAGGCAGGCTTTCCGGTCGGCGATATCCCGGCGGATGGCGACGCGTTGATCGACCATTTGAAGAAGGGGCCGACCAACGCCGTGAGCGAGGCGCGGGAGATCCGCGAGACGATTTCGCTGAATCAATACAAAGGCTTCTTCGGCGGGCTTCCGAGAGCGATTCAAGCTCAGGTGACTGAGCGTTGGGGCGAGCCGCAGAGCGATCCGTTTTTCCGGGACGACGTCTTCGCGCTGCCGTTGGCGCGGTACGGCGAGACCTTGGTCGGCATCCAGCCGGCGCGCGGCTACAACATCGATCCGAAGGAGACCTACCATTCGCCGGATCTCGTGCCGCCGCATGGCTATCTCGCCTTTTACGCCTATCTGCGCGGGATCTACGGCGCGGACGCGGTCGTCCATATGGGCAAGCACGGCAATCTGGAATGGCTTCCCGGCAAGGCGCTGGCGCTCTCGGAGACGTGCTGGCCGGAAGCCGTTTTCGGGCCGCTGCCGCATGTCTATCCATTCATCGTCAACGATCCGGGCGAGGGCACGCAGGCCAAGCGGCGGACATCGGCGGTCATCATCGACCACCTGACGCCGCCGCTGACGCGCGCCGAGAGCTACGGGCCGCTGAAGGATCTGGAGGCGCTGGTCGACGAATATTACGAGGCGGCGGGCGGCGATCCGCGGCGTCTCAAGGTTCTGAAGGTTCGCATTCTCGATCTGGTCCGCGATATCGGTCTCGACCACGACGCCGGGATTGCCGATGGCGATGAAACCGATGCGGCGCTGGAGAAGCTGGACGCCTATCTCTGCGATCTGAAGGAGATGCAGATCCGCGACGGGCTGCATATTTTCGGACGCGCGCCGGAGGGGCGTCTGTTGACCGATCTGGTGACCGCGCTGGCGCGGGTGCCGCGGGGATTGGGCGAGCGAGCTGACCAGAGCCTGCAGCGGGCGATTGCGGGGGATGTTTTTGGTCCAGAAGCCCTTTCTGCGGGCATCGGCGCCGGACCCCCCTCTGCCCATGACGGGGCATCTCCCCCACAAGGGGGGAGAGTGGAGGCTGGGGGCGACTCCTCCGCTCAAAACGGGAAAATCGGGAAGCCGGCGTTGCTGTCACCTCCACTCTCCCCCCTTGCGAGGGAGATGTCGGCGCGGTCGCCAGAGGGGAGGACGCCGAAGGCGAGGGAGGACGGGCTCTTCGACCCCCTCGACTGCGATATGGGCTCACCCTGGACCGGGCCAAGGCCGGACATCCTAGAAGCGGTTTCCGACGATCCCTGGCGCACCAATGGCGATACGGTGGAGCGGATCGAACTGTTGGCTGCGGGCCTCGTCGGTGGCGAGATCGAATGCCCGCCGGATTGGGCGAGGACGCAAACAGTGCTCGACGGGATCGACAAGCGGCTCAGGCCGTCGGTGGAAGCTTGCGGAAGGTCCGAGATCGACGGGCTGATGGCGGCGCTTGGCGGGCGGTTCGTCGAACCGGGGCTGTCGGGTGCGCCAACGCGGGGGCGGCCGGACGTGTTGCCGACGGGGCGCAATTTCTATTCCGTCGACAGCCGCGCCGTGCCAACCGAGACGGCGTGGGAACTGGGCAGGAAATCCGCCGAATTGCTGGTGACGCGCTATACGCAGGACCATGGCGAATGGCCGGTCTCGTTCGGGCTGACGGCGTGGGGCACGTCGAACATGCGCACCGGCGGCGACGATATCGCCCAGGCGATGGCGCTGATCGGTGCGAAACCCGTCTGGGACGGCATCTCGCGGCGGGTGACCGGGTTCGAGATCATACCTGTCGCCAAGCTCGGTCGCCCGAGGGTGGATGTGACGCTTCGCATCTCCGGCTTCTTCCGCGATGCATTTCCGGACCAGATCGCGCTGTTCGACAAGGCGGTGCGAGCGGTCGGGACGCTGGAAGAGGATGAGGGTGACAACCCTGTCGCGGCGCGGATGCGCGCCGAGGCCGCGCGGCTGGTGCAAGAGGGCGAAGACGCGGAGACCGCGGCACGACGGGCCGGCTACCGGGTGTTCGGCTCGAAGCCCGGTTCCTATGGCGCGGGGTTGCAGGCGCTGATCGACGAGAAGGGATGGGCCGGCAAGGCGGATCTCGCCGAGGCCTATCTCGTCTGGGGCGGCTACGCCTATGGCGCGCAGGCCGAGGGCAGCGCCGAGCGCGGGCTGTTCGAGGAACGGCTCAAGGGGATGCAGGCCGTTGTGCAGAACCAGGACAATCGCGAGCACGATCTGCTCGATTCCGACGATTATTACCAGTTCGAAGGCGGCATGACGGCGGCGGTGGAAACGCTGAAGGGCGAAGCGCCGACGGTCTATCACAACGACCATTCGCGACCCGAACGGCCGGTGGTTCGCACGCTGGAGGAGGAGATCGGCCGGGTGGTGCGGGCGCGCGTCGTCAATCCGAAATGGATCGCCGGGGTGATGCGACACGGCTACAAGGGCGCTTTCGAGATGGCGGCGACCGTCGACTACATGTTCGCCTTCGCGGCGACGACCGGTGCGGTGCGCGACCATCATTTCGAGGCCGTCTACCAAGCCTATCTGATGGACGAGACAGTGCGGGACTTCATTGCGGACAAGAACCCCGATGCGCTGCGCGAGATGGCGGAGCGGCTGCGTGAAGCGATTGATCGCGGGCTGTGGACCCCGAAAAGCAATTCGGCGATGTTTGCGCTGAAAGAAATGAGCGGCAGGACTTTATGAGCGGTATTGAAATCACTGTCCTTGACGGCGCGTCGAAAGACCTCGACGATCAGCTTGTCGACCTACTCGAAACGCATTCGGAAGAGGCCGGCAGTCCGTTCGTGGAAACCGACGTCAGCATAAAGGCGACCGAAGCGGGAAAGCTGCTCGGCGGTTTGACCGGCAAGGCTCATCTCGGTTGGCTCTATGTGAAGCTATTGGCGATGGCGCCCGAGGCGCGGGGTCATGGCGTCGGCGCGAAGTTGATGCGGCGCGGCGAGGAAGTCGCCCGCGAGATGGGACTCGTCGGCGTCTATCTCGACACTTATGACTTTCAGGCGCCGGGCTTCTACGAAAGGATCGGCTACACCGAGATCGGCCGGCTGCCGGCCGCTGGCGGTCATCCGCAGCGGATATGGTTCCGGAAACTGTTTTTGGCGGCGGCATGACCTCGGTGGATAGCGGCGCGACAAGCATGATCGAGATTTCGAAATTCGACGGTGAGGACGAGCGGTTCGAAAAGCAGCTCGACGATTTGCTCGACGATCATGCGGAGGCGAATGGCACGCCTTTCGATCCTCAGACGGTCGGGTTCGTCGCTCGCGACGACGGAGGAGCAATCGTCGGCGGGCTCTATGGATGGGCGCAACTTGGCTGGTTCTTCGTCAAGCTTCTGGCTCTTGCGCCCGAAGCGCGGAAGACGGGAGCGGGTGGCAGGCTGCTGGCGGAAGCAGAAGATCATGCGCGCAGCGAAGGCCTCGCCGGCGTCTATCTCGACACATACGAGTTTCAGGCGCCCGGATTCTACGAGAAGAACGGGTATCGGGAATTCGGCCGGCTGCCGGCGGCGGGCGGGCATCCGCAGCGTATCTGGTACTCCAAGATTTTCGGCTGATTGCCTGCTCAGGCCGCCTGGACGGCAGGACGCGAGCGCGCTGCGATGATGCCGGCCGTCGCGATCATCGCCATACCGGTCACTGTCAGCAGGTCAGGCATCTCCGCGAAGAACAGCAATCCCCAGATCGCGCTGAATGCGAGGTAGGAATAGTCGAAGGCCGACACCGTCGACGCGGCCCCGGTCTGATATGCGATCGCTGCAAAGACGCTGCCGACGAGCATGGCAGCGCCGAGAATGGCCAGCGCCGCCCATGACATCCCGCCGAGGTCTGTCCAGCCGCCGAACAGAAACGGGTTTACGGCGACGCGGTCGGCTGACAGGTCCATTTGCAACAGGACCAGCGAAGCGATCCCGCCAACCAAGATGAAGGCGATGTTCAGCGCCATCGAGAGGATCAGCGGGTCCTCGTCTCGGCATCGCGTGCGTGTCAGGATCATTGCGAGGGCGTAGCAGACCGCTGCGGCAACGGGCAGAAGCGCCCACGCATCGAAACCCTGCGCGTCGGGGCGCAGCATCACGACAACGCCGGCAAAGCCGAGCGCGATCGCGAACCATCGCCGCGCGCCGACACGCTCTCCGGCCAAACCGGCCGAAAACAGGGTAATGAACAAGGGCGAGGTGTAGTAGGCGGCTGCGGCGAGGGACAATTGCAGGTGCGGCAGCGACGCGTAATAAGCCACCCACATGGCGACCAGCAACAGGCTGCGCAGTGCCGTCCACAAAGCCTTTCGGGGGATGAGGCGGACGGTTCCGGCCTTAAGCCCGACCATCGCGGCCAGCACCGGAAGGACGAAGAGCGAGCGAAGGACGTAGAGTTGCCAGAGCGGAATGTCGACGCTTATCGCCTTGATGATCGCGTCGCCGAGCGACAGCGCAGCGACGGAAAACAGGATCGCGGCGACCGCGGCTGCGGTGTTGTCCATACGGGGAATTTTCGGCGGGACGCTCATAGTGCCCTTATGCGGGCCTGGATTGGACGTGCCAATGCGTAACAGCAAGCCTCCTGCCATCGCATGTCAGGACGGGTGGATATGGGCGCCGGCATTGTCGCTACGGCGATTCATCTTCGTGCCCTAAGCCTTCATTTTTACGGTGAAATTTGCACCCGGACGGCATCGTGTCTGGAACAAGCATGCCGAATGGAATAGCGTCTCGGAAGGCTTGCAGAAGAACGAGAATCGAGGGACGCCATGAGCGCTGAAAACGATAGCGAACGCCACGCCACCAAGATGGCGAAGAAGAAAGCGGCGCGCGACAAGATCATGGCCACCAAGACCGACGAGAAGGGTCTGGTCATCGTCCACACGGGCAAGGGCAAGGGCAAGTCGACGGCCGCCTTCGGGATGATCTTCCGGCATATCGCCCACGGCCGCAAATGCGCCGTGGTGCAGTTCATCAAGGGCGGGATGGCAACCGGCGAGCGCAACCTGATCCAGGAACGCTTCTCGGATATCTGCTCGTTTTACACGATGGGCGAGGGCTTCACATGGGAAACCCAGAACAAGGAGCGCGACATCGAGATGGCGAAGGCCGCCTGGGAGAAGGCGAAGGAACTGATCCGTGACGAGACGAACACGATGGTGCTGCTCGACGAGATAAATATCGCGATCCGCTACGACTATGTCGACGCGCATGAGGTCGTGGAGTTCCTCAAGGCGGAAAAGCCGGAGATGACGCATGTGGTCTTGACGGGGCGCAACGCCTCGGAGGACCTGATCGAGGCGGCGGACCTTGTCACGGAGATGGAACTGGTCAAACATCCCTTTCGTTCGGGGATCAAGGCACAGATCGGCGTGGAATATTGAGATGACGACCTATGACGCGGTGGTTCTGGGCGCTGGCATTGTCGGCGTCGCGACAGCAATCCAGCTGCGCAAGCGCGGGCTGTCGGTCGCGCTGGTCGACCGGCGCGGTCCGGGCGAGGAGACGAGCCACGGCAATGCAGGGTTGATCCAGCGCGAGGGCGTTCATCCCTATGTCTTTCCGCGCGATCCGCGCACGATTATCGGCGTCGCGCTGAAGCGTCGCACCGATGCCGACTACCATCTTTCCTCGCTGCCGTCCGTCGCACCCTTCCTGATGCGCTATTTCGCGGCGTCGACCCCGGAGCGCGCACGAAAGACTTTCGAGGCCAATATCCCGCTGTTCGCGCGCTGCCTCGAGGCGCATGAAGCGCTGATGATGGAGGCGGGCTCGCAGGATCTCGTGCGCAAGACCGGCTGGATCAAGCTGTTCCGCAAACAGGCAAGCGCCGAGGAGGCGGATGTGCAGGCGCGCGAATTGCGCGAGATCGGCCTCGCCGCGTCGATGCTCGACAACGAGGCGCTGAATGCGCTGGAGCCGGATATCGACACGTCCAGACTGGCCGGCGGACTGCATTACGGCGACCCCTGGTGCTGCAGCAATCCGGGTGCCTTGGTGAAATCCTATGCGGCGCTTTACGAGAAGCTTGGCGGCGAGACCGTGACGGCCGAGATCGCCGGTGTCCAACGGCGCGACGGCCAATGGGCGGTGACGACGAACGGGCCGGATATCGCGGGCGAGCAACTGGTGGTTACGCTGGGACCGTGGTCGAAGCGGCTGCTGGATGCAGTCGGCGTTAACCTGCCGATGGGTGTCAAGCGCGGCTATCACCGGCATTACAAGCCGGAGGGCGAGGCGAAACTGAACCGGCCGGTGCTGGACGGCGATGTCGGCTATGTGATGGCGCCGATGGCGCGCGGCGTCCGGCTGACGTCCGGCGCCGAATTCGCCCGGCAGGACGCGCCCGCGACGCCGCGGCAATTGCAGCGCGTTTTGCCCAAGGCGCGAGAGGTATTTCCACTGGGCGAAAGCGTCGACGAGCGTGCCTGGCTCGGCGCACGGCCGGTCTTGCCAGACATGCTGCCGGTGATCGGGGCCGCGCCGAAGAATCCCGGCCTCTGGCTGCATTTCGGCCACGCTCATCACGGTTTCACGCTGGGGCCGGCGACAGCGGAACTCGTCTCTCAGCTGATTACGGGCGAGACGCCTTATTGCGACCCCGCGCCCTACAGCCCCCAGCGTTTCACCCGGGCTCGATAGGCGGACCAGGCTTCGCCATAAGTGCGGGCAAGCCATCGCTCCTCAAAGGGAACTGCAAAGACATAGAGCGCCGCGAGCGCGCCGGCGGAGATCGCCACGGGCCACGATGCCGCAAGCAGTATCCAGCCGAGACAGAGTGCGATGTTGGCAGTGTAAGTCGGGTTGCGGGTACCGGCGAATATGCCGCCGGTCACGAGGCGGCGGTCGGCGCCCATCGACTGGTCGAGACCGAGTTGCATGATCGCGAAAGAACTGGCTGAACTGGCGACGGAAGCGAGCGGAAAGCCGATAAACCAGCGGATGCCGTCCGGCCAGCCCCAGGCGTTCCAACTTGTCTGTCCCGCGTAATAGGCCGCGCCTATCGCGATGGCGGTTACGCTCCAGGTGGCGACCCGCGCCGGCCAGCCGAAATGCAGCGGCGGCCAGATCGGGCGAGCCGGGTTTTTGTCCGACCACGCAATGATCGCGGCTACGAAGAGGCACGCGGCGACTGTGATCGATGCAAAGACCATTCCCATGGATATCAAACAGCTCCGTGTGCGTTTGCCGGTGAGTTAGGCGGGGCGTGTGCGCCGCCAAGTGACAAAAACGCAGAATCTTAGCGAAAATAGCAAAATTGCAGGCATCGCCTTAACCATCCGGTCATCCTGCTCGCTTAGCTTGGAACGGCAAGGGCCTATGACCGGCAGGGGCACGGGACGGGAGCGGATATGAACTTTGTCGCCCAAATGAAAAGATCCGGCCTGGAAACAGCCACCGAAAGCAGCCTTCTTTATGAAGATCTGCCACAGCTGGACGCGAGTGAATTCGTCGCGCGGCTGGAGCAGGCGATCGGCACCAATGCGGCCATTGCCGACCTCGAAGACCAGGCAGCCGGCGCTGCGCATTACATTTCGCTTACCGCCGGGGGCTGCAGGATCGCTGTCGAAGTCAGCAAGAACACGCGGCCGCCACCCGTCTATTTCGAGGCGCTCGACTGGCCGATGCTCCATCGCAATTTTCCCGAAGCCGAAGAGATCGTGCGTGGTCATCACGCGCTGATCCATATTTCGGTCGAGGCCGAGTACGACGCCGTCGCCAATGCGCTCGGGATGCGGTCTGTCAACACGACCTTCACCCGCAACCTGCTGGCCGCGCGTGCTGCTGCGGCGGTGTGCCGGATCGCAATGCCTTCCGCTATCCACTGGAAGGGCTGCGAGATGCTCTACAAGCCGGGTCCGTTCCTGCGCGAGCTGGACACGGAGCCCGTCGAACTCTTCGTCAAGGTAACGCCTTTCTCGAGCAACCGGCAGATCGCCGGCGTGCGCGCCGTGGGCGGGTCCACGCGCGGTGCCTATGAATTGCTCGGCCGCGAAATCGTGATGGAGGAAGCCCCGGTTCCGGTCGACTGGGTCATCCGGGCGCTGCATGCATTCGTCGCACGTTGTCAGGCCAATGGCGGGCTGATGCCGCATCTGACGACGTTCGCGCCGAGCAGGGGCGACATCCTGATCGTTCGGCACCTGGAATCGACTCCTGAAATCCAGGAGCCGCATATTTCGCTGGAAGTGCGGCGAGCCGACGAAGTCGGTTTCGATGCGACCCATGTCGACGATATTGCGCTGGCGACCGTGACCAAGCCCAAATGGGACGGTAGTGAACGTCGTGCTCGGCCCAAAAACGCCAAGCCGTTCGGCCGTCGGGGTCTCGCCTGATCGTCTGTCAGTGACCGGCCGGCGCCTCGCCGGCCTGCGGCTTCTTCATCAAAAGCGCGCCAAGGGCAAGGCCGGCGAAGAGCACGGCCAAAATCCACGAAACATCGGCGAAAGCCATAACCCATGCTTGCTGCCTGGCCATTCCGGCGAGCTGGCTTAGTGCTGCCGCGTCGCCGGAAATCCCGCTTGCCGCATAGTTGGCGGAAAGTTGCTCAAGGAAGCCGACAGCTGTGTGGTTTGCCGAAGTCACGGTTTCGGCAATGCGGTCGTAGTGGAGGTCCGAGCGGTCGCTCAGGAGCGTCGTGATGGCTGCGAGACCGACCGCGCCACCGAGATTACGAGTCAGGTTGAAGAGGCCCGATGCGGCTTTCAGCCGTTCGACGGGCAGGGTACCGAGCGCCAGATTGGTGATCGTTACCATGCAGAACATCAGCGATGCGCCTCGGATGATCTGCGGCAGGAAGAGTTCCCAATAATCCCAGTCGGACGTGATGCCGGTCAGCATCCAGGTGGAGTAGGCGAAACCGAGGAAGCCCAGCAGCAGCATCAGACGCGGATCGACCTTGTTCGAGAGGGCGCCGGAAAGAGGTGCGCACAGGAACATGGCGACGCCGGTGATGAAGACCGTCTCGCCGATCATCAGCGAATCGTAGCCCCGGATCCGCCCGAGATAGAGGGGATAGAGATAGACGAGACCGTAGAGGCCGATGCCCATGACGAACGAAAACACCGAGCCGAAGGCGAAGTTGATATTGCGGAATGCAGTCAGATCGACCACGGGGAATTTGGCTGTAAAGGCGCGATAGAAGAAGACGAATGCTCCAATCGTCATCGCGATCGCGAAGAAAAGGATCGTCTCGTCGTTCAGCCAGTCATTGGCCGGACCTTCTTCCAATACGAATTCAAGCGCGCCGAGGAATATGGCCATGCCGAAAAAGCCGAGCCAGTCGAAAGACCTGGCAAGGTTGAACTCAGGCTTGTCGAAATCGATCATCGTCCAGGCAACGGTGGCGACCACGAGGCCGGGGCCAACATTGATCAGGAACAGCCAGTGCCATGACAGGTTGCTCGACAGATAGCCGCCGACGGTTGGGCCGATCGTCGGGGCGAGCGTCGCGACGAGGCCGATGATCGGTGCGATGATGGCCTGCTTGGAGCGCGGGAAGATCGTATAGGCCGCCGCGAAGACCGAAGGGATCATGCCGCCGCCGATGAAGCCCTGAATGGCGCGGTAGACGATCATCTGGTCGATATTGGTGGCGGTGGCGGCGAGTACGCTCGCGGCGGTGAATCCGGCGGCCGAAAAGGAAAACAGTATCCTCGTCGACAGGATTCGCGCCAATGTGCCGGAAAGCGGGATCATGATCACTTCGGCGATCAAATAGCTCGTCTGAACCCAGGAAATCTCGTCGGCTCCCGCGTTCAGGCCGGCCTGGATCTCGGCAAGCGAGGCGGAAACGATCTGGATGTCGAGGATCGCCATGAACATGCCGAAGACCATCGCGAGGAAGGCGATCAGCCGGCGCGGATCGATGCGTTCCTCGGCGGGTGCGCCCGCGACATCGCTATAGGTCGTGTCGGCCATGACCGGTATCCGTTCGCCTGCGACTTACTCAGCCGCAGCCGTTTCGACGGTATCGCCACCGGTGCGGGTGTCGATGTCGACGACGACGCTGAGGCCCGCCCTCAGCCGGCCATCCTCGACCGCCTTTGCGGGCAGGGCGATGCGTACGGGCACGCGCTGCACGACCTTCGTGAAGTTGCCTGTCGCATTGTTTGCCGGCAGCAGCGAGAAGACCGAGCCGGTCGCGGGCGAAATCGACATGACGGTGCCCTCGATGGGCTCGTCCTCATAAGCGTCGACATGAATGGCGACTTTTTCGCCCGGCCGGATACCGGCTAGCTGCGTTTCCTTGAAATTGGCATCGATATAGAGACGGTCGGACGGAACCAGCGCGGCGAGGCGCCGACCCGCGCTGACGAGGTCGCCTTCCTGCATGTCAAGATTGCCGATGACGCCGTCATAGGGCGCGTGCAACACGGTGAAGGAAAGATCGCGGTCCGCCTTGTCGGCGGCGAGTTGCATGGAGGTCAATGTGCTCTCGGCTTCGGCCCTTTGGGCGCGAAGCACCGCGATATTGGCGTCTGCGGCCTGGATGCCCGCCGCTGCGCCGGAAAGATTGGCCTTTGCCTGTTCCCAGGCGGCTTCGGCGGCGTCCAGCGTCGCGCCGGAGGCATGGCCGTCTCCGTTCAGCGTCTTGGCGCGTTTCAACGTGGCCTTTGCGTTGACTTCGGCGGCGGCGAGCGCTTCCCGCTGGGCCTTCGCCTGGGCGAGGGCGGCCTCAGCGCCGCCGATCTGGGCGTCGATGCGCTTCAAGGTCAGTTCCTGGGTCGCGATCTGCGCCTTCGCCTGGTCGGCGGCGATGCGGTAGTCGCCATCGTCGAGCGTGGCGAGCGGATCGCCGGCCTTGACGTGCTGGTTGTTCGAAACGAGCACCTTGTCGATATAGCCGGAGACCTTCGGTGAGATCGTCGCGATATCGGCTTCCACATAGGCGTTGTCGGTAGAAACCATAAAGCGGCCGACGGTCCACCATTCATGTCCGTACCAGCCAGCACCAGCCAGCAGCAAGAGGGCGATGCCGGCAAGGATCGCGCGGCGCCGGCCGGGGCGATTCGGTTCCGCGGATACCGGTGTGGTCTCCACTGTCGCGGCGGTGTCCGGCTTGCGCGAGGTCTCGTCGGTACGGGGGAAGGATTTCAGCTCGGCGGTCTGCGTCGTCTCGGATGCGTCGTTCGACATGGCTTCGTGGTCGGTGGCGGATTTTGCTGCGGACATGGCTGCGAACTCGCTAAATAAATAGAACTGAACCGTTCGGTTCGAATTGACATAGATGTATCGACGGGCCATATCAAGAGGAAATCGAACCGGGCGGTTCGATTCATAAAAAGAATTACAAGAGGTCGGGAAATGCCCGTTTCGTCCAAGAGGGACCAAAGCCTGAAGAAAGCCATCGAGGTGGCGGACACTGCTCCCAACCGCCGGGTGGCCGGACAGGATCCCGTCAAGCGCCAGCAGATACTGGACGGCGCGAAGCGCGTGTTTCTGGGCGTCGGCTTTGACGCTGCTTCGATGAACGACATAACCCGCGAGGCGGGCGTTTCGAAGGGCACGATCTATGTCTATTTCGGCAGCAAGGAAGAGCTATTCGGCGCGTTGATCGATCGCGAGCGCACTGCAATTTTCGCATCTTTGGCGGAAACACTGGAAGAGGGCGGGAGCATCAAGGAAACATTGACGCGGTTTGGCATCTTGCTCGCGACCCGAATGACCTCCGTTCAGGTCGTACGCGCGCAACGCATGGTGATTGGCGTGAGCGAGCGGATGCCCGAACTCGGATGCCGGTTCTATGATACCGGACCGGATTCCGCGAAGGGCATGCTTTCGGCCTACTTCCAGCGCAAGACGGCAGAAGGCCTGCTCGATATTCCGGACACGGCGATCGCGTCGAGGCAGATCTTCGACCTCTGCGCCGGCGGGCTGACACGCGCCTGCATCTTCGGTGTCCTGGAAGCGCCGCCTCCGGAGGCGCTGATTTCCGAGACCGTGGAGAGCGGCATCCAGATGTTCCTGGCGCGTTACGGGACGCAAACGACGGACTGATTCAATCATCGGCCCTCGGCCAATAGGTTCCGAAGCACCAGATGTTACCCTCCGGATCGCGACAGATGAACTCGCGACTGCCGTAGTCACGGTCGATCAGACCCTGCTCGATGGCCGCGCCCGAAGCCTTAACGCGTTCGAACAGCGCGTCGACATCATCCACGGCTATGTAGAGCGACTTGCCGCCGTTTGAGCCGGGGCCGCCGACTATCTTGCCATAGTCATCGTCGCGCGTCGCGCCGAGCATGATCATGGCGGATCCGAAGGCGAGTTCGGCATGGGCGATCTCGTCGGTTTCCGGGTAACGGGCCTTGACGGTGAAACCGATGGTTTCACACAGCCATTCGACCATTGCCGCCGGATCCATATAGCGGAATGTGGCAAAGATTCTGGGTGCTTCCGACATGTCCCTCTCCATTCGATCCAGGTCGATGGAGGAAATCTACCCGGCGCGGAAATCGGGTTCTTGAAGAAATGTTCCGGTCTCGCGCAGGCCGATTTCGCGCTGCCAGCGGCGCGGCGGAGCGCCCGAGAATTCGACGAACTCCCGCGTCATATGGGCCTGGTCGGCGTAGCCGCATGCCGCGGCGACTTCCGCCCATCCGCCGATATTCGGAGACATGGCGAGTTCGGACGCGTGGCCGAAGCGCACGATGCGGGCGAACAGTTTCGGCGACAGGCCGATATCGTCGCGAAATGCCGATACGAGGCGCTTTCGGCTCCAGCCAAGGTCGCGGGCGATGTTGGCGACGCGCTGGTCGCCCCGGCTGTCCGCGATCATGCGACAGGCGTGAAGGATTTCCGGCTTGACGGCTCGTGGAGCCCCGGCGATGCGGCCGATCACATAGCGCTCGGCCAAACGAATGCGTTCAGGCCAGCCAAGGGTGTCCGCGAGCCGGTCTCCCAGTTCTCGAATTCCGGCATCTGCGAGATCGTCGAGGGAAATCATACGGCTTGCCAGCTCGGGAGGAGAGGCCTCGAAGAAAAGGCGCGCGCCGATCGGCGTGAAGTCAATCTGCAGGCATTCCGCATCGCCGCGGGAGTCCATGCGGACATGGCCAGGATGCAGCCCGGCCGCAAAGCTGTGGAAGCGGTCGTCAGCGCGGGGGCGGCGGTCCAGCGCGAGATCGAATGAGCCTTCGAACACGAAGATCAGCGGCACGACCAGCGACGCGGCTTCGACGCCGTCTTGCATTGCCTCGCCGCGTTCCTCATAGGCGGAAATGGCGTGAACGAGGCCTTTCAGAGGACCCTGCGGGATGCGCCGGATCAGCAGGCTTTTCGTGTCGGGCGCGGCGGTATCCATCGCGCGCAGCCTAGCATGATTTAGAAACCTAGCCAGATGCGCAGCGGATGCGCGGGATCGCTGACGAGCTTTATCGCCAGCGCGAGACAGACAATCACCAGCAGTGGCTTGATGATGCGGGCGCCGCCCTTCATGGCAAGGCGGGAGCCGACCTGAGCGCCGGCAATCTGCGCCGCGCCCATGATGAGGCCGATCTTCCACAACACCGCGCCGGCGAAGGCGAACAAGACGAGGCCGCCGACATTCGAGGCCAGGTTCAAGAGCTTGGTGTGCGCCGTTGCCTTCAGGACGCCGAAGCCGGCAAGGCCGACGAAAGCGAGCATGAAGAAGGAACCCGTACCGGGGCCGAACAGGCCGTCATAGAAACCGATGAGCGGCGGGATAGTCACGCCGAAGAGGAACGGGTTGATCCGTTGCGCCCGGTCGATGTCGTCGAGGCCCGGCCGGAGCAGGAAATAGACCGCGATGGCGACCAGCAGAAGCGGCAGGACCGCGCCGAAGAGATCGCCCGGCATCACCGTCGCCGTCAACGCGCCGAGAACGGATCCGGCAAAGGCGAGGAGGGCGGACAGCAACTGTGGCCGGAGGCTGACATGGCCGTGGCGCTGATAGCTCCATGTCGCGGAAGCCGCTCCGAACATGCCCTGCAGCTTGTTGGTGCCGAGCGCATGCACCGGGGCGGCGCCGGCGAGAAGGAGCGCCGGGATGGTAATCAGCCCGCCGCCGCCGGCAATCGAATCGACAAAACCGGCGGCAAAGGCCGCGGCGACGAGCAGAACGACGATATCGGGGGCGAATTCGAACATGACGTTTCGCCAGATCACAGGCGAAAGATTTGCGCAAGCGGCGACTTAGGCTAGTCTCGGTGCTCACGAAAATGCGGAGAAACCCCGATGGGTTGGCTGGATGCGCTTAAAACGAGGCTCGAACGGGAAAAGGTCGTCCGACTGGTTGCCAACGACCCGGCCCTGACGGCCGAATTGCTGCTCTTGTTCAAAGTCATTCTCGCCGATGGCGAGGTGAAGACGGCTGAGCTGGAGACGTTCAGACGCATCTGTCGAGAGAGTTTCGGCCTCGATCCGGACGTGATGGATGGCGTCTATGAGTATCTGAACGATTTCGCATATGAGACAACCCCGGCACAGGCCGCAGCGGTGTTCGCGGATCTGCCGATGGAACGACGCCAGCGGCTGCTCGATCACATGATCGCAATCGCCGAGGCCGACAGCGATATCGACCGCCACGAAGAGCGCTTCCTGGCGCGCATCGCCGACATGCTGGATTTCGACATCACCGAAATCCGCGGCGGCTGAACGCCGCCGTCGCAATTATCCCTTTCCAAGTCGCGCATCGAATTGACCCCGCCAGGCGGCACGCCTAGGGTGCGGCCCGTTATCGGCAGTGCCCCGAACCGTTGCGGGGCCGAGAGGTGTCCGTTGCAGCCGACCCAAACAGGGGGTGTCGCGACAGAGCTGCCGCAAGGTCCGGGCGTTCGCCGGCTGCAAGCCGGAAGCCGTGCATTTGGCGATAACGAATTGCGGACCCAAGGATCAACAGCCATGACATATTCGCCGCGCCGCGTTGCGCCATTCGTCGCCACCGACGCACTGACGGGAAAGGCGTAACCATGCTCAAAGGAATCAAGGCCGGGCCGAGCCACGGGATCATGGTTTGCGGTCATGGCAGCCGCAACCAGAACGCCGTGGGCGAATTCTCCAAGCTGGCGATCCGGCTGCGCGAGCGCTTTCCGCAATGGCCTGTCGATTATGGCTATCTCGAATTCGCCAATCCGGTTTTGCACAAGGGGCTGGACGCGCTGAAGGAGAAGGGCGTCGACCATATCCTCGCCGTGCCCGGCATGCTGTTTGCCGCAGGCCACGCGAAGAACGATCTGCCGTCGGTCTTGAACAGCTACCAGGCGAAAAATCCCGATGTCAGAATCGATTACGGGCGCGAGCTCGGTATCGACCTGAAGATGATCCGCGCCGCCGGGGCGCGTGTGCAGGAGGCGCTCGACGCCTGCGACAGCGAGGTGCCGATGGAGGAGACCATGCTGGTCGTCGTCGGCCGCGGCGCTTCCGATCCCGACGCCAATTCCAACGTCGCCAAGGTGATGCGCATGCTTTGGGAGGGCATGGGTTTCGGCTGGGGCGAGACCGCCTATTCGGGCGTGACCTTCCCGCTGGTGAAGCCGGCGCTGCAGCATGCAGCCAAGCTCGGCTACCGGCGCATCGTGGTCTTTCCCTATTTCCTGTTCACCGGCGTGCTGGTGAAGCGCATCTATTCGCAGACCGACGAGGTGGCTGCCGAGCATCCGGAGATCGAGTTCGTCAAGGCGCCCTATCTGAACGACCACGATCTGGTGATCGAGACATTCGTCGACCGCGTGCGCGAAATCCTCGACGGCGTGAACAACATGAACTGCCAGATGTGCAAATATCGCGAGCAGGTTCTGGGCTTCGAGGCCGAGGTCGGTCAGGCGCAGGAGAGCCATCACCATCACGTCGAAGGCGTCGGCGGTGCGCCGGCAAACTGCCCCTGCAACGGCGATTGCGACGGGCGCTGTCGCGACGAGGCGTTCTGCCGGGAACACGGGATCGAGTGGACGCCGGTGCATGCACATGATCACGGCCACGATCATGAGCATGACCACCATCACGGTCACGATCATTCCCACGACCATGGCCATGATCACCATCCCTATCCGCATGCCGATCACCCGCTCGGGCCGAAGAGCATGGAAAAGGCGAAGGGCTGAGGCCGGATGATGATGGACTATGTCCGCGAGCCGGAATCGATCTACAAGCAGTCGTTCGAGATGATATCGCGGGTCGAGCAGCTGCAGGCGCTTCCCGAAGCGATCCGACCGGTGGCGACGCGTATCGTGCATGCCTGCGGGATGCCGGAGATCCTCGGCGACCTGCGGTTTTCGGATGATATCGCGGAGGCCGTGCCGGACGCGCTGGCGGCGGGGGCGGACATTTATTGCGACGTGGAGACGCTGCGCTACGGGGTGATGAAGCATCTGCTGCCGGAGGGCTGCGCGCTGCATTGCCGGATTTCCGCGCCGGACGTGGCGAGCCATGCGAAAGCCAACCGCATGACGCGAGCGTCGGCGCAGATCGATCTCTGGGGCGAGCGCCTTGGCGGCCAGATCGTCGCCATCGGCAATGCTCCGACGGCCTTGTTCCGGCTGCTCGAATGGATCGACGCGGGCGGCGCAAAACCGGCGGCGATAATCGCCTTGCCGGTCGGATTCGTCGGCGCGGCCGAATCGAAGGCGGAACTGGCGCGCGATCCGCGCGGCGTACCCTTCATCACGCTTCTCGGCCAGAAGGGCGGGGTCGGGATGACGCAGGCTGCCGTCAACGGTCTGGCCGGGGGGCTGAACACATGAGCGCGCCATGGCTGCATATCGTCGGCATCGGCGAGGACGGTATGGACGGGCTGTCGGCGCAAGCACAGAAGCTGGTCGGCGAAGCGGAAGTGATCGTCGGGGGCGACCGCCACCATACGCTTGCTCCGAATGTCACGGCCAAGCGCATTGCCTGGCCGTCGCCCTTCGACGCGATGATCGAGGAGATCAAAAGTCACAAGGGACGGCGCGTCGTCGTGCTGGTGACGGGCGATCCGCTGTGGTTTTCGGTTGGCTCACGCATCATCCGAGGTATTCCCAAAGAGGAAGTCGTCTTCCATCCGCAATTGTCGGCCTTCCAGTTCGCCTCATGCCGGATGGGATGGTCTTTGGCCGATGTTGAAACACTGACAGTGCATGGCCGCGCCGCCGAACAGATCATCCCCTGGTTCGCGCCCGATCAGCGGATACTGTTGCTGACCAAGGACGCGAGTTCTCCGGGCACGGTGGCGCGATTGTTGACCGAGCGCGGCTACGGTCCGTCGAAGCTCACCGTGCTGGCGGCGCTGGGCGGGCCGAACGAGGCGCGGTTCGACGGGGTGGCCGAAGACTGGGATCGGACGGTTCCGGATTTCCATGTTCTGGCGGTCGAGATTATCGCCGGTCCGGATGCGCAGGTGCTGCCACGCACCGGCCTGCCGGACGACGTGTTCACCCATGACGGCAAGATCACCAAACGCACGGCACGGGCGTTGGCGTTGGCGAAGCTGGTGCCGGTGCGCGACGGCATGCTTTTGGATGTCGGCTGCGGTTGCGGTTCCATCGCCATCGAATGGATGCGCGGCGCGCCGGAAGCCCGGGCTATCGGCATCGAACCGCAGGAAAAGCGCCGTGTCATGGCGGAAGAGAACGCGGTGAAACTCGGTGCGCCGAAATTTCAGCTGGTCAACGGCACCGCGCCTGAGGCACTTGCCGGATTGCCCGTGCCTGATGCCGTCTTCATTGGCGGCGGCATTTCACGAGCGACGATCGAGGCCTGCATGGATGCGCTTAAGCCGCACGGCAGGCTTGTGGCGCACGCCGTGACGCTGGAGAGCGAGGCGGTGCTGCTTGAGACATTCAACGCGCATGGCGGCGAGTTGCAGCGAATGTCCACCGAGACGGCGGAGCCTGTCGGACCGTTTCATGGCTGGAAGCCCTCCATGACGGTGACGCAATGGGCATGGGCGAAGAAGCCATGACCGGAACGCTTTACGGGCTGGGCGTTGGGCCGGGCGATCCGGAACTGCTGACGCTGAAGGCGCACCGCATCCTCAAGGCGTGCCCGGTGGTCGCCTATCCGGCGCCCGATACGGGCGAGAGCTTCGCACGGTCGATCGTGGCGGAGTTCCTGTCGCCCTATCAGGTCGAAATTCCGATCGTGGTGCCGATGCGCACGGAGCGCTTTCCGGCGGCGGAGGTCTATGACAAGGCGGCCGACGAAATCGCGGCGCAGCTGGATGCCGGCCGTGATGTGGCCGTGCTGTGCGAGGGCGATCCGTTCTTCTACGGCTCCTTCATGTATGTGTTCGAGCGGCTGGGCGGGCGGTATTCGACGGAGATCGTGCCCGGCGTGTCGTCGATCATGGCGTCAGCGGCGGCGGCCAAACGCCCGCTGGCGGCTCGCAATGACGTGCTGACGGTTCTGCCCGGACCGCTTGACGACGACGAGTTGCAGGCGCGGATCATGATCTCGGATGCGGTCGCGATCATGAAGGTCGGCCGGCACCTGCCGCGCATTCGCGCGCTGATCGCCCGGCTCGGCCTGACAGGCGCTGCGGCCTATTGCGAGCGGGTCAGCCTGGGGGAAGAGAAAATCGTGCCGCTGGAATCGCTTGGTGCGGAAACCGCACCCTATTTCTCGATGATCCTGATCTATCGCGGCGGCGAGGAGTGGATCCGAACGCTTGCCGCCGGCGGAGCTTCCGATGCGGCCTGACAACAAGACACCCGCCATCGTCATTTTGAGCGATGCGGCGATGCCGGTTGCCGAAAAGGTCCGCGACGCGATTGGCGGGACGGTGCATGGCGCGGCGAAGCGTGTTTCGCCTTCGCAAGGCGTCGTGCTTTTCAATGAGACCAAGGGGCAATTGCAGGCGCTGTTTCGCGACGGCGCGCCGATCGTTGCCGTGATGGCGTCGGGAGCGGTGATCCGCATGCTCGCGCCGCTGCTGGCGGACAAGCAGGACGAGCCGGCGGTTATCGCGGTGGCGGAAGACGGTACTGCCGTGGTGCCGCTGCTCGGCGGCCATCATGGCGCGAACGAGCTGGCGCGAGATATCGCAGCGGCGCTCGACGCAGAGGCGGCCATCACGACGGCCGGCGATCTGCGGTTCGGTGTGGCGCTGGATGCGCCGCCGGAGGGTTATGTGCTGGCAAATCCGGAAAATGCGAAGGCAGTCATGGCGGATTTGTTGGCCGGGGCCGGTGTCGTGGTGAAAGGCGTGGCGCCCTGGCTGGAGGAAAGCGGGCTCGGTTTTGCGGATGACGGCGAGGTCATTCTTGCGGTCACCGACCAGGTTGTGGAGCCGGCATCGAACGAGCTTGTCTATCATCCGAAGACGCTGGCGCTCGGTCTCGGCTGCGAACGCGGCTGCGATCCCGAAGAAGCATGGGCCCTGGCGCGCGATACGCTTGCCAAGGCCGGGCTGGCGGAGGGGGCGGTGGGTGTCGTCTGCTCGCTCGATGTGAAGGCCGATGAAGCGGCGGTGCATCACGTTGCCAGGAAGCTCGGCGTGCCGGCTCGGTTCTTCGATGCGGCCACATTGGAAGCCGAGACGCCGCGATTGAAGAATCCCTCCGACATCGTCTTCGCCGAGGTAGCTTGCCATGGCGTTGCAGAGGGGGCCGCGCTGGCGGCTGTCGGGTCGGCGGGCGAACTGGTCGCCGAGAAACGCAAATCGGCGCGCGCGACCTGCGCCATAGCTCGTGCACCGCAGCCATTCACGGAAGCCTTATTGCCGGGCCGGGCGCGGGGCACGCTTTATGTCGTAGGCATCGGGCCGGGTTCGGAGGGGTGGCGGTCGCCGGAGGTCAGTCGCATGGTGGCAGCGTCGACCGATCTCGTCGGCTATTCGCTCTATCTCGACCTGCTCGGACCGCTGGCCACAGGCAAGACCCGGCACGATTTCGATCTCGGCAAGGAAGAGGATCGCGTGCGCCATGCGATGGAACTGGCGGGCGAGGGGCGCGACGTCGCGCTCGTCTGCTCGGGCGACGCCGGGATCTACGCCATGGCGACGCTGGTGTTCGAACTGATCGACAGGAAAGGCGTGTCGGATGCGGCGCGGCGGATCGAGATCGCGGTCTCGCCCGGCATATCCGCGCTGCAAGCTGCTGCCGCGCGGGCCGGTGCGCCGTTGGGCCATGATTTCTGCACCATCTCGCTCTCGGATCTGCTGACGCCCTGGGAGGATATCCAGCGGCGGGTGCGCGCGGCGGGCGAGGGGGATTTTGTCGTCGCCTTCTACAATCCGGTATCGAAGAAGCGGCGGATGCAACTTGCTTGGGCGCGCGATGAACTCTTGAAACACCGCCCGGCCGAAACGCCGGTGATCCTCGCGACCAATCTCGGCCGCGACCGCGAAGCGGTGCGCGTGGTGCCGCTCGGCGAATTGAACGTCGACGATGTGGATATGCTGACCGTTGTCGTCGTCGGGTCGTCTGACAGCCGGACGGTCGAGACCGGCGACGGGAAGAACTGGGTCTATACCCCGCGCGGCTATTCCGGAAAGGCCGGAACGCAGATGGAGAAAGCCGGATGACAGTCTATTTCATCGGAGCCGGACCAGGCGCACCGGACCTGATCACCGTGCGCGGACTGCGCCTGATCGAGCGTTGCCCGGTGTGCCTCTATGCCGGTTCGCTGGTGCCCGAGGAGATCGTGCAGGCCGCGCCGTCGGATGCACTGGTGATGGATACCGCGCCGATGCATCTCCACCAGATCGTCGAGGAAATGGCGAAGGCGCATGAGGCCGGGCAGGACGTCGCGCGGGTGCATTCCGGCGACCCGTCGATCTATGGCGCGGTGGCCGAGCAGATGCGGCGGCTCGATGCGATGGGGATCGACTATGAGGTCGTGCCGGGCGTGCCCGCTTTTGCCGGAGCGGCGGCGAAGCTGAAGACCGAACTGACGCTGCCTGAAATCGCGCAGACGATCATCGTGACCCGCACCGGCATGAAGGCGTCCTCGATGCCGGAAGGCGAGCAACTGGAAGTGCTCGGCCAGTCGGGCGCGACACTTGCGATCCATTTGTCGATCCGCAATCTGGATTACGTCCGGCGCGCGCTGGAGCCCTATTATGGCGCGGACTGCCCGGTGGTGATCGCCTATCGCGCGACATGGCCGGACGAACTCTATATCCGCACGACGCTGGCCGAGATGCGCGACCATGTGCGCGAGGCCAAGATCACCCGCACGGCGCTGATCTTCGTCGGCAAGGTGTTCGGCGCGGTGGAGTTCCGCGATTCCGATCTCTACAACTCGGATTTCTCGCACGTGCTGCGCAATCGCGGGAAGAAGAAGGCGATTAGCGCCGATTGACGTCCGTCATCGCGAATTGTGGCGGGACCCTGACATCTTCGATCCTTATTTCACTGTCCCAATCGTTGGAGGTGACGGCAATGATCGAATTCATGGACGAAAGTACCGATAAATATCTGGGCGTCAGGATCAGCGGCAAGCTGACGGACGAGGACTACAAGAACGTCCTGGTGCCCAGGCTGGAAGAAGCGTTCAAGAACTACGGCAAGCTCGACTTCCTCGTCCATATGGACGGTTTCGAGGGCTGGGATGCGCATGCTGCCTGGGACGATATGAGCTTCGGTCTCCAGCATGCCGGCGATTTCGACAAGTTGGCGGTCGTCGGCGGGCCGAAATGGGTCGAATGGGCCGTCAAGGCATTCCGCTTCATGTTCAAGGGCGAGGTGCGAACCTATCAGGATGATCAGCTCGAAAAGGCCTGGGAATGGGTCGCCGGCTGACGGCCGATAACAAAGGAGAAAAGACAATGACGATCAAGGAAAGTCTGTCGGAACTGCGCGGCCGTATCGACGACCTGCAGAAACGCCTCGGTGACAAGGAGTCCGAGTTCAGCAAGGATGAGCGCGTGCCGGCGGAGCACCGCGCCAAGGTCGACGCCATGCAGGCGCAGGCTGAGGCGGTGAAGGAGAAACTGCCGACAGAAGAGAATTCCGTCTGGGACGCGGTCAAGCACGAAGTCCAGCGTGATATGGATGCGCTCGCCCAGGATTTCGAGCACACCGTCTCCTATATCGACGCCCATTTCCGCGAGCAGAAATAGGGCGTTTCAGGCTGCGAAGATCAGGCTCGATCCGAGGATGACGAGCCCCGCGCCCAGCCATGCGAAGGCGGCGGGACGTTCGCCGGTCTTGATCCAGATGAGCGGCAGGATCCATGCCGGCGTCGCGGCCGAGAGGGTCGCGACGATGCCGACCTTGCCGCCCGACAGCGCAAACAGGATCAGCGTCATGCCGATACCCATCGCGGATATGCCGGACAGGCCGACGATACTTGCTGTCTTCAGCGTCAGTTTCGCCCTCGGCTGAACCGCCCTGATGCCGGTCGCCATCAGGGCCGTCAGGCAGACCACCGAGACGAACACGCGCAGCGTCGATGCCGTTGCGGGATCGACGCCGGTTTCCATGACCGGCCGGGCGATCAGCGAGCCGATTGATTGGCAAAGCGCTGCTCCCATGCCCAGGGCTATGCCGAGCCACATCGGTCCCTTGACCGCTTCCCATGTGCTCAGTTGCGAGCGGCGTTTGCCGAATACGATCGCCAAAACCACGCCGGCAAAGACGATTGCGATGCCGAGGATCTTCTGGCCGACAATGGTCTCTCCGAGGAAAAGCCAACCGAGCACGGCGGAGATCGGTGCGTTGGTGGAAAACAGGATATTGGAGCGGCGCGGGCCCAACCTGTTCATCGTGAGGAACAGACAGGTGTCGCCGAGAAAGATGCCGATGAAGCCCGACAGGACCAGCGGAAAGATATGCGCGGTTTCGAGCGTCCGCCAGCCGCCGGTAAGTGCGACGAAGACCGCCAGGACGACCAGGACGATCCCCATGCGCAGCCGGTTGAAGGCGATCGCGCCGAGTTCAGCGGAGGGTCCCGCGGCGATGACGGCCGAGAAAGCCCAGGTCATCGCTGCGGCGACAGCGGCGAGTTCGAATATGCTCATGGGCCGCTAGAGCCTGTCAGGCGGCCGCGCCGGTTTGCGGCGCGGTGCGCAGTGTGATGACCGCGAAGCCGAAAGCCATCGTCGCGCAGAAGGCGATGGCTGTCACCATGGGCAGCGTCGTCCCGTCGAAGAAGGGAGCGGTGATGACGATCATCACGCCGCCCGCCACCATCTGCAACGTGCCGCCAAGCGACGAGGCAAGGCCGGCCTTGTCGCCATGGTCGTCCAGCGCCATGACCATGACCGGCGCCATGACGAGGCCGAAAAAGGCGTAGCCGATGAACAGCAGCGTGATCAGGACCCCAAGCGTGTTGAAGCCGGAAAGGGTCAGGGCAAGGAGTATGACCATGGTGACGAAGAAGCCGAAGGTGGCGATCAGCACCATGCGGGCCATGCCGTAGCGCTCGCCGAGCGTCGGGGCGACCTGCGAAGCGCCGAAGAAACCGATGGCGTTGACCGCGAAGGCGAGGCTGAACTCGACCGAAGAAAGCCCGTACTGGCCGGTGTAAACGAAGGACGCGGTCGACAGGAAGACGAAGAAGCTCGCCATGCCGAAGCCGCCGATAAGCGTCAGGCCGATGAATTTTGCGTCGGTTATCAAGCTGCGCATGCCGGCCAGCAACACGCGTGGCCGGATCGGCACGCGGTTTTCGACCGGCAGCGTCTCGGGAAGCTGCGTTGCCGTCAGCACGACTGAAAGGACGGCCGCGCCGGCCAGAACCTCGAATATCAGCCGCCAGCCGCCAAGCGCGATCAGGCCGGAGCCCGCGAGCGGCGCCAGCATGGGCGAGACTGAGATGACGAGCATGATCAGAGCCATCATCCGCGTGGCCTGGCCGCCCGTATAGAGGTCGCGCACGATGGCGCGCGGCACGACCATGACGGTCGCCGCACCCATCGCCTGGACGAAACGCCCCGCTGCGAGCCAGCCAATGGATGGCGCCCATGCGGAGGCGAGCGAGCCGACGATGAAGATCGCCAGTCCGATATAGATCGGCTGCTTGCGGCCGATCCAGTCGGCCAGAGGGCCGTAGACGAGCTGGGCCACGCCGAAGGCGATGAAATAGGCCGTCAGCGTCGTCTGGGTCGCCGCGATGGTCGTCTGAAGGTCGTCGGCGATTGTCGGCAATGCCGGCAGATACATGTCGATCGCAAAGGGGCCGACCAGTGCGAGTAAGCCGAGCGTAATCGCCGAACGCAGAAATCCGGGCTGCATGGAAGCCTCCGATTGACCGGTAATTTTACGGAATAAACGAAAACGGGCCGAAATGGCCCGCTCGTCGTCCTCTATACCGGTCTCGAACCGGAGACCAGACCTCCCAGGCAGCCTGCTGACATTTCAGCGCCGGTGTTGCCTTTTCGTCAGCAGGGCCTGTGCTCATGCATCGAGGAAAAGGGCAGGTCCGCAAGCTCGTCAGCGTCCATTGCCCGGATGACAGGATGTGACAGCGGATCGGTGTCGCAAACTGCATTGGAGGGGGCGGGTAACGGCTTCAGCCATTTGAGTATTGTGTAGATCAGCTTTATCATCATGATGGCGTTAAACGCCTGTTGCGCGCGAAGATAAATCGACTTCTTGTGATTTATGTTTTAGAAAAACTGAAATGAGAAATCTTAACAGGGTGCATCTCTCGGGTTTGCGTGCTGTCGAGGCGGTGGGCCGGCTCGGCAGTCTCGCGGTGGCTGCGGACGAACTCGGCGTGACCGCCGGTGCGGTCAGCCAGCAGTTGCAGCGGACCGAAGAGGCCTTGGGGAAGGCCCTTTTCGCGCGTGAGGGCAAGGGGCTGCGGCTGACGCCTCTCGGGGCGGAAATCTGCGCACGGCTGACTGCGGGCATGTCGGAATTGTCGCGGGCCGTGGCACTTGCCGAAGAGCGCAGCCAGGGCGCGCTGACCGTATCGGTCGCGCCGATCTTCGCCTCGAAATGGCTTGTCTGGAAGCTCGATTTGTTTCGCCGGACGGACCCGGATGTGCGTGTTCGGATCGATGCCGATGTCGGGCTTGTCGATCCGAACACGGCAGATGTCGATGCCTGCGTGCGCGTGGGCAAGGGCAACTATCCGGGCGTCAAGGCGGAGTGGATGCTGGATCAGGAGGTCTTCCCGGTCTGCCATCCGAGACTGGCGGAGACCCTGAAAACGCCGGCCGATCTCGCCAAGGTTCCCATCATCCGCGATCAGTATGCGATGTTTTCCTGGGATGTCTGGCTGAAACCCAACGGGCTCGACGAATCAATCCTCGGCGACGGCCCGGTCTATTCCGACGGCGCGCTCGGCCTCGATGCGGCCATCGCCGGGCAGGGCGTGTTTCTCGGCTGGGAGCCGTTGGCAAGCCATGCGCTGTCTTCAGGCCAGGCGGTCGCGCCGTTTCCGGATCGATATCCGACCGGTTACGCCTACTGGTTCGTCACGGGCGAGAGGGCGCGTGGCAATCCGCATGTGGCGCGGTTTCGCGACTGGCTGAAAACGGAGCTGACCGGTTCGGTCGGCGGCGTCAGCGGCCGATCATGATCACCGGCACCGCCAATCGCCGCGCGGCCTCGATCTTGGAATAGGCGCCGTCGCCGCCGGAATTCCGGCAGACAATGTGGGAGATCGCATGGTCGGTCAGAAGCGCCGCTTCCTCGTCCACCGTTCGACCAGGCAAGCCGATAATCAACTCGTGATCGGGCAGGGGAAGCGGGATTTCCGGCGGATCGACCATTCGGACACAGAAATGCACGTCTTTGCGTGACGCAAAGAGCGCGATGTGCTGGCTCCCGAGCGCCAGAAGCACACGGGCATGCGGCGGGATCGCGTCGCACGCCTCCTCGAGCGAAGCGACTTCGATCCAGTGGTCGCCAGCCTGATTTTTCCAGGGCGGGCGCATGCGGGTTTCCAACCGTACGCCTGCAATCTGGGCGGCCTGTTTGGCGTTTCTCGAAATCTGCCGGGCGAAGGGGTGGGTGGCATCCACCAGCCGGGTCACGCCTTCCGCGCGGAGATAATCGGCCAGTCCTTCCGCCCCGCCGAATCCGCCGCTGCGCACCTCGCCGACGATGGGTTTTGGCTCTTTCGTCCGGCCGGCAAGGGAGGTGATGACCCGCCAGTCAGGGTGGTCGCGGACGAACTCCGCCGCGATCTGCGCGGCCTCTCGCGTGCCGCCAAGGATGAGGACTGTTTCGGTCATTCGAAATCCGTACGGGCGAGGATGTTGCCCTTTCGGTCGGTAACGATCACCTCGACCGCGACGGGCGCATCCTGAAGGGTTCGCCTGGCGGTCTCTCGAGCCAGTTCGGCGACCGGCGTAGCTAGATCAACGCCGGTTTCGCGAGCCAGTTCAAGCACTTCCTGTGCGGTGTTGGCCTGCAGAATCCGCTCGCCAAGAGACCGGTCGAAACCGGCGGCCAGCGCCCTTTGCAGCAGATATTCCATATCCACCTGGCTGCGGCCTGAATGCAGGTCCAGCGCGCCTTGGGCGAGCTTGGTGATCTTGGCAAATCCGCCTGCGATGGTGAGTTTCGGGATCGGGTGGGCGCGAAGATATTTCAGCAATCCGCCCGCGAAGTCTCCCATGTCGAGAAGCGCAAAATCCGGCAGGTTGTAAAGCGCTTGCGCTGCTGCTTCTGAGGTCGAGCCGGTTGCGCCGAGGACGTGATCCTGCCCGGCGGCGCGGGCGACGTCGATGCCGCGATGGATGGAATGGATCCAGGCGGAGCAGGAAAAGGGGTGGACGACGCCTGTCGTGCCGAGGATGGAAATGCCGCCGACGATGCCGAGGCGGGGGTTCCAGGTCTTCTCCGCCAAAGCCTCGCCGCCGGGCACTGAAATGGTGATCTCGAAATCCGGCGCGATGCCGTGTTCCGCGCAGAGCGCTTCGACCTCGGCGGTCATCATGGCGCGGGGCACGGGATTGATCGCGGGTTCGCCGGGCGCGATGGGCAGGCCGGCTTTCGTCACCGTGCCGACGCCGTCGCCGGCGCGAAAGGCGATGCCGGTTCCAGGCGACGCGTGGGCGACGCGGGCGATTATGGTCGCGCCATGGGTCACATCCGGATCATCTCCCGCATCCTTGACGATGCCGGCCTCGGCGAAGCCGTCTCCGAGCGTTTCGCGGGCGAGCACGAAGGACGGCGTTTCGCCCTTCGGCAACGTAATGGCGACCGGATCGGGGAAGCGGCCTGTCAGGAGCGCGATCAGCGCGGCCTTGGTCGCAGCGGTAGCGCATGCGCCTGTCGTCCAGCCGCGGCGAAGAGGGCCGGAAGGCTTACGACCGGGTTGGGCGATTTCGGCTTTTTCCGTGACCATGACCGCCTTATAGGTGACTGCATGATGACGACAAAGCGCCAAACGCGACGCCGGAGAGCGGCATGATCGACGGATTGCCCCGTTTTGAGCCTGGTCATGTCTGGCTCGTCGGCGCCGGGCCGGGCGATCCGGGCCTTTTGACGCTGCACGCCGTCAATGCATTGAGGCAGGCCGACGTGGTTGTGCATGACGCGTTGGTCAATGCCGAATGCCTCGCGCTGGCGCGCGAAGGCGCTGTTCTGGAATATGCGGGCAAGCGCGGCGGCAAGCCGTCGCCAAAGCAGCGCGACATCTCGCTGCGGCTCGTCGAACTGGCGCAGGCGGGCAAGCGGGTTCTGCGATTGAAGGGCGGCGACCCTTTCGTCTTCGGGCGCGGCGGGGAAGAGGCGCTAACGCTGGTCGAATATGCTGTGCCGTTCCGCATCGTGCCGGGCGTGACAGCGGGAATCGGCGGGCTTGCTTATGCCGGCATTCCGGTGACCCATCGCGATACCAATCACAATGTCACCTTCCTGACCGGGCACGATGCGACCGGGGTGATGCCCGACGCGATCGACTGGGCCGGCGTGGCGCGCTCCTCGCCGGTGATCGTCATGTATATGGCAATGAAGCATATTGGCACCATATCGGCCCGGCTGATCGCCGAAGGCCGCTCTCCGGACGAGCCGGTGGCCTTCGTCTGCAACGCGACCACGGCGCAGCAGCAGGTGCTCGAAACGACGCTTGCGACTGCCGAGAAGGACATTGCCGGCGCCGGGTTGTCGCCGCCGGCCATCGTTGTTGTCGGCGAGGTTGTGCGCATGCGCGCCGCGCTGGACTGGCTGGGCGCGGCCAGCGAAGGGCGGACACTGGTGGCCGATCCGCTTGGAAGCCGGTCGAAGGACCGTTCCGCATGAATGGATTTCTCGTCGCCGCGCCGCATTCCGGCTCGGGCAAGACGACGGTGACGCTGGGCCTGCTGCGCGCGCTGCGTAATCGGGGCGTGAAGCTGGCGCCGGCAAAGGCCGGACCGGACTATATCGATCCCGCCTTCCACGAAGCGGCGAGCGGCGAGCCCTGCATCAATCTCGATCCGTGGGCGATGCGTCCCGAATTGCTGCATGCTCTCGCCAACGACCATGCCGGCGACGACCGCCTGTTGATCGTGGAAGGCATGATGGGCCTGTTCGACGGCGCGGCGGACGGCAAGGGTTCGGCCGCCGATCTCGCGGTCCTGCTCGGCCTGCCGATCGTATTTGTCGTCGATTGCGGTCGGATGGCGCATTCCATAGCCGCGCTCGTATCGGGATTCATCGGTTTCCGCGAAGATGTTGAAATTGCAGGCGTAATCCTTAATCGCGTCGGCAGCGCGCGGCACGAAACCATGCTGCGTGAAGCGCTCGATGCGCGCGGCGTCGCCGTGCTCGGCGTCGTGCACCGGCAAGACGAACTGTATCTGCCGTCCCGCCACCTCGGTCTTGTTCAGGCTGGGGAGCACGAGGATATCGAACACTTTTTCGCCGATGCGGCTTTCAGCATGTCGGTCGGCCTTGATCTTGATCGGCTGGCGACATTGACAGTGCAAGGCCGGGGATCGAACCGAAACCCGACGCGCCTGCCGCCGCTCGGCCAGCGGATCGCGGTCGCGCGGGACGAGGCCTTTGCCTTCTCCTATCCGCACCTTCTCGCTGGCTGGCGGGAGCAAGGTGCCGAGATTTCCTTTTTCTCGCCACTCGCCGATGAAATACCATCCGGGGATTCGGACTCCGTTTATCTTCCCGGCGGCTATCCCGAATTGCATGCGGGGAAAATCGCAGCGGCAGGGCGGTTCCTGGGTGGACTGCGCGCTGCCGCTGAAGCGGGTGTTCAAGTCTATGGGGAGTGTGGAGGCTACATGGTGCTCGGTGATGAACTTATCGACGGCGAGGGCGAGCACCACAAAATGGCGGGGCTCCTGCCCGTGACGACTTCCTATGCAAAACGTCAGCGCCATCTCGGCTACCGGCGGCTGAAGCCTCTTGCGGCCGCGCCGTGGGACTTGCCTCTTGCCGCGCATGAATTCCATTACTCGAGGCTTGTTTCGGAAGGAGCGGGCGAAAGGCTGTTTTCGGCGAGCGATTCGCGCGGCGATCCGCTTGGCGAGGCAGGTCTGCGTCGCGGCTCCGTTTCGGGGTCCTACATGCATGTGATCGACAGGGCGGCATGACGGGCGCGATTCGCCATGGCGGCGCGCTGGACCGCGCCATCGCCCGCCACGGAGGCCGCCGCGAGACGTGGCTGGATCTGTCCACCGGCATCAATCCGGTTGCCTATCCGGTTCCGGAGCTTTCGGCCGATATCTGGCACAGGTTGCCGGATGAAGGACTTATGGAAGAGTGTCTTGAGGCCGCGCGCGCTTACTATTGCGTTCCCGACAAGGCCGCCATCGTCGCGGCGCCTGGCACTCAGGCGATCATCCAGTGGCTGCCGGTTCTGTTCAACTATCTCGATCGCGCGACGATCGTCGCGCCGACTTACGGCGAATATGAGCGTGCGCTGAAAATGACGGGCGTTCATATCGAACAGCCGGGCGAACTGCCGGCCGACCCCGAGGGGACGGATCTGCTCGTGCTCGGCCAGCCGAACAATCCCGATGGACGGACATGGCCGACCGACCGGATCCTGCCCTTCGCGCAAGGGCGGCGCGTGGCGGTGGTGGACGAGGCTTTCGCTGATGTCGCGCCGGATTGTTCGCTCGTTTCGGAGGCGGGCCGGCACGGCGTGCTCGTCTTGCGCTCTTTCGGAAAGTTCTTCGGACTGGCCGGATTGAGACTGGGTTTCGCAATTGGCGATCCGGATGTTGTGTCGGGGCTGGCGCAGATGATCGGTCCGTGGGGTGTCTCCGGGCCCGCGCTGGCGATCGGCGCGCGCGCCATGCGCGACGGAAACTGGATCGCGGAGACGCGGTCGCGCCTTGCCTGTGACAGCGAGAAACTCGCGCGGCTTCTGGAGCGACATGGTTTGCGGCTTGTCGGCCGAACGAACCTCTTCGTGACCGTGTATCATCTATCAGCCCATGACTTTGCCGAAGAACTCGGCGACCGGCACATTCTTGTCCGCGTTTTCGATCACGAGACAGGCTGGATACGCTTTGGTTTACCAAGCGGGGAGGCGGGCTTTGAACGGCTGAATTCAGCACTTGCCGAAATCGGCGCCACCATGCACAACCCAGCGTAATGTATGTTTCCGGCAGTCTTGCGGTTCTCCTTGTCGCACTCATCCTTGACCGTCTGATCGGCGATCCGGACGCGATCTGGTCGCGTCTGCCGCATCCTGTCGTCGGCTTTGGCAAGCTTGTCAGCGTCTTCGACCGGACCTTCAACAACGAGAGTGTTTCCGGCGCGGCGCGCGCTCGGCGGGGCTTCTTCTCTATCGTCATACTCGTCGTCTTCGGCGCAGTGATCGGCCATTTGCTGGACCGGCTGATGGGGCTGATCGGCGTCGCCGGCATCGTCGTGGAGATCCTGGTCGTTACCGTGCTGCTGGCGCAGAAGTCGCTGGTCGATCATGTGCGCGCCGTGCGGGACGGGCTTGACGAGGGCGGTCTCGAAGGCGGGCGGGAGGCGGTGTCGCTGATCGTCGGACGCGATCCGGAAACGCTGGACGAGAGCGCCGTTGCACGCGCCGCGGTCGAGAGCCTTGCCGAGAACGCCTCCGACGGCGTGGTTGCGCCCGCCTTCTGGTATGCGCTGCTCGGGTTGCCGGGCCTGTTCGCCTACAAGATCATCAATACCGCCGATTCCATGATCGGCCATCGCAGCGAGAAATATCTCGCCTTCGGCCGGTCTTCAGCGATCCTCGACGATATCGTCAACTGGATCCCGGCACGGTTAACCGGCCTGTTGATCACGATCGCCGATGGCAGCCTGCGCGGGCTGAGACGTGCGCGCCGGACGCTGATCGTGATGGTGCGCGACGCGAAGCTGCACCGTTCGCCCAATGCAGGCTGGCCCGAAACCGCCATGGCGGCGGCAACCGGTGTGGCGCTCGGCGGGCCGCGCTATTACGGCGGCGAGTTGACCGATGATCCCTTCCTCAATGTCGCGGGGCGGCATTCGGTAACCGGAAAGGACATCGACAAAGCCATCGCCGTTTTCTGGCGTGCGATGACCGTGTTCGCGGTGGCGGTGGCGGTTCTGGCTGCTCTTATCTGACGCCGGCGGACCGCCTCTGGATCGCCCTTTGCAGGTCTGGCGCGGCAGCGATCAGCCGGCGCGTGACCTCGTGGCCCGGATGATCCAGCACGTCGCCGGTTCGGCCTGACTCGATGATCTTTCCATGGTCCATCACCATCACGTCATGGGTGATCGCGCGGGCGACGGTCAGGTCGTGGGTGATGAACAGGAAGGCGAGCCCGAGATCGTCGTTGAGCCTGGCGAAGAGATCGAGGATCTGGGCGCGGATCGAGACGTCCAGCGCTGAGACCGGTTCGTCGGCGACGACGAGTTTCGGCCGGGTGATGATGGCGCGGGCAATGGCGAGACGCTGGCGCTGTCCGCCGGAAAATTCATGCGGATATTTCGTGGCGTCCGACGGTTGCATGCCGACCTCTTCCACGGCGGCGGCGATGCGCTCGCGCCGTTCGGGACGCGTCAGCGGCTTGTCCATCAGGTGCAGAGGCTCGGCGACGGAATGGCCGATCTTCTGGCGCGGGTCGAAGGACCCGTAAGGATCCTGGAAGACGACCTGCATTTGGCGGCGGGCAGGGCGCAACGCATGCTCGTCGAGTGCGGAGGTTTCCATGCCGTCGAATGAAATCGTGCCGGCGGTGGGCCTGTCGAGCGCGAGGATCATGCGCGCCAGCGTGGACTTGCCGCAGCCGGACTGACCGACCAGGGCGACCGAATGGCCGGAGCGTACCGAAAACGAGACGCCGTCGACGGCGCGAGTCGGTTCGCCGCGCCTGAACAGGCCGGTGCGGTGACTGGGGAAATGGCGGGCGACATCGTCCAGTTCGAGTAGTCTTTTTTCGCCGTCGGGCGGCGTCTGCGCATTGGCCCAGATCGGCACATGGGTCGAAGCCTCGGCGAGACGGCGGGTATAGGGGTGTTTCTGTTCGCGCAGCACCGTGGCGGTCTCGCCCGCCTCCTGCACTTCGCCATGGCGCAGGATGGTAATTCGGTCGGCCATGTCCGCGACGACGCCGAGATCGTGGCTGATGAGGATCAGCCCCATATCGTCTTCGGCGACGAGTTCGCGCAGCAGGTCGAGGATTTGCGCCTGCAGCACGACATCGAGCGCGGTGGTCGGCTCGTCGGCGATCAGCAGTTTCGGGCGTAGCGCGCAAGCGATCGCGATGACGACGCGCTGGCGCTGGCCGCCGGAGAGTTCGTGCGGATAGCGGGTCAGTGGAAACCTGGATTCGGGCAGGCCCACGCGGTCGAGCATCTGGCTGGCGCGATCAAGCGCCTCGGCGCGGTCGAGGCCGCGATGGAAACGGATGCCTTCGGCGACCTGTTCGCCGATCGTCTTGACGGGATTGAGCGCCGTCATCGGTTCCTGAAAGACCATGCCGATATCGTCGCCGCGCAATTCGCACATGCGGCCTTCGCTTGCCGCAAGAATCTCCTCTCCGGCAAAGCGGATCGAACCGGCGGTCCGCGCCGCATGCGGGAGCAGGCGCATGACGCTTTGCGCGGTCATTGACTTGCCGGAACCGGATTCTCCGACAAGGCCAAGGACCTCGCCGGCCCGTACCGTGAGATCGATGTCCTTCAGGATCGGATGGTCTCCGATCGATAGCGACAGGTTTTCGATTTCAAGAACCGGATCCGTCATCGCTGCCGCCGCAATCTGGGGTCGAGCACGTCGCGCAAGCCGTCGCCCAACAGATTGAGACCGAGCACTGTGACGATGATGGCGACACCCGGCACGATCGCCATATGCGGCGCGATCGCCATCATGGTTTGCGCTTCGAACAACATGCGGCCCCAGCTGGGCGCGGGTGGCTGGGTGCCAAGTCCGACATAGGAAAGCCCGGCCTCGGCGAGGATGCCGAGGGAGAACTGGATCGTACCCTGGACGACCAGAAGGTTGGCGATGTTCGGCAGGATATGCTGGACGGTGATCAGTCCGGCGCGCTTGCCCGAGGCGCGGGCGGCAAGCACGAATTCGCGTGGCCACAGCGCGAGCGCACCGCCCCGTGCGACGCGGGCAAAGACCGGAATGTTGAAGATGCCGATGGCGATCACCGCGTTTACGGCGCCGGGTCCGAAGATCGCGGTGATCATCACAGCTGAGAGCAGGGCGGGGAAGGCGAAAACGATATCGGACGCGCGCATCAGGATTTCGTCGAGAGCGCCGCGTTTTGCCGCCGCCAGGGTGCCGAGCGGGACGCCAATGGCGATGCCGATACCGACCGCGATCAGCGCGACTGCGATGGAGTTCCGCGAGCCGACCATGATCATGGACAGGATATCGCGGCCGAAATGATCCGTGCCGAACCAGTGGGCGCCGGAAGGGGCCTGCAGCCTGTCGGCAATGATCAGTTTCGTGACGTCGTAAGGCGTCCAGACGAAAGAGACGAGTGCGACCGCGACGACGAGGACGGTGATCAGGGCGCCGGCCATAAAGGAGCGGTTGCGCAGGGCCTTTCCGACGAAGTGCCGCCAGTCCTCATGTTCCGTGGCGATCAGTTCTCCGGCCATTTCAGCGTCGCCTCAGCCGCGGATCGGCCCATGCATAGGCGAGATCGACGAGGAAGTTGACGATAACGACTGTGGCGACCAACAGGACGACGACGCTTTCGACGACGATCAAATCGCGCTGGGTGATCGCCTGGAAGACGAGCCGTCCGAGGCCCGGCAGGTAAAAGACATTCTCGATGATAATCGTTCCGGCCAGCAGGAATGCGAATTGCAGGCCGAGAATGGTCAGGACGGGTATCAGCGCGTTGCGCAGGGCATGGCGCCGCAGCACCAATCGGGCGGGCAGGCCCTTGGCGCGCGCCGTGCGGATGTAGTCTTCGCCAAGGACATCGAGCAGGGCCGAGCGGGTGACGCGCGCCAGGATTGCCGCTTGCGGCAAGGCGAGCGCGATGGCGGGCAGGATCAGCGCGGCAAGCGCCTTGCCGATGCCGGCCTCCCAGCCAGGGAAGCCGCCGGCAGGCACGAGGCGAAGGGCGATGGCGAAGACATAGACGAGCAGGATGGCGAACCAGAAATTTGGAATGGCGATGCCGAGCTGCGTCGCGGCCATCACCCCGGTGTCGGCGGCGGTGCCGCGCCGCGCTGCCGAGAAGACGCCGACCGGGATGGCGATGGCGGTCGACAGCGCGAGCGCCATCAGAGCCAGTGGCAGCGAGACGACGAGGCGTTCGCGGATGAGGTCGATCACGGGCACCGAGTATGTGTAGGAGCGCCCGAAATCGCCGGACAGCATGCCGCCGATCCACGCGAAATAACGGAGCACCAGCGGTTGATCGAGGCCCATCTGCTGGCGCAGTGCCGCCACTGCATCGTCGGTCGCGTTGATGCCGAGCATCAGGCGCGCCGGATCTCCGGGCACGATTTCCAGCACGGCGAAGACGACGACGCTTGCCGCGAGAAGGGTTATGACGACTATGACGATACGGCGCAGCGCGTAGGACAGCATGGGCGGAGACTAACGGGCGCCGGAGTAAAGAAAAAGGCGGGCCAAGCCGGCCCGCCACAATGCTTGCCGAAAGGGTCTAGTCGGTCCAGTGGACCTTCGACAGGTCGTTCGACTGTACCGGCAGATTGTGCCAGAGGCCTTCCAGCTTGGCATCCCAGATGCCGAGCTTTGGCAGCTCGAAGAGGTAGCCGTTAACGGCGTCCTTGGCGATGATCTCCTGCGCCTGGCGAAGCAGTTCGTAGCGCTTGTCCTCGTCGGCAGTCGCGTCGAGTTCCGCCATCACCTGCTTGAACGCATCAGAGTGGTAGTCGAAATAATAGTCGTCGCGCGCATAGATGCCGATGTCGTTCGGTTCAGTGTGCGAGATTATGGTCAGGTCGTAGTCCTTCTGCTTGAACACCTGATCGAGCCATTGCGCCCATTCGACCGGGATGATCTCAAGATCGATTCCGACTTCGCGGAGCTGGGCCGCAACGATCTCACCGCCACGGCGCGCATAGGCGGGCGGCGGCAGCTTCAGCGTCGCCTTGAACCCATCGGGATAGCCGGCCTCCGCCAGCAAAGCCTTCGATTTCTCGGGATCGTAGGGGTAGGTTTCGACGAGTTCGACATAGGCAGGATTATGCGGCGCGAAATGCGTGCCTATCGGCGTGCCGAAGCCGAACATGGCGCCGTCGATGATCGCCTGTCGGTCGAGTGCATGGGCAATCGCCTGGCGTACCTTGAGATCGCTGAATGGTTCCTTGCCGTTGTTTGTCGAGAGGATCGTCTCACCCTCGGTGGAGCCGATCACTACCGAAAAACGCGGATCGCCCTCGAATTGCGCGACGGCTTCAGGCGCCGGAAACGAGGGGAAGGCCTGGATGTCGCCGGCAAGCAGAGCCGCAGTCGCAGCGGCCGGATCCGAGATGAAGCGGTAGGTAACCTTGTCGAGCGCCACCGGCTCGCCCCAATAATCGGCGTTCTTTTCCAGCGTCGCCGATGAACCCTGCGCCCAGTCGACGAACTTGAACGGGCCGGTGCCGACCGGCTTTTCCTTGTTGGTATCGGCCGATTCCGGCGCGACGATCACAGCGTCGCCCCAGCCCATATTGTAAAGGAAGGAACCCTGCGGACGGCTGAGCGTGACCTTGACGGTCAGGTCGTCGACGGCTTCGGCGCTCGCGATGGCGGAGAAAAGAGCTTTTTGGGCATTGGTCGAGTCATCGGCGCGGGCGCGGTCGAGCGAAAAGACCACATCGCCTGCGTCGAGGCTCGTTCCATCGTGGAATGTCACGCCGTCATGCAGTTTGAACGTGTAGGTCAGCCCGTCGTCGGACACCGACCAGCTTTCGGCCAGCGAAGGCAGAACCGCGCCGTCGGGGCCTATGCGTGTCAGGCCCTGGAAAATGTTCTGATAGACGATGTCGTCGATGGCGCCGGCAGCGCCCGCTGTGGGATCGAGATGCGGCGGTTCGAGCTGGATCGCCAATGTCAGGTCCGTGCGCGCAGCGAAGGCGGAGCTGGTGAGGGCGAGCGCAAGCGCGGCGCCGGCGAGAAATGTGCTGGTCTTTGATATCATTGGCGGACCTCCCGAGTGTCGCTCTGGAATTTATACAGCATGGGGGCTGCTTGTCAGCAGGGATCGTCGCTCGGCTGTTGCGCTGCGAAACTCAACGCGGCGCCGAAAGCAATTCGCCGAGCGCCAGCGCCATGACCTGCGCGGATTGCACCATGTCGGCGATGCCGACACATTCGTCGGGGCGGTGGGCGAGGTCGAGGATGCCGGGGCCGTAAGCGACGCAGTCATAGAGGTGACCGAGCCGGGCTATATGCTTCTGGTCGTATGTTCCCGGTGAGATGACATAATCCGGCTCGCGGTCGAAGACCGCCTGGATACCGTGGGCGACGGCGCTCGCCACCGGCGCGTCCTTTTCCGTCATGAGAGGCATAACCTCCATCAGGTCGCGGATCGCGTAATCGAATTCGGGGCGGGTCGCTTTCAGTTCCTCGAGAATGGCAAGGACTTCTCCCTTCACCTCGCCGATTTCCTCCTCGATGAGAAAGCGGCGGTCGATGGTCAGCCGGCAGGAATCGGGAACATTGGGTGAGGGCAGGCCGGTATAATCGTCGGTCTGGCCGCCATGGATGGAATTGATGTTGAGCGTCGAACGGCGCGCGCCTTCCGGAACGACCGGCATGCGTGTCTGCTTGGCGTCGAGGGCCGGGAACAGCTTTTCCTCGAACGCCGCGAGCAGGGCGCCCATGTGGCGCACGGCGCAATCGCCGAGAAAAGGCATCGAGCCATGCGCCTGTTCGCCTTTGGTCTCGATTTCCGCCCACCAGACGCCGCGATGGCCGAGGCAGACACGGTCCTTGTTGAGCGGCTCGGGGATGATGACGTGGTCGACACGCGGCTTGGAGAAATAGCCCTTGCGCGCGAGATGGGCGACGCCGCCGAATCCGCCAGATTCTTCGTCCACCGTGCCGGATATCTCTATCGCGCCCGGGAAATCCGCATTCGCCCGGATGAAGGCCTCGACGGCTATGATCGAGGCGGCGAGCCCGCCCTTCATGTCGCACGCGCCGCGGCCATAGACGCGGCCGTCTCGCACCACGCCCTCGAACGGATCGACGGTCCAGCCGTCTCCCGCCTCGACCACGTCGATATGAGAGTTGAAATGCACGCAGGCGCCTGGGCGTTTGCCCTCTCGGCGAGCGACCACATTGGTACGCGGATAGCGGTCTGTGTCGCCCGGTTCGCCCTCGCCACGAACATATTCGATGTCGAAACCGGTTTTCGCCAGTCTGTCGCCAACGAATTCTGCGCAAGGCGTGTAGGCTTCACCCGGCGGATTGACCGTCGGAAAGCGGATCAGGTCGCGGGTGAGCTCAACGAGGTCGTCCTCGCGTGTGGCGATCGATTCCAGCATGGACTCCATGGCGGCATTGATCATGAGTTGGCGCGCGAGAGCAAGGTGTCTGCACGGAGCGTATAATACGATCACGACCTGGCTGACCGATGCCCCCTCGGGGAAGCAGGGCGTTGCTATATTGCATCATGGTCCGACGAACTGCCCGTTGGGGATCAGATCCTGTGTGATTTCCATCCGTGCGGTTATTTTCGGATTGCAAATTTATATTCGACCTGCATAGTTTCGAGCCAGGGTTTTTGGAGAATCAGCCCGAGCGCATCGAAGTGGCCTCGGGTACAGATACAGGGGACAGTCGTGAGAAAGTTCGTTTTAAGCATGTTGTCGGTCGCATTCATTTCGCCGGCTTTTGCAGCCGACCGGATCGGCGCAATGGATTATGCCGCACCGCAGGCGGATCCGATTTCCGGCAGCATCGGCGCTTCCGTTGGCGCGCTTGTTGTCGACACCGATGATGGTACCGACACGGCGACAATGTACAACGTCAACGGCAAGCTGAATTACCGGTTCAGCCCGTCCTGGAACGGGCAGTTCGACGCTCGCTTTAATGGTCTATCCGCAGACGGCGAGACGATTTCTGTCTTCGGCGGGGGTGTACATATCTTTAAACGCGACCCAAGCGCCTATGCGGTCGGCGGGTTCTTGTCCTATGACTGGCTCGATATCAACGATGCCGGCAGCGATATTTCCTCGTACCGGTTCGGACCGGAATTCCAGATCTATAACGGCAATGTTACCTACTACGGACAGGCCTTTTGGGGGCAGTTTATGTCCGACGAGGGCGGTTTGGACAATCTGGATACGTGGGGAGTCCGCGGCGAAGTACGGTACTTCCACGCCGAGAACCTCAGGTTCGAGGGTGATTTGGGCTATACCGAAATTTCCGGCGACGGCTCGAGTGCTTCGATCTTCACGGCCGGGCTTGAAGCCGAGAAACGTTTCGACAGCTCTCCGTTCTCCGTGTGGGGCCGCTACCAGTTCGATCATGTCGATGTCGGTGATGTCGATGCCGGCGGTAGCACGCACACCTTTTTGGTCGGTTTCCGTGCCGCCTTCGGCTCTCGTACGCTTCTCGACGAGGACCGCAACGGAGCGACCATGGAAACGCCGAGCAATAGCCTGTTTGGTCTGTAGATATCGACCGAGCGGTTTATCCTGAAGGAAGACAAAGCCGCAGCATCTGCTGCGGCTTTTTCAATTTGGTAACCATCCCGGGCTTTTCAGGCCTTCGTGCCAGCACCCATTCGCACATGTAACTTTTTATTACAGCAAAGTTGTTATTTTGACCGTGGGGTAAAGGAAGGCTAACGTCGAAAGAGGGGCGGCAGTCTTCGTGTAACAGGAGTAAGTCGGGTGAAACGTTTTCTCGCAAGTGCCGCTCTCGCGGCAGCGATTGTCGTGTCGGGGGCGACTGCAAGTCTTGCCAACCGTCTCGTCGCGCATGTCGATCTTTCCAGCCAGACCATGACCGTCAAGAAAGACGGGCGGACGCTGTATAATTGGCGTGTCAGTACCGCGCGCAGCGGCTATCGCACGCCGACTGGCAAGTGGAGCCCCACGCGCATGCACGAAATGTGGCATTCGCGTAAATATGACATGTCGCCAATGCCTTATTCGATTTTCTTCTATGGCGGTTACGCCATCCACGGCACCAATGCGGTCAGCAGGCTTGGCCGGCCCGCATCGCATGGATGTGTGCGCCTCGATACGCGCAATGCTCGCAAGCTGTACCAGCTGACCAAGCAGGTTGGTCCGCAGAACATGCGTGTCGTCATCACGCATTGAGTGCGTTCAAATTGAGATTCAGACGGAAGGCCGGCGTTAGCGCCGGCTTTTTGCTTTTCGCAGTGCATTCATATTGACGTGCCAGCGGCGATGCGACCATAGCCACTGGTCAGGGTGTTCGCGCACCCAGCGCTCGACCACGTCATTGAGCATCTGCGTGGATGCAGGGACGTCGATCACGCCTTCGGAATTGCGCGGTAATTCGATCGCTTCCTCCAGAATGATACGGAATCTGCCGCCGGGAAGGCGAATGCAGCGTGCCGGATGAACCGGCCGCTCGTAGTGGCGGGCGAGTTTCGGCAGCAGCGGATTGGTCTGTACCGGTTGTCCGAAAAACGTGCCGAGAACGCCGCGCGCGAATTTCTGGTCCACCAGCATGCCGACGGACTTGCCTTCGTCCAGCGCCCGGGCGAGACCCCAGGCGGCGCCCGCCTTTGACGGGACGAGGTGGCCCATCGATGTGCGGCGTGCGGCGAGGAGGCGCCTCGCGACATAGGGATTATTCGGCGGGCGGAACAGTGCGGTGATTTCCAAACCGTAGGCGGCCGCGCAGATCGGCAGCAGCTCGAAATTGCCAATATGGCCGGTAAAGAAGATGCAGGACGCATTCTGCTCTTGCAGACGCTTGAAGATCTCGACGCCTTCGATCTCGATCAGTCCTGAATCGGGCGCGTCCGGATCGTAGTCGATTAGCTTTTCGAGAAATACATATTCCGCGCCCAGGCGGAACAGATTGCGCCAACTCCGCTTGGCGATCGCCTGCCGCTCCTCCTCTGACTTCTCGGGAAAGGCGAGGCGCAGATTTTCAAGCACCAGCTTGTTGCGACCGCTTAGCGGCCCGAGTTGCTGTCCGAGCGTCGCGCCCAGCTCGAGCGCCCAGCGTGGAGGAAGCAGCCGCGCGAAATTGAGCATCCCGAAGGTGACTTGCGCAATCAGCCAGTATTCGAGCCGGGCGACATTTTTCCAGACGCGAAGAAAGGCGGTGCGCATCGCGGGCCCTTCAGCTGACTTTCAGCAGGATTTTGCCGAACACGTCGCGCGTTTCCATGCGCGCGAGTGCATCGCTGATGCCGTCGAAATCGACCTCCGTGTCGACGACCGGATGGACGATGCCGCGCGCCATCTTCTGCATGGCGTCGTTAATGTTCCGCATGCGGCAACCGAACGAGCCGATGATGCGGAATTGCTGCTGGAACAGCATCATCAGGTTCATCTGGGTCGAGACGCCGGAGGTCGAACCGCAGGTAACCAGCCGGCCCCCGCGCTTCAGCGACAGCATCGAGCCTGCCCATGTGTCGGCGCCGACATGTTCGAAGACGACATCGACCCCTTTCTTCCTCGTCAGTTTGCGCACGACCCCTTCGAAGCGGTCCTCGCGATAGTTGATTACGTGATCGGCCCCCAGGGCCTTCGCGGGTTCGATCTTCGCGTCGGACCCGACGGTGGTGATGACCGTGCAGCCCATGCGCTTCGCCAGCTGAATCGCCGCGGTGCCGATGCCGGAGCCGCCGGCATGCACCAACACCGTTTCGCCCGGCTGCAGCGACGCATTGTCGAAGAGCATGTGCTCGACGGTGCCGAAGGTAATCGGCGCGAGCGCAGCGCCGGTTTCGTCGACGCCGGGCGGTGCGGGCACGAGATTGCGGGCAGGGAGGTTGATCAGTTCCTGGGCGAAGCCGTCGAGATGGAAGCCATGCACTCCGGCCACGTTTTCACACAGATTGTCGCGCCCCTCCTGGCAGGGGCCGCACAATCCGCAGGTCTGTGCACCGAAGATCGAGACGAGTTGGCCCTGCTTCAGGCCGCTGACGCCGGGTCCGACAGTGTCGACGCGGCCAGCAGCCTCTGCGCCGATGACCAGCGGCATCTTGCGCTTGGCGAATGCCATGCCGCGCCAGCCCCAAACATCGATATGGTTCAGCGCGACCTTTGCGATACGCACCGTGACTTCTCCGAGGCCGGGCGGCGGCGGAGGCGGCAGATCGACTTCAACGAGCTTGCGGTCTTCCACGAGCTGCAGGGCGCGCATGGCGTTTCCTTCCGGCAGATTCTTGTAGTGCGGGGCTTATGCGGGTTCGGCCGCGATGACAAGGCAGGTGTTCTGGCCGCCGAATCCGAAGGAATTCGACAGGACGCGTCCGACCGTTGCCGCCCGCTTCGTATTGGGCACCACATCGAGTTCGATGGCCGGATCGGGATTGACGTGATTGATCGTCGGCGGAAGCGTGCCGGTACGGATCGTCAGCAGCGAGAAGACCGCCTCGATTGCGCCGGCCGCCGTCAGCGTGTGGCCGATCATCGATTTGTTGGAAGATATCGGGATCGAGCGCATCGCCTCGCCGAAAACGGTCGAGAGAGACATGCTCTCCATCTTGTCGTTTTCGGGGGTCGAGGTGCCGTGCGCGTTGATGTAGCCGACATCACCGGTTGAAACGCCGGCATCGTCGAGCGCTGCGCGCACTGCGGCTATCGCCGGCGAGCCGTCCGGCTTGGAGCGGGTGCGGTGGAAATCGTCGGCGCATTCCCCGCAGCCTTCAAGGATACCGAGCACGGTCGCGCCGCGTGCGGTGGCGCTCTCCAGCGACTCCATCACCAACGCGCCGGCGCCTTCGGCCATGACGAAGCCGTCGCGGTCCTTGGAGAAAGGTTTGGAGGCCTTTTCCGGTATCTCGTTCTGGGTGGACAGCGCCGAGAGCAGCGAGAAGCGGACCAGCGCTTCCGAGGTTACCGAACCATCAGTGCCGACGGAGACGACGCGTTCCGCCTCTCCGCGTCGGATGGCCTCGACGCCGAGCTGGATCGCCGTCGCGCCCGAGGCGCAGGCGGTCGACAGGGTGATCGGCAAGCCGCGCGTGCCGATGCGCTGTTGAAGGCGTGAAGCGATGGTGCCGAACTGCGCGGATTGAAAGAAAGCGGGATGGCTGCCGGTACGCGCCGCATGCAGCAGGCGCTGATACCCCGGCTCACCGCCCGACGTGGCTCCGTCTGCATCGAGTGCGATTCGTTGCCACCATTCCAACTCTACCGGCGGTGCGGCGAGGAACAGAGGTCCGCCGAAATCGCTTTGCGACAGGCCGGATTCCGCAATCGCCTCAAGCACCGCGAATTCCGCCATGGCATAGGAAAGCGCCACGGATCCGGCCTCGGGAGGCGACATGAAGTCGACCGTGCCGGCGATTGTCGTGCGCAGATGGTCGGTCGCAAATCGGGTGATGCGATGGATGCCGGATTGGCCGGCGGTCAGTTGGGCCCAATTCTCGTCCTTGCCGCTGCCGAGCGAGGAGACGACTCCGGCCCCGGTAATGGCGATGACGGGACGCCCGGCGTGATCAGTGAAGCGGGTCATGCCGTCGCTCCCTCTGCCTTTCGTACGACCGCCATGCCTTCGGCGGCGTTGAAGCCGATGGCCAGGACGCCGATGGACGAGGGGGCTGTATCGGCTTCCGTTTCGAAGTCGGGATCGAGCACCGGGAGCTTTTCGCCTGTCGATAGAGAAAGCGCCGCAAGCGCGATGGCGAGCGGGAACTGCGCCTCGGACAGGTTGCCCGTCGCGGTGGTGAGGCCGCGAACGGGTATGCCGGCAAGGCTTTCTGTCAGGAACACCTTCTCGTCAGCGGTACGCCCGTCAGCGCCGGAAACGGCGGAGAAGACGATATCCGTCTCGCCCAAACCGGTCTCGGCGGCGAGCCTGTCAAGACGTTCGCGGGTCTCCTGAGCGCCGGTCGGGCCGAGATCTGCTGCGACCGTGCCGAGCGACGCATAAATTTTTGCGCCGCGCTCGATCGCGTGGTCGCGCCTTTCCAGAACGAGAAACACACCGCCGGAACCGGTGACGATGCCGCCACCTGCGGCCTGTCCGCGTTGCCAGACGGGCCGCCATGCGTCGCGCATCAGGTGATGGCCGAGCTCGTAGGAGAGCAGCATGTCCGGGTGTTCGGTGTTATAGGCGCCGCCGACGAGGGCGTGCGTACTCTGGCCCGAGCGGATACGCGCGGCCGCAGTCAGGATCGCCGAGATGCCAGCGCCTTCCTCGCCCATGAAGGTTCGCGACGAGCCGGTGACCTTGTGGACGATGGATATGTTGCCTGCGAGAAGGTTGGACAGCTGCGCCAGGAACAGCGTCGGGCGCAGTTCGGTCGTCAACACTTCGTTGATCGCCACGCCAATATCGGACGCTCCGTCGGCGATTCGCTTCAGGATCATCGTGTCGACGTCGACGTCGCGTTCACCGCCGCCGGCTGCCACGATCATGTCCATCGAGGCACAAAGCGCTTCGTTGCCCTTGATGCCGGCATCCTCCAGCGCGAGGCCGGCGGAATAGGTGCCGATGCGCTGCCAGGCTTCCATCTGCCGCTGATCGCCGCGCTTGGCGATCTGCTGCGACCAGTCGACTTCCGGCAACGGGTGAACCGTGTAGGGCGCGAAACGCTCGCTATCGATCACCGGTGCCGTGAAATCGCGCAGCGCCGCCCAGTTTGCCTCCACGCCTTCGCCGAGCGATGTCAGGAGGCCGATGCCGGTGATGACGACGTCGTTGGGGGCGGTCATTGGGTGCGATCAACCAGCGTTTGGGCGGAGACGACTGTCAGGCGGCCTTGGCGGCGACCAGGGCGTCGATCTTGGCGCAGAGATTCTTCAACACGAAATACTCTTCCGTGGCGACCTTGCCGTCATTGACGTCCTGCGTCCACTGTTCGAGCGGGATCTTGATGCCGAATTCCTTGTCGATGGCGAACACGATGTCGAGAAAGTCGAGGCTGTCGATGCCGAGATCGTCGATGGTGTGGCTTTCCGGAGTGATCGAGTCCCGTTCGATTTCGCTTGTGTCGGCAATGATATCGGCGACTTTGTCGAATGTGGTTGACACGTCTTGGTCCTTCGCTTGATGGCGGCTAGGCCGGGAGGAGGCTCCGCCATATCGTAATTTTGTTGCTCGCGCGCTCTCTAGCGTGTTTGTGCGGCTAGGAAAAGTCCGTTGTCGGGCGGTTTTTGCAACCATTGGGTGAGTGGTCGCGTAACTTCGCGCAGCGGTGATATCGGAAGGAAGGCGTATGGTTATGGGAAGGGCAGGCAGCTTGGAGATTTGGGGATATCTGGCGTCCGGTGAACCGGTTCACCGGGTTTTCCTCGAAGGCGGAGGGCTGCGCGCGCAGGTGATCACTCGCGGCGCGAGCGTTCAGGCGCTTCACCTCGATGGCCACGACGCGCCGCTGACGCTCGGATTCGATCGTCTCGACTATTACGAGACCCATTCGCCCTTTTTCGGTGCAACCGCCGGACGCTTCGCCAACCGGATCGCGCGCGCGCGCTTCACGCTCGACGGAACAGAATACCGGCTGGACAACAACGACAACGGCCAATGCCTGCACGGCGGCTCGAAAGGCTTCTCGGAGCGGCTGTGGACAGTCGAGGAAACCGGCGAGAGCCATGTCGTATTGCGGCTGGACAGCGCCGATGGCGATATGGGTTTCCCGGGCAATCTCACCGCGCGGTGCCGGTATGAGCTGGCGGGCGAGGGGGAGCTTCGGGTAACGCTGACGGCGCAAACCGACGCGCCGACCATTTGCGCCATGGCCCATCACAGCTATTTCAACCTTGAGGATGGTGGCGCCGGTCCGGTGACGGACCACGAGATGGGAATCCACGCGAACACCTATCTGCCGGTCGATTCGCTCCTGATCCCGGTGAGTCCGCCGGCACGGCTCCGGGGCACGAAGTTCGATTTCCGTGAGATGCGCCGGATCGACGCCATCGATGCCAACGCCTCTTACGACCATAATTTCTGCCTTGAAGGTGAGGGCATGCGGTCGGTCGCCGAAGTCCGCGCGCCGCGTTCCGGCGTCGCGATGGAGGTCCTGACCACCGAACCCGGCCTGCAGGTTTTCACTGCGCCGGCGATGGAGGTTGCTGTCCCTGGTCTCGGCGGCCGGCACTATGGCCACCATGCCGGCATGTGCATGGAGACGCAGATCTGGCCGGACTCGCCGAACCAGTCCGATTATCCGAGCGCGGTGTTGCGCCCCGGTGAGCGGCGCGAACAATGCACCGTCTACCGGTTTTCCAAATCCGGCTGATTTTCAGGGGCGAATGTCGGCCAGTTTCTGCATGGGCATCAATGCGCCGTGGTGGCGTATGACCATGCCCGCGACGGAGTGGGCAAAAAGCGCCGCGTCTTGCGGGCTTTTGCGGGCGAGGCGGGCCGCGAGATAGGCGCCGTTGAAACTGTCGCCCGCGCCGGTCGTATCGAGCGGCTCGATTGCTTGCGGGGGCGCAACCGGCGTCACCGCCATGTCGACCGCGACGAGCGCCTCCGCTCCGCCCGACTTGACGACGATCTCGCCCGGCCCGTGGTGGCGAATGCGCTCGATGGTTTCCATCGGATTCGCATCGCCGAAGAGGGCCTGTTCATCGTCGAAAGTCGGCAGAACGATGGATGCGGCCGCGTAGCCGCCGCGCATGACGGTGCGGGCGTGGCCTGGGTCGGCCCAGAGGCGCGGCCGGTAATTGGGGTCGAAGGCGACCACCGTGTCGCGGGCCCGTGCCGTCTCGATGATTGACAGCAGGTCGTCGCGACTGCGCTCGTCCAGGATGGCGAGCGTGATGCCGGATAGGTAGATCAGCCCGGCTCCCGACAGGCTCTCGGCGAGCGCATCGTAATCGTCGGCAAGGCAGCGGGCTGCCGCGTTCTGACGCCAATAGGTGAAGGACCGCTCGCCATGCGCATCCAGTGTGATGGCATAGAGGCCGGGTGCCTTGCCGGGGATCGTCGGGCTGGCGGCAACGCCGATGCCGTTGGCGCGCAGGAAGGCGATCTGCTCGTGCGAGAAGGGGTCGTCGCCGAACGCGGAGACATAGTCTGTTTCCGTCGATGGGGCTGAAAGCGCGCGCAAGTACCAGAGTGTGTTCAGCGTATCACCGGCATAGCCCTGCCGCCATGTCACGCCTTCGCGGCCGGACAATTCGATCATGCATTCACCGATGGAAACGACGCGGGTCATGGCGGTATGGGTGCGATCAGCTGCGTTTGAATTATCCGCCCGGATAGAGCATGGCAGGCGAAACTTGGCAAGAATGGGCCGCGTGTCTACCTCCTCACCATCGCGATTCGCGGTCGCGATCCTTCTTCGTCAGATGACAATCCCATATCCTGCGTGGTTTCGCGCGGCCCGATTTGCCTGTGTTTTCAGTGTTATTCTGGTGCGTTTTCCACTGTCGTATGAATGTCATCTGCGACCGTAGAATAAGCCTGACGGGTTTGGGGGGCATGCGGTCGGTCGCCATGCATGTGAAGGCAGTCATTTTCGATTGGGCAGGAACGCTGGTCGACTTCGGGTCGCTGGCGCCGTTGTTGTCTATGAAGCGCGTCTTCGAGGAAGCGGGCGTGACGGTTTCGGAGAACGATATTCGCGCCGGAATGGGGCTCGGAAAGCTCGATCACATCAAGGCGGTCGGGCTTGGAATGGGGGCCGCAAAAGCCTGGGCGGAAAATCATGAGGGCCGGCCTTTCGATGAGCGCGATGCGATTCTCCTGCATGAACGGTTCCGGGAAGTCAGCCGCCAGACTGCGGCGGAGCGGGGGAAGCTGATCGGGGGCGTCCTGACCGCCTGTCGCGCGCTGCGCAATCGCGACATCCTGATCGGAACGACGACCGGCTATACGCGCGATATCATGGAGCGGGTAATTGCCGTGGCCAGGGCCCAGGGGTTCGAGGCCGAAGCGGTAGTGTGTGCCGACGACGTGCCGGAGTGCCGTCCGTCTCCTTTGGCGATCTATCATGCGATGGTGTCACTCGGCGTCTATCCGGCGTCCTCGGTGGTCAAGGTCGACGACACGGTGCCGGGCCTGATGGAGGGCAAGGCGGCTGGCGCCTGGACCGTCGGGATCAGCGAGACAGGCAACGAGATGGGCCTCGGCGAGGATGCCTTCATCGCTCTGCCTGCGCGCGAAAGGCATGATCTCGCGAATGCCGCCGCCAAGCGGCTGGCGGATGCCGGCGCCGATTATGTGATCGGTTCGGTGGCGGAGATCGCCAATATCGTCGATGACATCAATGAGCGGCTCGCCGATGGCGAGCGCCCCGAATTGCTGGAATACGAGCCCGAAGCGGCCTGAATAGCCGAAGTTGTCTCACAAAACTTCGTCGGATAACTATTTGCCCGGGTTTTCGCATGTTTGTCACAAGGCTGGCGTAGCAGGGTCAAACCTTGACCGGAGCCTGATTCGCCGCCATGCGCTACGCCATTTACTTCACGCCGCCACGAGACCACCCGTTGACACGCGCGGCCTCCAGCTGGCTTGGACGCGACGCATTTTCCGGGCTGACGCTGCCGCATGCGGAGCGCACCGGCCTTGCGTTGGGCGAACTCGCCTATTTTACGGCGGTTCCGCGCCGCTACGGCTTCCATGGTACACTCAAGGCGCCGTTCAGGCTTTCGGAGGATTTCACCGAGGACGATCTGGTCGCTGCGGCGGAAGCGTTCTCCGGGCAGGTGCAGCCGGTGACGATAGACCGCGTCACGGTCGCGCGTCTGGGCGGATTCTTCGCCATCGTGCCGGAGACCGCCAATCCCGAGCTCAACGACTTCGCTAGCCAGGTCGTCGCCATCTTCGACAGGCTGCGCGCGCCGCTGACCGAGAAGGAATTCCAGCGACGCGACCCGGACAGGCTGTCGACCTCTCAACTGCGCAATCTGCAGAACTGGGGCTACCCTTACGTCTTCGACGATTTCCGCTTCCACATGACGCTCACGGGGCATGTGGAGCCGGCGGACAGGGCTCGCCTGCAGGCGGCGCTCGAACGCCATTTCCACGACGTTCTGGCCGAGCCCCTGCATATCGACCATCTGGCTATCTTCGTTGAACGCGAAACCGGCGCGCCTTTCGAAGTGCATTCGATCTTCCCGATCGCGGCCGGCAACAAACGCCGCTTCGCCTGAAGCTATATCCTGCCGAGCCTGCGAAGCCGTTCGGCATAGTCCCCGGCTTCGTCCAGTCCGGCCTCCAGCGCGAAGACCAGCGCCTGCGTCCAGTAGAAACAAGCGGCGTCGATATCAGCTGTCTCATTGAACCTGCTCGCTGCTTTGCCATAAAGGGCTGCGAGGCGAGCACTGTCGCCGGCGGCATGGGCGTCGAGCAATGCCGCGTCCAGCGCAGCGGGTGAAAGGAGGGGCATTGCCGCCTCAGGCAAGCCGCGTTGCCACCCAGCGATGGAACATGTGGGTGGGGCTATCCATCACCGGCGAGAACTTGCCGCCGTCGAAGCCGTTTGCGTGGCGACCTCGCTGCATACCCTCGACCACGAAGATATCCTCCTTGAAGACGGTCTCCCATAGCGCCGAATTCCGGGCGCGCAGGGCCGTGTGATCCTCCTCCAGCGCTTCCTCGGCGTGATAGTAGATCTCGACATGCTCGGCGGTACGGTCGATGGCGACCGGTTCGAGCAGGATCGCGAACGAATGGTCGCGATGCACGCCGAACAGCACATTGGGATAGAGCGCGATATATTCCGCGGCGGTCTGCCAGCGGTCGCCGAGGCCCGGCGTGTCGGGGAAGACGAGACCTTTTTCGTCGGCGAGTTGGCGATAAACCGTCGTTCCCTGACCGGAAAAGGCACCCGGTTCCTCGATATTGTAGTGGTCCTCGAGGCGCGAATAGCTGTTCAGGCCTGGATGCACCCAAGGCAGGTGGTAGCTCTCACAGTAATTCTCGACGGCCAGCTTCCAGTTCGTTGCGACATCGAGCCTGAACCCCGAATCGGCCCCCGAATGAAAGAGCGGCCCGTCGAATTCGCGCCAGCGTTCGATCGCAACTCGATGCGCGGTCTCGAAGGGCGGGGCTTCGCCCGAGATGTTGACGAAGATCACGTCGCGCCAGACGTAAGATGGCACCTCGACAAGGCCGAGATCCTCACGATGGATGGCCTCATGGCTGTTATGGCCCGGTCCGCCGACATGCGGTGTCGCCTTGAGCGCACCGTCGAGGTCATAGCACCAGGAATGGTAAGGGCAGCGGATCGCGCCGCGGATCGGGCCGGCCTCCCGGATCAGGATCATGCCGCGATGGCGGCAGATATTCAGGAATACCCGCAGCTTTCCGTCGCGGCCGCGGATCGCGACGAGCGGCTGCCCGAGAAGGGTGATCGGCATGGCGTCGCCGTTTGCGGGCACATCCTTGGCGAAACCGATTCCCGCCCAACCATCGAAGAACAGCTTGTCGCGCTCGGTTTCGAACCAGGTCTGATCGACATAATGCCGGTTAGGCAGGCCCCTGGCCGTGGCGACGGGTTCAAGGACGGGAGCCAGTTCCTCATCCGTCAAACGCTGGTCCATGGTGAACCTCCATCCGTCGCGCCTTATTTTCAGGAGACGGATTGTGGGCGTCCGGCAAAGCCTTGCCCATGCGGGATTGAGAAATCCGCATGTCTAAACGCGACACAACGGCGCGATTGACGTCAAAACCTGTTTGTCATACTCCACTTTACCCATAGCGACCGCGAACGGGCAAAGACGCCGACCTTGTTTCATTTTCCGCTGAAAACTCTTGCCTGGATCGGCGCGGGGCTATGCCTCATCCCGATTGTCGCCGTCGGCTATTCAGCGCTTGGAGGCACCTTCGAGACCTGGATTGGGCTCTGGGACACGGTGATGCCGCGCTATATCTGGAACACGGTGCAGCTTGCGCTTTTTGTGGCGGTTGGCACGGCGGCGACTGGCACCGGGGCCGCATGGCTCGTGACAATGTGCCGGTTTCCCGGCAGCCGCATCCTCGAAATCGTGCTGGCGTTGCCGCTCGCTTTCCCGGCCTATGTACTGGCCTATGCCTATACGGACCTGCTGGATCATCCGGGCGCCGTACAGACGGCGCTCAGGGCCGTGACCGGGTGGGGGCCGCGTGACTACTGGTTTCCGGAGATACGTTCTCTGCCAGGCGCTGCGCTGATGCTGATCTTCGTTCTCTATCCTTATGTCTATCTGCTGGCGCGTGCCGCGTTTCTGCGTCAGTCGCCGACGGCCTATTTCGCCGCGCGCACGATGGGCCACGGGCCTTGGAGCGCTTTCTTCCGGGTCAGCCTGCCAGTGGCGCGGCCGGCGATTGCCGGCGGTACGATCCTCGCCATGATGGAAACCATCGCGGATTATGGCACGGTGGCGCATTTCGGGGTGCAGACCTTTGCGACCGGCATCTACCAGGCCTGGTTTTCGATGGGCGACCGTGCGGCCGCCTCGCAGCTTGCCTTTTGCCTGATGGTGACGGCGCTGTTCCTCGTTTTGCTCGAAGTGAAGCAGCGCGGCGGCGCAAAGCAGTACAATGCCGGAAACCGCGTTGAGGCCATGATGGCGCATCATCTCGGCGGCTGGCGCGCGGCGCTGGCGATCCTCGCCTGCCTGATCCCGGTGTTATGCGGTTTCGCCATACCGCTGGTCGTCCTGTTTGAAATGGCGATCAAGTCGGGTCAGAATCCGTTCGAGGGCCGCTATCTCGATTTCGTGCAGAACTCGCTGATCCTTGCCTCCGTCGCCGCGGTGCTGACGGTGATCGGAGCGACCATTGTCGGCTATCGGATGCGGCTCGCGCCGGGAAGGGCGGCGGCGATCACCAAGACATTGTCCGGTATAGGCTATGCGCTGCCTGGCTCGGTCGTCGCGGTCGGCCTTCTGGTGCCGTTTGCGCAGCTTGATAATACGGTCGATGCGTTCATGCGCGAGCATTTCGGTATATCGACCGGATTGCTGATCACCGGCTCGATCGCGCTTCTGGTCATGACTTATATCGTGCGCTTCATGGCGGCAGCCTTGTCGGCCTTCGATACCGGCATCAGCCAGATCAAGCCGAATGTCGACGCGGTGGCGCGTACGCTCGGTTCCGGCACGTTCGGCATGCTGAGAAGGGTGCATATGCCGCTGATGCGTGCGAGCCTGCTGACTGCGGTGCTGATCGTCTTCGTCGATACGATGAAGGAATTGCCGGCGACGCTGATCCTCAGGCCGTTCAATTTCAACACGCTCGCCGTGCAGGCCCACCGGCTTGCCTCAGACGAGCGGTTGGCACAGGCGGCAGTGCCGTCTCTCGTGATCGTCGCTTTCGGCCTTCTGCCGGTGATCCTGCTTTGCCGCTCGATCGCGCAGACGCAGCAGATGCATGTGTCGACCCGCGCGGAACTTCCGCTGGCTTCCGATACGATCGTAGAAAAAACCGCCTGAAACCAAGGGCTTCAGGCGGTTCGCGGATAATCCGATTCAGTGGTTCGGCGTTTACTTGAAGCCGACCGCGTTGAAGATGCTCTGCGCTTCGGTTTGGTTCTCGCCAAGGGCGGCAAGGTTCAAATCGTCGCGCTTGAACTCGCCCAGCTTCGTTACCGAAGCCGAAAGGCCAACACCCTCGACGACCGGATATTCGTCATTGCCGGAGGCGAAGTATTCCTGGGCTGAATCGGATGCGAGATATTCGAGGAACTTGATCGCGTTCTCGCGGTTCGGCGCATTTTTCAGGACGCCGGCCGCCGAAACGTTGACATGTGCGCCGCGGCCATCCTGGTTCGGAAACACCCAGCCGATCTGGTCGACATGCTCGGAGAGGCCTTCGACGTTGGTGCGGAGCGAGCGGGCGAAGTAATAGGAATTCGCCACGGCGATATCGCATTCACCCGACACGAGGCCCTTCAGCTGATCCGTGTCGCCGCCCTGCGGGGAGCGCGCGAGATTGTCTTTTACGCCCTGAGCCCAGGCCTCGGCCGCTTCGGCGCCGTCGGTCGCGATGATCGAGGCGAGCAGCGACAGGTTGTAGATGTTCGTCGACGAGCGAATGCAGACCTGCCCCTTGTATTTCGGGTCTGCCAGTTCCTCATAGGTCTGCGGCGGCTCGGAGACGCGCTCCTTGTTGTAGAAGATCAGACGGGCGCGGGTCGAAAATCCGAACCACAGATTGTCCGGGTGCCGCAGGGCGGCCGGAATGCGCTCTTCGAGGATGTCGCTTTCGACGGGCGCAAACAGGTCGGCGTCGGCTGCGCGCCAGATGCGGCCGGCGTCGACCGTGATCAGGACGTCGGCCGGGCTGTTCCGGCCTTCGGCCTTGAGCCGTTCGATAAGCTCGTCGGCATTGCCCTCGATGCGGTTGATGGTGATTCCGGTCTGCTCCTCGAAATCGGAATAAAGCCGCTCATCCGTATCGTAGTGACGAGACGAATATAGATTGACCGATCCGTCCGCGAAGGCGGCGGAGGTGACCGGCAGGGCGATTGCGAGGGACAGGGCGGTGGAAAGAAGGCGTGCGCATAGCGCCATGGATAGCTCCCGTAGCTTCTTATTCTAACATGACATTTGCTGTCATGTTTTCCTGAGGGAACGTCCACGAACTGTCAAGAAAAAAGTTGACTAAATGGGTGAGGTTTATCTGGAATGATTCCAAACAAGGCGCTATATAACGTTTCGTAACGGAGACGACTCATGCGCCTTACGAAGCAGACCAATTACGCTTTTCGCATCCTGATGTACTGTTCGGCCAATGGCGGCCAACTAAGCCGTGTTGCCGAAATCGCCAAGGCTTACGGCGTTTCCGAGCCGTTCCTGTTCAAGATCCTTCAGCCGCTGAACGAGGGCGGGCTGATCGAGACGGTGCGCGGCCGCAATGGCGGGATCAGGCTTGCGCAGGACGCCTCCGACATCACGCTGCTCGATGTGGTGCGACTGACGGAGGACAGCTTCTCCATGGCCGAGTGTTTCGATCGCGAGGATGCTGATTGCCCTTTGGTGGAGACATGCAAGCTGTCGGCGGCCCTGCGCGAGGCATTGAACGCGTTTTTCGCCGTATTGGCGAAACACTCGATCGCCGACCTTGCCAAGCCGAATGACAGTATAGGCTTCCTTCTCGGGCTGGAACGGCGCAAGGACGCGATCGTCGCGGCCTGAGCCGGACGCCTCACTCCCAAGGTTTGACGAATTGCCGCCATGTTTTTGATGACATGGCGAAGGTGCTCGCCCTATGGTCGGCTGAGCCGGCCGTCGCGCGCCGGATGGAACAATCGATAATGTTGAATTCGAGTTCGGGGAGGGTCGCTATCGTGAAACGCAACACCGGAAACGGGGCGAAGGGCAAGATGCTGTCGGCGGCTGGTGGTGCGACCGGCACGCTCGCACTTGCGCTGGTGTTGACAGGCGCGCCTATCGCGCCAGCATTTGCGCAGCTGCAGAGCACGGTGACGGCGACCGGCAAAGCCGGGGACGCCGACGTCCAGGCCCAAGGCACGGAAAGCACGGACCTGGCGGAACCGCTGCCCAGCCTGACCGCGAGCCAGAGGCTCGATCTCGACGTGTCGAAGGGCCGGGATTCCGAGCATGCGGATGAGGGCGACGACGTGTCGGTAACCGTCACGGTCACCAATGACGGCAATTTCCCGGTCAGCAGGGTCGTCGTGGACGGCGCCAGCCTGACCATCGGCGGCGACACGGTCGAGCTGGAACCGGCGGCTTTCGATCCGCCGAGCGCGGACATGAAGGCCGGAGATACCGTGACCTTCACCGCGACACGCCCGCTGACAGCCGAACAGGTTTTCAGGGCCGTGGCGGCCGGAGACGGCATCATCGTCAATGCCGGCGTCGCCGGAACGGCCAAGGGGGATCAGATTACCGCATCGGTGGAGCCCGGCAATCTTCTTGTCGCGGCCAATCCGCAACTGGCAATCGGCACGAACAGCGTTCTTGAGAAAGCCGAGGGCAATGAGGGCGAGGGCGCCGAAACCGGCGACACGATCACCTACAAATACACTGTCGAGAATGTCGGCAACGTCTCGGTCGCGGATGTGGCGGTTACCGTCGACCTCGCCGGCAAGACATTGCAGTCGCAGGGGACGCCGGATTTGGGCGTCGATCCCTTCGAGGTGACGGTTTCAGCCAACGATCCTCTCGGCCTGAACGAAGACGATCCGGAAACGGCCGGCGTCTATGACATGCTCGGGCCCGGCGGCGCCGTGGAGTTCACCCATGCGCATGTCGTGACTCAGGAAGAATTCGAAGCCCAGTAAGAGGCGACCGGCAGATCCCGTAGTGCAGCGAAGAGCATCAAAAATGCGAAGAACAGGGCGTCCGGATCGGCCGATCCGGTCGCTTTTTTTCGGCTTCCTGCTGCCGCTGGTCATTTTGGCCAGGCCGGCCATTGCGGATATCGTCAACAGCGCGGTCGCTTCCGGGGTCCATGGCGGGACACTGGTCCAGTCCGGCGGCGCTCAGGCCACCATCGGGATCGCACCTGGGATGCCGGAGCTGGAAGTCGGCGTCGAAACAGCCATGACCGGCGAACCTGCGCCGGGCCTGCCTGATGGAGACGTGATCGGCTATTCGATCACGATTGCCAACACCGGCAATGTAGGGCTCGTCGGCGTTCGCCTGACCCTCGAATTGCAGCAGGACGGGGAGGTCTTCACGCCCACCGATCCACCGCGCTACGAGGGCGGCGATACGGCCAATCCCGGCGTGCTCGACCGGGGCGAGACCTGGCGCTATTCGGCAAGCTACAAGCTGGCGCGGCCCAATCTGGAAAATGGCGGTGACATACTTGCCACGGTGTCCGGCGCAGGCCGCGCCGGAGACCGCTCGGCGGCGGACGAGCGTGAACTCGCGATGCCGGTTCCGACGCTGCAGGGCATCGAGAGGACGGATGTCTCGCTCGCGCATACGCCAAGCGCGATCGCGGCCCGTCCGGGCGATCAGGTGGATTACACGCTAACCATCAGCAACCGCAGCGTAAAGCCGGTCTCCGTCAGGCTCCGGGCGCTTCTCGCCGACGGGGTCCGGCTGGTTGCCGGCAGCGTCCTGGAAGATGGCGAGGTGGCGGATGTTGCAGTCGATGGTCAGCGCGTGGATTTCGGCGTCCTCTCGGTCGGCGCGCGCAGCAATGTTTCGCTTCGCTATCTGGGCGAGATCGTCGATGCGCCGGCGCGCGGCTATCTCCTCAATACCGCGCAGATCGCCGATCCGGATTCGCTGATCCCGCTTCTGCCCCCATCGCTGGCGACGGTGCGGACGAGCAACAATCCGCCAGGCTGCACCGAGATTTCGCTGCTGGTCTACCAGGACGAAAACCGCAACGGTTTTGCCGACGCCAGCGAAGCCGGTATTTCGGGCGCACGGATCACCGCCGGGCAGGACACGCTGCTGACGACGGATGTCGAGGGTCAATACGCCACGCCCTGCATGGAGGTCTCGCGGCTTGGCGAAGTCGGGATGATGTTCGAACTCGATGAGGCGACGCTGCCGGAAGGCTATCACGCGACGACGACCAATCCGATATCGCTTCGCGTCGAGGCGGGCGGCAGCGGCTCGGTCTCCTTCGGTGTCGCGTCCGCGCGCATCCTGCGGGTCGATCTGAATGCGGCCGCCTTCGACCGCAACGAAACAAAGCCGGATGAGACCTTCCTGGAGGGGATCACCCGACTTATCAGCGCGTTGCAGCGCGAACCCTCCATTCTGCGCCTGACCTATTACGCCAATCGTGATCGCGTCGATTTGCCGGAGGAACGCCTCGATGAGGTGCGCCAGGCGATACTCGACCGTTGGGTTGCGGCGGGCAATGCGTACGACCTTGAGATCGAGGCACGGGTCATCCACGGCGACGGCTGAATTTGCGGCTTGGTTCGGCCCGCGTCGTTGACGTGCCGTGCGTCTATCGATATTTCAAGAAATATTGATATGTTGGAAGATCGCGATGGACGCCTCCCGCAAATATGCCGCCGAGTTCATCGGCACGGCTTTCCTCCTCGCCACGGTCGTCGGCTCCGGGATTATGGCGGAGCGGCTGGCGGGCGGTAACGTTGCTGTTGCGCTCCTCGGCAACACCATCCCGACCGGGGCTATCCTATACGTGCTCATCACCATGCTCGGGCCGATTTCCGGGGCGCATTTCAACCCGGCCGTGACATTCGCCTTCTGGCTTCGCCGCGAGATCGGGGCCTATGAGAGCCTGATCTACATTGTTCTTCAGATCGCGGGCGGACTTGTAGGAGTTTGGGCGGCGCACGCCATGTTCGCCGAGGACATTTTCCAGGCGTCGGCGAAGATCCGCACTGGCGGAGCGCAGTGGTTCGCTGAGATCGTCGCGACCTTCGGCCTTGTCTTCACCATCTTCGCGACGTTGAAGGCGAGCTCCAAATCCGTCGCCGCCGCCGTCGGGCTCTACATTACGGCGGCCTACTGGTTCACCGCATCGACCTCGTTTGCCAATCCGGCGGTGACGGTAGCGCGGGCCTTCTCAAACACCTTCGCCGGGATCCGCCCGATCGATATGCCCTGGTTCATCCTGATGCAGTTCATTGGCGCGGCCGCGGCCTTCGCGGTTTGCCGCTGGCTGCTCGCCGATCGCGAGAAGGTCGGCGAGGCGGGTTGAAGCCTTCCCCGCTATCTGGTTCTAATCCCGCGCAAGCAAAGCGGAACATCGGGAGGAACTTCATGTCCGGCTATATCCTGGCGATCGATCAGGGCACGACCTCGTCGCGCGCCATCGTCTTCGACGACAGGCAGCAAATCGCCGGAACCGGACAAAAGGAGTTTCCGCAGCACTTTCCCAAGTCCGGCTGGGTCGAGCATGAGCTGGAGGACATCTGGGAGAGTGTGGTCGAGACCTGTCGCGCCGCCATCGCGGACGCCGGCATCGCCGCATCCGACATCGCCGCGATCGGCATCACCAACCAGCGCGAGACAGTAGCGCTTTGGGACAGGGCGACGGGTGACCCCGTCCATCGCGCCATTGTCTGGCAGGACCGGCGCACCGCGGATTTCTGCGATTCCCTGAAGGCTGAGGGCCACGAGGCAGAATTCACCGCGAAAACCGGGCTTCTGCTCGATCCTTATTTCTCGGGCACCAAGATCGCGTGGCTGCTCGACAATGTCGAGGGGCTACGCGCCCGCGCAGAGGCGGGCGAGATAGCCTTCGGCACGATCGACACGTTCCTGATCTGGCGGCTGACCGGCGGCGAAAGCCACGTCACCGACGCGACCAATGCGGCGCGCACGCTGATATTCAATATCGACGATGAGGACTGGGACGACGGCCTGCTCGATATCCTGCGCATCCCCCGCGCGGTTTTGCCCGACGTGCTGGATTGCGCCGCCGATTTCGGCACCGCGAAAGCGGTTATCCTCGGTGCCGATATCCCGGTTTGCGGCGTCGCCGGCGACCAGCAGGCCGCGACGATCGGCCAGGCCTGTTTCGAGCCCGGCATGTTCAAGTCGACCTATGGCACGGGCTGCTTCGCGCTGCTGAATACGGGGAGGGACCGGGTCGAATCGAAGAACCGTATGCTGACGACCATCGCCTACCGGTTAGGCGGCGAGACCACCTACGCGCTGGAGGGTTCGATCTTCATGGCGGGAGCTTCGGTGCAGTGGCTGCGCGACGGGCTCGGCATTATCGAGACGGCGGCCGAAAGCGGAGAGATGGCGGCCAAGGCCGATCCGGAGCAGGATGTCTATCTCGTGCCGGCCTTTGTCGGGCTGGGCGCGCCGCATTGGGACGCCAATGCACGCGGAGCGATGTTCGGCCTGACGCGCGGGACCGGGCCGAACGAGATCGCCAAGGCGACGCTGGAAGCCGTATGCTACCAGACGCGCGACCTCCTCGAAGCCATGCATGACGACTGGGACACGCCGGGGCACACCTCCACGACGCTGCGTGTAGATGGCGGCATGGTGGCGTCGGACTGGACCATGCAATGCCTCGCCGACATTCTCGATGCTCCGGTCGACCGGCCCGTTGTGCTGGAGACGACCGCGCTCGGCGCGGCATGGCTCGCCGGCTCCCATGTCGGCGTCTGGCCGGACCGCGAGGAGTTCTCCAAGAGCTGGGCGCTGGAAAGCCAGTTCACGCCGAAGATGGGCGAGGAGGAAAGGGCGCGCAAATATGCCGGCTGGAAGGATGCGGTCGAACGGACGCTGAGCCGGGTCTGACACGGGATTGCCGGTTCGGTTGAACGCTGCATTCCGACTTCCCCCCAAACATCGATTCTCCGGCCCTTTCGGCAGGACGCGTTCGTTTTCAGCCACGACGAAATGGCAGTGACAGCACCGTAAACACTTGCCGATAATCCGGAAGTGCCGCTTGCGGATCGGTGCCGAGTTCCTTCGGCCTGTTCTCCGGGCGATAGACGAACGTGCCGAAGAGCTGATCCCAAACAGACAGTGTCGCGCCGTAGTTCATTGCCTCGGTGACATCCGCCGAGTGGTGATAGCGGTGAAGTTCGGGACCAATGAAGAGATAATTCGCCCATCCCATGCGCATGTCTGCGTTGAAATGGCTTATGATGCCGTGAAAGGCATTGACCACGAGAAAAACAAGCACCGCTTCTGGCGTGTAGCCCATGATCCAGATGGGCAGAATTATCGCCAGCGCCTGTATGATCATGGTGTTCAGCGGATGGCCAACCGCGTGCATCAGCAGATAGAGGCCCCGCGGCAGATGATGCGCCGCGTGGATGTTCCAGAGGACTCGTCCAAATGGCCCGCGCAACTCATGCATGGCGCGGTGGATGTGGTAATTGATGAACTCGAAGACGAGGAACAGAACCGGCAGTTGCAGCCAGAGCGGCCAGCTACGCGCCGGGCCGTCGGCTTGACCGGATATGCCGATCGACACCATGGCCAGGACCGCGGACATGAGGCCGAGAGCAGCGCTGGAAAGTCCGATATAGACGATGTCGGGCAGAAGGTTGCGCCAGGTCATCGACCAGCGCCTCTCCATGGGCAGGACGCGTTCGATGACCAGGCAGGTCAACAGAATCGGCAGGGTGATCAGGAACCAGGCCGGGCGTTCGTCCATATCCATCCGCAGGAACCAGGAGATCCCGAAAACGATCCAGGCCCAGGAGAGTGGGTAAAGGCCCCATCTTACCAACTGCCGCAGCAAACCAGTCTTCTTCATCTTTCATGCTCCTTGAGTTTCCGGACAGATGTCCGATAAAATCGGGATAGGCACGAAAAGGTAAGGGCGACAGTCCCCGATGACGCTTTCCGGACAGAACCGGCGCGAATTGTCCGCCGACCCGCGAGTGATGCGGACGCGCGCCTTGTTGAAGCAGGCGCTCATGCAGATGCTGCAGCAGATGAACTGGGAGGAGATCACGATTGTCGGGATATGCCGCCGCGCCGGAATCGCCCGGTCGTCGTTCTACGAGCATTTCGGTACAAAGGCGGATGTCCTGGACCAAATCTTCGCCGACCGTATGGACGACATACCGCTTTCGATCCGCCCCGGCGATTCTCTGGGAACCCTCGACTGGCTGGTCGACCACGTGGCCGAGGCGCCGGAGTTTTTCGCGCACGCCATGGCCGGCGGGCGCAACGACGCGCTGATGCCGCGTTTTCGCATCGCGCTGGCCCGCAAGCTCGCGGAAGAACTGACGGCTCGCGCCGTGCCGGACGCTTCCGGCATGGCCGCATTTCTGGTCGGTGGCGCGATGGCCTATCTTGCCACAGCTCGGGGGGACTACGCCCGGTCGGCGCTTCGGCAGTTATCTGCGCGGCTCATTGACTGAGCTGAAAGGAGGCGGTTTCAGCTTTTCCTGCCGGTGACGCGGTCGAGAATGGCGAGCGCGCTGCCGACTGTTTCCAGTTCTTTCTCGCTAAGCCTGTTCAGGAGTTCCGCTTCGCGGGTCTTCAGGAGCGTGGTCAGCGCATCGTAGCCTTTGCGTCCGGTCCGGGTGAGCGTCAGATGCTCTATCCGGCGGTCCGTCTCGTCGCGATTGCGCTCCAGCCAACGGCGGCTCTGAAGCGCCGAGACCGCGCGTGAGACCTTGGTTTTATGCAGGCCGGTGCGGCGGACGATTTCGCGCGCGGTCAGTGAGCCGTCGGCTTCGCCGAGATGGGCGAGCACCTTCCATTCCGGCCGTGTCATGCCGTGCTGGTCGCGGTAGATCGGCTGGAAATGGCGACTGACCGCCTCTGAAATGCGGTCGAGCCTGTAGGCCAGAAAATCGTCGAGCCTGAAACTCACAGCCCGCCCTGCGCGGTGACGAAGTCGACGATTTCTCCGACCCCCTTGCCGTGGCGCAGATCGGTGAAGAGGAACGGCTTGTCGGCGCGGCCCTTCTCGGCATCCTGGCGCATCCGGTTCAGATCGGCGCCGACATGGGGCGCGAGGTCGGCCTTGTTGATGATCAACAGGTCGGAGCGGGTGATCGCCGGGCCGCCTTTTCTCGGGATGTCGTCGCCCTGACAGACCGATATGACGTAGAGCGACAGGTCTGCGAGATCGGGCGAGAAAGTGGCGGCCAGATTGTCGCCGCCGGACTCGATGAAGATCAGTTCGATATCGGGCACGCGCTCGCGCAGCCGCTCGATGGCGCGCAGATTGATCGAGGCGTCCTCGCGGATCGCGGTATGCGGGCAGCCTCCGGTCTCCACCCCTTCGATACGCTCTGCGGGCAGCGCCTGCATCCGCGTCAGCGCCTCGGCATCCTCGGCGGTGTAGATGTCGTTGGTGACGACGCCTATCGAATATTTGTCGCGCATCGCCTTGCAGAGTTCGGCCGTCAGCGTCGTCTTGCCGGAGCCGACGGGGCCGCCGATGCCGATCCGGAGAGGGCCGTTGGGGGAGGTGGTCATGATAGGAACAATCTCGGTTCGAGCGTTTCGTGATTCATGGCCGCAATGTCCGCCAAAACCGTTGCGCTGCCAAGATCGTCCAGCGTTGACGATGCGGCACGGTTGGCGGTTTCGGCAATGGTCGGTTCGAGTGCGGCAAGCAGTTTCGCGGCGCCACGCTGGCCGGTGACAGACAGACGGATCGCGACCTGCAACTGGTTGGCGACAAAGGCGTGCAGGAAGGCAGCGAGGCCGTCGGCGAGCGGGATATGATCGCGACCGCAGGCCGCTCCGACAGCGACGCAGAGCGGCGTACCGCGTGGCGGCAAAACCGCCTCATCAAACCAGTTGGCGGCGGCTTCCAGAAAGCCCGTGCCCTGATCCACGGTTTCGCGATGGCGTTCGGCGGAACCGGTCATGGCACGAGCCAGTTCGGCGGTTGCCGCGAGTTGTTCCGGCGTTCTCGCCTGACGCCAGCTTTCGGCGAAGAAGACGGCGTCGTTCCATTGCGGTCCGGCGGCAAGCAGGGCTCGCAACCACGCTTCCAGCGCCGCCGTATCCGCGACCGTGCCGTCCGCCACAGCCTGCTCGAGGGCGCCCGAATAGGCATAGCCGCCGGTCGGAAACACCGGAGACAGCCAGGACATCAACCGGAGCAGGGCGGTCGGGTCGCTCAAGAACGTGCTCTTTCTGCGAGGTCAGCAAGATCGCCGATCAGCGCATAGTGCAGTTCGCGCACAAGCTTCAGTGAAGGGCCGATGACGAAAAGGAGCGAACCGATGACGAAGAGCCATATCGCTGTGTTCTCCCACGATTTGTAGAAGAACAACCAGGAACCGACGAGAAACAGCAGACCGGCGGTCACCTGAACCAGCGTGGAGGCCAGTTCATAAGCGGCAAAAAGCCTCTGGTGTTGTTTTGTCGAGTGTCGCGTCTCGGGGGCGAAAATCTTCATGCGGTCTTTTCCCAGTTTCGCATATTCAGCGCCGGCCTCAATGTTCGACGGATCGTGAGAAGAGGTGAATGACGACAACGCCGGAAATGATCAGGCAAAGGCCTATGATCGCGGGCAGGTCCAGCCGTTGCCCGAGCATCAGCCAGGCCGCAACCGTGATCAGCACGATGCCAGTGCCCGACCAAATGGCATAGACGATGCCCGCCGGAATCACGCGGATCGGGAAGGACAGGAGCCAGAATGACACCGCATAGAAGACGATGGTAATGACGCTCGGCCAGAGCCGGGTGAAACTTTCCGTGCGGACGAGGGCGGTCGTGGCGATCACTTCCGCGACAATGGCCGCGACAAGCAGGGCATAATTCGCGAAGACGGTAGAGGGCATGGGGGCAAATCCTGCGACAGCGGGGAAAGGCGCGGGCTAATGATGGTGATGGCCGTGGCCATGGTCGTGCGCCGCATGCGCATCGCCATAGGCGCCGCCTTCGGGATCGAAGGGCGCGCTGGTCTCGGTGACAGTCGCGCCAAGGCCTTCCAGCATGTCGCGAATGACGTGATCATGGCGTATCAGAATGCGGTCGGCGAGGATCTGGGCCGCCAGATGACGGTTGCCGATCTGCCAGGAGAGCGCGAGCAGGTGACGGCTGTCCCGGCCGCGCACCTCGTAGAGCGCTTCCGGCGCGGCGCGGACCTCGACGATACGGCCGTCATCCAGCAACAGCCCGTCGCCGTGTCGCAGCAGACGCGCTTCTGCCAAGTCGAGCAGGAATTCGATGCCGTTGTCGGAGACCATTTTCATACGCCGGCGATGCCGCGCGGTCTCGTCCAGCGTAATGGTGTCGGAAGGATCGTGGAATTGGCGTGTGACGGAGGAAGCGGTGTGCATGGCCCCGATATTACATCGGAAATTCCGCGCGACGCCAGCCGCGGAAGCCGGACCGGACGTGAAAAATCGCGTCCGGCGGGCTTTGGATCAACAAATGTCGATCACAGACGTTTCAGTGCCGCACGAAGTGCTGCGTCGCGGGTCGTGCCACGGGCGCGAAAAGTGGATTCGGGCGTATGGCTGATCGTGTTCATTTCATTGGCAAGCGCCAGCGTTTCCAAAACGCCTGTAAATGCGCGGCCGACAGACGCGAACAGGTGACGGGATTTTTCGGACATGGTCGTATACCCTCGTTTCTACACCCTTTACGTAGTCACGACGCTGCGCCGCAACCAATGCGTTTGCCGCCGGGCAGCCATGCATTTCCGTATGTATGATCTTCCGGGCGCTCAGGTCGCTCCGCGCCGCCGAAAATGGCGGTAGACCCATATCGACAGCAGAACCAGCAGGATTGTCATGGATATCGTGCTGGCGGCCGCCTTTACTTGCGAATGAAAGCTCGCGGCCTCGACCATCAGCGGCGTGATTCCGCTCGCGCCCAGCTTCAGCATTTCCGACACGTTGAGGTTTTCCCAATAGTCGAACGCCATTCCGGGCAGGGCGGTTGCGGCGAGCAGCCAGCGCCACAGGCCCCATCTCGCGGGTGCGAGCCTCAAGATCGACCATCCGAGGGTTAGCGCCAGCAGGGCCGGATAGGCGGTGTCGAGCTTATGCTGCACATCGATGTAAAAAGCCGCGCCCTCTGGCGAGAGCGCGGCAAGAAAAGCTTTCGCATCCTCGAAGGAATAGCCGCCGGGGCGCATGTCGAAAACGGCAAGTCCGCCGGCTTGCGACGAGATCCTCGGGATCGACCAGAAGATCATGACGCCATAAACGGCGAGCGTGACCGCGACAATGAACCAGAACAAGCGGTCTTTCGCGGTCACGTGCAAGCTCTACGCCGCGCTGTCCAGAACCAGCTGTTCGATCTCGTGGACCGGGTGTTTCGTGAGATCCTTGGCGACCTCCGCGATGACCTTGTCCTGGACTTCCTTGTGCAGTTCCTTTCGCAGGTCGCCCAGCACATGCGGCGCGGCGACGAGCACGAGTTCGGAAAACTTGCCTTTGTGGGCATGGCCATAGAGGCGTTGGGCGATGTCCTTGGCGAAGCGTTCCTTTTCGATACGGTGCCAATCGGTGTCCTGCACGGCGCTGCGGTGAGAACCGCCGCCGTCGTTCAACCGGCCGGGGCGGTCCGTGCCCTGTTCATGCGTCGCGGGATTTTCGTGCTCCAGCTCGCGGAATACCGTCAGGTTGGGGAATTTCTCGTCGCCGTCATTGCGCAGGAACAGCGCCTTTTCGCCATCGGCGATCACCAGCCAGCCTTCGTGTTTTAGTTTGGTCTTCGACATGAAATCCTCCAGACGTTTGCGTCCTGAGCCTAACTCGCAGATTGTGGCGAAGTTGCAATTGAGCATGATTAAGAGCGGCAAGCTTTCATGAAAGCGCCTATCGTCCGGCGCGCCAAAAATGAAAAAGCCCCCGCGTTTCCGCAGGGGCTTTCGAACCAGCGCCGTATCGCGGATCAGGCCGCGACGGGCTCTTTCTCGTCGATATTCGCAAGGATGTTCTGCGGGGACGAGACGCCATAAGGGTCGCTTTCGCAATTGTCCGCGTAGCCCTCTTCCTCGAACCACTTTTCCACGACGCCGTCGTTGACGACTGCACCGTAGCGCCAGGAGCGCAGGCCGAAGCCGAGATTGTCCTTGGAAACCAGCATGCCCATCTTGCGGGTGAATTCGCCGGAGCCGTCCGGGATCAGCTTGATCTTCTCAATGCCCTGCGCCTTGCCCCATGCGTTCATGACGAAGGCGTCATTGACCGAAATGCAATAGATCTCGTCGATGCCCCTGGCCTTGAAGTCGTCATAGAGCTTCTCGAAATCCGGAAGCTGATAAGTCGAGCAGGTTGGGGTGAAGGCGCCCGGCAAGGAGAACAGGACGACGCGCTTGCCCTTGAAATAGTCGTCCGTTGTCTTGTTTTCCCAGCGGAACGGGTTCGGTCCTTCGATGGATTCGTCGCGCACGCGGGTGCGGAAGGTGACCGAAGGAACTTTTCTGCCGAACATGCAAGATCTCCCTGAAATAGAATGGCTGAAACTCGAAGGCGTGCTCAAGCGAGCGCCTTCGACCCAGTTTGTATACACGAGGGGCGGACGATATTGCTGCAGTGCGTCTTTGAAAATGCTGCATTGCAGCCATGCACACGGCGCATGGCTTATTGGAGTGGATTTTCATCGGCCGCGCGCACTCGAACGGTGCGAACGGCCAAAGAGGAACAGTGCCGTCTAGAACAGGAAATACCGCTGCGCCATGGGCAGCACGTTCGCCGGCTCGCAAGTCAGCAATTCGCCATTGGCGCGGACCTCGTAGGTTTCCGGATCGACTTCGATGGTCGGTGTCAGGTTGTTGAGCACCATCGACGCCTTGGAAATGCCGCCGCGGGTGTTTTCGACCGCGACCAGTTCCTTTTCCGTGCCGAGTCTGTCGCCGAGCCCGCTTTCCATTGCGGCGTTGGAGGTAAAGACGACTGACGAATTGGTCAGGGCCTTGCCATAGGCACCGAACATGTAGCGGTAGTGCACCGGCTGAGGCGTCGGGATGGAGGCGTTCGGGTCGCCCATCGGCGCGGCGGCGATCATGCCGCCGACCAGCACCATTTCCGGCTTGGCGCCGAAGAATGCGGGATTCCACAGCACGAGGTCGGCGCGCTTGCCGGGCTCGATCGAGCCGATTTCCCTCGCCATGCCCTGCGCGATCGCCGGGTTGATCGTGTATTTGGCGATATAGCGGCGCACCCGGATATTGTCGTTCTGGCCATGCTCCTCCGGCAGGCGGCCGCGCTGGCGCTTCATCTTGTCGGCGGTTTGCCAGGTGCGGATGATAACCTCGCCGACGCGGCCCATCGCCTGGCTGTCGGACGAGATGATCGAGAAGGCGCCCATGTCGTGCAGGATGTCTTCGGCGGCGATCGTCTCCTTGCGGATGCGGCTTTCGGCGAAGGCGACATCCTCCGGGATGTTCGCGTCGAGATGGTGGCATACCATCAGCATGTCGAGATGCTCGTCGACCGTGTTCTTCGTGTAGGGCCGGGTCGGGTTGGTCGAAGAGGGGATGACGTTGGACAGGCCGCAGACCTTGATGATGTCCGGCGCGTGGCCGCCGCCGGCGCCCTCGGTGTGGAAGGCATGGATGGTGCGTCCCTTGATCGCGTCGATGGTCGATTCCACGAAGCCGCTCTCGTTGAGCGTGTCGGTGTGGATCATCACCTGCACGTCGTAATCGTCTGCGACCGACAGGCAGTTGTCGATGGCGCCGGGCGTTGTGCCCCAGTCCTCGTGCAGTTTCAGCGAGCAGGCTCCGCCGAGAATCATTTCCTTAAGCGCGCCGGGAAGCGAGGCGTTACCCTTGCCGGAAAAGCCGAGATTCATCGGGAAGGCGTCGGCGGACTGGATCATGCGGGCGATATGCCAGGGGCCGGGCGTGCACGTCGTCGCCAGCGTGCCATGCGCCGGACCCGTGCCGCCGCCGAGCATGGTGGTCACGCCGCTCATCAGCGCTTCCTCGATCTGCTGCGGGCAGATGTAGTGGATATGCGCGTCGAAGCCGCCGGCCGTCAGGATCTTGCCTTCGCCTGCGATCGCCTCGGTGCCGGGCCCGATGATGATGTTGACGCCCGGTTGGGTGTCCGGGTTGCCCGCCTTGCCGATGGAATGGATGCGCCCGTCCTTCAGGCCGACATCGGCCTTAAAGATGCCCGTATGGTCGACGATCAGCGCATTGGTGATGACCGTATCGACTGCGCCGTCCTCGCGCGTTGCCTGGCTTTGCCCCATGCCGTCGCGGATGACCTTGCCGCCGCCGAACTTCACTTCCTCTCCATAGACGGTCTTGTCGTCCTCGACCTCGATGAACAGTTCGGTGTCGGCGAGGCGGACCTTGTCGCCGGTGGTCGGGCCGAACATGTCGGCATAGGCGGCGCGGGAGATCGTTGCGGGCATCGGAATATCTCTCTTCGGCTAGTGAAGTGTCAGTCGCATGTGAATGACGCGTTCGTCATCGGCGTCGAAACCGACCTGCGGGCGATAGGTCTCGAAGCCAACGGATTCGTAGAGGGCCAGCGCCTCGACATGGCGGTAGAGCGCGTCGAGCAGCACTTCGCGGAAGCCGAGATTTCGGGCTTCGGCGATCAGGCTCTCGCACAACGCGCGTCCGAGACCGAGGCCGCGCGCCGTATCGCGCACATACATCCGGTTCATCTCGCAGGCCTTGTCGGGCAGGGGCTTCAGCATGATCATGCCGACCTGCTCGCCGTCATGGTCCGCGACGAGACACTCGCCCGCCGGCGGCAGGAAGACACGCGCGAAATTCGCGAGTTGGCCTTCCACGTCCTGTTCCGCGATATAGCGGTCTATCGTGTCGAGCATGTCGGGATACCGGTCACGGATTACGTCGAAGAACTCCCAGACGAGGGCCTTAACAGCGGCGATGTCCGCCTCGCTGCGCACCTTGCGGATCGATGTCGAATTCGCGGCGGCCACGCTTCAGTTCACCTCGATCAATGTGCGCAGTTCTTCGGTGCGCTCGCGTGTCATTCTCGCCTTGCAGGTCGCAACGAGCAGCGGTTCCAGCGATCCGCCGCGGGCATAGAACCCTTCGCCTTCGCACTGGCCGTCGCGATAATCGATCCAGGCGCGCTGTGCCTTCATCAGAGCGGCGTCCGCGCCGACAAGGGACGGATCGATCTTTTTCAGTTCGGCGTCATCCTTCTTCATGGCGGCGCGAATCTTCGGCCAGAGGTCGTTCAGCGCCTTGTCGGCTGTTTGCCAGTCCTCGTATGCGCAGTAATTCATGCCCATTTGCGGCAGTTCGTCGGCCTTCGAGCAGTCCCAGTCCTGCGCTACGGCGGGCGCCGCGGCGAGGCAGACACATGCGAAGGTCGAGGCGGCGCGGATCATAGCTTGCCCATGACCTCCTGGCGGAAGCCGTAGACCTTCTGGTCGCCGCGCAGCGGCACGAGCGTCACGTCGCGGTCCTGGCCCGGTTCGAAGCGGACCGCTGTGCCCGAGGCGATGTCGAGGCGCATGCCGCGCGCCTTGTCGCGGTCGAAGGAGAGCGCCGGATTCGTTTCGAAGAAATGATAGTGCGAGCCGACCTGCACCGGCCGGTCGCCGGTATTGGCGACTTTCAGCGTCACCGTGGTCGCGCCTTCGTTAAGCGTGATGTCGCCTTCGGCGGTTATGACTTCTCCGGGGATCATTCAGGGTTCTCCTTGGTTCACGCTTTCGCCTGTCGCGGTTGACGAATGCGGCCGCGGCCTGGGACGGGAAACGTCCGCTTCAGCGGATCGGTTCGTGCACGGTCACCAGCTTGGTGCCGTCGGGAAAGGTCGCCTCGACCTGGATGTCGTGGATCATCTCGGGGATGCCTTCCATCACCTGATCGCGGGTGATGACATGCGCGCCGGCTTCCATCAGGTCTGCGACGGAGCGTCCGTCGCGGGCACCCTCGACGACATAATCTGTAATCAGCGCAATGGCTTCCGGGTGGTTCAGCTTCACGCCGCGCGCCAGCCTCTTGCGGGCGACCTCGGCCGCCATGGCGATCATGAGCTTGTCTTTCTCACGCGGTGTCAGTTGCATCGATTCCCCCGAATATGCTCACGCGATGTGGAGTGGCCGGCCGGACAGCCTTGGCGGCATCGTGAAAAAATTGGCGCGCAAGTGCAAGCAGAATGTGCAGCAGTGAAGTGTCGGGCAAAGGTGCCTAAAATTTAAGCACGGTGGGCTATTTCGCTCTTTCCCTATTTATTTTAGGCCTTGAAAAAAACCGGACGAACCATTCTAATCACAGCTTGGCGGGCCGTTCGGCCGCCAGGGAGGAATAAACATGTATCTGGGAATCGACCTCGGCACGTCGAGCGTCAAGGCGCTTCTGATCGATGCGGAGCAGGCCATCGTCGATTCGGCCTCCGCTGAAGTCCCGCTCTCGCGGCCGCATCAGGGATGGTCAGAGCAGGATCCGGCCGACTGGATCGCCGCGACGGAGAAAGCGCTTGCCGCACTTCAGCGTAACCATTCCGCTGAGATGGCCGCCGTGCGCGGTATCGGCCTGTCCGGTCACATGCATGGAGCGACGCTGCTTGGCGCGGACAATGAGGTCTTGCGGCCCTGCATCATGTGGAACGATGTGCGCAGCTATGCGGAAGCCGCGTCGCTCGACGCCGATCCGCGGTTCCGCGCAATCACCGGCAATATCGTTTTTCCCGGCTTCACCGCACCGAAGCTCGACTGGGTCAAGAAGAACGAGCCGGATGTCTTCGCAAGGGTCCGCAAGGTGCTTCTGCCGAAGGATTATCTGCGTTTCTGGCTGACCGGCGATCATATTTCCGAAATGTCGGATGCGGCCGGCACGAGCTGGCTCGATACCGGCGCGCGCGCCTGGTCGCCGGACCTTCTGGCGGCGACCGACCTGTCGGAGGATCAGATGCCGTCGCTGGTCGAGGGCAGCGAGCCGGGCGGACAGCTGCGCGCCGAGATCGCCTCGCGCTTCGGTTTGCCGGCGGGCATCACTGTGGCCGGCGGAGCAGGGGACAATGCGGCGGCGGCCATCGGCATGGGCATGATCCATGACGGTTCCGCCTTCGCGTCGCTGGGCACCTCCGGCGTGCTGTTCGCCGCCAACAACGCCTATCTGCCGAACGCGGAGAGCGCCGTGCATGCCTTCTGCCACGCGCTTCCGAATACCTGGCACCAGATGGGCGTGATCCTGTCGGCGACGGATTCGCTCAGATGGTACGAGAAGATCACCGGCGTGGACGCGGCCGAGCTGACAGGTGCCTTGGGCGAGACGTTGCTGGATCCGTCCGGCGTCATCTTCCTGCCCTATCTCGGCGGCGAGCGCACGCCGCACAATGACGCCTCGATCCGGGGCGGCTTCGCCGGCCTCGGCCATGAAAGCGGCCGCGATGTGCTGACCCGCGCCGTCATGGAGGGGGTCTGCTTTGCTTTCCGCGACTGTCTTGAGGCGCTGAAGGAAGCCGGCACGTCGCTGGACCGCGCCACGGCGGTGGGCGGCGGCTCGCGCTCGCCATACTGGCTGAAACTGATGGCCACCGTGCTCGGCGTTCCCGTCGAAGTGCCGGCCGAAGGCGATTTCGGCGCGGCCTTTGGCGCGGCCAGGCTCGGCCTGATGGCAGCCGAAGGGGCTGATCCCGCTTCGGTTTGCTCGCCACCCGCAATCGAGGCCGTACACGAGCCCGACCGCAATCTCGAACCTGCATATGCGGACGCCTATCGGCGCTACCGCGCGCTTTACCCGGCTATCAAGGGAGTCATGTCATGAGCACCGGCTTTTTCGGAGACGTCACGAAGATCGAATACGAGGGCCCGGAGAGCACCAATCCGCTCGCTTTCCGCTTCTACAACCCGGACGAGATCGTCATGGGCAAACGGATGGAGGACCAACTGCGCTTTGCGGTTGCCTACTGGCACTCCTTCGCGTGGGAGGGCGGCGATCCGTTCGGCGGTCGTACCTTCGACCGGCCCTGGTACCCTCAAGACTCCATGGAACACGCCAAGCTGAAGGCCGATATCGCCTTCGAGATGTTCTCGGCGCTCGGCAGCCCCTTCTACTGTTTCCACGACGCCGATGTGCGCCCGGAAGGCTCCAATTTCGCCGAAAACACGAAGAACCTCGAGGAGATCGTCGACTATTTCGCGGAGAAGCAGGAAGCGACCGGAGTCGGGCTGCTGTGGGGCACGGCGAACATGTTCACCAACCGACGTTACATGTCGGGCGCGGCGACCAATCCGAACCCGGACGTCTTCGCCTTTGCTGCGGCCACCGTGAAGACCTGTATCGATGCGACCCACAAGCTCGGCGGCGCGAACTATGTCTTGTGGGGGGGTCGCGAGGGTTACGAGACGCTTCTCAACACCGACCTGAAGCGTGAGGACGCACAGCTCGGTCGTTTCCTCAACCTCGTCGTCGAGTACAAACACAAGATCGGCTTCAAAGGCACGATCCTGATCGAACCGAAGCCGCAGGAGCCGACCAAGCACCAATATGACTACGACGTCGCGACCGTTTACGGATTCCTGAAGCGGCACGGGCTCGAAAACGAGGTGAAGGTCAATATCGAGCAGGGTCATGCGATCCTCGCCGGCCATTCCTTCGAGCACGAACTGGCCATGGCCGGCGCGCTGGGGATTTTCGGCTCCATCGACATGAACCGCAACGATTACCAGTCGGGCTGGGACACGGATCAGTTCCCGAACAACACGCCGGAAGTGGCGCTGGCCTATTACTACATCCTCAAGGCGGGCGGTTTCACGACCGGCGGCACCAATTTCGACGCCAAGTTGCGGCGTCAGTCGCTCGATGCGGAAGATTTGCTCTATGCCCATATCGGCGGCATGGACACCTGTGCGCGCGGCCTGAAGGCTGCGGCGAAAATGGTCGAGGACGGTGTGCTGACCGACTTCGTCGAGGACCGGTACAAGCACTGGAATATTCCGGAAGCGAAGAAGATGCTGGACGGCGGCTTCACGCTCGATGAAATCGAGGAGTGGGTGCGCAAGGCCGATATCAACCCCGATCCGGTCTCCGGTCGGCAGGAATATCTGGAGAATGTCGTCAATCGCTACGTGTGAGGGGCGGCATGAAACTCTCGGCCAATCTGGGTTTCCTGTGGAAGGACCTGCCGTTGCCGGACGCGATCCGTGCTGCGAAGCGCGCCGGGTTCGACGCGGTGGAATGCCACTTTCCCTATGATGTCGCGATCGATGAGATGAACGCGGCGCTTGCCGAGACGGGCCTGCCGATGATCGGCCTGAACACCTGGAAGGGCGGCGAAAGCGAGTTCGGGCTCGCCGCGCTTCCCGGACGCGAGGCCGATGCGCGTTCGGCGATCGATCAGGCGGTCGCCTATGCAAGGGCAATCGGTTGCCGCAACATTCACGTCATGGCTGGCAAATCAGGCCCCGAGGCGGAGCCTGTTTTCCGGGCCAATCTGGAACATGCCTGCGAACAGGCGGGCGACATCACGATCCTGATCGAGCCCATCAACGATCGCGACGTGCCAGGTTACCATCTGTCGACGCTGGAGCAGGCGGCGGACATTGTCGCGAGGGTCGGTCGCCCGAACCTGAAGATCATGGCCGACTGCTATCATGTCCAGATCATGGGCGGCGATCTGGTCCGGCGGCTGGAAAAGCACTTGTCCGCGATCGGCCATGTCCAGTTCGCCGCAGTGCCGTCTCGCGGCCGGCCGGACGAGAGCGAACTGAACTATCCCTTTATCGCCGGTGCGCTGACCGCGATGGGTTATGACGGCTGGATGGGGGCCGAATACAAGACGAACGGCCCGACCGAGGACAGCCTCGGATGGATGGCGTCGCTTCAGTCCCGATAACCGGCGGCGAACATTGGTCCGCCGCGATGGCGCGGAAAGCCGAAGCCGTGCACCATGGTCACGTCGATATCCGAAGCCTTGAGCGCGATGCCCTCGTCGAGCACGGCGCGGGCTTCCGCCTGCATGACCGAGAGGATGCGATCCATGATCTCGTCGGCGGTGAACGGTTTTCGCTCGTATCCGAGGCGGGCGCTCTCCTCCAGGATGATCTCTTCGACCGCCGGGTCGGGCCGGCCCGCCTTCGCCCCATCTTGGTAGGCGTACCAGCCCGCCCCGGTCTTGCGGCCATGCCGGCCGAGTTCGCAGAGCCTGTCTGCGATGCGTGAATAGCGTTCGTCGGCCGGGCGTGTGGCGGCTGGGCGCTTGCGCATCGCCCAGGCGATATCGAGGCCGGCCATGTCCTGCACGGCATAGATACCCATGGCGTAGCCGTAGTCGCGCATCGCGGCGTCGACCTCCTGCGGCAGCGCGCCTTCTTCCAGGATGAAGTCGCATTCGCGTCGATAGGCCGACATGATGCGGTTGCCGATGAAACCGTCGCAGACGCCGGCCAGCACCGGGATCTTTTTCAGCTTCTTCGCCAGCGCAAAGCCTGTCGCCAGTGCGCTCGGACTGGCGGCGTGCGGGCGCACGATTTCCAGGAGCTTCATGATGTGAGCCGGCGAGAAAAAATGCAGGCCGATGACGCGAGAGGGGACGGATGTGGCCGACGCCAGTTCGTCGACGTCCAGATAGGAGGTGTTTGTGGCCAGGATCGCGTCGGCGCGGCAAACACGGTTGAGTTCGGAGAAGACCTCCCGTTTCAAGTCCATGTCTTCGAAAACCGCCTCGACGACGATGTCGCGGTCGGCCAGCGCATCGTAAGTGTCGTGTGCCGCGAACCGGGCCATCGCGGCGTCACGGGCCTCGTCTGAGAGAAGCCCGCGCTTGCGGCTGCCGTCGAGAATGCCGTCGACGCGTTCGTTCGCCTTCGCGGCGGCCTCGGCGGTCTGTTCGACCAGCGCGACCTCCATGCCGGAAAGCAGCATCGATGCCGCGATGCCTGCGCCCATCGTGCCGCCGCCGATAACGCCGGCCTTTCCGAGCGGCTGAGGATCGACGCCTTCGGTCTCCCTTGGTCGCCCGGTGTTGCGCTCGGCGAAGAACATGTAGCGAAGCGCCGCCGCCTGATGGCTGTCACGCAAGCGCAGGAAGCGGGCTCTTTCGGCGTCGAACGCCTTGTCTACCGGCAGCGTCACGCTGCCGTGAAGCGCCTGCAAGGCTTCGACGGGCGAGTCCTGGCCACGGGCCCTGGCGGCAATCGTCTTTTCCTGTTCGCGCCAGAAGACGTCATCGGGTGTTTCGCGCGGCGGGCGTTTCGAAACCGCCTCCGGCTTGCCCGATCGATTCATTTCGACCGCGTAAGCGATTGCTTCCTCGACGAGATTGCCCTTTGCGACCCGGTCGATCAGGCCGGTTTCGAGCGCCTTGGCGGCCGCCACCGGTTTGCCGGTCGTGACCATGTCGATGGCGTCCTGCATGGCGACGAGGCGGGGCAGGCGCACCGTTCCGCCCGCGCCGGGCACGAGCCCGAGCGTGACTTCCGGCAGGCCGAGCTTCGCCTCGGGCGCGGCAATGCGACCGTGACAGGCGAGCGCCAGTTCCAGCCCGCCTCCCAGCGCCGTGCCGTGGATCGCCGCGATCCAGCCGACACGCGACGCCTCGATTGCGAGGAGCACATCCGGCAGATGAGGCGGCTCGGGCGGTTTGCCGAATTCCCTGATATCCGCACCGGCGACGAAGGTGCGGCCGGCACAAGTCAGCACCGCGGCCTCGATGGACGTGTCGGCGTCGACCGTGGCGACAGCGTCGAGAATGCCCTGGCGCATGGCCTGCGAGATCGCGTTGACCGGCGGATTGTCGATGGTAACGAGAGCGATGCCGTTTTCCACGGTCACTGTAACGGGGAAGGTCAAGCGATTGTCTCCGGAATTGCCGCCTTGCCCTCGACGATGCGCTCGAGCCCCCCGAGGATCAGGTCGGTGGCGAGGCCGGCATAGGCTTCCCGGCTGAGATCGCCGCCGTCGCGGTGCCACATATAGAACCAGTTGAGCATGCCGAAGGCGGACATCGCGACCGGTCTTAAAAGCTCAGGCCGGCCGGAGAACAGTTCCGGAGCCGTGGCTTGGATCCGGTCGGACATGATCGCGACGAGGCGGCGTTGAATGGCGCGCAGTTCACGCTGGCTCTCTTCGGGCAGGGCGCCGAGCGCGTTGATCTGAACCTTGTGTTCGGCGTCGGCGTCGCGATAGGCGGCAAGGATCGCCTGCGTCAGCGCCAGCAGGCCCTCTTGCGGTTTCTCGGCGGGCGGCAGCGCCTCAACGGTCTCCAGTAGCTCCGTCAGATGCGAATGGAGGATGTCGAAGAGCAGCGCGTCCTTGCTCTCATAATAGTGATAGATCAGCGCCTTTGAGACGCCGCATGCCTTGGCAAGCTCGTTCATCGAGGCACGGTCATAGCCGTTCTCGGCGAAAAACCCGGCCGCTGTCTTCAACAGGGCGGCGCGCTTTTCGTCATGGTCCTTGGCGATGGTCCGTGCCACGCGGTCTAGCCTTTCGGTCGGTTGTCGATGATCCGCTGCGCCTTGCCCTGGCTGCGCGCCACGCCTTCCGGCGTGGTCACGTCGATGCGCGCGGTTATCCCTATTACCTGCTTGATACGCTCGGCAAGGTCGGCGGCGGCGGTCGCGCGTGCGATCTCGTCGGCATGGTCGGCCAGCGCCTCCACATGCACGGTCATTTCGTCCATGCGGCCCTCGCGGGTCAGTTCGAGCTGGAAATGCGGCGCCAGCGCCGGAACCTTCAGGATCTGCTCCTCGATCTGGGTCGGGAAGATGTTGACGCCGCGGATGATCATCATGTCGTCGGAGCGGCCGGTGATCTTCTCCATGCGGCGCATCGAGCGCGCCGTGCCGGGCATCAGCCGCGTCAGGTCGCGCGTGCGGTAGCGGATAATCGGGAAGGCTTCCTTGGTCAGCGAGGTGAAGACCAGTTCGCCCTTCTCGCCGTCGGGCAGGACTTCGCCGGTGACCGGGTCGATCACTTCCGGGTAGAAATGGTCCTCCCAGATATGCAGCCCGTCCTTCGTCTCGACGCATTCATTGGCGACGCCGGGGCCAATCACTTCCGAAAGCCCGTAAATGTCGACCGCGTGCATGTCGAAAGCCTGCTCGATCTCCGCGCGCATGGCGTTGGTCCAGGGCTCCGCGCCGAAAATGCCGACCTGCAGCGGCGAGTTGCGCGGGTCGAGCCCCTGGGCGCGGTATTCGTCGAGGATCGACAGCATGTAGGAGGGTGTCACCATGATGGTGGACGCGCCGAAATCCTCGATCAGCGTCACCTGTCGGGCGGTCATGCCGCCGGAGACAGGGACGACTGTGCAGCCGAGCTTCTCGGCGCCGTAATGCGCGCCCAGGCCGCCCGTGAACAGGCCGTAGCCATAGGAGACGTGGACGACATCGCCCGGCCGTGTGCCCGAGGCGCGCATCGAGCGGGCGACGACGGTCGCCCAGTTGTCGATGTCGTTGCGGGTATAACCCACCACCGTCGGCTTGCCGGTGGTGCCGGAAGAGCCGTGAACGCGCACGACCTGTTCGCGCGGCACGGCGAACATGCCGAACGGGTAATTGTCGCGCAGGTTCTGCTTCACGGTGAAGGGGAATTTGGCGAGATCGGACAGGTCCTTCAGATCGTCCGGGTGGACGCCGGCCTTGTCGAAGGATTCCGAATAGAACGGCACGTTCTCATAAGCGTGGCGAACCGACCACTGCATGCGTTCCAGCTGCAGCGCGGCGATTTCGTCGCGCGAGGCAATCTCGATTGGATCCAGTTCGTGGCGTGCGGGCGCAATGTCTTTCATGGCTCGATCTCCTCCCGAGCGTTATTCTTCTTCGAACAGGGTGCCGCTGATGGTGCGGGCAAGGCCCCGGAACAGGGCGATCGTCGCGCCGTCCTGATTGGTCACGGTGACATCCCACGTCCCGGACCGTCCTGAGCGGGCGATCTCGACGGCCATGGCCGTCAGGCGATCCCCGGTCCTGGCCGGGGCGACATAGGTGATCGAGTTCGACTGGGCGACCGTCACCTTGTTGTAGGAATTGCAAGCAAAGGCGAAGGCCGAGTCGGCGAGCGCGAAGATCACCCCGCCGTGGCAGATATTGTGGCCATTGGTCTGCGCGTCGATGACGGTGAGCGACATGGTCGCCGTGCCGGGGCCGACGGCGTCCAGGCTCATGCCGAACCATTTCGACGCATCGTCGGTCGCCCACATCGCTTCGGCGCTTTTTTCGGCGCGTTGCTGATCGCTGATCGTCATCGCGGTCATTCCTTGCCGCTGAAAGCCGGGGGGCGCTTGTCGAAGAAGGCGATGACGCCCTCTGCATAATCGGGCGTGCGGCCCGCGCGCCCCTGATATTGCGCTTCCATGTCGAGATGGGCATCGAGCGGATTGGCGGAAGCCGCGTGGATCAGTTCCTTGGTCAGCGCATAGCCGACGGTCGGGCCCTTGGCGAAGCCGGAGACGAGGGCTCGCGCCTCCTCCATCAACCGGTCGTCGGCCACGGCCTTCCAGATCAGGCCCCAGTCGGCGGCTTTCGCCGCGGGCAGGGGCTCGCCGGTCAGCGCCAGAGCCTTGGCGCGCGCTTCACCCAGCAGGTTGGTCAGCGCCCAGGAGCCGCCGGCATCGGGAACCAGGCCGATCTTGGCGAAGGCCTGGATGAAGGAAGCGGATTCGGCGGCCAGCACGATGTCGCAGGCCAGCGCAATATTGGCGCCGGCCCCTGCGGCCACGCCATTGACGGCGCAGACGACTGGCTTTTTCGCCGAGCGGATCATCCGGATCAGCGGGTTGTACCAGGTGTTCAGCGTTTCGGAGAGGTCCGGCGGGCCGCCCATCTTGCGCGGATCGCGGTCGCCCAGATCCTGTCCGGCGCAGAAACCCTTGCCGTTGCCGGTGATCAGAATGGCGCGGCAGTTTTCGTCATTGACCGCATCGGCCAGCGCTTCGCGCAGGGCAAGATGCATCTCGTCGTTCAGCGCATTGCGCCGGTCGGGGCGGTTGAGGGTGATCTCCACCCAGCCGTCATGGCTCTCGATCAGGATTGTGTCGCTCACGCCTTCGCCTCCCACGAATTCGCTATCTCGAGAAAATCGTTGCATAAACCGACCGGCCGGTCAATATTGTTTTCAACGGGTGCACAGGGAGGAACCGCATCATGACCGCTTTGTCGCTGGAAAGCTTCGCCGCAGGCCGATGGGTCAGGCCGGGTCCCGACGCGCGTTCGATCGCTTCGGCTGTGACCGGCGAGGACATCGCCCGTGCGGGCTCGGCGCTCGACTACCAGGCGATGCTCGACCATGCCCGCGATGTGGGCGGTCAGGCGCTTCGGGCGCTCACCTTCCATGACCGGGCGCGGATGCTGAAGGCGCTGGCCGGCTATCTCGGCGAGCGCAAACAGACGCTTTACGATCTTTCCCTGCATGCGGGCTGCACCAAGGCCGACAGCTGGATCGACATCGATGGCGGCATCGGCACGGTCTTTGTCTTTGCCTCAAAGGGCAGGCGGGAGATGCCGGATTCCCACGTCTATGTGGACGGGGACGTCGAGCTGCTGTCGCGCAACGGCACCTTCCTCGGCCAGCATGTCGCGACGCCCTTGCAGGGCGCTGCGATCCACATCAATGCCTTCAACTTCCCGGTTTGGGGGATGCTGGAAAAGCTCGCCCCGACGCTGCTCGCCGGTGTGCCGGCAATCGTCAAGCCGGCGACGTCGACCAGCTATGTCGCCGAGGCCTGTTTCAGGATGATCGTCGAGAGCGGCATCCTGCCCGATGGCGCGGTGCAATTCATCGCGGGCGGCACGGGCGACCTTCTCGACCGGCTGACCCCGCAGGACGTCGTCTCCTTTACCGGGTCGGCCGCGACCGCGCTGATGCTGCGCTCGAATCCGCATATCCTGCGCCATTCGGTCCGCTTCATCGCGGAGCAGGATAGTCTCAATGCGTCGATCCTGGGTCCGGACGCCGCGCCGGGCACGCCCGAATTCGACCTCTTCGTCAAGGAGGCGGTCAGGGAGATGACCGCAAAGGCAGGGCAGAAATGCACGGCCATTCGCCGCATCATCGCGCCGAAGGCATTCGAAAGCGATGTGATCGACGCCATCCGCGCGAAGCTCGCAAAGACCGTGATCGGCGATCCGGCGCTGGAAAATGTCCGCATGGGACCGCTCGCCTCCATGGCTCAAGTGCGCGACGTGCTCGAAAAGGTCGCGGTGATCGCCACCGAGGCCGAATGCGTGCATGGCGATCCGGCATCATTCGCCGTCGAAGGCGCTGATGCCGAAACCGGCGCGTTTCTGCCGCCGATGCTGTTCCGCTGCGCCGATCCGGTCGGCGCCTCGGCAATCCATGGCACGGAAGCCTTCGGGCCGGTCTCGACGGTGATGGGTTACGACACGCTGGATGAGGCGGTGTCTTTGGCCAATCGCGGCGGCGGCAGTCTCGTCATGTCGCTGATCACCCATGACCCGGAAGTGGCGCGCAGCGCCGTTCTCGGAGCAGGGGCCTGGCATGGCCGCATCTATGTGAATAACCGCGATTCCATGGGGGAATCGACCGGCCACGGTTCTCCCCTGCCGCATATGACGCATGGCGGGCCCGGCCGGGCCGGCGGCGGCGAGGAGATGGGCGGCGTGCGCGGGGTCATGCACTACATGCAACGCATCGCCATACAGGGCGGACCCGACATGCTCACCGCGATCACCGGCATGTACGTGCCCGGCTCAAAAACGGTCGAGACCGGCGTCCATCCATTCCGCAGGACGTTCGAGGAACTGGATATCGGCGAGACGCTGCGCACGCAGTCCCGCGAGATCACGCTGGAAGATATCGAGCATTTCGCCAATTTCACCGGCGATACTTTCTACGCGCATATGGACGAGGAGGCGGCGAAGGCCAATCCGTTCTTCCCGGGGCGCGTCGCCCATGGCTATTTGCTTTTATCCTTTGCCGCCGGACTCTTCGTCGATCCCGCGCCGGGGCCGGTGCTCGCCAATGTCGGCCTGGAGGGGCTTAGCTTCCAGAAGCCGGTCTCACCGGGCGATGCCATCCGGGTCGCCCTGACGGTCAAGCGCAAGACGAAACGTACCGACACCTATGGCGAGGTCCGATGGCATGTTGTCCTCACCAACCAGGATGACGAGACGGTCGCGACCTATGAACTGCACACGATGAACGCCTATCGAGATGTTACATAAGGTCTGTAAAGCGTCCGATTGATGTTGCGCTTCGGGCCCGCCGGGATGTATCTCCTTGTGTTGCAACACAATTCGGGGAAGACATGCCGGAAAAGGGGCACGACTGGGAAGCGATTATCGCCGCGTTGCGCGGCGAGGAGCGGTTACGCGTCTGGTCGTTGATCATCACGGTTTTCGGCGATGCGATCGTCCCGCGTGGCGGCAGGATCCCCCTGCAGGCACTGCAGGAGATATTGGCCCGGCTCGGCATTGAACCCGGCGCTGTGCGCACGGCGCTGTCGCGTCTGGCGTCCGAAGGCTGGGTGATACGCGAACGCGAGGGGCGGCGCAGTTTCTACAGCCTCGACAGCGGCGGCCGCCGCGCCTTCGACATCGCGACGCAACGGATCTACGCGCCCGGTCCGCCGCAATGGGACGGCCGCTGGACGGTGGTCGTACCGATCCTCGGCGAGGACGTCGCCGGTGCCGATCTGGAAGCCTCCGGCTTCGCCTCGCGCAACGGGACATGGATACGCCCGGAGACAACCGGCGCGCCGGCGCTTCCGTCCGGCCTCGATACCTATCTCGTGATCGCCGACCAGCCGGGCGTTTCTCCGGCGGATGCCTATCGTTTCTGGGATCTAGACCATATCGGCGAGGCCGTCAGCGTGTTCGTCGATGCCCTTAAGCCGCTGATCGTCGCCCTCGAAAGCGGGGCGCGACCCGATCCGCTCGACGCACTCGCCTTGCGCACCCTGCTGATCCACGGATGGCGGCGGATCATCCTGAAGGCCTATCCCTTGCCGGTCGCCCTGCTTCCGCCGAACTGGCCAGGGCTGGAGGGAAGGGGACGCGTCAAGGCGGTCTACGAGGAACTTGTCGCTCCGAGTGAAGCCTGGCTGACCGATGCGGGACTGCCGCCGTTATCGGACCCGGAGGAATTCTCGGTGCGCTTCGGCGGCGCGACCGCGAAAAGCTAACCGGCTATCCGCTCTTTTCCGGCGGCTTGTCGCGAAGCGATGTCTCTCAGGCTGTCCGGGCCGGGCTCGCAGTGAAAGCCGGACAGGACCGGTTGTCCGTATCCCGGGCATTCCAGCCTGCCCGGCGCATCGGTGATGATCCGTCCCGAACGGGAAAAGCTTTTCGCCGTTCAACGCAAAGCCGGATCGCTCAGTCTTCCAGATAGGCGAATGTCATCAGGGTCGTGACTGCCGGTTTGCCTGTACCGACTGCGCTGATGTCCGCCTGCGCATAAGCCATGCGCTTGCCGTTGGAGAGCACTGTAACCCTGATTTCCGCGTCCCCAGGCGGCAGCGGACGCATGAATTTCACCGACAGGTCGACGGTCGAGCAATAACGGAACCGGCCGTTGACGGCGGCGAGGGCCACGATGGCGCAGGTATCGGCGGCCCCGGCTGTCGCCTGACCGCAGATCACTCCACCGACATGGACGAGCCTGTCATTGGCCGGCAGCAGAAAACGGCCTCCGGTATCGTCCAGGCCCAGCGTCTTCAGCCCGAGATCGAAAACCCAGGGTGCGAATATCCCGGCCAGCATCTTATCCGCGTCGTCCAAACTGAAACCCATCGGCCATCCTTTCCCATTGTGTTACGAAATAAACTTGTGCTAGAGAAAAACTGTCACATATTAAGTCAGCTATCACAATCGATCGGAGGAGCGATGTACAGCCAGGGACTGATCGGGGCGCAAACCTCGACAGAGGAGGACGAGGCGTTTCTCGAGCGCTTCCAGGCCCGCATCGATGCCGAGGAGAAGATCGAGCCGACCGACGACATGCCGGAAGGCTATCGCCGCACGCTGATCCGCCAGATCGGCCAGCACGCGCATTCCGAGATCGTCGGCATGCTGCCGGAAGGCAACTGGATCACCCGCGCGCCGACGCTGCGCCGCAAGGCGGCGCTGCTCGCCAAGGTGCAGGACGAGGGCGGCCACGGTCTCTATCTCTACTCTGCGGCGGAAACGCTTGGTGTGACGCGCGAGCAGATGACGGAGGAGCTTCTGGCCGGCAAGGCGAAATATTCCTCGATCTTCAACTATCCGACGCTGACCTGGGCCGATATCGGAGCCATTGGCTGGCTGGTCGACGGCGCGGCGATCATGAACCAGATCCCGCTTTGCCGCTGCTCCTACGGGCCTTATTCGCGGGCCATGATCCGGGTCTGCAAGGAGGAAAGCTTCCACCAGCGCCAGGGCTACGAGATCATGATGACGCTGGCGCGCGGCACGGACGCCCAGAAGGAGATGGCGCAGGACGCGCTCGATCGCTGGTGGTGGCCGTCGCTGATGATGTTCGGGCCGCATGATGCCGAAAGCCAGCATGGCGACCAGTCGATGAAGTGGAAGATCAAGCGCTTCACCAATGACGAGTTGCGGCAGAAATTCGTCAACGCGACCGTGCCGCAGGCGGAGTTCATCGGGCTTAAAGTCCCGGATCCCGAGCTGAAATGGAACGAGGAAAAGCAGGGTTACGATTTCGGCCCGATCGACTGGGACGAGTTCTGGCGCGTCGTCAAGGGCGGCGGGACCATGAACCGGGAACGGATCGCGGCGCGCAGGAAAGCCTGGGACGACGGCGCATGGGTGCGCGAGGCGGCAAACGCCCACGCGGCCAAGAGAAAGGCCCGCAAAGAGGCCGCGAAAATCGCAGCGGAGTGAGACGCATGACCAACGAGACCCCCCTCTGGGAAGTATTCATCCGGCCGCGCAACGGCCTTGCGCATCGCCATTGCGGCTCGCTGCACGCGGCGGATGCCGAGATGGCGCTGCAGGCTGCGCGCGACGTCTATACGCGGCGCGGCGAGGGCACGTCGATCTGGGTCGTGCCGTCGGCGGAAATCACCGCGTCAGACCCGAAGGACAAGGATGAATTGTTCGAGCCGACCGCCGACAAGATCTACCGTCACCCGACCTTCTACGACATTCCTGACGAAGTCGGGCATATGTGACCGGAGGAGCATGACGATGAAGGAGGAGCTTTTCGAGCTGCTGATCCGGCTCGGCGATGATCATCTGGTGCTCGGCCACCGTGTCTCTGAATGGTGCGGCCATGCGCCGATGCTGGAGGAGGATCTGGCGCTGCCGAATATCGCGCTCGATCTGATCGGGCAGGCGCGGTCGCTCTATACCTATGCCGGCGAAGTCGAGGGCAGGGGCCGCGACGAGGACCAGATCGCCTATGTCCGACTGGAGCGCGACTACCACAATCTGCTTCTGACCGAACGGCCGAATGGCGATTTTGCCCACACGATCGTCCGCCAGCTGTTTTTCTCCGTGTTCATGCAGGCCTGGTGGCGCGAGGCGGTGAAGTCGACCGACGAAACGCTTGCGGCGATCGCCGCGAAGGCCGTCAAGGAAGCCGCCTATCACGTTCGCCACGCTGCTGAATGGACGATCCGGCTCGGCGATGGGACGGAAGAATCCGCGCACCGCATGGAAGAGGCCGTTTCGGCGCTCTGGCCCTATACCGGCGAGATGTTCGAAACCGATGCCGTGACCGAGGCGCTCGCCGAAGCGGGCATCGCGCCTGATCCGTCGTCGCTGAAGGCGGAATGGGACAAGGTCATTGCCGATGTCTTCGCAGAAGCATTGCTTTCCGCGCCGGATGAGGCGTGGCAGCAGAGCGGTGGGCGCAAGGGGCGCCATGGCGAGGAGATGGGCTATCTGCTCGCCGACCTGCAATATATCCAGCGCGCCTATCCGGACATGACATGGTAGCCGAGGCCGCCATGGACCGCGCCGACTTGCAGGCGAGGGCATGGGACGCCGCGGCCTCCGTGCCCGACCCGGAAGTCCCCTGCGTGACGGTCGCCGATCTCGGAATCCTGCGTTCCGTCGACATCGATGCCGACGGCGTTGCGGTCGCCAGGGTCACGCCGACCTATTCCGGCTGCCCGGCGACGCTCGCCATCGAACTGGCGGTCGAGACGGCGTTGCGCGAGGCCGGGTTCGAAACCCGTGTCGAGCGCGTCCTGTCGCCGGCCTGGACAACCAACTGGATCGGCGCGGACGCGCGCGAGAAGCTTCGCGAATATGGCATCGCGCCGCCCGTCGAGGCGTCGGGCTCTATCCGCTCGCTGTTCGGCGAGACAGAGGTGGCGTGCCCGCGTTGCGGGTCGACAGAGACCGCGCGCGTCTCCGAATTCGGCTCGACGCCCTGCAAGGCGCATTACCGGTGCGAGGCCTGTCTCGAACCGTTCGACTATTTCAAGTGCATTTGAGAAGAGCTGGCTCATGTCTCTGCAATTCCACGATCTTTCCGTCGCCGCCGTCACCCGCGAGACGCCGGATTCCGTCTGTGTCGCCTTCGACGTGCCCGAGGATCTGCGCCACCTGTTCCGCTACAGGCCCGGCCAGCACCTGACGCTGCGCGCGACCATCGGTGGCGAGGATGTACGCCGCTCCTATTCGATCTGCTCCGGCCTCGGCGAGGGGCGCCTGCGGGTCGGCGTGAAGAAGGTCGATGGCGGATTGTTCTCTGCCTTTGTCAATGACGGGCTCAATGCCGGCGACATCATCCAGGTGATGCCGCCGCAGGGCCGGTTCGCTGTCGATGTCACAGAAGGCGCGGACCACAATTACCTGATGATAGCCGCCGGCTCCGGCATCACGCCGGTGCTGTCGATCATCCGCTCCACGCTGGAGGGCGAGCCGGGAAGCGAAGTGACGCTGGTCTACGGCAATCGCGAGACCGGCTCGATCATGTTCCGCGAGGAACTGGAGGATCTGAAGGACCGCTTCCTCGATCGCTTCCGCACGGTCCATATCCTGAGCCGCGAGACGCAGGACGTGCCGCTGTTGAACGGCCGCATCGATGCGGCGCGGCTCGAAAAGCTGGCGCGCGCCGGCCTGATCCAACCGGGCGAAGCAGACGGCATCTATATCTGCGGACCGGGCGAACTGATCGATGAAGCGGCGCAGGCGCTCGAAGCGCTTGGCGCGGACAAGGCCCGCATCCATTTCGAGCGGTTCACCACGGACGGCCGGCCGCGCGTGGTCTCGAAGGCTGCGCGGGACGCGGCGGAGAAGGGCGCCACCGTCGAGGTGGTCCTCGATGGCGTCTCGAAGAGCTTTTCCTATGACGATCCGTCGAAGCGCGTCGTCGATGCGGCGGCGGCCAAGGGTCTCGATCTGCCCTATTCCTGCCATGGCGGCATGTGCGCCACCTGCCGGTGCAAGGTGGTCGAGGGTTCCGCCGAGATGGACGTCAATTACGCGCTGGAGCCCTGGGAGACCGATGCGGGGTACGTTCTCGCCTGTCAGGCGCGGCCGACAAGCGAGAAGCTGGTGCTCGATTTCGACGCGGTATGACAGCGTCGGGACTGCGAAGTTTCATGCGGGCGGCCCTCAGGCCGCCCTTTTTTGTCCCCGGTCGAAGGGAATCTGGACATCGACCTCAAGCGTCGAGACCTGGGCGCCGCGTTCCAGCTTCACATAGACCTTGTTGCTGTCGACCTTCACATGCTTGGAGATGACAGCGAGGATTTCATCGCGGAGAAGGGCGACCAGATCGTTGCCGCCCACCGAAGCCCTCTCATGGGCGAGCAGCACCTGCAATCGCTCTCTCGCCGTCGAAGCCGACTTCGGCTTGACGAAAAAACGGAGGATGTTCATGCGGCCTTCCTTCCGAAGAACTTGCCGAAGAATCCGCGCCGGTCGGTCGGAATGGTGATCGGAACGGACTCGCCCGTCAGCCTGCGCGCGGCGGCGAAATAGGCCTGCGCCGTCTCGCTGTGCTTGTCGGCCAGCGTGACCGGCGTTCCGAGGTTGGAAGCGCGCAGCACGTCCGTGCTTTCCGGGATGATGCCGAGCAGCGGGATCGACAGGATCTCCAACACGTCATCGACCTGCAGCATGTCGCCCGATTCGGCGCGGACCGGATCGTAGCGGGTCAGAAGCAGATGCTTCTCTACGCGCTCGCCGCGTTCGGCGCGGGCGGTCTTGGCGTCCAGAAGGCCGATGATGCGGTCGGAATCGCGCACCGATGAGACTTCCGGATTGGTCACGACGATGGCGACATCGGCATGGCGCATCGCCATGGTCGGGCCGCGTTCGATACCGGCCGGGCTGTCGCAGATCACCCAGTCGAAATTCTTCTTCAGCGAGGTGATCACCTGCTCGACGCCTTCCGGCGTCAGCTTGTCCTTGTCGCGGGTCTGGGAGGCGGGCAACAGATAGAGGTTCTCAAGCCGCTTGTCGCGGATCAGCGCCTGTTGCAGCTTGGCTTCGCCGTGGATCACGTTGATCAGGTCATAGACGACCCGACGCTCGGCGCCCATGACAAGGTCGAGATTGCGCAGACCGACGTCGAAATCCACGACCACGACCTTCTCGCCGCGGCTCGCCAGAGCCGCGCCAAGCGCCGCGGTGGTCGTTGTCTTGCCGACACCGCCCTTGCCCGATGTTACGACGATCGCCTTTCCCATTGCCTGCTCTCCTTCATTCCGGTCGCGCTGCCGGATCAGCCCAGTTTTTCAACCATCAATACGTCGTTCTTCAGCCAGAACTGCACGGATTTGCCGCGCAATTCGGGTTCGAGATCCTCGGAAGTTTTGTAGAGACCGGTGATCGCGACGAGTTCCGCTTCCAGTTTGGAGCAGAAGATTCGCGCCGAGGCGTCACCCGCCGAACCGGCCACCGCGCGTCCGCGCAGCGTCCCGTAGATGTGGATCGAGCCGCCCGCTACGACTTCCGCGCCCGAGCCGACCGAGCCGACAACCGTGATGTCGCCCTCGAACATCAGCGACTGGCCCGAGCGCACCGGCTCGGTGACGATGATGGAGGGTACGGTCCGTCCGGGCTTCCATTCGGGAGCGGCGGGTTTCGACTGTGCTGCCGGTTGCGGCGATTCGGCCTGTATATCCGCCGGGTCGATATCCGAGGCCGGACGGCCGCCGCTCATCGCCGGCGGGAGGTCCGCTGCAAGCTGTGACGGAGCCGCACCCTCGATGCCCATGATTCGCACGTCCCGGTCGCCAAGCCGGCTGACGAGGTCGCGGACCTGTTCGCGCTCGATGTCGAGGCCGGTAATGTCCAGAATGATTGGGCGTTTGAGGAAATATCCGGCTGAACGGGCTGCGAGATCGTCCAGCCGCCGCAGCCAGTCGTCAAACGGCAACTCCGGCGACAGCACGAGCGCGAGGATCGAGCGGCCCTTGAGGCGAATGGGTTTTTCGGCGGTCAGCGTTTCGGACATGGTTAATTTTCCGTTGTCGAAAGGACTACGTTAAACAAGGTTAACGAATGGTTATTTCGCGAGCCTTGCGGGAAGATTGTGAAAACGGCCGGCCTCGCGGAAAGCGTGCCTTTTTCTGGTCGCGGTGGACCGTCCCGGAAAATGGCTCTTTAATCGGCGCGGGTTGTGCACTTCACCGAGGGGATATCATGCTTCGCCTGGTGCTTCTGTTTCTGTTGGCTTTCGCTATTCCGGCCGCGGCCGATGTCTGGACCTTCGAAACGCCGTCGGAGAACATCCAGTGCTCGGTCGGTGAGGATTTCGAAGTATTGTCCGATATTCACTGCACGATTATCGAGCGGAGCGGGCCGCCCGCGGCGCCACGCCCCACCGATTGCGGGCTGGATTGGGGGCACGCCTTCTACATGAAGGAGGAGGGGCCAGCGGAACTGCTCTGCGAGACACTCGACCGAAACAAGGACGGGTTCGACCGGGCCGAATATGGCGTCACCGGGGAATTCGGCGGTTTCACGTGCCAATCTTCCCGCAAGGGGCTGGAATGCCGCAACCGCGACGGACACGGCTTTTTCCTGTCGCGGGCGCGGCAGTCGATTTTCTGAGCCGCGAAAGGCGGTTTCTTCGAATCAGCCGGTCGCCGCGAAGTCGACGTTGATAGTTACAAACGCAACAATTATCTTTGCGCTCAATCAGAGTAATTGGCGAGGAGGATCCCCATGCTCGACAAGACCCCTTCCACCGTCACCGGCCGGGCCGTGACGGCGAACGACCTGCAATACATGCCCGGTTTCGGCAACGATTTCGAGACCGAGGCGCTGCCGGACGCGCTGCCGCAGGGCATGAACAGCCCGCAGAAATGCAATTACGGCCTGTACGGCGAACAGCTTTCCGGCACGGCCTTCACCGCGCCGAGCCATCAGAACGAGCGGACATGGTGCTACCGCATCCGCCCCTCGGTGAAGCATTCCGGCCGCTACGAGAAGATCAAGCTGCCCTACTGGAAATCGGCGCCGAATGTCGATCCTGACGTCATCTCGCTCGGCCAGTATCGCTGGGACCCCGTCGCCATGACCGATGAGCCGCTGACATGGCTGACCGGCATGCGCACCATGACGACGGCCGGTGACGTCAACACCCAGGTCGGCATGGCGAGCCATATCTATCTCGTCACCGAATCCATGGTGGACGATTATTTCTACTCGGCTGACTCGGAGCTTCTGGTCGTGCCGCAGGAAGGAAAGCTGCGTTTCTACACCGAACTCGGCGTCATCGAGCTGGAGCCGAAGGAAATCGCGATCATCCCGCGCGGCCTCGTTTACCGGGTCGAACTGGTCGACGGCCCCGCGCGCGGCTTCGTCTGCGAGAATTACGGCCAGAAATTCGAGCTGCCGGGCAGGGGGCCGATCGGCGCCAACTGCATGGCCAACCGTCGCGACTTCAAGACCCCGGTCGCATGGTTCGAGGACCGCGAGGCGCCCTCAGCCGTCACCATCAAATGGTGCGGCCAGTTCCATGTGACGAAGATCGGCCATTCGCCGCTCGATGTCGTCGCCTGGCATGGCAATTACGCGCCGGTGAAATATGACATGCGCAATTACTGCCCGATCGGCTCGATCCTGTTCGACCATCCGGACCCGTCGATCTTCACCGTCCTGACCGCGCCGTCCGGCGTGCCGGGCACGGCCAATATCGATTTCGTGCTGTTCCGCGAGCGCTGGATGGTCATGGAAGACACGTTCCGGCCGCCCTGGTACCACAAGAACATCATGTCGGAGCTGATGGGCAACATCTACGGACAGTACGACGCCAAGCCGCAGGGCTTCGTGCCGGGCGGCGTCAGCCTGCACAACATGATGCTGCCGCACGGGCCGGACCGCGACGCCTTCGACAAGGCGTCGAATGCCGACCTGAAGCCGGAAAAACTCGACAACACGATGAGCTTCATGTTCGAGACCCGCTTCCCGCAACACCTGACGGAGTTCGCGGCCAAGGAAGCGCCCTTGCAGGACACTTACATCGACTGTTGGGATACGCTCGAGAAGAAGTTCGACGGCACGCCCGGCAAGAAGTAGCGTTTCGCGCCGGGAGGCGGCTGTTTCCGTTTCCCGGCGATCAAGGCGTGGCGAGTATCCTCGCCTCGCAGGTCAGGACACGTTACTGCCACGCCACATCGAACATGGCAGCTGCGTCGAGGGGCGCTGCACGATACCGAATCCCGTCAGTGTCGTTCGACGGGCACCGTGATAAGCTGGCCGCTTTCGGGAGAAACCTGACTGGGTTGCCGGCAATCATGAAGACATTCGCATTCCGCCATCTCACGCACCAATTGCGCCTGCTGGCATGCATCGCGCTCGTCGGGCCACTGCTTACCGCACATGCTGCGGCGCAGGAGCCGGATCACATCGACTTCCCGTTCGAGCACGTCTCGGATCTGCGCGGCATCCTCAACGTCATGAGCGCCTTCCGGACAGCCTGCATCGATCAGCCTGTGTCGAGTGACCTTCCCGGGGCGCTTGCTCCGGACGGCTATCTGATCGTTTCGCCATCCTTCCATCTCTTCGGCGACGAAACGGTCAAGGACGCGCGCCGCACCGTCTTGTCGAAAACCGGTACGGAAGAGGGCGATTTCGCCGAGGGCTACCCCATTATCAGGTTCGGCATGCCGACGGACGAGACCCCGTACGGAGAGTGCAGTGTGATCTGGACAAGGGCCTGGGATTACCCGGACGAGCAGGTCGACGACGTAATGTTCGGCACCGCTGCGCAGTTCGTTTCACAGGTCTCCTACCGCCTGCAGGCCGTGCTTGTCTCTCCGCCCGAAAACGCGTTCAGACGGTCCAGCCAGTACAGCCTTGTGAGCGAGTGGCGTAGAGGGTGCTGGGAGGGCAACGACTGCGTCTTCGACATTATCCTGATGCTGGATTCCGAAGACGGCATCCACTTCACGATTACGCGCAAGAAGGTTCTGCCGGTGGCGAACAATGGCGAAGACGACGGCACGCCGGGCAGGAAATAGTCCCTTGTGCTGTTGCGGTGCCGATTAAGGCGCGCTTTGCAACCTAATGCCGTGACACGGAACTTTCGGGGCGGGCGCTTTCGCATCCGTCCCGTCTACTGTATCGGCGGGCGCAGGCTTTACCGGCACGTCGCCCACCTGGCTGTCGATCCGGCAGCCATATTTGCGGAATTCGGCAGGACATTCGACCGCGACGGGAGAGATAATGTGAGCCTTTTGAATATCGCGATGGTGTGCACGCTTGTCGTCGCCTTCGCGGTCCTCGTCAGTCCGCCTGTTCGTCGCAATAAGGGCTGGGCGGCAACGGTGACGCCTCTGGCGTCGATCATCGGCAGCGGATTTCTGGTTTCGGTCCCGCTGATGGCCAGCGCAATCGGCGTCTGGGCGATCGCCGCCGTGGTCGCGCTGACAGCGCTCGCCTATCTGATCGGCGGCGCGGTCCGATACAATATCCGTTACGCCGAGCCGCTCCTCGAAGGCGCGAAGCCGGGTCACGTCATCAAGTCCGTCGAGACGGTGTCGCAGATCGTGCTCATCGGCGCCTATTTCATCTCTGTCTCCTACTATCTCGTCCTGTTGTCGGCCTTCGGCATGAAGCTGCTCGGCTACACGGACCCCGCTCTCGAAAAGGTCGCCGCCAGCACCATCGTCTCAGCCATCTGCCTTGTCGGCGCTGTTCGCGGGCTGCATGGCGTCGAGAAGGCCGAGACCTTCACCGTCAGCGCCAATCTGGCCGCTATCACCGCGTTGTTGGTCTCGCTTCTCGTCTTCGGACTGGCTCTGCCGTCCGGCTACAGCTGGACGGCCGCCCTTCAGGGACCGCACACATTCGACTGGAACACGCTGCGCTTCCTGATGGGTCTTCTGATTATCGTGCAGGGCTTCGAGACGACCCGGTTCATGGGCGATCTCTATGATGCGCAGACGCGTATCTCGGCTATGCGGCGCGCGCAGATTTCGTCGTCGCTGGTCTATCTGGCGTTCTTCATCCTGGCTGTGCCGCTCTACCCGCTGTTCACCTCCGGCACCGACGTTGCGGCATTCATCGGCGTCGTTGGCCATGTTTCTCCCTGGCTTCCCTTCGTGGTCGCGGGCGGGGCGATAGCCAGCCAGTTCAGCGCGGCTGTCGCCGATTCCATCGGGGGAAGCGGCCTGATCTCGGAAACAACGCACAAGCACGTCAATGCGCGTCATGCCTATGTCCTGATCGGCGCGGTCTCGCTGCTGGTCATCTGGGCCACCGACGTCGTCTCCCTCGTCGCGCTCGCGTCGCGCGCATTCGGACTGTTCTACGCCATGCAATGCATGGTCGCAGTGGCAGTGGCGCGAGAGCGCGGGGAGCAGGGCAGGGTCGTTCTGTTCGGTGCGCTCGCGGCAGTTTCTTTTGCCGTCGCGCTGCTGGGCATTCCGGCGGGAGGCTGAAGGGCGTCCGTTTGCTGAACGATCTGTCTCCCTTGCGTGTTGCGGGGGCGGATTCATAGGTAACGCACAACACCGCGCCTTGTCGGCGCGCCCCGTTCGCTGGAGTTACGCAATCATGAAAAATCTCGGCTTTCTTTCCTTCGGCCACTGGTCGCCCGACAGTGGTGCGCCGGTGCGGACTGCATCCGATTCGCTGCTGCAATCGATCGAACTGGCGGTGGCCGCCGAGGAACTCGGTCTCGACGGGGCCTATTTTCGCGTCCACCATTTCGCCCGGCAGCTCGCCTCGCCGTTCCCGCTGCTCGCCGCTGTCGGCGCGCGCACGTCGAAGATCGAGATTGGCACCGGCGTCATCGACATGCGTTACGAGAACCCGCTTTACATGGTCGAGGATGCGGGCGCGGCCGATTTGATCGCCGGCGGTCGATTGCAGCTTGGCATCAGCCGCGGTTCGCCGGAACAGGTTATCGATGGCTGGAAGTATTTCGGCTACGAGCCAGCCGAGGGCGAGACCCACGCCGAGATGGCGCGCCGCCATGCGGAGGTCTTCCTGCAATTGCTCGACGGCAAGGGCTTCGCCCAGCCGAACCCGCGTCCGATGTTTCCGAACCCGCCCGGCATGCTGCGGCTGGAGCCGCATTCCGAAGGGCTGAAGGAGCGGATCTGGTGGGGCGCGGCTTCCAACGCGACCGCCGAATGGGCTGCGAAACTTGGCATGAACCTGCAAAGTTCGACGCTCAAGACCGACGAGACCGGCGAGCCGTTCCACATCCAGCAGGCAAAGCAGATCCGCGCCTATCGCGCGGCCTGGAAGGAGGCCGGCCATACGCGCACGCCGCGCGTTTCGGTCAGTCGCTCGATCTTCGCGCTTATGAACGACACCGACCGGATGTATTTCGGCCGTGGCGGCAAGGACAGTGACCAGATCGGCTATATCGACGAGAACATGCGCGCGATCTTTGGCCGCTCCTATGCCGACGAGCCGGATCGGCTGGTCGAACAGTTGAAGGGCGACGAGGCGATCGCGGAGGCGGATACGCTGCTGCTCACCGTGCCTAACACGCTCGGCGTCGACTATAACGCCCACGTCATCGAGGCGATCCTGACGCACGTTGCCCCGGCGCTCGGCTGGCGCTGAGGCCGTGAGGGGCCTGTCAGGCCAGTCCGTTTCCAAAATACGTTGACCTCAAACTAAATTGCGGTACGCTCCTTTCAAACGTATGGAGGGAGCAAATGTCGGACGGCACGGTCACGGTCCTGGTCGGGACAACGAAGGGCGCATTCCTGGTTTCGGGCGGCGCTGACCGCTCCGGCTGGAAGGTCAGCGGGCCACATTGCGACGGCTGGCCGATCAATCACGTGATTGGCGATCCGGAGACCGGCACGATCTGGGCCGGTGGGGGCGGGGACTGGCACGGCGCGGGCGTCTGGCGCTCTGCCGACGGCGGCGAGACCTGGGAACTGACCAAGCTCACAAGCGGCAAGATGGACGAGTGGGCGGCCAATGATCCGGGCTTCGCGGCGATGATCGGCTGGACCGACACACCGCCTCCTTTCGGTGACGACTTCTCGCAGATCTGGTCGCTGCATCATGCGCATGGCAAGCTCTATGCGGGTACCAAGCCCGCGAAGTTCCTCGCCAGCACGGATGGCGGCAAGTCGTTCGAGCATCTGGAGGGCCTCGCCAACCACCCCTCGGCGGGATCGTGGAATCCCGGCGCTGCGGGGCTTGTGCTGCACACGATCGTGACCGATCCATCCGACCCGAAGAAGCTCTGGATCGGGATCTCTGCGGCCGGCGTCTTCGCGTCCGAGGATGGCGGCCAGAGCTGGGAGCGCCGCAACCGGCTGTCCAATATCGGTGCTTGCGCCGACCATCATCATCCCGCCGGCCCGAGCGACGGCGAGATCGGCCATTGCGTGCACAACATGATGCGCGCGCCCGGCACAAGCGACCTCATGTACCAGCAGAACCACCACGGCGTCTGGCGCTCTGCCGATGGCGGGCGAAGCTGGGACGATATCACCGCCGGCCTGCCGTCGACCTTCGGCTTCCCGATTCGCGTCCACCCGCGCGATCCCGACACGATCTGGACCTTCCCGCTCAATGGAGACATGGAGGGCCGCTATCCGAACGACGCGGCGGCAGCCGTCTGGCGCTCGCGCGACGGCGGACAGAACTGGGAAGCCATGCGTAACGGGTTGCCGCAGGAGGCCTGCTTTTTCACCGTGCTGCGGCAGGCGATGGGCGGAGACCGGCGCGATCCCGCCGGCATCTATTTCGGCACCAATTCGGGCTCGGTCTTCGGCTCGATGGACGAAGGCGAGACCTGGCAGGAGATCGCCCGCCACATGCCGACGATCCTCGCCGTCGAGGTTCTCGACCGGGGGTAGGCGCTACCCAAGGTACTGCTTGAACCAGTCGATCGTCCGGCTCCACGCCAGTTCCGCCGCAGCCTCGTCGTAGCGCGGGGTGGAATCGTTGTGGAAGCCGTGATTGGCGCCCTCGTAGATATAGGCCTCGTAGGTCGTGCCCGCCGCGTCCAGCGCGTCCTTGTAGTCCGGCCAGCCGGCGTTCACGCGCTCGTCCAGTTCGCCATAATGGAGCAGAACCGCGGCCTTGATCTTGCTCACGTCGGCCGGGTCAGGTTGCCGCCCATAGAAAGGCACCGCCGCGCCCAGTTCGGGATAGGCGACCGCGGCAGCATTGGCGACGCCGCCGCCATAACAGAAACCTGTGATACCGACCTTTCCGGCAACGGCATCGTGGTCCATCAGGAACTCGACCGCGGCAAAGAAATCGTTCATCAGTTTCTCGCCGTCGACCTGGCGCTGCAATTCCCGTCCGGCCTCGTCATTGCCGGGATATCCGCCCATTGGCGTCAGTCCGTCGGGCGCCATGGCAATGAAGCCGGCTTTCGCCACCCGCCGGGCAACGTCCTGGATATAGGGATTGAGGCCGCGGTTTTCGTGAACCACGACGACGCCCGGCGCCATCTCCATCGTTGTCGGCCGCACGAAATAGGCCCGCATCTCGCCGTGGCCGTTGGGGGAGGGATAGGTGATCCACTCCGCCTTGATGTCCGGGTCGTTGAAGCTCACCTGTTCGGCGAGCGCGTAATCCGGGCTCATGAGGGAAAAGATCGCCGCCGCGGTCAGGCCGCCAATGGCGAACTTGCCGGCCCGGTCCAGAAATTCGCGCTTGGTGATGATGCCATGCGCGTAGAAATCATAGAGTTCAAGCAGTTCCGGGCTGAAATCTTTCGCGGTCAGTCTGCGGTCATGTTCGGTCATGGGGGCTCCTCACATCGAAGGTCCCGATATTATCAGACTTATCGCTCTGGCCGCGTTGAACAGTTCGTGAAGGAAACGCCGCATGATTGGGCGCGCTGCGGGCGCAAGCTTGTAATCATTGCGCATTCGACATTTTATGTCTGTCCCGCAGCCAGCATGATCGCAACGCATGGAACTTACGCTCGAATCTGCTTTTTCCACCGGCGGCCTCGTCGGTCATGCATCTTACCTTTTGCTCGTTCTGTCGATGATGATGCGGGGGATGACGCTGCTGCGGATTCTCGTCATCCTCTCGGCCTTCATGTCGATTCTCTATGACACCGTCTGGCTCAAGGATCCGGTCGGCGTTTTTTGGGAAAGCATGCTCGTGCTGGTCAATATCGTGCAACTCGCGATCACCTGGCAGCAAAACCGGTCGGCGCGGTTCAGCGACGAGGAAAAGGTCTTCATGGAAGGGCACCTGCCGGATTTGTCCATGAGCCAGCGCCGCAAGCTGCTCAATCAGGGTATCTGGATAACCGGCGAGGAGGAGACCGATCTGACGACGGAAGGCAAGCCCGTCGACCATCTCGTCTATCTCGCTACCGGGCAGGCGCTGGTCTATTCAGGGAAGCATCCGGTCGCGGTCTGCGATCCGGGATCGTTCATCGGCGAAATGACGGTGATGAATGGCGAGCCGGCGAACGGCACCGTAAGGTTGAAGACCACGAGCCGCTACTGGGCCATCGAGGCCGGCAGGCTTCGCGAGCTTCTCAAGAAAGAGCCGGAGATCAAGAATGCGCTGGAAGGCGGGTTCTCGCGCAACATGCGCGACAAGCTCGTCCGTTCCAACAAGTTCATTCTGGATTCCGGCGGTGTCCGCAAGCCGTCACCGCCGAACAAGCCGTCCGCAGCCTGAATCCCGTCGGCTTTCTGGTTCATCCGCTTCTCGCATGGTAACCTGACCGTGTTGAATGGTCCGGGAGGGAAACATGCCGAACACAGGTGACTTGCCTGCCTATCGCTGGACCGTCCTCTTCGCGTCCGCACTGATTCTCGCCGTATCCATGGGCTCCATCGTCAACGGCATGTCGGCCTTCGTCATCCCGATGCAGGACGCCTATGGCTGGGAGCGCGGCGATATCGCGCTCATAAACGTCGCCGGCATTGTCGGGCTTGCCGCGGGCGGCCTGATCATGGGCCCGCAGGCCGACCGGCGGGGAACCCGGCCGGTCGTCATGTTCGGCGCCTTCGCCATCGGAGCCTGCTATCTGGCGGCCTCGCTGGCGCATGCGCTCTGGCAGTTCTACGTGCTGATGTTCCTCGCCGGCTTTTTCGGCGCCGCAGCGATCTTTCCGCCGATCATGGCGTCGGTCGGCAACTGGTTTCCTGTCGGGGCGGGACTTGCCATCGGCATTGCGTCCGGCGGACAGGCGCTCGGGCAGGGCGGCGTGCCTTTCGCCTCGTCCTTCCTGATCAAGAGTTTCGGCATCAGCGGCGCTCTCGGCATAACCGGCGCGATCATGCTCGCCGTGCTCGTGCCGTTGTCGCTGCTGCTGCGCCAGGCACCGGCGATATCGGGCAGAAGCGCATCGGCCCGGGCTGTGGAGGAGAAAACCTATCCGCCCGCCCGTCTGGTAATCCCGATGATGAGCGCTGCGATCCTGCTCTGCTGCACCTGTATGTCGGTCCCGCTGATGCATCTGGTTCCGCTCATCCAGGACCGCGGTTTCGCGCTGGACGAGGCGAGCAGCGTCATCTTCCTGATGCTGATGGTGGCGATCGCCGGCCGTGTCGCCTTCGGAAAACTGGCCGACATTATCGGCGCGCTCCCGGCCTATATGACCGCGACGGCCTGGATGGGACTGCTCGTCTACGGGTTTATCTGGATGGACAGCCTGTCTGGCTTCTATCTCTACGCGGTCATCTACGGCTTCGGTTATGCCGGCGTGATGACGGGCGTTCTGGTGTCGATCGCCTCGCTCACCCACCCGTCCCGACGGGCGTCGGCCATGGCCATCGTCAACCTGTTCGGCTGGGTCGGTCACGCCAATGGCGGCTATCTCGGCGGCTTCCTGTTCGATATGACCGGCGACTACTCGATGGCCTATGCGATCGCCGCCTATGCCGCAGCCGTCAATCTCGTGATCGTCGGCACGCTCTACATGAAGACACGCGGGCCGAGACTGAGGGCGGTCAGCGCCTGAGGCGGCGGGCCAGCATCGGCGCCATCGACCAGGCGATCCGTGCGATCAGGCCGGCCGGAAAACGCCGATAGGACGGTATGCCGTCATCCGGCGTATTTTCGATGAAACGCGTCTGAATGCGCGCCTCCGGCGAAGGCGGCTGGCCATCGACGCGATCGCGGAATACCGATTTCCAGTGCGGTCCGCGATCGAAATGGATCATCATTGCCGCGTTGCAGCAGGTCGCATAGGCGCGGTTCGTGATCGATTTTTCTTGAAGCTTGAAGCTGTCGAGCAGGTGTTCGCCCTTTACGCAGGCTATCCTGTCATTCGGCCAGAGGCCAACCGCGGTTCCGCCGTGCTCGTCGAGCACCGGCGCGGCGCCCGGCAGCGCTTCCAGGCGGTGTCCGGCCTTCTGGCAGTCATCGCAGCAGCAGATCACTGTTGCGATCGGATCTCCGGTCGTCTCGAAGACAACCTCGCCGCATGTACAGGAGAAGGTGCCGCCCATTACGCAGTCATTCCGGCGGGTACCAATACTGCGCCGTCGTCGCGCCGCGTTCGATCACCACGAAATTGTTGGCGAAGACCCGGAAGGGCGCGGACCATTCGCCGTCCGGCCACTGGATCCGGACCTCGGCGCGCTCGGCGGTTCCGGTGCCGACATGGATGAAGCCGGCCGAGCCCGAGGCATGGCCGCCGCCGACATGCACCTTGCGGGTGCGCGTCTCGTTGCCGGACTTCACGGTCACCGTTGCGCCGATCGCGTCGCGGTTGACGCCGTCCTGGCGCAGTTCGATCTCCAGCCAGTTGCCCATCGGCCGAGTCCCGCCCGCTGCCGTACGCCCGCCGGCATTGCGGAAGAGGCTGACGGGTGCCTCGCGGTTGACGACGGCGAGGTCGAGCATGCCGTCCATGTTGAAATCGGCGATCGCCGCGCCGCGCCCGCGCCGGGGCAGGGCGATGCCGGCCTTGTCGCCCGCTTCGAGGAACCCGCCGCCGGCTTTCCCGAGCAGCAGATTGTCCGGGTCATAGGCCGCGAAATCCTGCATCTGCTGGACATTGCCCTTGGCGATGAACAGGTCGAGCCTTCCGTCATTGTTGAAGTCCTGGAACTCCGCATGCCAGCCGGTCGAGGGTTTCAGGTCGTCGCCGGTATAGGGCCGGTGGGCGGTGGCGTTCTCGTCGAAGGCGATGTCGCGATAGACGGGCCGGTCCGGCTCGGCCTCGCTGTCGAGCGTCTGCAGCTTGGTGTCGCCCATCGAGGTGAGCGCATATTCGGGATAGCCGTCGGCGTTCAGGTCGGCCTCGGCGATGCCCATGCCCCAGATCTGCATGCGCCGCCAGCCGTCGGAGCGGCGGTAGGGGCGGGGCGGCCGGTCTGGAGACACACGCCAAAGCTGTTCCTGCCCCTCTCGATAGTATTGCCGGTCATTGGTGACGCGCAGCGCCGGCTCCCCGGAACGGTTCCAGTCGGTAAACAGCATGGAGAGCGCGCAATAGCCGGGCGTCAGCATGCTCGGTTCGGAATAGTCCGGCCGTTCGCCGCCGCCAATCGGGCGAATGAGTTCGTTGTCGTGGCATGTGCCCCAGGGCGAGCCCGGCGCGGAGCGATCGACATAATTGCCGAAGGCGAGCGTCGGGAAGGGCAGATGCGGTTCGAAGGTCGCCGCAAAGGCCGTCGTCCAGGCACGGCCGCCATTGAAGGCGAAGGCGCGGTTGGCTTCGGTGAAGCTGCAATCCGGCCCGCCCTTCAGGATGATGTTCTCGCCGACGCGCAGCACGACGAGGTCGCGGTGGCCGTCATTGTCGATATCGAGCGGATAGAGGCCGGTCACCTTGTCGCGCGTATCGTCCGGCAGGGCGTCGGCCTTTTCCTCGAAGCGCAACTCGCCGCCGATGGCACTGCGGTTGACATAGAGGCTCGCTTTCGACGTCCCCCCGGCGACCGCGAGATCGGGCAGGCGGTCGCCATTGCAGTCGAACGCGGCAGCCCCGCCGCCGACGAAATACTCCCACGGGCCGGTATATTGGTGGTCGATGCCGGCAGCGAGCGCCTCCTCGACCATGACCGGCACGTCCATCGGCAGATCGGCTGCCGTCTCCGACGCGTCGCCGGAGCCGGAATTGTCCTGCGCGGCGAGCGGCGAGACCCCGGTCAGGCCTGCTAGAAGGATGAGAAAAGCGAGCTTTTTCATCGCGGTATCACCAATGTCTTGAGCCAGGCGATGAGGGCGCTGCGGTCCGTGTCGGAAAGGTCGATATAGGCGTCGCGCGAAGCGCGGGCTTCGCCGCCATGGGCGCGGATGACGCCGTCGAGCGTCGTGAAATCGCCGCGATGCCCGTAGGGCGCGGTCGAGCCGATGCCCCACAATTCAGACGTCTGGAACTCGTTGCGCTCGACGAAGCGCTGGCCGAGCAGTTCATTGCCCAGCGCGGCGACCTGCCGGTCTGTAATCACATGACGTTTCAGGTCGCCGAAGGTCGGGATCAGATACTCGCCCTTGTCGTTTGTCTCCAGATCCTTCGCCCAGTCCATCAGCGACAAATCGTAGATCGCGCCATCGATCTCGGCGTCGCGCAATGTGCCGGCTGCGTCAAAGGGGCCCGGATCGGTGAAATCGAGGCTTTTGAGGGGCAGGGCGCGCACGTGGCACTCATTACAGCCGATCGTATCGAACATCGCGCCGCCCTTGGCTGCCGCCTCGCGCCATCGCTCGTTGTCGGGCACCATCACGATCGGCGGCGGCAGGGTCGCCTGCCAGGCTGTCAGCGCCGAGATATCGCCTTCGGTCAGTTCATTGTCATGGCCGTCCTCGTCGAAATCGGCCTCGCCGGTCCAGCGCGTACCGAACCGCTCGTCGGCCTGCATGCCGTGATGCTGGTTCATCGCATTGACGCCGAACTGGCGCAGCGAGGTCATAACGCCCTTTTGCGAAAAGGGCCGGATGACGAGATCGGTGTCGACGCCCTCGATTTTCGCGATATCGAGAATGCCGTCCGGTTCGGCGGTGATCCTGCCGAAGGAAATTCCCTTGGTGACGAGGTTCGCCGTCACCGGCTCGCCGGTCTCGCGCGCCGTGTGCAGCGTTTCCTTGCGGATCCGGTGCAGATCGGCCGTCATCTCGCGCGCCAGCAATTCGACAAGGCCTGCGCCCATCAGATGGTTGGTGTTGCGTTCATTGGAGAATTGCGGATCGACCGTGTCGAAATCGGCGTTCACGAAGCCTTCATTGACGAAAACATTGACGGTGAAGTCTCCAGCACCGCCGATGACCGGGTGGCTGTGGCAGCTCGAACAGGAATTGGCGTCCATGCCTGCGATGCGCTGGAATTCGAGATCCGGCGGGCGTTTGCGCTTGGTCGGGATGATCGCCTGCGTCGCCATCTTGCGCCCGGCGCCGTCGAGTTCGGTGAATTTCGCGCCGAACAGCGTCTCGCCCTTGTCGCGCAACGCATCCAGCGTCTCGCGGTCGAGCCGTCCCTTCAGCGTCGACTGATCGACATGCCCGCTGATCGCGCGCTCCGCCCAGGGCTCGTTCATCTCGTCGGCCATCGCCGGTGTCAGCGCCGAAAAGGCGAGGGCGGTTAGCAAGGCGTGGATCGGTTTCATCGTCTGCCTCATGGTTGTTTCCTCACGCTCTTGCCTGCTCGCCGAGCCGTTCCGCCTGAATGGCGTCGATCTCGGAGAGCGCATCGATGCGGCAGCCTTCGAGAACCAGCGGTAGATCGTCGGGAAACAGGTCGATGGGGATGTCCTTGGCGGCATTGGCATTGGAATTCTCCAGTATCTCGCGCAGCGCCGGCTCCATGAATTCGAAGGCGGCGACGCCGTGTCCGACAAAGGCGATGCGGAACGGGTCGACGAGGGCATAAATGCCGGCCAGACCCGAACCGAGCGCCCGGCCGGCGGCGGCAAGCGCATCGAGCGCCCTTGTATTTTGTCCGCGTGCGGCCTCGGCGATCTCGGCGATTTCCGCGGCGGTCACATGGCTGGCCGGGGCCGTATTCTCCGGATCGCCGCGATAGCGGCGCACAATAGCATAGTCGCCGGCATTCGCCTCGATACAGCCGCGCGCGCCGCAACGGCAAAGCGCACCGCCCGGACGGTGCAGCATGTGTCCGAACTCGGTGCCGGAGGATTGCGTGCCGTTGATGATGTTTCCTCGCAGGAACAGCCCCATGCCGACGCCATGCGCCAGCAGGATCGCGGCGAAATTCTCGCGGTATAGCTCCGGATCGCGCCAGTTCAGCGCCCGGGCGATCAGGTCGCAGTCGTTGGTGAGGCGGGCCGGCGCGCCGAATTCGTCCTCCAGCCAGCGCGCGACCGGGATGTCAGTCAGCGGCGTCATGGGCGAGCGGAGCAATTTCTGGCCGGCTATATCGGTTGTGCCCTGGATGCCGACAGAAATGCGTGCCAACTGGTCGCCGGGGAGGCCGGAGGCCTGCCAGGTCTGGCGGATTTCCGCGATCAGCGTCGCGCGGAATTCGTCCATGGCGATCGTGGCCATGTCGATATGGAAATCCTGGTGGGCGACAATCGCGCCGGCATAGTCGACGATGGAGATGTTGATCGCGCCGATCTTGAGAATGATCAGCACCGCGTGACGGAATCCGGGATTGACCGACAGATGTATGCTGGGCCGACCGCGCCCGGTATTGGGCGCAGCGTCATTACCGCGCGCCGTCAGGACGCCTTCCGTGATCAGGTCGTTGGAGATCGTCGACACGGTCGCCGGGCTCAGCGCGACCGCCTGGGCGATTTCACTACGACTAATTGCGCCCTTGCGGCGGACCATCTGTATGATACGCAATCGATTGAGCCGGCGCATATCGTCCGAACGGAGAACCGTGGTCATGGTCCAGGTCGCCTCCTCTCGTCCCGGGTGCAGTGCAAAAGAAAAATTGTTGCATTGCAATAGTTTAATCGATTTCCTTTCATGTTGACATGCAAGCTCTTTTGAGTCACGATTTTTTTTGAGGCTTGAATTAAAGGCTTCATCAACGGGTCCGGATCGCTGATTCGACCCTCTAATGCATTTCGATGCACCGGGAGGTTTATATGAAGAAGTTTACGAGCGCGCTCCTTGCGGGCGCAGTTCTGTCCGTTGCCATGGTCGGTTCGTCCTGGGCGGATGGAAAGACCATCGGCGTGTCCTGGTCGAACTTCCAGGAAGAGCGCTGGAAGACCGACGAGGCGGCCATGAAGGGCGCCATCGAGGCGAATGGCGATACCTACATCTCGACCGACGCGCAGTCGTCTTCCGCCAAGCAGCTTTCCGACGTGGAAAGCCTGATGGCGCAGGGCGTCGACGCGCTGATCGTGCTCGCCCAGGATACCCAGGCGATCATTCCGGCCGTTCAGGCCGCCGCCGACGAGGGCATCCCGGTCATCGCCTATGACCGCCTGATCGAAGACAGCCGCGCCTTCTACCTGACCTTCGACAACGTCGAGGTTGGCCGCATGCAGGCTCGCGCCGTTCTCGCGGCCGCGCCGAAGGGCAACTACGTCATGATCAAGGGTTCGCCCACCGATCCGAACGCAGACTTCCTGCGCGGCGGTCAGCAGGAAGTCCTGCAGAGCGCCATCGACGCCGGCGACATCACCATTGTCGGCGAGGCCTATACCGATGGCTGGCTTCCGGCCAACGCGCAGCGCAACATGGAGCAGATCCTGACGGCGCAGGACAACAAGGTCGACGCCGTCGTTGCTTCCAATGACGGCACCGCGGGTGGCGTTGTCGCTGCGCTGACCGCGCAGGGTCTGGAAGGCATCCCGGTTTCCGGTCAGGACGGCGACCACGCTGCTCTGAACCGCGTCGCCAAGGGTACGCAGACCGTTTCGGTCTGGAAGGACGCGCGTGAACTCGGCAAGAATGCCGGCGATATCGCCGCCAAGCTTGCCGGCGGAACGGCCATGGCGGATATCGAAGGCGCTCAGGAATGGACGTCGCCGGCCGGCACGACCATGACTGCCAAGTTCCTGGCTCCGGTGCCGGTCACCGCGGACAATCTTGACGTCGTCGTCGACGCCGGCTGGATTTCCAAGGAAGATCTCTGTCAGGGCGTGTCGAACGGCCCGTCCCCCTGTAACTGACATCTTCCGTCTGTTACACAAAGCGTGATCGACGCCCCCATCCTTCGGGTGGGGGCGTACAGATACTGACACTCGGAAGACGGCCATGACCGACACGTCCACTACGGCGAGCGCGCCGGCGAAGCCGCGCAACATCATCGCGTCGCTGGAACTCGATACCCGCCTGCTTGGCATGATTGGCGCCTTTATCGTCATCTGCCTCGTTTTCAATATCCTGACCGGCGGACTTCTGGACGGTCGGTTCCTGACGCCGCGCAATATCTTCAACCTGACGATCCAGACCGCCTCGGTCGCCATCATGGCGACGGGAATGGTATTCATCATCGTCACGCGGCATATCGACCTTTCCGTCGGTTCCCTTTTGGCGACCTGTTCCGCCATGATGGCGATGACGCAGACGGTGGTGACGCCGGAGTGGCTCGGCCTCGGCCTCAATCACCCGGCCACGGCGCCGATCGCGATTGGCGTCGGCGTGCTTACTGGCGTCCTGATCGGGGCGTTCCATGGCTGGATCGTCGGATATCTGGGCGTGCCCGCCTTCATCGTGACGCTTGGCGGCCTGCTGGTCTGGCGTAACGTCGCCTGGTACCTGACGACCGGGCAGACGATCGGCCCGCTCGATCACAATTTCACACTGTTCGGCGGCATCGATGGCACGCTCGGACCGACCCTGAGCTGGGGATTCGGGCTGATCGCAGTCGCGCTTGCCTTCTATGCGATGTGGCGGGGCAGAGCGAACAAGGTCGCCCACGAATTTCCGGTCAAGCCGCTCTGGGCGGAAGCCGTGCTTGGCGCGCTTGTCGCGATTGCCATTCTCGGCTTCGTCGCCATCCTGAACGCCTATGAAATCCCCGGTCCGCGCCTGGAGCGCCTTTTCGAGGCGCGCGGTGAAGTCATGCCGGAGGGATATACGTCCGGATACGGAATACCCTATTCGGTCCTGCTGCTGATCGCGGTGGCGGTCGTCATGACGGTCGTTGCCCAGCGGACGCGTCTCGGGCGTTACATTTTCGCGACCGGCGGCAATCCGGACGCGGCCGAGCTGTCGGGTATCAATACCCGTTTGCTGACCGTCAAGGTCTTCGCCATCATGGGCGCGCTCTGCGGGCTTGCGGGTCTCGTGGCTTCGGCGCGCCTGTCGTTTCATTCCAACGATATCGGCACACTCGACGAATTGCGCGTCATCGCTGCGGCTGTCATTGGCGGCACGGCGCTTTCGGGCGGGCTCGGAACGATCTACGGCGCCATTCTGGGCGCTCTGATCATGCAGTCCCTGCAATCCGGCATGGCGATGGTCGGCGTCGACGCTCCGTTCCAGAACATCGTCGTTGGCGCGGTCCTCGTCGTCGCCGTGCTGATCGATATCATTTACCGCAAGCGCACGGGGGCCAAAGTATGAGCACGAATGCTGCGCCGCTCGTCGAACTGCGTGACCTGCAGAAATCCTTCGGCGGTATCAAGGCCGTCGATCACGTCAATATCGACCTCAAGGCCGGCGAAGTGGTCGGCGTGCTGGGGCATAACGGCGCGGGAAAATCCGTGCTGATGAAAATGCTTTCCGGCGCGCTGCAACGCGACGGCGGCGACATCTACATCAATGGCGAGAAGGCGGTGATCAACAATCCCCGCGACGCCCGCCGTTACAATATCGAGACGATCTACCAGACGCTGGCTCTGGCGGATAATCTCGATGCTTCGTCGAACCTGTTTCTGGGCCGCGAGATGGTCTCCGCCACGGGGCTTCTCGACGACAATGCGATGGAAGCCGAAACCCGCAAGATCATGCATCGCCTCAACCCGAATTTCCGTCGCTTCCACACGCCGGTCTCAGGCCTCTCCGGTGGACAGCGGCAATCGGTGGCGATCGCGCGCGCGGTCTATTTCAACGCCAAGATCCTGATCATGGACGAGCCGACCGCCGCGCTCGGTCCGCACGAGACGCAGATGGTCGCCGACCTGATCCAGGAGTTGAAACGCTCGGGCATCGGCATTTTCCTGATCGACCACGATGTCCATCAGGTGAAGAATCTCTGCGACCGCGCGAATGTGATGAAGAACGGCCAATTGGTCGGCACCGTCGAGGTCGACAAGGTCAGTTCCGACGATCTTCTCGGCATGATCATCGCCGGCAAGAATCCGCCATCGGCCATCCCCGGGCCCGGCGCTCTCGCCTGACGCGAGTAAGAGGTTCAGAGCGCGGCAGATAGTCACATCTTGCCGCGTTCGACCTGTATCTCCTAAATATGATTTATGTCAGAGTCGCATTTCGACGCGGCTTTTGCATGCCGTGTTGCAATGAAGCGATAAGAAAAAACCGGAACAGCATGACGGGGAAAGCGGACTGGCGATGAATACAGCCCGGAAAGACGTTCACAACTCGGATATTCCGGTGATTTGCCGTGCCTGCGAGGCGCGGCACAAGGGCGTGTGCGGTGCGCTGACGCCGGAACAGCTGACCAAGCTGAACCGTTTCACCAAGCAGCACAGCTACCAGAGCGGTCACGAATTGCTGTCGGCGGGCGAGGATGTTCATCGCTACTCCAACATACTGCGCGGCGTGGTGAAACTGTCGAAGCTTCTCGCCGATGGCCGTCAGCAGATTGTCGGCCTGCAGTTTGCACCGGATTTCATGGGACGGCCGTTTCGCGAGCAGAGTAATGTAATCGCCGACGCGGCGACCGATGTGCGTGTCTGCTCCTTCCCGAAAGCCGTGCTGGAAGAACTGGTCCGCGAATCGCCGAAACTCGAACACCGCCTGCACGAGCAGACGCTCGAGGAACTCGACGAGGCGCGCGAGTGGATGCTGACCCTCGGCCGAAAGTCGGCGGGCGAGAAGGTCGCCAGCTTCCTGTTCCTGATTGCGGCGCATATCGACCCGGAACTGGACGCCCATGAAGGTCCGATCCAGTTCGAATTGCCCCTCAAGCGTTCGGATATCGCCGATTTCCTCGGCCTCACGATCGAGACCGTCAGCCGTCAGATCACAAAGCTCCGCAAGGCCGGCGTGATCGAGGTGGAGAACAACCGCACAGTGATCGTGCCCGACCTGGAACGTCTGCGCTCGGCCTGCGAACGCGACGACTGATCTGTTCGGTCGGGACAAACCTGACGGCTAATGTTCAGCCGCCTCTAGTGCCTTCTCGCGCAGACCGTCTAGATATTCGGCGCTGCTGTTGGTGCTGATGCGCACCCATAACGGCTTGTGATCGGAAAGCTGATAGGTCAGCCAGGATTTAAAATAGCGCTTCAGGTCGCCTTCGTTCTCCTTTCCGTTCGGCGAAGCCAGCATCTGCTGCTTGTATGTTTCCCAGTCCTTCGGGCGGTAGAGCTTCTTGTAGATATCGACGATTCCGGCGTTGCGATGCTTCGGGTCGTCAACGTCGCTGTCGATATATTCGATGACTTTGTCATCGGCGATGAAAGCAATCTGGTCGTAATATTTGTTCCCGCTGAAATTTGTCGGGTCGCCAAGTTTCTTCGGCACGGTGAACCCGTTGTCCAGCAAGGCCTTCATGGTCTTGTGATCGGGATGGACAATGTTGAAATCGCCTAGAAGGATCAGGGCGCGATTGTCCTTGAGTGCCTTTTTCGCCCGTTTTCCGAAATATTTGGCGATGCGATCGATTTCGTCGACCCGTTCGTCGAGCGCCGGGCCGCTTTCCGCCCCGTAGTAAAGGTGCACAGTGCAGATATCGAACTTGAACCAGCCGGATTGAAATCTCGTCAGGAACGGCGTGCGGCGAAACTGCTTTCCCGAGTAGAGTTTCTTGCCCTCTTCCGTTTCGACAAGTGCCTTGCTGATCAGCATATTGCTCGGCAAGACGATCTCGCCAGAGATGTTCTTGAACCAGAGTTTGCGCTTGTCGAAGACGAAGGTGAGGCGCTCGCCGTTCCCTCCCAGCGACGGGTCGGTTACATCGGTCGCGATGTAATCCCAGTCCCGGCCGAGGATGTCAATCACCTCTTCCAACTCGTCGAGTTCGTTCACTTCCTGAACGGCGATGAAGTCGAAACGAGAGAGTATTTCGGCAATGTAGTACAAGGTTTCCGGGCTCCGATAGCCGAAGCCGCGCCGCGTGCCCGGTGCGCCGAAATCCCGGATATTCCAGCTCGCTAGAAGGAGATTCTTGTCTGTATCCTTGTCGGGGATATCCGCATCGAGTTGTTTTTGCAGGTCCCTGAGATTTCCGATAACGCGAGCGCGTTCTTTAGGGTCCTTGATCTTGTATCGAAGCGAGCTGTAGTACGGCATGGTGATCCTCTTCGCCTGTCGCTTGCGAAATAATCTCTCCTCGATATGTTTTTGTCCAGCAACAATATGTTTTGCGGGACTTCGTGCGCGACCGGGTCGGAAAGGTTTAATATTTCAATATCTCAACTATTTGATCGAAATACAGGAAATATCGAGGTAAATTCTCTGCTGAGGCGGCGGTGGCGCCCCGTCGTACCGCAGCGCAAAACCTGTTCGGGGCAGGGCGGTCTTAGTCAGACCGCCTTGGAATAGCGAACGGAACTGTCGTTCAGATAGGCGTCGAACCAGCTCGCGACGATACGGGTGAAAGGACGCGCTTCTTCGCGTATCGCGAAAGAGTTGCCGTCGATATGGCAGAGCCCGAACGTGTCGTTTGCGACCGCGATCTTCGCCTCGGCGATGTAGGAGCGGGCCGCATAGCCGAACCGGTCCTCAAGCGCATCGAAGGAAAAGGCGAAGTCGCACATCAGCCTTTCGATGATCCAGGCCCGGATGCGGTCGTCGAGGTTCAGCTGCACGCCGCGCATGGCCGAGATCTGGCCGTCCTGAACGGCCTTCTCATATTGTGCGGTCGGCACGATATTCTGCACATAGGCGTCGCCATAGGAGCTGATCGACGATGCGCCGACACCGATCAGTGTCTGGCAGGCGTCGGTCGTGTAGCCTTGGAAATTCCGGTGCAACCGGCCTTCCTCGGCGGCGATCGCCAAGGTGTCGCCGGGCTTGGCGAAATGGTCGATTCCGATGCGGCGATAGCCGGCGTCGGCGATCCGGTCGGCAGCCAGTGCCGCATGGCGGAAACGCTCCATCGTGCCCGGCAGGTCCTCGTCGCGAATCAGCTTCTGGTGCTTTTTCATCCACGGCACATGGGCGTAGCCGAACAGTGCAATGCGGTCCGGCGAAAGCGACAGCACCTTTTCGATGGTCGCCATCAGCCGTTCCTCGGTCTGCAGCGGCAGGCCGTAAAGTGCGTCGATATTCAGCGAATGTATCCCGGTGGCGCGCAGCGCCGCGATCACGTCGCGGGTCTGCTCGAAGGTCTGCGGCCGGTTGATCGCTTGCTGCACGGCGTCGGAAAAATCCTGTACGCCGACGCTTGCGCGTGTCACGCCGAGCGCGACAAGGCCTGTCAACGTCTCGTCGGTCACGTCCGAGGGGTCGATCTCGACGCTGATCTCGGTCTCCGGGCCCACGTCGAAATGTTCTCGCAAAGCGCTCGAAAGGCGTTCAAAATCCGGCCGGCGCAGCATGCTCGGAGACCCCCCGCCGAGATGCAGATGCGCCAGCCGGAGTCGGCTGCCGGCGGTTTCCCGCACGGTAGCCAATTCCGTGATCAACGCGCCGACATAGGCTTCGACCGGCGCGTATTTGAGAGTGTGTTTGGTGTTGCAGCCGCAGAACCAGCACAGCCGGTCGCAAAACGGTATGTGCAGATAGAGCGAGACGGCTTCGCCGGCCGGCAGTTTCCGCAGCCGCGACCGCGCGATCGCGAGGCCGTTCTGGTCGGCAAAATGCGGAGCGGTCGGATAGCTCGTATAGCGCGGCACGCTGCCGCGCTGACCGGCCAGGATACGTTCGGCGTCCATCACGGGCATGCCTTTCGGACCTTGCAGAGGAGGGGAACGATATGCTCCCGCTCGAATGCGATGTGACGGCGCAGGCCCTCGAAGAAGCCGCGCAGCATATAAGCCAGCGTCTCGGCATTGGAGGAGGCCCGGTCGGTGACGAAGCGAATCATTGCGTCGGCGACCTCATCTGCGAAACTCTCGTCTTCCCAATGCTCGTAGCGCAGGCGCTCGACCGTCGATTTCAAGGTGTCGTCCACATTGTCTGTCGTCATGAGCAGGGGAAAAAGCGTCTTCTCCTCATACTCGTGGGCGGCGCGAATCATCGGGTGGATCTGTCGTGCAAGGCTCAGGCACATCTGCGTATCGGAGAGGGCAGGCAACTCGTCGGCGACTTCCTCGAGTCGGTCGCACAGCACGATCTGCTCGTCGTGATGGACGAGCAGTTTACTGCAGACGGATTCGATATCTTTCCCGGCTGCATGCGGCAACGGGATCACATTATCCTCTGACATGATGACCTGTTCGATTTTCATCAACACGGCACCTCGATAGGGTCGTTCAACTGTCGCCAAGCATTGCCCGTTGGTTCAGTGTCCACATTGATTCAGGTCAAGGCAGTTGAGAGCGAAGCGTTGACATAAGGTCAGTGCGAAAAGGGGTCGGGCGGCCGGGACAGCCGAGACCGACCAAACGCATGTCCGAAGGGGGTCTTACCCATGAATAATAGCTTAGGGACCGCGCTGGTCGGGTTGGGAGCATTCCTTTCCCTGCTCGGTGCGGCATTTGCTCAGGATGCGGCGTTTTCAACGCATGCCTGGGTCATCTTCATCGTCCTCGCCATCGCGACTGTCGTGATGCTGCGAAACACCAAGTTCTCTGCTGCGGGCAACGCGCCCGTCGATACGTCCGGCTACATGGACGGCGTGATTCGTTATGGCACGGTCATCACGCTGTTTTGGGGGATCGTCGGATTTCTCGTCGGCGTCGTCATCGCCTCGCAGCTTGCCTGGCCGGAACTCAACATTGAGCCCTGGTTCAATTTCGGCCGCATGCGGCCGCTGCACACCTCGGCGGTTATCTTCGCCTTCGGCGGCAACGCGCTGCTCGCGACCTCCTTCTACGTTGTTCAGCGGACCACGCGCGCGCGCCTGTTCGGCGGCGGTCTCGCCTGGTTCGTGTTCTGGGGCTACCAGCTGTTCATCGTCATGGCGGCGACCGGCTATCTTCTGGGCATCACCGAAGGCCGCGAATATGCGGAGCCGGAATGGTATGTCGATCTCTGGCTGACGGTCGTCTGGGTCGCCTACCTGATCGTGTTCATGGGCACGATCTTCAAGCGCAAGGAGCCGCATATCTATGTGGCGAACTGGTTCTATCTCGCCTTCATCGTGACCATCGCGATGCTGCACATCGTCAACAACCTGTCGATGCCGGTCTCGTTGCTGGGCGCGAAGAGCTACTCGGCCTTCTCGGGCGTGCAGGACGCTCTCACCCAGTGGTGGTATGGCCACAATGCGGTGGGCTTCTTCCTGACCGCCGGCTTCCTCGGCATGATGTACTACTTCGTTCCGAAGCAGGCAGGCCGTCCGGTCTATTCCTACCGCCTGTCGATCATCCACTTCTGGGCGCTGATCTTCCTCTACATCTGGGCCGGTCCGCACCACCTGCACTATACGGCGCTGCCCGACTGGGCGCAGACGCTCGGCATGGTGTTCTCGATCATGCTCTGGATGCCCTCCTGGGGCGGCATGATCAACGGTCTGATGACGCTGTCAGGTGCTTGGGACAAGCTCAGAACCGACCCGATCCTGCGTATGCTGGTGATCTCGGTCGCCTTCTACGGCATGTCGACCTTCGAAGGTCCGATGATGTCGATCAAGGCGGTCAACTCGCTCAGCCACTACACGGACTGGACCATCGGCCACGTGCATTCCGGTGCTCTCGGCTGGGTCGGCATGATCTCGTTCGGCGCGATCTACTACCTGACGCCGAAACTGTGGAACCGCCAGCGCCTCTACAGCCTGCGCCTCGTCAACTGGCACTTCTGGCTGGCGACCCTCGGCATCGTGGTCTACGCGGCCGTGATGTGGGTGTCGGGTATCATGCAGGGCCTGATGTGGCGCGAGTATGATGCACAGGGCTATCTGGTCTACTCCTTCGCTGAATCCATCGCTGCGATGCACCCCTACTATGTGCTGCGCATGTTTGGCGGGCTCCTGTATCTCGCGGGCGCCCTGGTGATGGCCTTCAACATCTACAAGACGATCCGCGGCGACGTGCGGTCCGAGGTGCCCATGGGTGCCGAGGCCGAGGCGCTTGCGCCCGCGGAATAAGGAGCCAATCCAATGTCTTTCATTGAAAAACACGCTGTTCTTGAAAAGAACCTGACGCTCCTGTTCGCCGCCTCCTTTGTCGTGGTGACGATCGGCGGCATCGTCGAGATCGCTCCTCTGTTCTATCTGCAGAACACGATCGAGAAGGTGGAGGGGATGCGTCCCTATTCACCGCTCGAACTGGCCGGACGGAACATCTATGTGCGCGAGGGCTGCTACCTCTGCCACAGCCAGATGATCCGCCCGTTCACCGACGAGGTGGAGCGCTACGGTCATTACTCGCTTGCGGCGGAGTCGATGTACGACCATCCGTTCCAGTGGGGATCGAAACGAACCGGGCCTGACTTGGCCCGGGTCGGAGGCCGCTACTCCAACGAGTGGCATGTCGAGCACCTGATCCACCCGCAGTCGGTGGTGCCGGAATCGGTCATGCCGTCCTACTCGTTCCTGGCGACCACCGAACTCAAGGTCGAGGACGTCCAGGGTCACCTGATCGCCAACCGGCGCGTGGGCGTGCCCTATTCGGACGAGATGGTCGAAAATGCGGAAGCCGATCTCATGGATCAGGCCAATCCCGATGCGGACTGGTCCGGTCTCGAAGAACGCTATCCTAAGGCCGTGCTCGGCGATTTCGACGGCGATCCGACCAAGGTGACGGAGATGGACGCGCTCGTCTCCTATCTCCAGATGCTTGGCACGCTGGTCGACTTCTCGGTCTATCAACCCGAAGAAAACTACAGGTAGGGGGCGGCGATGGAACTCGATTATCACAACATGCGCGCCTTCGCCGACAGCTGGGGTTTGGTCTTCATGTTCGCGGTCTTCGCGGTCGTGGTCCTGTGGACCCTCCGGCCCGGCGGCAAGAAATCCAGTGACGATGCGGCCCGCATCCCCTTCAAGGAGGACTGATCCATGGCCGACAAGAACGAAATCGATGAAGTCTCAGGTGTCGAGACCACGGGTCACGAATGGGACGGCATCAAGGAACTGAACAATCCGCTGCCGCGCTGGTGGCTGTGGACCTTCTACGCCACCATCGTATGGGCGCTCGCCTATACGGTCTTCTATCCGGCCTGGCCGGGCATCACGGGTGCGACAGCCGGTATCCTTGGCTGGTCCAGCCGCGGTGAACTCGCCCAGGAGATGACCGACCTGAAGGCATCGCAAGCCGTCTATCTCGAAAAGCTTGCTGCGACCGACGTCACCGAGGTCAGCGCGGATCCCGAACTGCTGCAGTTCGCCACGGCCGGTGGCGCATCGACCTTCAAGGTCTACTGCGAACAGTGCCACGGCTCCGGCGCGCAGGGCGGTCCGGGCTATCCGAACCTCAATGACGACGCCTGGATCTGGGGCGGCACCATCGAGGACATCTACACCACGCTGATGCATGGCGTGCGCTACGAACAGGACCCGGATACGCGCATCTCCGACATGCCGGCCTTCGGACGCGACGAGTTGCTCGAACGCCCGGACATCAACGATGTCGCGTGGTATGTGCGCAAGCTCTCCGGCCAGGAGTTCGACGAAGAGGCCGCCAACCGTGGCGAGACCGTCTTCGCGGATAACTGCTCGGCTTGCCACGGCGAACAGGGTGAGGGCATGGCCGAACTCGGCGCGCCCAACCTGTCGGACGCGATCTGGCTCTATGGCGGCACCCATGCCGACATCGTCGCCCAGGTCACCAGCCCGCGCCAAGGCGTGATGCCGGCCTGGAGCGGCCGTCTCGGCGAGACGACCGTCAAGCAGCTGGCCGTCTATGTCCACGGCCTCGGCGGCGGCCAGTAGGGCTTTCGCATATCGAATGAAAAGGCGGTGACCTGGTCACCGCCTTTTTTCGTTGGGGGCTCCTCTCGCGCGGCTGGAGTGCCGGGTCAGCCCATCGAACTCGAAGAGGAACCGCGCTGCCGAAACCGTTCGGCGTCGCTGCGCCCGCTCCAATAGGCGATTGCCGCCCAGCTGAGGACGTAGGCACAGCCGCACGCGAGCACGGCCTCTCCGGGGAAGGGGCCGATATCGGCCCGTTGGACGAATTCCGCGGCGGATGTCAGCGGCGCGGGATGCACCACCAGCTTTCCGATATAGGCGGCTGCCTGAATCAGCAGGATCCACAGATAGTTGCGCCTGATCCGCCGGCCGACGGCGGTCGCCAGACCGACATGATATTGCGGCCGTAGATAGTCCTTTGCGAGGACGTCGGTCCATTCGGAATTCATGTCCACATCGCCGTGCTGCAGCATCGGGACGTAGAGATTGGTCTCGAGCCATCGCGCGCGGGCCCGCCAAACATTGAAGTAGCGATAGCGTCGCGCTTCCAGCAGCAGGAAAAACAGGATCAGGATACCGACCAGGATCAGCGGCAGGACGGAGGCGTTGGGCGAGGCGAAGGTGATCGAGAGGGCGATGCCGAGGGTCACGACCGACCAGTTCGTGGTCGTGTCGAGCCGGGTTCGCCATATGGTCGAGCGGTAGATCTCGCCCCGGTAGAGATGGGCGATCGCCCCCATTTCGGCAGGCGTCAGTTTGCGCCCAGCCTGCTTTTCCGCAGCGCCAACCATGGTTCATTCCTCCCGAAGAAGAAGTGTCTCATGCGAGCCGGTCCCGGTCAAAGCCGCATGCCGGCGCAAAGGACCGGCTTTCGGCAACAGGCCATGGCGGGTCGCCGCCATGGCCTTTGCCGGAGAGGTGCCGTGCCTCAGGCGTTGTCGCGATGCCAGATCGTGTCGTCGATGTGGCCTTTCAGCTCCTCGTAGTCGGCGGCGTGGAAGGTCGGGACCTCTCCGGCCTTGCGCTGGGCGAAATAGTCCTTCGTCAGTTTCACGACCGTGCCCGACAGGGCCACGATGGCGATCAGGTTGATCGTCGCCATCAGCCCCATCGATGCGTCGGCGGTGTTGAACACCGTTGCGACACTCTGCACGGAGCCCCAGATCACCATCAACAGCACACCGATCCGCATGATCATCACCGGAACACCGGTTCCCGCGCCAAGGAAGGTGAGGGCGTTCTCGGCATAGGAATAGTTGCCGATGATCGAGGTGAAGGCGAAGAAGAAGATCGCGATCGCCACGAAATAGATGCCCGCGCCGCCGATATGGGCGCTCAGCGCCGCCTGGGTGAGCTCCGTGCCGGTCGTCTCCATGCCGGGCGTGTAGACGCCGGACAGCAGGATCATGAAGGCGGTGGCGCTGCAGATCAGCAGCGTGTCGATGAAGACGCCGAGACCCTGCACCAGACCCTGCGAGGAGGGATGGTGCGGATCGGGCGTGGCGACAGCGGCGATGTTCGGGGCCGAGCCCATGCCGGCCTCGTTGGAAAAGAGACCGCGCTTGACGCCGTTCAGCATGGCTGCCGCCAGCCCGCCGGTGACGCCGCCCGCCGCCTCCTGCAATCCGAACGCGTTGCTTATGATCATCCCGAACACACCGGGCACGGCCGCGATGTTGACGACGATCACGAAGATGGCGACGAGCAGATAGGCGATCGCCATGAAGGGGACGACGATTTCCGCGACCCGGGCGATCTGCTTGATGCCGCCGAAGATGACGACGGCCGTCAGGACGGCGATAAGCCCGCCGCAGGCCCAGGTTGGCAGGCCGAAGGCGGTCTCGACCGCGCCGGCGATCGAATTTGCCTGCACCGCGTTGAAGACCAGTCCGAAGGACAGGATCAGGCAGACCGAGAAAACGCCGCCGAGCCAGGGGAGGCCCAGGCCGCGCGCAATATAGAAGGCCGGCCCGCCGCGATAGTTCCCCTCCGCGTTGCGGGTCTTGTAGAGCTGCGCCAGCGTCGATTCGGCGTAGGCCGTGGCCATGCCGACCAGCGCCACCATCCACATCCAGAAGATTGCGCCGGGCCCGCCCAGCGTCAGCGCCACGGCGACGCCGGCGAGATTGCCTGTGCCGACGCGCGAGGCGAGGCTGACCGTCAGGGCCTGCAGCGGCGTGATGCCCGAGCGGTCGGCTTCCCGGCTGGCGCGCAGGACGCGGAAGAACTCGGGGAAGTGCCTGAACTGGAGGAATCCCAGCCGGACCGTGAAGAAAATCCCGACAGCCAGCAGCCCGTAAATCAATACGTAGCCCCAAAAAATCGTGTTCAGAAAATCAATGATTGCATCCATGATTCCGGTCCCCTTCCTGTGACAAAATGACACGGAAAGGCGAGTATGACGGAAAAAATGCATCTGTCGAACACCTTAATCTTGCCGTCCGGCCCGACCAGTTGACGCAAGTCAAAGCGAAGCCGCTTCGCGAAATGCCATCTGGTTGCCGGAAAGAAGTGGCCCGACATGGAACATCAGCCCAGCACTCAAGAACTGAACCCGGACAACGCGAGCGCGCCCGCGCCGCTGGATGTCCAGCCGGTCAATGCCGGCGCGAAGCAGAAAGCGCAGCCGCTTTACGCCGCGCGCGAACAGATTTTCCCGAAACGTGCGGAAGGGCGCTTCCGTCGGCTCAAGTGGATCATCATGCTGATCACCCTGGGCATTTATTACGTGACGCCCTGGCTCAGATGGGATCGCGGTACCCATGCGCCCGATCAGGCCGTCCTTATCGACATGGCCAACCGCCGCTTCTATTTCTTCTTCATCGAGATCTGGCCGCAGGAATTCTTCTATGTCGCTGGCCTGCTCGTCATGTCGGGCGTCGGCCTGTTCCTCGTCACCTCGATCGTCGGGCGCGCCTGGTGCGGTTACACTTGTCCGCAGACCGTGTGGACAGACCTTTTCATCGCGGTCGAACGGTTCTGGCAGGGTGACCGCAATGCGCGCATGCGTCTCGCCAAGGCCTCATGGTCATTCGAAAAGGCGCGCAAGCTGGTCGCCACCCATGCGATCTTCCTGGTGATCTCGGTGGCGACGGGCGGCGCGTGGATTTTCTATTTCGCCGATGCGCCGACGCTGCTGTGGAATTTCGTCACCTTCCAGGCGCCCTTCGTCGCCTATTCGACCGTCGCGGTGCTGACGGCGACGACCTATGTCTTCGGCGGCCTGATGCGCGAGCAGGTGTGCATCTATATGTGCCCCTGGCCGCGAATCCAGGCGGCGATGCTGGACGAGGACTCTCTCGTCGTCACCTATAATGACTGGCGCGGCGAACCGCGTTCGCGCCACGCCAAGAAGGCCGCCGCCGAGGGCAAGTCCGTCGGAGATTGCGTCGACTGCAACGCCTGCGTCGCCGTCTGCCCGACCGGCATCGACATCCGCGACGGCCAGCAGCTCGAATGCATCACCTGCGCGCTCTGCATCGACGCCTGCGACGACATCATGACCAAGGTCGGCAGGGAACGCGGCCTGATCTCCTATTCGACGCTGCGCGAATACAACCACAACATGGCGATCGCGAAGAACCCCGAGACGGGTGCGATCGATCCGACCCGCGTGCGCGATGCGGACGGCAAGTTCGACGACCGCGTCAAGCATTTCGACTGGAAGATCATTTTCCGCGTCCGCTCGCTGATCTACATGACCGCGTGGGCGCTGATCGGCGTCGTCATGCTCTATGCGCTGCTCAGCCGCGACCGGCTTGAGGTCAATGTGCAGAAGGACCGCAACCCGGTCTTCGTGACGCTGTCCGACGGCTCGATCCGCAACGGCTATACAGTCAAGCTTTTGAACATGATACCGGAGCCCCGCGTCATCTTCCTGTCGATCGAAGGCCTGCCGGGTGCTACCATGAGCATCAACGACGTCGACCAGCCGGAGGGGACCTCCTTCGCGATCCCGGTCGAACCCGACAAGCTGCGCTCGCTGCGCGTCTTCGTCTCGCAGCCGAAGCAGTTCACGACGGAAGGCCGCGCGAGCTTCCACTTCATCGCGGAGGACAAGCAGTCCTTCGAATCCGACACCTATGACGCAGTCTTCGAAGCGCCGGAAAAATGACCATGATCGATAAAATCCTCGGAACGAAGCAGTTCACCGGCTACCACATGCTCGGAGTCTTGTTCCTGTTCTTCGGCACGATCATCTCGGTCAATCTGACGCTGGCGTATTTCGCCAATTCCACCTGGACCGGGCTGGTGGTGCAGAACTCATACGTCGAAAGCCAGCGCTTCAACGAGGTGACCGCCGAGAAGCGCCGGCAGGCCGCGCTCGGCTGGACCGCCGCGCTCGCCTATGAGGACGGCGTCCTTGGCATCGACATGAGGGACAAGAACAGCGAGGCGATCCGGGACGCCATCGTGATCGCGAAGATTGGCCATCCGGTGCAGAACCGCGACGACCAGACTGTCACGCTGATCGCAAGGGGCGGCGCGCACTATGCGGCCGATCTGGTGCTTACGCCCGGTATCTGGGACGCCGAGCTGACAGTCACCGGACCGAAGGGCGAGATCTGGACCCACGGGATCCGGTTCATGGTCAAGGGATAGCTGAATCATGAGCAGTTGCTGCGGCGGAGACCTCGGCGTCGACAATGCGCTGAATTCGGTAGGCATTCGCGACGTTGCGCGTGTCGAGGAATTGCAGCGCGCCGGCCATCTCGAAGAAGACGGCACGGTTCGCTACGTCATCTCTGTGCCTGATGTGCATTGCGGTGCCTGTATCTCCGCCATCGAGCGCGGGTTGAACGGGCTCGACGGCGTCGTCTCGGCGCGGGTGAACCTGTCGCTGAAGCGCCTGACCGTCATCCTCGACAACGCCGACCGTTCGCCCGCTTTCGTTCTCTGGCGGCTCGACAGTCTCGGCTACAAGGCCGCGCCGGTGGATCTCGGCGACCTTGGAAATGCCGAGCAGAAACGCAAGTCCGACCGGCTTTTGAAGGCGCTCGCCGTCGCCGGGTTCGCCGCCGGCAATATCATGCTGCTGTCCGTCTCCGTGTGGTCCGGCGCATCCGGTGCAACGCGCGACCTGTTCCATCTGATCTCCGGCCTGATCGCCATTCCGGTCGTCGCCTATTCCGGCCAGGTGTTCTTTCAGTCGGCCTTCCGGGCGCTTGCCGCACGGCGGCTCAACATGGATGTGCCGATCTCGCTCGCGGTCATCCTGGCGCTCGCAATGAGCGTCTATGAGAGCCTCAATGGCGGCGCGGAAGCCTATTTCGACGCGGCGGTGACGCTGCTCTTCTTCCTCCTGATCGGCCGCTATCTCGACGAGTTGATGCGCGACCATGCGCGCTCCGCCGTGTTGGGACTTGCGAAAATGACGGCGCGCGGCGGCAATGTGGTCGGCCCTGACGGAGCGTCCGTCTACACGCCGGTCGACGAAATCGAGCCCGGCATGGTGCTGCGCGTCGCGCCGGGCGAGCGCATTCCCGCCGACGGCCGCGTCGTGCGCGGCGCATCCGATCTCGACCGCTCGCTGGTCACCGGCGAAAGCGCGCCGGTCGCCGTGTCGCAGAACACCGATGTCGAAGCCGGCACGCTGAACCTCACCGGGCCGATCGACATCGCGGTCACCCGCAAGGCGGACGAATCCTTCATCGCCGAAGTCATGCAGATGATGGAAGCCGCCGAGAACGGCCGCGGCCGCTATGTGCGCATCGCCGACCGGGCGGCGCAGATCTACGCGCCCGCCGTCCATCTCCTGGCGCTGTTTGCCTTCCTTGGCTGGATGATCGTCACCGAGGGCGACTGGCATGCCTCGCTCTATACGGCGATCTCGGTTCTCATCATCACATGCCCCTGCGCGCTCGGTCTTGCCGTGCCTGTCGTGCATGTCATCGGCGCGGCACGGCTGTTCAACCGGGGCATCCTGATGAAGGACGGCTCGGCTCTTGAGCGGCTGGCCGAAGCCGACACAGCCGTCTTCGACAAGACCGGCACGCTGACCACCGGCACGCCGCGCATAGCCGATGCCTCCATCGCCGCGACCGATATTCCCGCGGCCAAGGCGCTTGCCGAACATTCGATCCATCCGGCCTCGCGGGCCATCGCCGCCTATTTCGGCGGTTCTCCGGTCGCGGATTTGTCGCAGATCAAGGAAGTGCCGGGCTTCGGGGTCGAAGGTGTGCTGGACGGCAAACGCGTCCGTCTCGGTCGCATCGACTGGGCGAAAGAAATCACCAATACGGCGGGGGACGCCGTGACCGGAAGCGGTCTGGCCTTCGCACGCGAAGGCGGGGCCGTTTCCGGCTTTGTCCTGTCCGAGGCGCTGCGTCCGGAAGCCGTCGAGGCGGTCGCCGCGCTCGGAGAGAACGGCATGGGCCTGGAAGTGCTGTCCGGCGACGCCGCTCCCGCCGTCGAGGCGATTGCGCGGCGCACCGGCATCGACAACTACAGGGCAGGGGTCACGCCGGCCGGCAAGATCGCCCGCATCAAGGCATTGCAGTCGGAAGGCCATCGCGTGCTGATGGTCGGCGACGGGCTCAACGATGCCCCGGCGCTCGCCGCGGGCCATGTCTCCATGGCGCCGGCCTCGGCCTCCGACATCGGTCGCATGGCCGCCGATTTCGTCTTCACCCGCGACACGATGCTGTCGGTGCCCTTCGCGCGCGACATCTCGGTCAAGGCCGGGCAACTCGTGCGGCAGAATTTCGGCCTCGCCATCCTCTACAACGTCATCGCGGTGCCGCTCGCCGTCGCGGGCTTCGTCACGCCGTTGATCGCCGCGCTAGCCATGTCGGGCTCGTCCATCGTGGTGGTCACCAACTCCATGCGCCTCGCGCGCGGCGGCCGGCTGCTGCCCAGCCTCAAGCGCCACAAGGAAACCGCTGAAGAGGGAAGGGAGGTCGTGGCTTGAACGTCCTGATCTACCTCATCCCGATCGCGCTGGCGCTCGGCGCACTGGGCCTCGGCGCCTTCCTCTGGTCGATGAAAAGCGGCCAGTATCAGGATCTCGACGGCGCTGCCGAACGCATCCTCGACGACGAAGCGGACGAGAAACCGCTTTAGCAGCTCCGCGTCCGGCTTTCCGGTTCTTGCCCGCGTGCACAAGCTGCCCTTATGCTGAATTCATTCGACAACGGCATTGGTGGCGAATTGTTCGTTGCCGGATGCCGCCGCCATTTGTTTCAAGCAAGACGAGATTTTAGAATGCGCATTTTCCACGCCCTGTCAGCGGCGATCGCGATCCTGGCTGCCGCCACCTTTTCGAGCAATGCCAACGCAGAGCAGGCGGACGGGAATGTTTGCATCGATGCGGGCTTGGTCGTCCTCAAAGAGAAATTCAGCTCCGATGCAGCCATCGCGAAGGAGCTGGGCAAGAGGGTCGACCGCTTCGGCGGGCCGGCCGTCGCTGATGCGAACCGTGGCTTCCGGTACAACAAATATATCGTGTATTCGCGTCTTCCGGATCGCGGGTTCTACAAATACGATCCGCCGCGTGCTTTGAACACACCGGAACTTCGGGCGATTCGCGAAGAGCATGGCCGGGCTCTGGATGAGATGATCGAAGTGAGCTTGCGGAAATACGCCGCAAGCTTTCTTAAACATCTGGAACCCGGTACGCCGGAATATGCCGAAGCCGAAAAGCGGGAAATCGAGAAATGGCGGGCCAGCGGCCCCGGTCGCTATTTCCTGAGGCGGCCGGTTTTCTTCGCTCCGCTTTTTGTCGATCCCTTTCACCAATGCGACACAGGCCGCTACACCGCGATGGACGGTGAATTCGCCCTCTTCGCGGGCGAGTCTTCGCCGCGGGTGAAGGGAGAGCTCTGCACTGATTCTCCGACGCTTGTGTTCGATGTCGGGCGATCGTCTCTTCTCAAGGAGGTCAGATATTTCGCGCAGTCGGAGATCATGCGGGGCGGGACGATGTCTTTTCGGCGCTACAACGATTATCGCGGACGCAATCTGCTGCTCGAAACGAGGTTGCTTGAAATTCTGAGCCTGATGGCGCGCCAGTGCCGACAGGCGCCGAAGCAGGTTGAAGTCGTCTTGCAGCGCCAGGACACTTCGATCGAAACATTGCGCACGGGGCAACTGGGCTTTGAGACACTCTATCGCGGCCTGGTTTATCAAAACGACGACGGCACATTCGCGATGGAGACGACGGAACTGACCTCAGCCGGCGAAAAGCTGTTTGACAAGGAGGCGGCGAAACAACGCGTACGCGACGCGCGGCGTCGCCGCGCCGAGGCAAGGGACGAACAGTTCGCCCTCGGTGCCGCGCTTGTTGTCGGTATTCTGGCAGGACTGGAAATCTACTCGCCCTGCCACGATCGCGACGAGAATGGCAAACTGCGCTCGGGCGCCGTCCTTTTGGGCTGCCAGACACCGGATTAACGCTCGGCGGATCCGGCCGGCAATTCATTGAGCAGGTGCCTGAGGCGCCTTTTCAAACGTCATGCTGGCTTCTCCGCGAGCGCCCTGAAAGGCAGACCTGCCTGAACCTCGGCGACCCGCGCCGCAGAATGATTGGCGGAAACCAGCGTCGACCGGTTTCGCTTCACTCGATCAGCCGCTCCAGCTTGGCGATTGCCGTACCGGTGTCCTCCCCATTGGCGATTGTGCCTTTAGAATGACCGTCGCGGTCGAGGAGAAAGACTGACGCCGTTTGATCCATCGTGTAGTCGTCATCCCCGTCGGGAATCTTCTTGTAATAGACGTGCAGCCAGCAGGTCCCGGACTTACTCGGGATCGCCGGTGATGCCGGTCGCACGGTCGGTGAAGGCTTCCGCGAAGCCTTTCATGATCTCCGGCGCTTCGCGGCAGTTCGGGCGGAGTTCTATCCGGTTCGACGAAGCGATATCGGCGGGATTAGTCGGGCGGCCCCTCGACAAGGTGCGGAAGGCTCCATAGACGTGCGCCGGTCAGGCAAGCCACCGGGAGCGCGCTATGAGCCAGTCCAATATCCTCGAACCGGCTCGCGAAACGCCGGTCATCCATCGCACGGATGTGCTCGTCGTCGGCTCGGGCCCCGGCGGTCTGGCGGCTGCGCTCGCCGCCGCGCGCTGCGGGGTCGAGGTCACATTGCTCGAACGTTTTGGCTGCTTCGGTGGCAACATCACCGTGGTCGGCGTCGAGGGATTTGCCTGGTATCGCCACGAGGAAACGGTCGAGGCAGGCGGCATCGGGCGCGAATTCGAGGAACGGGCCAAGGCAATGGACGCGGCGACGCCGGAGAGCCAGTCGCTCTCCTACGAACTCGACAGCGAAGGCTTCAAGCTGGTCGCCGATACGCTCGTCGAGGAGGCCGGGATCCATCCCATGATGCATCGCCAGTTCGTCGCGCCGATCATGGACGGCGACGCGATCATCGGTGTCATCGTCGAATCCAAGGCCGGCCGCGAAGCGATCCTGGCGAAACGGGTCATCGACGCGACCGGGGACGCGGACGTAGCGTTGCGCGCGGGAGCGCCGACGATAAAGACACCGGTCGAAGAGATGCAGGCGGCCAGCGTGATGTTCCATGTCGCCGGTGTGGACAAGGCGGCCTTCATGGCGGGCGTCAAGGCCGATCCGCAGACCTATGGGGACTGGTCAACCGGCGAGTGGCAGGTCGAGACCTCGGGCAAGGAGGATGCGATGTATTCGCCGTTCCTCGCCAAGCCCTTCGCGCAGGCGATCCGCGACGGTGTGATTCCGGCCCACCTCAACACGATCGGCGGCACGTGGGGAGCCGTGCATGATCATGGCGAGATGACCTACATGAATCTCGTTCATCTCGCCGGCTGCGACGGCACCGATCCCGACTCGATGACGCGCTTCGAGATCGAGGGGCGCAAGCAGGCCATGTTCGCGATCGAAGCGCTGCGCCGCTATACGCCTGGCTGCGAGGGGATGCGTCTGCGCAATTTCGGCATGTCCATCGGCATTCGCGACACCCGCAAGATCGACGCCGTCTACAACATGACAGAGGCGGATGTGCGCGGCGAGGCGCGGTTCGACGATACGATCGGGACCTATCCCGAATTCATCGACGGATATGGCGTCCTGATCCTGCCGACGACCGGCCGCTACATGCACATTCCCTACCGCTCTTTGCTGCCAAAAGGCGTGAAGAACCTGATCGTGGCGGGACGGGCGACCGGCGGCGACCGGATCGCGCATGCGGCGACGCGCAACATGGCCTGCTGCACCGTTTCGGGGCAGGGCGCCGGGGTTGCCGCGGCATGGTCGGTGAAGACCGGCAAGGATTTCGCGGAGGTCGATCTCGGCGATGTGCAGAAGACGCTTGAGATGCAGGGCGTTCGGATCGCCTAGTCCCCGTCGTCGCCGGACTGTTGTTCCGAGGCCGATGGTAAGCGCCTAGTCGAACCCGTATGGCACCGTATCGCGCGCCTGCTCGTCCACCGTCAGCTTGTGCTTGAGCGGCGGCACGGCGCGCTGGTGGCAGGCCTGGCGCTCGCAGATGCGGCAGGAAATGCCGATCGGCTCGAAGGCCTCGTCCTGCACGGTGTCCAGATCGTCGGCGTAGACCAGTTCCGGCGCATGGCGCACCTCGCATCCGAGGGCCAGCGCATAGCGCTGCACCGGCGCGCGGTAGCCGCCGCCGGGCTTCGTCACCGTGGTCGCGAGGCACAAATAGCGAATCCCGTCAGGCGTTTCGGCCAGTTGCCTGATGATCCGGTTCGGCGTCTCGAAGGCGGTGTGGACGTTCCAGAGCGGGCAGGCGGAGCCAAAGCGGGCAAATTGCAGCTTGGTCGCGGAGTGGCGCTTGGTGATGTTGCCGGCCTGGTCGACGCGGGCGAAGAAGAAGGGCACGCCCTTCAGTCCCGGCCGCTGCAGTGTGGAGAGCCGATGCGCCACCTGCTCGATCGACGCGCCGAAACGCTCGGCCAGCAATTCGAGGTCGTGGCGCAGTTCGCGCGCCGCCTCCAGAAAAGCGCCATAGGGCAGCACCGCCGCGCCGGCGAAATAGTTGGCAAGGCCGATGCGGCACACGGCCTCGGCGTCCCTGGAGCGGAAATCCGCCTTGCGGACGATTTCCCCAATCGCATCGGAATGGGCGGTGAGGGCGAGCTGATGGGCGATCTGGAAGGCATGCGTCGCAGCTGACGAGCGCGGATTGAGCGACAGCACGCGCGCATGCCGGTCGTAGCGGCGCAGCGCGCCCGGCCGCGACGCCTCGCCGCCAATGACGACGCGGATGCCGTGCTGCGCCTCGATGAAGCCGGCGAGCGCCCGCGTGCGGTCGGCGCGGGAACTGTCGATCTGGCCGGCGAGGTCTTCCGCCGCGCGGTCCAGCCAGTCGATATAGTTGTCCATGTAATGGAAGAAATCGCGCACCTCCTCGTAGGGGGTGGGATCGGCCTGCGCGCCGGTGCGTTCCAGCGTGTCGTCCAGTTCCGCCAACCGTTCGCCGGCGCGGCGGAGCGCCTGGTGCATGGAGAGAAACGCATGCGCCACGGCCGGCGTGTTCTGCACCACCAGCTTCAGATCCTGCGAGGGCGGGGCGTCGCCGGAAAAGAGCGGGTCGGCCAGTGCTTCCGACAGGTCGGCGAGCAGCCGGTCGTCCTCGTTGCCGGACAGGTCCTTGATGTCGACCGAGAAGACATCCGCCAGCGCCAGCAGCACCGGCGCGGTGATGTGGCGCTGGTTGTTCTCGAGCTGGTTGAGATAGGATGTCGAAATGCCAAGCTGGGCGGCGAAGGCCTGCTGGGTCAGGCCGGCCTGGGTGCGGATGGTGCGGATCTTGCGGCCCGCAAAGACTTTTCTGGCGCGCATGTTTGCAATTTCGCAATTTGCAGTTTGATTTTTTACTAAATCCGCTTGCTTGCTTTTTCAACCCTAGCTGCGCAGGCTTTTCCGGGCTAGGCGATCTCATTCGGAGGACGGTGCATGCAGGAAATTCTCGAACAACTGGAAGAGCATCGCCGCGAGGCGCGGCTCGGCGGCGGGCAGAAGCGCATCGACGTGCAGCACGCCAAGGGCAAGCTGACGGCGCGCGAGCGGCTCGACGTGCTGCTCGACGAGGGCTCCTTCGAGGAATACGACACCTACAAGACGCATCGCTGCACCGATTTCGGCATGGCCGACACCCGCCCGCCGGGCGACGGCGTCGTCACCGGCTGGGGCACGATCAACGGCCGCCCCTGCTACGTTTTCAGCCAGGATTTCACCGTCTTCGGCGGCTCGCTGTCGGAAACGCATGCCGAGAAGATCTGCAAGGTGATGGACCTCGCCATGCAGAACGGCGTGCCGATCATCGGCCTCAACGACAGCGGCGGCGCGCGCATCCAGGAGGGTGTCGCCTCGCTCGGCGGCTATGCCGAGGTGTTCTGGCGCAATGCGCAGGCGTCGGGCGTCATTCCGCAGATTTCCGTCATCATGGGCCCGTGCGCGGGCGGCGCGGTCTATTCGCCGGCCATGACCGACTTCATCTTCATGGTGAAGGACACGTCCTACATGTTCGTCACCGGCCCGGACGTCGTGAAGACCGTGACCAACGAGATCGTCACGGCGGAGGAACTGGGCGGCGCGTCGACGCATTCGCGCAAGTCGTCCGTCGCCGACGGGGCCTACGAGAACGACGTCGAGGCGCTTCTGGAAGTGCGCCGCATGTTCGATTTCCTGCCGGCGTCGAACCGCGAGACCGCGCCGGTCATCCCGACCGCCGATCCGGGCGACCGCACCGAAATGGCGCTCGACACGCTGGTCCCGCCAAACCCGAACAAGCCGTATGACATGCACGAGGTCGTCGCCAAGGTGGCGGATGAGGGCTCCTTCTTCGAGATCCAGAAGGACCATGCCGGCAACATTCTCTGCGGTTTCATCCGGCTGAACGGCTCGACCGTCGGTGTCGTCGCCAACCAGCCCATGGTGCTGGCCGGCTGTCTCGATATCGACGCGTCGAAAAAGGCCGGCCGCTTCGTCCGCTTCTGCGACGCCTTCAACATCCCGATCCTCACCTTCGTCGACGTGCCGGGCTTCCTGCCCGGCGTCGCGCAGGAATATGGCGGCATCATCAAGCATGGCGCGAAGCTGCTGTTTGCCTATGCGCAAGCGACCGTGCCGAAGGTCACCGTCATCACCCGCAAGGCCTATGGCGGCGCTTACGACGTCATGGCCTCCAAGCACATCCGCGCCGACGTCAACTATGCCTGGCCGACTGCGCAGATCGCCGTGATGGGCGCCAAGGGCGCGGCGGAAATCCTCTACCGCTCCGAGCTCGGCGACCCGGAGAAGATCGCCCAACGCACGAAGGAATATGAGGACCGCTTCGCCAACCCCTTCATCGCGGCCCAGCGCGGCTTCATCGACGAGGTTATCATGCCGCATTCGACGCGGCGGCGCGTGGCCAAGGCCTTCGAACTGCTGAAAGGCAAGCAGGTCAACGCGCCGGCCAAGAAGCACGACAACATTCCGTTGTAAGCCGCACGCAATGTCCCTCACCGAAACCTCCAAGTTCCTTTCCTATGTTCTCCGGCATGCGCCGGAGAGCATTGGCGTGAGCATGGACGGCGAGGGGTGGGTTTCGGTCGACGAGCTGATTGAGAAGGCAAAGGCGGCCGGAAAGCGGATCGACCTCGCCACGTTGCGCGAGGTCGTCGAGACCAGCGACAAGAAGCGTTTCACGCTCTCGGGTGATGGCGCGCGCATTCGCGCGGCGCAGGGCCACTCGGTCGAGGTCGACACGGTCGGCGAACCGATCGCGCCGCCGGCGGTGCTCTTTCATGGCACGGCGACGCGCTTCCTGAAGCCGATTCTCGAGCAGGGCCTTAAGCCGATGAACCGGCGGCATGTGCATCTGTCCGCCGACACGGAGACCGCGAAAAAGGTCGGCATGCGCTATGGCGTGCCGGTCATTCTGCATGTCGACGCCGCCGCGATGCAGGCCGCGGGCCAGCCTTTCTTTAAGGCCGACAACGGCGTGTGGCTGACCGGCCCGGTCGCGCCGGCATACCTGTCGCGCGATGGCGCGCAAGGCAGGGTCGCATGACGCTACGGCACGCAAAAATTGCACAAAATCGTGAGAAGGGTCCCGCAATCGGGCGCGCAAGTCCTATATGTGCTGACGTCAATATATACCTCAGCAAGGACCTCCCATTATGAGTGACGAAAACAAGTTCCCTCCAGAAAACAATTTCCCCGCCGGCTATGTGCCACCGAAGGTCTGGTCGCAGGACGAGCAGTCCGGAGGCGCGTTCGCGTCGATCAACAAGCCGACCGCCGGCGCGCAATTCGAAAAGGAACTGCCGGTCGGCAAGCATCCGCTGCAGCTCTATTCGCTGGCCACGCCGAACGGCGTGAAGGTCAACATCATGCTTGAGGAGCTTCTGGCCGCTGGCTACGGCGACGCCGAATATGACGCCTGGCTGATCAAGATCAACGAGGGCGACCAGTTCGGTTCCGGCTTCGTCTCGGTCAATCCGAACTCCAAGATCCCGGCGCTGATGGACCATGCGCCCAAGGGCGGCGGCGAACCGATCCGCGTCTTCGAAAGCGGCTCGATCCTGCTTTATCTCGCCGACAAGTTCGGCGCTTTCCTGCCGTCCGACATTCGCGGGCGCACCGAGGCGATCAGCTGGCTGATGTGGCAGATGGGCGCCGGCCCGTTCCTCGGCGGCGGCTTTGGCCATTTCTACGCCTACGCTCCGGTGAAGATCAAATACGCCATCGACCGCTACGCCATGGAGGTTAAGCGCCAGATGGATGTGCTTGACCGCCGTCTCGCTGACAACGAATACATGGCCGGCAGCGAATATTCGATCGCCGACATGGCGATCTGGCCCTGGTACAGCCGCATCATCGAGGGCGGGGCGTATAACGACGCCGACACCTTCCTCGACGGCGCGAGCTACACCAACGTCGCACGCTGGACGAAGCTGGTCGGCGCGCGCCCGGCCGTGCGGCGCGGCCAGATGGTCAACAAGGCGATGGGCGATCCGGCAATGCAGCTCCGCGAACGCCACGACGCCTCCGACTTCGAGAACCGGACGCAGGACAAGCTGGAGGCCGCCGAGTGAGGGATTGGGGAGGAGAAGCCTTTACGAGTGCGCTCCCAACCTCCCCCTTGAGGGGAGGACGGCGAGTGGCTTGCCCTCGGGTCTTGCCTTCGGCAAGCCCAAGGACAGGCTGCGCAAGACAGAGCCGGGTGGGGGTGAAAACCTCCGGCCCCGGCGGTTCTTACCCCCACCCGGATCACCTGCGCCGTCCGCTGCAAGGCCGCCTTGTCTCTCCCCAGGGTCGATCCACGGGTCTCGACCCGTCCTTCGGACCCCCTCAAGGGGGAGGTAAGGCGCTCGAGGGTGGAGCGTCCTGATGCCTAAACTCCCCGACATGACCAAGCATCGCGGCTTTCCGTCCGGTCTGCCGGGCACCGGCTTTCAGTTCACCATCCGGCGCGCCAATCCGAAGGGCGTGTCGCCGCTCGTCGAGCGCAAGCGTTTTCCCGACCGGGACAAGCACGAAGCGCTCGCCGATCTCGCCTTCATGCACGCCCTTTGGCACCAGTTCGGCACAGAGCCCTTCGAGCGCGGCAATCTCGACGCGCGCCGGCTCTCCTTCCTGTTCAACCGCGAGGTCGTGCCGGCCGAAAAGCCTTTCGACCCGGCCTCTTACGAGGCCTTGCTGCAAATCGACGAAGACGCCGCCCGGGCCAGTTTCCCGGACGCATTTGAGGATGTTCTGGAGGTGTGAGCGCGGACTGGCTCTCCCCCTTGGAGGGGGAGAAAGCAAAAGCTTGGGCTTGGCCAGGCCAAGTCCTTAGCTTTTGCAAGAGAGGGGGAGCGATGTGGAAGACGAGGCACGAAAGAGGCTCAGGGGCTTCGCAAGGGAGATGCGCAAGGACCCGACCAACGCAGAATATGTGCTCTGGCAAATGCTTCGGGCCAAGCGGTTGGACGGGATGAAATTCAGGCGGCAGGAGCCGCTCGGGCCATATATCTGCGATTTCGTTTGCCATCAGCGCAAACTGATCGTGGAGGCGGATGGCTGGCAGCATGAGGGATCGAGGCGCGATGCGGATCGCGACCGATATTTTGAGAACGAGGGATACCGGACGATCAGGTTCCCGAACGAGGATATTTTGGAGGACGCCGATGCAGTCGCATTGCGGATCATTGAAGCGGGGCGGCGCTAACCCCCCTCTCTTGCGATTTCAGATGTTTAGCTCTCGCTTCGCTCGGCTAAGCCATCGAAATCGCTTTCTCCCCCTCGCGGGGGGAGACGGAAGGCAATCATGACCACTGAACTCTTCTCAAAAATTCTTGTCGCCAATCGCGGCGAGATCGCCTGCCGCGTCTTCAAGACGGCGAAGCGCCTCGGCATCGGCACGGTCGCCGTCCATTCCGAGGCGGACGCCAATGCGCTGCATGTCGAGATGGCGGACGAGAAGGTGTTCATCGGGGCCGCCCCGGCCTCGCAGAGCTACCTTGTGATCGACAAGATCATCGAGGCCTGCAAGGAAACCGGCGCGGACGCGGTGCATCCGGGTTACGGCTTCCTGTCCGAGCGCGCCGAATTCGCCGAGCGATTGAAGGCGGAAGGCATCACCTTCATCGGCCCGCCGGTCAACGCCATCGAGGCGATGGGCGACAAGATCACCTCCAAGAAGATCGCGGCCGAGGCCAATGTCTCCACCGTGCCGGGCTTCATGGGGCTGATCGACGACGCCGAACACGCCGTGGAGATCGCCAACGGCATCGGCTATCCGGTGATGATCAAGGCGTCTGCCGGCGGCGGCGGCAAGGGCATGCGCATCGCCTGGAACGATGCCGAGGCGCGCGAGGGCTTCGACCGCTCCAAGTCCGAGGCCGCGTCCTCTTTCGGCGATGATCGAATCTTCATCGAGAAATTCGTCACCGAGCCGCGCCATATCGAGATCCAGGTTCTGGCGGACAGTCACGGCAACGCCGTCTATCTCGGCGAGCGCGAATGTTCCATCCAGCGGCGCAACCAGAAGGTCATCGAGGAAGCGCCGTCGCCCTTTCTCGATGCGGAAACCCGCAAGGCCATGGGTGAACAGGCCGTCGCGCTGGCGCAGGCCGTCGGCTATTCGAGCGCCGGCACGGTCGAGTTCATCGTCGACAAGGACCGCAATTTCTACTTTCTCGAGATGAATACCCGCCTGCAGGTGGAGCATCCCGTCACCGAACTGATCACCGGCGTCGATCTGGTCGAGCAAATGATCCGCGTTGCCGCGGGCGAGCGCCTGTCGATCACGCAGGACGACATCAAGCTGAAGGGCTGGGCGATCGAGAGCCGGCTTTATGCCGAGGACCCGTATCGCAACTTCCTGCCCTCCATCGGCCGGCTGACGCGCTACCGTCCGCCGGCAGAGGGCAAGCGCTTCGACGGCGTGATCGTTCGCAACGACACCGGCGTCTTCGAGGGCGGCGAGATCTCGATGTTCTACGATCCGATGATCGCCAAGCTCTGCACCTGGGCGCCGAGCCGCGAGGAGGCGGTCGAGGCGATGGCGGAATCGCTCGACGCCTTCGAGGTCGAGGGCATCGGCCACAATCTGCCGTTCCTGTCCGCCGTGATGGACCATCCGCGCTTCCGCTCGGGCGCCATCACCACCGCCTTCATCGCCGAGGAATATCCGGACGGTTTCTCCGGGGCGGAACTGTCTGCCGACAATCTGCGCCTCGTCGCCGCGACCGCCGCCACCGCGCAGTGGATCGCCGATCGCCGCGCCTCCTTCATCTCGGGCCGGATGGAAAAGGGCGCGAAATACGGCCCGTCGGAGACGCCCTTCGTTGTCCGCGCGGCAGGCGAGGAATTCGAGATCGCCATCGACGACGAGGCGACCCGCGGCTTCTACGATCAGGAAAGCCTGACCGCTCCGCCAAATGGCGAATGGGGCACGCCGATCTGGCTGACTTTCGCCGACGAGGACGAGACACGCGCCTACCAGATCGCCTGGCGGCCGGGCGACCGCATCGCCACCATCTTCGCCGAGACAGACGAGGAGGGCCATTGGCGCGAGATCGCGGCGATGAAAATCGTCCCGATCCCCGGCGGCTTCCGTGTCCGCTATCGCGGCGCGGACCTGAAGGTGAAAGTCATGCCGCCGCATGTCGCGCGCCTCGCCGCGCTGATGCCCGAAAAGCAGCCGCCGGACACCTCCAACCTGCTGCTCTGCCCGATGCCGGGCCTCGTCGTCGCGCTGAATGTCGCAGAAGGCGACGAGGTTCAGGAAGGCCAGACCCTCGCCATCATCGAGGCGATGAAGATGGAAAACGTGCTCCGCGCCGAGAAAGCCGGCAAGGTCGCAAAGATCCCCGTCGAAGTCGGCGCAAGCCTGGCGGTCGACGCGGTGATCATGGAGTTCGAGCGGTGACAAGCTCCACGCTCCACTCTCCCCCCTTGCGGGGGAGATGTCGGCGCAGCCGACAGAGAGGGGGGACACGATGCCGAGACAGCCTGTTAGTCCGCAACTTCGCGCTAACGCGAAGCGCATGCGCAAGGACATGACGGAGATGGAACGTCGTCTCTGGAATCAAATCCGCGCGCATCGCCTGATGGGGCTCGGCTTTCGGCGTCAGATGCCTGTCGCGGGTTATATCGCTGATTTCGCCTGCCCACAGCACAGGTTGATCGTCGAACTGGACGGTACGCAGCACGCGGAAGCAACCGCAATGGTGGCCGACGATAAAAGAACCCGCAAACTTGGCGGGACTGGCTGGACCGTGATCCGGTTCTGGAATCACGAAGTAATGCATGAACTCGACGCTGTTTGCGACCAAATCGTCGCATTCGTCCGGGAATTGGAGGAAAACGCCAATGGCTGAGCCGTACCCCCCTCTGTCGCTTCGCGACATCTCCCCCGCAAGGGGGGAGAGTGGAGCCCGGTCGCTGAAGTCTCAACGCATTCTCGAAGTTACCGGATTAGTTTCGATATCGTTGGAGCGCGCCACTCTCCCCCCTTGCGGGGGAGATGTCGGCGCAGCCGACAGAGGGGGGGCCTCCCATGCCTAAAACCAAACGCGACTGGCTCGATCTGGCCTCGAAGGAACTCAAGGGCGCCGATCCGGCCACCCTCGACTGGCACACTGCCGAGGGCGTCACGGTGCATCCGCTCTACACGGCGGAGGACCTGCCCGAGGGCGCGGCGGACGAACTGCCGGGCTTCGCGCCGTTCACGCGCGGCGTCAAGGCGACCATGTATGCGGGCCGCCCCTGGACGATCCGGCAATATGCGGGCTTCTCGACCGCCGAGGAATCCAACGCCTTCTACAGGCGTAACCTCGCCGCCGGGCAGAAGGGCCTGTCGGTCGCCTTCGACCTCGCCACCCACCGCGGTTACGATTCCGACCACCCGCGCGTTTCCGGCGATGTCGGCAAGGCGGGCGTGGCGATCGACTCGGTCGAGGACATGAAGATCCTGTTCGACGGCATCCCGCTCGCCGAGATGTCCGTCTCCATGACCATGAACGGAGCGATCATCCCGGTGCTCGCCATGTTCATCGTCGCCGGCGAGGAGCAGGGCGTCGACAAGGCGAAGCTCACGGGCACGGTCCAGAACGACATCCTGAAGGAGTTCATGGTCCGCAACACCTATATCTACCCGCCGGAACCCTCGATGCGCATCGTCGCCGATATTATCGAGTACACGGCGAAGGAGATGCCGAAGTTTAACTCCATCTCGATCTCCGGCTACCACATGCAGGAGGCCGGCTCGACGCTGGCGCAGGAGCTTGCCTATACGCTCGCCGACGGCATGGAATATGTCCGCGCCGCCAAGTCGCGCGGCCTTGATGTCGACGCCTTTGCCGGCCGGCTGTCCTTCTTCTTCGGCATCGGCATGAACTTCTTCATGGAGGCGGCGAAGCTGCGCGCCGCGCGCCAGCTCTGGGCGAAGATCATGACGGATTTCGGCGCCAAGTCCGACCGTTCCAAGATGCTGCGCACCCATTGCCAGACATCCGGCGTCTCGCTCACCGAGCAGGATCCCTACAACAATGTCGTGCGCACCGCTTTCGAGGCGATGTCGGCGATCCTCGGCGGCACCCAGTCGCTGCACACCAATTCCTTCGACGAGGCAATGGCGCTGCCGACGGATTTCTCCGCCCGTATCGCCCGCAACACCCAGCTGATCCTCGAACACGAGACCGGCGTTGCCAGGGTCGTCGACCCGCTCGGCGGTTCCTATTATGTCGAGGCGCTGACGAAGGATCTCGCCGACAAGGCGTGGGAACTGATCCAGGAAGTCGAGGCGCTCGGCGGCATGACCAAGGCCGTGGAGGAGGGGCTGCCGAAGCTGCGCATCGAGGAGGCGGCGGCGCGCAAGCAGGCACGCATCGACAAGGGCGAGGAGGTGATCGTCGGCGTCAACCGCTTCCGACCCGCCGATCCGGACAAGGTCGACATATTGTCGATCGACATCACCAAGGTCCGCGCCTCGCAGATCGCCAAGCTCAAAAAGGTTCGCGAGATGCGCAGCAAGTCGGCCGTCGAGGCCGCGCTCGCCAATCTCGAAACCACGGCGTCGTCCGGCAAAGGCAACCTGCTGGAAGCCGCCGTCGAGGCCGCCCGCGCGCGCGCCACGCTTGGCGAGATCTCGGATGCGATGGAGCGCGCCTTCGCGAGATTCCACGCCACCACCCGCGTTATTTCCGGGGTCTATGGCGAGGCCTATGCCGACGACCCGGAATACAAGGCGATCCAGACCCGCATCGCCGAGGTCGCGAAGACGATGGGCCGCAAGCCGCATATCCTCGTCGCCAAGATGGGGCAGGACGGCCATGACCGCGGCGCCAAGGTCATCGCCACCGCCTTCGCCGACATGGGCTTCACGGTCGACCTCTCCGACATGTTCGAGACGCCGGAAGAAGTCGCCCAGAAGGCCAGGACCATGGGCGTCGACGTCGTCGGCGTCTCCTCGCTCGCCGCCGGTCATCTGACGCTGGTGCCGGAACTGATCGATCGCCTGAAGGCCATCGACGCCGGAGACATCAAGGTCGTCTGCGGCGGCGTCATCCCCGAACAGGACTACGCCGAACTCCGCGCCGCCGGCGTCGCCGAAATCTTCGGCCCGGGTTCGAACGTTCTGGAAGCCGCCAACGCCGTGCTGGCGCAGGTGGAAGGGCTGAGAAGGAACCGGTGATGCTCCCTCTCTCCCCTCGTGGGAGAGAAAGCAAAAGCTTGGTCTTGGCGTAGCCAAGTTCTTGGCTTTTGCAAGTGAGGGGGCCGCGATGTCTGCGCCGACAAACCGCGTTCCGGCAATTGCCGCATTCGGGTTTGTCCGCACGTCCGGCTTAAACGCTTGGATACTATTTCCGTGCAAGTTCGATCACATGATGAAATGCGAGGATAGACCGTGAACTCCGCTTTTGATGAAGCGCAAGTGTTTGAACTTGCGCCTGTGGCCATGTGGATCGAGGATTTCAGCGGCGTGAAACGGTTGTTCGATCGCTGGCGCTCCGAGGGCGTCGACGATATCCGCGCCTGGCTGAAGCAAGACGTTTCACGGGTTGCCCAATGTTCCGGCGCGATCCGCGTGGTGCGGGTGAACCGCAAGACGCTGGAGCTGTTCGAGGCGGATCACCAGGACGATCTGGTCGCCAATCTCGACCTCGTTTTCCGTGACGAAATGCTCGTCACCCATATCGAGGAACTGGCGCAGCTCTTCGACGGAAAGCGTGAATTTTCGAGCAATGCCGTCAATTACACACTGACCGGCCGTCGCCTCGACATCCAGCTGCGCGGCTCGATCCTGCCCGGACACGAAGAGAATATGGACCGGCTGCTGCTGACGACGGAGGACGTGACCGAGCGCGAGACCGCGCGCCGGCGCGAGGAAGAGCAGCGCCGTTACGCGGAAGGGATCTTCGAGCACTCCCCGGTGTCGCTGTGGGTCGAGGATTTCAGCGGGATCAAGATGCTCCTGGACGGGGTCCGGGAAAGAGGGATCACCGATTTTCGCGTGTTTACCGACGTTCATCCGGAATTCGTGCGCCAGTGCATGAGCGAGATCCGCGTTCTCGCCGTCAACAACGCGACGCTCGACCTGTTCCGCGCGCCCGATCGCCAGTGCCTGCTTCAGAACCAGCAGGAGATCTTCCGCGACGACATGGAGAAGCACTTCCGCGAGCAGCTCGTCGAACTCTGGAACGGCAATCTGGTCCACAGCCGGGAAGTGTTGAACTATGCGCTCGACGGCACCGAGCGCCATGTCCTGTTGCAGCTTGCCGTGTTCCCCGGCCATGAAGACGACTGGTCTCTCGTCCAGGTGTCGCTGACGGACATTACCGCGCGCAAGAAGGCGGAAGCCTACCTCGAATATCTCGGCAAGCACGACGTCCTGACGCGGCTGCACAACCGCGCCTTCTATACGGAAGAGCTGAACCGGCTCGAGAGGAAGCCGCTGAGGCCGGTCGCCGCCATCATCATCGATCTGAACGGGCTGAAGGAAACCAATGACAGCCTCGGACACGAGGCGGGGGACTCGATGCTGCGCCGGCTGGGCGAAGTGCTCAACGAAGCCGTCGTCGCGCCCAACTGCGCCGCCAGGATCGGTGGCGACGAGTTTGCCATCCTCATGCCGGGAGCCGACTGGGTGGCGGTCGCCACGATGACCGAGAACATCGAGAAGCTGCTGAAAATCAACAACAAGTTCTATTCCTCCGCGCCGATCTCGGTCGCGATCGGCGCCGGCGTAAGCGAAGAGGGCGAAAGCATCGAGGCCGTGATCCGTCGCGCCGACCTCCTGATGTACGCCCGCAAGCAGGAATATTACGACGCCAAACGAAAAGCGGGCCTCGGCAATCTGAGCGCCGCCTGAACGGATTTCCCGGTATGATAGGGGCTCCGGCATCGGCTTCCGGCAGGGAACTGAAACCCTGAATCTGGCATCGGGGTTGCCGGGTGTCTGATCCTTCATTTTGACTTTGTCTTTTCTTGGCGTTTGCTTACCGTCTGCGACGGGGAGAATCGGGTCTTGACGCAAACGCTGGAAAATATTGTTTCTGCCTACGGCGAAAGCCTGAAGGACAAGCTGTCGAGTCCCGCAATATCCGGCTCTCCCGAAGACCAGTTGCGCGGGCCGCTTGAAGCATTGGTTGAAAAGGGCTTGGCCGGTCTCGCCGGTTATGACGCCGGTTCCGTCAGTCTGATCGGTGAAACCAGTTTGGCCGATATCAAGACGCGGCCGGACTATGCCGTGACCGTCGCCAAGGCCCTTGTCGGCTTCATCGAGGTCAAGGCGCCGGGCAAGGGCGCCGATCCGCGCAAGTTCCACGATCCGCACGACAAGGATCAGTGGAACAAGCTGAAATCGCTTCCGAACCTGCTATATACCGACGGCAATTCATTCGCCTTGTGGCGCGATGGACAACTCGTCGGCAAGGTCGTCCATTTGGAAGGCGATGTCGAAAGTGCCGGCAAGAAGCTGGCCGCGCCGCACGATCTCGTCGCGCTGTTTTCCGATTTCCTGTCATGGGAGCCGATCCCGCCCAAGACGGCCCGCCAACTTGCCGAAATCAGCGCCCGTATGTGTCGTCTGCTGCGTGACGAGGTCACCGAACAGCTCGAGCGCAAGGCACCGGGCCTGACTGGCCTCGCCGATGACTGGCGCAAACTCCTGTTTCCGCAGGCGGACGACGCCCAGTTCGCCGATGGCTACGCACAGGCGGTCACCTTCGGCCTGCTGATCGCCCGTGCCCGCGACATCCCGCTGCATGAAGGCATCGATCATGCGGCTTCCGACCTGAAGAAATCCAGTTCGCTGATCGGGACGGCGCTCGGTCTTCTGACCGACGATCCGGCCAACAAGGACACGCTGAAAACCTCGCTCGGCACCATGGCTCGCGTGCTGGACAGCGTCAACTGGCATAATGTCGGCAAGGAGGACCCGGAAGCCTGGCTCTATTTCTACGAGCATTTTCTGGAGGTCTACGACAATGCGCTGCGCAAGCGCACCGGTTCCTATTACACGCCGCCCGAGGTCGTGAACGCGATGGTGCGTCTGGTCGATGACGTCTTGCGTGGTCCGCTATTCGGCCGCCCGGCCGGTTTCGCTTCCGATGATGTCACCGTGGCGGATCCGGCCGTCGGGACCGGCACCTTCCTGCTCGGCGTCCTGCGCAGGATCGCCGGCACGGTCAGCAAGGATATGGGGCCGGGCGCTGTTCCCGGCGCCATCGGCTCGGCCGCCAATCGACTGATCGGCTTCGAATTGCAGTTCGGCCCCTTCGCCGTGGCTCAGCTCCGCTTGATCGCCGAATATCAGGAGCTGATGAAGCTCGCCGACGACAAGGTCACGACGATCCCTGATCTGAAACTCTTCATCACCGATACGCTCGGCAATCCGTTCGTCGAGGACGAATGGCTGCCGCAGGTCATGCAACCTGTGGCGCAGTCGCGGCGTGACGCCAACGCCATCAAGAAGGGCCAGCCAATCACCGTGGTGATCGGCAATCCGCCCTATAAGGAAAAGGCAGAGGGCTTGGGCGGCTGGATCGAATTTGGCTCAAAAGGGCTAATGCCTCCGTTGGAATGGTGGCGTCCTCCACGTGAATGGGGGATTGGAAATCACACGAAAAAGTTGAAAAACCTCTATGTATTTTTCTGGCGCTGGGCGTCGTGGAAGGTTTTCGGTTCCGGCCACAATGCGGCAACCGGCTTGCCGGACAAGGACGAGGAAGGCGTCGTCTGTTACATTACTGTCGCTAGTTTCCTCAATGGTCCTGGGTTCCAGAAGATGCGCGCAGACTTGCGCGCTAGTTGCTCGGATATATGGGTGATCGACTGTACTCCGGAGGGATACCAACCTCCTGTTAACACCCGGATATTCCAAGGAGTTCAACAGGAGGTTTGTATCGTTATTGCGGCAAGGAAACTCAGCAAAGACATTAGAATGCCTGCCCGCGTACGCTTTCGCTCACTATCAAAAGGGCGGCGGGAAGCGAAGTTCGCTGAGCTTGAAAAGCTTACATTGGATCACTCTTCATGGACGGAGTGTCCAGATGGCTCGCGCGATCCTTTTCTTCCCGGAGCAACTGGTGTCTGGGCTGAGTCACCTGCGTTGAAGGAGTTCTTTATTTTCGATGGTCCAGGAGTAATGCCGGGTAGAACATGGGCAGTGGCTCCAGATAAACAGTCGCTACAAAGGCGCTGGAGCGTCCTAATCGGAGAAGGTGATCCTGGACTCAAAGAGAAGCTTTTCCATCCGCAATTACGGAAGGGAAAAGTCGCGAGCCGTCATATCCGGAAGGTCGTTAAACAGAATCTGGGAGATACCAAAACACGCCAAATACCGCTAATCGATGACAAGGGCCCTGTATGTGATCCAGTTCGCTATGGGTTTCGGACTTTGGATCGACAGTGGGTAATTGGCGATGCACGCGTTATAAATGATGTCCGTCCGGAATTATGGAACGGATATTCAGAGAAACAGCTATTTCTCACTGCCTTGGATGCATTCTCGCCAACTTCAGGACCAGCGGTTTCGGTTACAGCTTTAATACCGGACCAGCACCATTACAAAGGCTCATTTGGCGGCAGAGCCTTTCCTCTCTGGCGTGACAGCGCCGCGACCCAGTCCAATGTTCGCCCGGAATTGCTGGCCTTTCTCGCAGAGTCCTATGGTAGCGAAGTGACGCCGGAGGATGTCTTCGCCTATTGCGCCGCCGTCCTCGCCCATCCGGCCTTCGTCGCACGATTCGCCGACGATCTCGTCCAGCCCGGTCTGCGCCTGCCGCTCACCGCCGATGCCGACCTGTTCCGGGAGGCGGTGGACCTTGGCCGCGAGGTTATCTGGCTGCATTGTTACGGCGAACGCTTCGACGATGTTGAAGCCAGCCGGCCGAAGGCGCCACCGCGTATGCCGGAGGGCGAAGGGCCGGTCATCCCGCGGACGGTGCCATTCCCGGCGCGCCGGAACCGCTGCCCGATGTCATGGAATACGATCCGGCGGCGAAGCGCTTGAATGTTGGCAAGGGGCACATCGACAATGTTCCGCCGAAGGTCTGGACCTACGAGGTCTCCGGCAAGCAGGTGTTGTGGCAGTGGTTTTCCTATCGTCGCAATGATCGCTCGAAACCGCTGATCGGCGACAAGCGTCCGCCGTCGCCGCTCGATTCCGTAAAGCCTGATCACTGGTTGTCGGAATACACCGCCGACCTGATCAATCTCCTGCACGTTCTCGGTCGGCTCGTTCGGCTGGAGCCCGCGCAAGCCGATCTGCTCGAAAGAATCTTGGAACAACCCTTGGTCAAGCTTGAAGAGCTGAACGCCGCTGGCGATAGTGAATACGATTCGTAACCGCGCATTCGGACCGATGAACAAGCACCAGCTCGACATGTTTACCGCGCATGAGGAACCGGCTCCGACCGGTCCGGTCGTCTATCGCGCCGACCCGGACAAAGTCCGCGTCAAGCTGGAGCGTATCCTTGCCGAGATGCGTAACGCCGACACCATGCCTTGGGACCGTTCGAAACAGGCCTACCACCGAACCGTCTTCCCGCAGATGACGCGCTGGTTGCCGGAGGATGAAGCCGCAACTCTCTGCGAGGAGTTTTCCGCGCAAATGCAACGGCTTGGTCGCGCAGCGTAGAATAATTGCGCCGAATTTGTCCACCTGATTTGTAATCCGTCCATCCTTCCTTCCGTCTGCGCAGTGAGCGCCAACGGAGACGAATTTGGACTGGGACCGCGTCATAGCCCGCAATCGCGACATCCTGCTGCGCATCGTCGCGGCGCTGATGGCGCTGGCGGGGATCGGGGAGGGGGATAATCCGGGGCCCGGACCGAGGACATTGCCGCGCTACCGCTTCAATTCCATCCGGCGCATCCTGTGCACGGCCGAATCCGCCGCGCGGCGGCTGGTGGTGATCGCGGCGCGGGATCTCGTCACCATCGGCTTTCCCGAGGGCGTTTTCATGACCGGGTTCGACCCGGACCCGTCGCGCCGGCCGGTGGGCAAAGGCGCCCGGCAGAGGGAAGGGCAGGGGGAGGAAGGGCAGGCCGTGCCGGCCCTGGCGCTGACCGATCCCTTGAAGCGGTTTTCGTTCGGGCCGCGTCGGATCCGGCCAAAGAGCTTTCCGCGCATCACGATCATCGGCGTCACCGAGCCCACGCCGGTCCCCGACGGCTGGTACCGCCTGCCGGATGACGAACTGGCCGCCGGCACGCTCTGCCGCCGCCTTGTTTCGCTGAAACGCGCGCTCGACGATCTAGACGGCCAGGCCCGCCGCCTCGCCAGATGGCAGGCGCGGCGGGATAAATTGCTGTCCGCATCGTTAAGCGACACAGGACAGCGGCTTGCCGCTTACGAAAACGGAAGCCGGCCTGCCGGCGGAGATGTGAGGCCTGTCATCAACAAGCCACGTTCCCCGTTGCGCGTCGGTCGTCCGCCAGGACATCACGCGCGACAGCGCCACGAGGTCGACGCGGTTCTCGCCGATCTCAATTGGCTGGCGCTGGACGCGATCGCGCCGCCCGACAGTTCTTAACGCCGGGCCCCGGCAGCGACCACCATGGCGAGGAGCTTGAAGCCGGGGCAGACGCTCGCGGCGGCGATGGCGCGTGTCTCCCCCCTCCCGCGGTCGCGGGAGGGGGGACATTGCGTTGCGGCAGCGCCTTACTGCGCGGTGACGACCGTCATCACCAGCTTGCCGTCGACCTTGACCGGGCCGTCTTCCTTGGCGCCGAGCGTGTATTCGAAAATGCCGGTCTCCATGCCGCCGTCCTCGCCATGCAGCATCAGCATCAGCTTGTCGCCGGACGCGACCTCTTCGGTCAGGATCGCGGTGACGTCGGTGTTCTCGCCCGCCTTGAGCGGCGCGTGGCCGACAACCGGGCCGGGCTTCATGTCGTCGCCGGTGCGGTGCACGACGAGCCAGCCGTTCTTTTCGGCCATGATCTTCGATGCGGTCACCGTGCCGCCGGAAACGTCCTGGTCCATGCCCTCGACCTTGAGGCCGTGGTCCATGGCGAAAGCGGCGGTCGACAGGGCGAGCGTCGCGGCGGTTGCAATGATCAGTGTCTTCATGGGTTTTCTCCGTTTTGAGCTTCGAACACCCGACATGACGAAACCGGCGGCGGAAAAGTTTCGGGGGCTGGAGAAAGTTTTTTCCAACCGCAACATTACAGAATGTTGCAATTCGTCATCGCGCAAACCGTTGCCATGAGTCCGGTTGCGGCAATCCGCGCCACATTTGCCCATTTTTCGCCTCAATCTTTACCGAGAGGTCGACACTCGGTAAGAGTTTGTTAGTGTTCGTTAACTCGACGCCTATGGAGGGGACGTGCGGCTTTCTCGCGGGGAAGACAGCCAGAACAGGATCGGACGGGGATTTCGCATCGCGGTGCTGCCGCTGATCGCGGTCTTCGCCAATCTCGCATTGCCCACCCAAGCCGCCCTTCCTGAATATTCCGCCCGGGACTGGCCGGCCCCCGCGACCGAAACGCTCGCCACCCGCCTGTCCGGCGAATTCCATGCACCGTCGCCAGTACAGAAGGCCGCCCTTTCCGCCGGCATCGCCAAGCTGCGTCTGCAGCTCGACGAGGAACGCGGCGGCCTGGTCGAACTGTTCCCGGAAGGCGAGACGCCCGCGCCCTATGAAGCCGCGACGATCTGGACGGATCGCTGGTCCGCGCCGCAGGCTGCCGATATCGCGCCGGAAGATCCCGACCGCGCCGTGCTGCGCGGCTTCGGCTCCGCGTCCGAAGATCGCTTCGCCGGCGCGCCGCGTCTGATGGTCGATCCGGGCCGCGCCACCGACGGCAGTCTCGATGCGCTCGCCGTCGCCTATGCGCCTTATGATGCCGGCAAGGTGGTCTGGTCGCAGGCGACCTATCTGTCCGCGCCGAAATTGGGCAAGGGCGATCACGCCTGGATGCTCCGGCCGCTTCCCGCCCATGTCTATAACGAGCGCCAGCAGCAATGCCTCGCCACGGCAATCTATTTCGAGGCGCGCGGCGAGAGCACCAAGGGGCAGGCGGCCGTCGCGCAGGTGATCCTCAACCGTGTGCGCAACCCGGCCTATCCGGACACGATCTGCGGCGTCGTCTATCAGAACGCCAATCAGTACAAGCGCTGCCAGTTCTCCTTTGCCTGCGACGGCATCAAGGACCGTATCGGCCGGCCGAGCTCCTATGCGAAGGCGCAGAAAATCGCCATGGCGGTCACGTCGGGCGAGACCTACATCTCCGAGCTTGGCTCCTCGACCCATTACTTCGCGAATTATGTTCGCCCGAAATGGGCCAACAACATGCAGAAGGTCGCCTCCATCGGCGCGCATGAATTCTTCACCACCCGCGGCGGCGGCTGGAAATAAGATCTGCTGACAGGCGCGGCGCGCTTCGTTAGTGTCGGACCGTGTCTGACAACAAAATCCCCTTTTTCGACGGTCATAATGATTTCCTGCTGCGGCTGATGATGACGGACGAGACGCGCGGCCCGTTCTGGCGAGGTCCGCGCGAGACCGGCCATCTCGATCTGGCGCGCATGCGCGAGGGGGGCTTTGCCGGCGGCTTTTTCGCGATTTTCGTGCCGCCGGAGCAGAAAGGCCCGCGTCGCGATCTCGGCTCGCAAATGGCCAATGCCTCGACCGGAATTCCGCTGCCGCCCCTGATGTCGCATGAGGCGGCCCAGCCGGTTGCGCTCGCCCAGGCGGGATATCTCCACTGGATGGCGCGCGAGACGCCGGAGGATTTTGCGGTTTGCCGCACGGCCGGTGAAATCCGCGCCGCGATGGACAAGGGCATCATTGCCGGCGTCATGCATATGGAGGGCGCGGAGGCGATCGGTCCCGACCTGGATGCGCTTTATCTGTTCCACGAGATGGGGCTGCGGTCGCTCGGCCCGGTATGGAGCCGGCCGACGATTTTTGGCCATGGCGTACCGATGAAATTTCCCGCCGGCCCGGATATCGGTCCCGGCCTGACCGAGGCGGGCAAGGATCTGGTGCGGCTTTGCAGCGAGCTTCGCATTCTTGTCGACCTGTCGCATATGAACGAGGCCGGCTTCGACGATGTCGCCGCGCTCTCCGATGCGCCGCTGGTGGCGACCCACTCCAACGCGCATGCGCTATGCGCCTCGCCACGTAATCTGACCGACCGGCAGCTTGCTGTTATCCGCGAGACCGGCGGGTTGGTCGGCCTGAACTTCGCGACATTCTATTTGCGCGAGGACGGCAGGTTCTCGGCCGAGATGGGGTGGGACGAGATGCTGCGCCATGCGGATTACCTGATCGAACATCTGGGCGAGGACCATGTAGGCCTCGGTTCCGATTTCGACGGCTGCATCGTGCCGAAGCCCGTCGGCGACGTGACCGGCGTCCAGGCCCTGTTCGAGGCACTTCGTGCGCACGGCTATGACGACGCGCTGCTGGCCAAGCTCGCCCGCGACAACTGGCTTGCCTGCCTCGAGCGCACGCTCGGCCCATAGCCGGAACGGAAAGTATGCGCTTACCTAAGGTTAACTGCGTCTTAAATCCGGCGCGGTAGCTTGCCGGGCTAACGCGCCTTGCGCCTGCCTGAGCATGACGCTCGCATGATCCGCCGGTTCGGCATGTCCTCGTGATCTTCGAACCGGAGCTCCGCATCCATGCTGATTTCGCGCAAATTGCCGCTTGCCGCAGCCGTGCTCACAATCGTCTCCATTGGTGTCGCCAGCACCGCCAGCCTGATGATCGCTTCCGGCACGGTCCGGCAGGAAGCCCAGGAAAAGCTTGAGGCGGTCGCTGACGGACGGCGCAACGAACTCGAGATCTATCTCCAGAGCGTGCTGCAGGATCTCGGTACCCAGGCCCTGTCGAAAAACACGATCTCGGCGCTGAACTCCTTCATGGCTGCGTGGAACGTCTCGGGCGACAACGCCCAGGAGGAGATGCAGCGCCGCTACATCACCGACAATCCGAACGAGGTCGGCAAGAAGGACCTGCTCGACACCGCCGGCAATGGCGACGCCTATGACGCGGTCCACAATATCTATCACCCTGCCTTCCGCGAGCATCTGCGCGAGTTCGGTTATTACGACATCTTCCTTTTCGACCTGAAGGGCAACCTCGTTTACACGGTCTTCAAGGAAGCCGACTATGCGACCAACCTCCTGACCGGGGAGTGGAAGGATACCGGACTTGGCAAGGTCTATGCGCAGTCGCTGGAAGCCGAAGGCGCCGGCAGTTTCTCCTTTTCCGATTTCGAGACCTACGCTCCGTCGAACGGTGCGCCGGCAAGCTTCCTCGCGGCCCCGGTCGTCGACAATGGCAACAAGATCGGCGTGATCGCCTTCCAGATGCCTGCGGACCATATCGGCGAAGTTATGTCCAATGTGACAGGGCTCGGCGAGACCGGAGAGACGGTACTTCTCAACAAGGACGGCGTGTTCATTTCGGACGCGGTGCGCACCGGCGAAAACGAGACCCTGACGCAAAAGCTCGACATTCCGGGCTTGGCTTCGCTCGGTCATGACGGCGTCATGGCCGCGACCACCGATGCCTATCGCGACATGACGGCCGATCTATCGATTGCCAGGGTCGACTTCATGGACGCGGGCTGGTCGGTTGCGGCGATCATCGATCGCGCCGAAATCCTGCAAGGCGTAACCTCGATGCGGAACACCGTTCTGGTGGTCGCGCTGATGCTGCTCGCCGTTTCGCTGGCGCTCAGCACGTGGTTTTCGCGCAGCCTCAGCCGCCCGATCGGTGCGCTCGTCGGCGAAATGAAGCGGCTCGCTGACGGAGATACCGGCATCGCGCTGGACGGGCAGGACCGGCACGACGAAATCGGCGACATGGTGCGCTCGGTCGCGGTCTTCCGGGACGCTGCAGTGGAAAAGGAACGGCTGGAAGGTGAGGCGGAGGCCAATCGTTCCCTGTCTGAAAAGGAGCGCGCCGAACGCGCGGCGCAGGAGGCGGAAGAGCAGCGTCGCATGAAGGAAGCCGTCGATGCGCTGGCCGGCGGCCTGGCGCGTCTGGCTGACGGCGATCTCGCGGTGTCGCTTGACGAGCCTTTCATGGAAAGCCTCGACAGTCTGCGTGTCAATTTCAACGCCTCGGTTTCGAACCTCAACGACACATTGTTGATGATCCGGGACAAGTCGGGCTCAATCGACAACAACTCCGCCGAGGTCCGCGCGGCTGCCGACGAGTTGTCGCGGCGCACTGAGCAGCAGGCGGCGGCGCTGGAGGAGACATCATCGACACTCGAGGAGATCACCGCCACAATCAAGGAAACGGCGGGCAACGCCAACGAAGTGGCCGGTATTGCCAATTCGACGAAGGATCATTCTGACCGCTCCGCGGAGGTCGTTACGAAGGCGGCCGATGCGATGCAAGGGATCGAAAAAGCCAGCGGCGAGATCGCGAAAATCATCTCGGTGATAGACGAAATCGCTTTCCAGACGAATCTCCTGGCCCTCAATGCCGGAGTCGAAGCTGCGCGGGCAGGCGAGGCGGGTATGGGGTTTGCAGTCGTGGCCACGGAAGTGCGCGAATTGGCGCAACGGTCGGCACAGGCCGCCAAGGAGATCAAGGAACTGATAACCCGGTCTGGCGACGAGGTCAGGAATGGCGTCGAACTGGTCCGTGCTGTTGCGACCGCGCTGGGCGAGATCACTCAGAATGTCACCAACATCAACGAACGTATCGGTGGGATCGCCCGGGCCACGACGGAACAGCTTTCCGGCGTGGAGGGAATCAATTCTGCGGTTGGGCAGATCGATCAGGTGACGCAGAAGAACGCGGCGATGGTCGAAGAAACCACTGCCGTGGCGCACAGCCTTGCCGGCGACGTGTCGGAACTGTCGAACATGATCGGCGGGTTCCGACTGTCCGGAGACGCGGCATCGGCTAAGGGCCGCCCAGTCGCGGTGCAAGCTTCGCTTAGCCGCCCGGCGCCGGCCGAGTCGCCGGCGCGCAAGCTCGTGAAGTCGGTCTCCAACGCTTTCGGTTTCAAGGGGAACGCTGCGCTGGCCTCGAAAGCCGAAGACGAGTGGGAAGAGTTCTAAGGCCCTACTCTCCGAGCGCGATCCCCTCGCGGCGCGGATCGGCACCACCTTTTAGTCCGTCCGGGCCGATCGAGATCGCGTGCAATCCCGAGTTGAGCTCGCGAACCGAGACCTCGTAGCCGAGGGCTTCCAGCGCCGGCTGCAACGCGGCCATGTCGGTGCCTTCCTCCAGATCGAAGGTGCCGAAGCGATTGAGTGCGTGCGGCATGGAGACCGCCTGCTGCACATCCATGCCCCAGGTCAGATGGGCGAGAATTGCCTGCGCGACATAACCGATGATGCGCGATCCGCCCGGCGAGCCGATGGAGAGCACCGGCTTGCCGTCTTCCATGACGATGGTCGGAGACATGGAAGAGCGCGGGCGCTTGCCCGGCTCGACGCGGTTGGCGATGGGCTTGCCGTCGTCCTGAGTGGCGAAGGAGAAGTCCGTCAGCTCGTTGTTGAGCAGGAAGCCATTGGTCATCAGCCGCGATCCGAAGCCGTTCTCGATCGTCGTTGTCATCGACAGAACATTGCCGTCCGCATCGACGATGGAGATATGGCTGGTCGAGGGGAACTCGATCGACTGATCGTCACCCATAAGCATCGCGTGGTCGAAAGCCGGCACGCCGGGCTCGACGCTTTCCAGCGCCTTGCCGCCATCCATCCGGTCGCCTTCGATAATGCCGGCACGCTCTTCGAGATAGGCGGGGTCGATCAGGCCCTTTGTCGGCATGGGCACGAAATCGCTATCGGCCATGTAGCGGCCGCGGTCGGCGAAGGCGAGGCGGGAGGCGTCGCCGATCATCCGCCAGGTGTCCGGATCCTCGGGATCGCTGATCTCGAAATTGCCGAGGATGCCGAGGATTTGTCCGACTGTCAGCGCACCGGAGGAGGGCGGCCCCATGCCGCACACGTCATATTGGCGGTAGGGCGCGCAAATCGCATCGCGCTGCTTCACGGTGTAGGCGGCGAAATCCTTCATGGACAGTACGCCGGGATTGCCCTCGGCATTGCGGACCGTGTCGACGATATTCTCGGCGATCGCACCGGAATAGAATGCTTCCGCGCCGCCTTCCGAAAAGGTGCGCAACGTGTCGGCATAGGCCGGGTTCTGGATGCGCGTGCCGGCCTGCAGCGGCTGGCCGCCTGGCATGAAGTAATTCGCCGTGGTGGCGAAGCGCGACAGCCGGTCCGTGTCGGATGCGATCAGGCTGGCCAGACGGGGCGAGACCTCGAAGCCGCGATCGGCCAGCGTGATCGCATCGTCGAAGAGATCGGACCATTGGGCGCGGCCCCAGCGCTTCCATGCTTCTTCCATCAGCATGGGCGTGCCCGGCGTGCCGACCGAGCGGCCGCCGACGACGGCGTCGAAGAATTTCAGCGGCTCGCCATTCTCGTCCTGAAACAGGGTCGGCGTCGCTTCCATGGGAGCGGTCTCGCGGCCGTCCAGCGTGGTCACCTCGCCGGTCTTCGCGTCATACCAGACCAGGAACGCGCCGCCGCCCATGCCGGAGGATTGCGGCTCGACAAGGCCCAGGACCGATTGCACGGCGACCATGGCGTCTGCGGCGGAACCGCCATTCGCAAGCACCTTCGCGCCGGCCTCGACAGCAAGCGGATTGGCGGCGGCAACCATCCATTTCTTCGCCTCGACGGGCTTGCCGGCGGCCTTTGCGTCCTGCGCGTCGCGAATCGCTTCCGAGGTCACGGAGATGAAACCGCTTGCGCCGGCCTCCGGGGCGACCGCGTCTGAGGCCTCCTGGGCCGGGATTGCGGCGGTTGTCGCGAGAATGAGGGTTAGCGCCGTCGTGGCGGCCAAGGTCTTGTGCATGGGATTCTCCTTCCAGAGCGGCATTAGACCGCTGAAATTATGACACTGGCAAGATACGACACGGGAAGACTTGCCTTTGGCCTCCATCGGCATGCAAATGGCTCGTCAGGGAGGAACGGCAATGTTCGATCATACGATGCGGTTCGGGTTGGGTGAGGAGATCGATGCGCTGCGCGAGATGGTTCGGCGCTTCGCGGCCGAAGAGATCGCGCCGCGCGCCGGCGAGATCGACGCGAGCAACGAATTCCCGATGGATCTGTGGGAAAAGATGGGCGCGCTCGGCCTGCACGCCATCACCGTGCCGGAGGAGGATGGCGGCTCGGCCATGGGCTATCTCGCCCATTGCGTCGCGGTGGAGGAGATCAGCCGCGCCTCGGCTTCCGTCGGGCTGTCCTATGGCGCGCACTCCAATCTCTGCATCAACCAGCTGCGCCGCTGGGGGACGTCCGAGCAGAAGGCGAAATACCTGCCGAAGCTGATTTCGGGCGAACATGTCGGCTCGCTCGCGATGAGCGAACCCGGCGCGGGTTCCGACGTCGTGTCGATGAACCTCAGGGCCGAGAAGCGCAACGACCGGTACGTGCTCAACGGCAACAAGATGTGGATCACCAACGGGCCGGACGCCTCGACGCTGATCGTCTATGCCAAGACCGATCCGGACGCCGGTCCGCGCGGCATCACCGCTTTCCTGATCGAGAAGGGTTTCGCCGGCTTCACGACGGCGCAGAAGCTCGACAAGCTCGGCATGCGCGGCTCCAACACCTGCGAGCTGGTGTTCGAGGATTGCGAGGTGCCGTTCGAGAATGTGCTCGGCGAGGAGGGCAAGGGCGTCAACGTGCTGATGTCCGGGCTCGATTACGAGCGGGTGGTGCTCGCCGCTGGTCCGGTCGGCATCATGGCGGCGGCGCTCGATGTCGTCGTGCCTTATGTTCATGAGCGCGAGCAGTTCGGCCAGCCGATCGGCACCTTCCAGCTGATGCAGGGCAAGCTTGCCGACATGTATACGACGACCAATGCCTGCCGCGCCTATGTCTATGCGGTGGCACAGGCCTGCGACCGTGGCGAGACCAGCCGCAAGGACGCCGCCGGCTGCATTCTATATGCCGCCGAGAAGGCAACGCAGGTGGCGCTCGACGCGATCCAGTGCCTTGGCGGCAATGGCTATATCAACGACTATCCGACCGGCCGGCTGTTGCGCGACGCGAAGCTCTACGAGATCGGCGCGGGCACGTCCGAGATCCGCCGCATGCTGATCGGACGGGAGTTGTTCCAGGAAACCGCTTAAGCGGCAGGAGGCGCCGCGCCGGGCGGTGGCCCGTATTTCTTGATGGCCGACATCGCGACCCCCTCACTGGCAAAAGCTAAGGGCTTAGCTGCGCTAAACCCAAGCTTTTGCTTCTGCCGGCCCTCCGCTTTCGCTCCAATCGCTAAATCCTCGATGTTTGCGTATTCAAAGAACCCGGGCGTTAACCCGTTTTGTTGATGGCCGACATCTCGACCCCCCTCTTGCAAAAGCTAAGGGCTTAGC